>JRYH01000813.1_pt1 | contig 162815 bp, 158 predicted proteins | sample 235351 | NCBI WGS metagenome assembly JRYH01 (sample SAMN03074221, study PRJNA261480) | activated sludge metagenome | biome: Wastewater Treatment Plant; feature: Wastewater; material: Activated sludge; isolation source: activated biomass of a wastewater treatment plant treating wastewater... ... | reverse complement strand
GCGATCCTGGCCAAAGCGACGGGAGAGGCCGCGCCGCCTGATCCCGTCAAGCTCATCGGTCCCATGCTGCAACGTTTCATGGCCACCGACAAAGCCTTCAACAGGGCCAAACGACTGGCCGTCGCCGTGCGCCCGGGAAAGGCAGGCACACGCGCTGATATATCATGATCTGTCAGTTTTGCACGGGCCACGTGACTTGAGACGAAATGACTGCTTCGAACGGATTAAGGCGGAATGCTCACGAACGCGACAGGTGTACAGTCTCGACGCTTCGATACGTATGTTCGTCCATTCATGCATTTTCGCGTTGTCTTGAAGACTCGGGATTGGAAAAAAGTCCGGGCCAATAATGCGCATCGCTTTCCGGCCGTGGGCCGAAGATAGCTTGACCGACACGAACTACATTTGCGCCCTCCTCAATGGCGATTTCGAAGTCTCCGGACATGCCCATCGATAGTCGGCTAAGGTCAGAATGAAAGGCGACGACGCGATCTCGCAGGTCCCGTAACAAGCCGAAGCAGGTTCTCACCCGGTTGGTATCGGTGCTGAACATTGCGAGCGTCATGAGCCCTTGAGGTTTCAGCCTTGGAAATTCGTGGAGACGCTGGGCGAACGGGATCACCTCAGACGGATGAAGTCCATACTTGCTGGTCTCGCCTGAGGTGTTGACCTGAACGAATACGTCTAGATCGCGGTCAAGGGATTCCAGGCGGCAGTTCAATTCGTGAGCGAGGCGGATGCTGTCGAGGGCATGGAACTCCGACGCGAAGCGCACGAGGTGCTTCACCTTGTTAGTCTGAAGATGTCCGATGATGCTCCAGCGGACGGGCAGATCGGAGAGAGCAGCGTTCTTTTTGCGCGCCTCTTGTAGTTTGTTTTCCCCGAAATTCTGGATGCCAGTAGCGAAGGCATATCTCAGGATATGAGGAGGCACCGTCTTGGTGACCGGCAGAAGACGCACATCGTCGGGACTGCGTTCGCTGCGAAGGCACGCCGCAGCGATGCGTTCCCTCACGGCTATCAGGCTCGTTTCAAACCGTTTTAAGGGATCGCTTCCGAAGCGCGCGGCATCCGCGGCAGACAGAGCGACTTTAAGAGAAGCGGTCATGTCGAAACATATTCCCGCGCTTTGGCAATTGGAGGGGAGGGAGCCATAACATCTCGTATCTGTGCGGTCGCACCCGTCTCGGCAGCTTGCGTCGGATCTCTCCTTATCACGGCGGTCGCCACAACCAGCCATCCACTTGCTCATGAGCATTCAGGCCAATTGCGCGATGTCGAGTTTTGCTCTGGCGTTAGCGCATGCCTGAATATCGACAGCCGCTACTTAAGAGTCCCATTTCATTCCCCCATAATGGCCTGATAGTTGTCGCCAAAGAGGCAGGTATAGGCGGTCCATTCCTGGGATAGCTTCCCCGGCTGCCGTAGGCGTCAAGCTGTGCTTCTAGGAGTCACGTCACGACTATGCCTTCACGTCCCTCATCTTCGATCATCCAGTTGAATGACCTCGCCAGCCCCATCGTCGCGGGTCTCGTCTCTGTCATCGTCAACTATGGCGGTACTTTCATTCTGGTGTTTCAGGCTGCGCGGGTTGCCGGTCTCAGCCCAGAGTTGACGGCTTCTTGGATGTGGTCTGTCTCGATCGGCGTGGGATTGACAGGATTGATCCTGAGTTGGCGCTATCGCGAGCCGATCATCACCGCCTGGTCCACACCGGGAGCCGCTTTTTTGGTGACCGCACTCGCGACTACACCCTACGCTGAAGCCGTCGGCGCCTACATCATCTCGGCGACGGCCTTCGTTGCCCTCGGGATTTCCGGATACTTCGAAAAGGTAGTCCGCATGATCCCGCACGGCATCGCCTCGGCTTTGCTCGCAGGAATCCTTTTGCAGTTCGGCATCGGGGCGTTCGGTGGTGCGACCGTGGATCCATTTTTGGTCGGATTATTGATCGTCGCCTACGTTCTTCTGAAACGGTTCACGGCTCGCTATGCCGTGGTCGGAATCCTGCTGATCGGCCTTCTCTTCCTGCTAGCGCAGAATCGTGTCGATCTCGCTGGCCTGCAACTGAAGCTTGCCACGCCGGTCTTCACGATGCCGGAATTTTCTCTGAATGCTCTTCTCAGCGTTGCGCTGCCGTTATTCCTGATCACACTATCCGGGCAGTACATGCCGGGCATGTTGGTTTTGCGCAACGATGGCTTCAAGACTAGCGCCAATCCCATAGTAACCGTCACAGGGCTCGGCTCTCTTGTCATGGCCCCGTTCGGTTCACATGCCTTCAATGTTGCCGCTATAACGGCGGCAATCGCAACGGGTCCGGAGGCACATGAGGATCCGTCCAAACGCTGGATCGGCGGCATCGCGGCAGGAGTGTTCTATGTGCTTGTCGGCGTGTTCGGCGTGACACTCGCCGCCGTCTTCATGGCGTTCCCCGCAACTTTCATCACCACGCTGGCAGGACTGGCGTTGCTCGGCACGATTGGAGGTAGTCTCGCCAGTGCGATGGCAGACCCGACCTCGCGCGAGGCCGCGCTGATCACCTTTCTAGCGTCGGCTGCAAACATCAACATGCTCGGCGTCGGCGGCGCGTTTTGGGGACTGGTTATTGGGCTGTTTGCCTACATGGTTTTGAATGGAAAGTTACCCCCAAAGCGAGCCGTTCCCTCTACGGCCGGTAGGCTCCCGGCCGAATGATGGCGCATAGCACTGTGGCAGCGATCTTCTTCTCGGTTGAATGGCCGGAAGCGCTAGCCACTGCCACTAGGCGCGACGGGACTCTTTAATTTGTAATTGAAGCCGTGCCTGGAGCGGACATGACGTTGGGTTATGTAGTCACCCTGGTGGCCGGCGCGTTGGCGGGCGGTTTCATCAATGGGCTCGCCGGCTTTGGGACAGCTCTCTTCGCACTGGGGATCTGGCTTCAGATCATGCCTGCGCCGCAGGCGGTTGCCATCGTCGTGGTAATGTCAGTCATCAGCGGCCTGCAAGGTCTGTGGATCGTGAGAAAAGAGATCGAGGGCAATCTTCCGCGCCTTGCCCGGTTTGTTGTGCCAGCGCTTATCGGGGTGCCGGTGGGTGTAACCTTGCTTACAGTCGTAAGTGCCGCGATTCTGAAATTGACGATCGCAGTATTCCTGATCCTCTATGGCGGATTCTTTACGCTACGTCGGTCTTTGCCGCAGTTCGAGAGGCCTACGCCTATTGCGGACACGATTGTGGGGTTTCTGGGCGGCATTCTTGGGGGATCCGTTTCCCTCTCCGGTGCATTGCCGACAATGTGGTGCGCAATGCGCCCTTGGCCTAAGGCTGAAACCCGAGCCGTGCTGCAGCCCTACAACGTGGCCGTGCTCGGGATCACGATGCTGTGCTTCGCATGGCAGGGGCTCTACTCGCCGGAAACTTTGCTTCTAATTGCCCTTGCGCTGCCGGGTACGTTGGTCGGGTCGCAGGTCGGTATTTTTCTATTCCGTTGCCTCGATACCAATCAGTTTCGCCGCTTGCTTATCGTGCTGATGTTCGCGTCGGAGCTTCTGCTTACGTTTTACGAACTCGCATGATCGCTGTCGTTGTAGTGAGTATTCAAAGTATGAATTTTTCTTCCGCGTAGGCGGCCGCGATTTTCTAGAGGTCTAAGAATGAGCGATGCGCTTCTTCCGGTGTTTCAGCCCGCCACTATGCTCTTCGAGCATGGTGAAGGAGCGTGGCTGACGACAGTGGATGGAGAGCGCTATTTGGATTTTGGTGCGGGCATCGCTGTTAATTCGCTCGGCTACTCTCATCCCCGCCTTGTCGCAGCGCTTGAGCATCAGGGCCGTAAACTGTGGCACCTATCGAACGTCTATCGCATACGCGATAGCGAACGGCTTGCCGAGCGAATGACGGCGGCATGTTTCGCCGATGTCGTGTTCTTTGCCAATTCTGGGGCGGAGGCTAACGAATGCGCGATCAAGATTGCGCGCCGCTATCAGCATGCTTGTGGCCGTCCCGAGCGCTGGCGGATTGTCACCTTTGAAGGTGCGTTCCATGGCCGAACCCTCGCCACGATGGCTGCCGGCGGTAACCCAAAATATCTCGAGGGTTTCGGCCCGGTCGTCGACGGCTTTGACCAGTGCCGGCTCGAAGACATCGAGGCCGTTCGCAGCCGGATTGGGCCGCAGACTGCGGCCATCATGATTGAACCTATACAGGGGGAGAGCGGCATCAGGCCCGTGACGCACACCTTCCTGCACCAGCTGCGCGAGCTCTGTGACGAACACGGCCTCCTTCTTATCTTTGATGAGATCCAGTGCGGCATGGGGCGGACTGGTTTTCTATTGGCGCATCAAGAGACCGGTGTTGTGCCTGACATCATGAGTCTACCCAAGGGTATGGGTGGCGGTTTCCCGATCGGAACCTGCCTCGCCACTCGTGAGGCTTCACGAGGCATGATGCCAGGATCGCACGGTTCGACGTTTGGCGGAAATCCACTGGCTGTCGCTGTAGCAAATGCGGTTTTCGATGTCGTGGACGATGAGCTCCTGCTCGCCGAAGTGCGGCGCAAAGGCAATCTTCTGCGCGAATTGCTAGTGGACGTTGCCGCACGCTTTCCAAGCTTGATTGTCGAAATTCGTGGTCGCGGACTGATGCTGGGCATCAAGACCACCCGGACGTCTCAGGAAATTGTTGACGCGCTGCGTGCTCGCGGAAAGGTGCTGACAATTCCGGCGGGCGATAACGTTACGCGTGTTCTGCCGCCGCTGATTGTTACCGATGAAGAAATACGTCTCTTCGCGGGACGTCTCGAAGCTACGCTGGCTGAAGTGGCGTAGGAGGAACAACAGCACGCGGATCCTCCTACGGCGACTCCTCTTGCTGTCAAGGTCGGCTTGGCAGCCGGACACGAAGCGGCGACAATTCTGGTGAGAGCATGATCTGGCACGCTAGCCGCGACGTACGCGTTACTCCGAATGCCTGGTCAAGCATATCCTCCTCGTCTTCGCTTACGTCGCCGACTTTCGCGAAATCCTCTTTAGAGAGGATTACATGGCAAGTGGCACAGGCGAGTGAGCCGCCGCATGCGGCTTCAATCGGATGACCGGCGCTGCGTAACGCCTCCATGAGGCTAACGCCCGACTGGCATGACATAGTCGATGGGGGTAAACCGCTGTCGCTCTCGACGAAGATCTCGATCTCTGTCATTGCGCATTCTCCATGGCGTTGCGGGCGCGCGCCATGAACCCGTCATAGACGCTCCGAGCGTCCTGATTGAAATGAGCGAGGCGGCTGTTCACTTGGGTTTCAAGGCGCGTAGCGGAGCCAGGCCCCAATGCTCGGTCGAGTGCAGAGCTGTAAGCTGGAATCGAAGCCCAGTCCCTGACCGTTTGCTCCGTTAGCTCGACGTGGAACTGGAACCCATAGGCATGGTCGCCATAACGAAATGCTTGGATCGCGCACGTATCAGACGAAGCGAGGGCTACAGTTCCAGGCGGAAGGGAAACGACTTCCGCGCCATGCCACTGAAGAACCGTTATCGGGTCAGACAGGCTTCCAAGAACTGGATCGTGTTTTCCATCCTCTGTCTTGTTGACGGTCAGTACGCCAACCTCCGGCGCACGCGCGGGACCGACTGTTCCGCCGAGCGCCTCAGCCAGCAACTGATGGCCCAGGCAAATTCCGAGAAACGGTCGGTTAAGGTCGACAACGAAACGCCGGATAGCTTGCTTCTCAGGCTTCAACCAGGAGAATTCGTCTTCTTGCCAAACATCTTGTGGTCCGCCCATCACGATCATGAGGTCGTAGGCGGCGACGTCTGGGATGGTTTGACCCTGGTCGAGTTCCACGGTCTCCCAGGTTAGACCGTCCGCACGCATGAAGTCGCGCAGGATACCCGGATGCTCGCAATCCACGTGCTGTAAGACCAAGATCTTCATTGTCAGACCATGCTCCCTTCCAAGGACGGCGCGCCACGGTCCGTCGAATGCTGGAAATGATAAGGGCGATCGGGAAAAGCAAACGCGAAGGCCGATCTGGCCGCGGTCGCGGCTTCGGCAAAGCCGGTGACGAGCAGTTTTTCCTTGTTCGGATAGGTCGCAACATCGCCGACGGCAAAAATGCCCGGTGCATTCGTTGATGCCGTCAGTGGGTCGATCGGAATGCCGTTGTTTGCAGTCGTGATGCCGAAGCCAGATAAGGCGCTCAAATCCGACGAAAGCCCGAAGAAGGGGAGAAGGATCTCGGCTGAGAGCGACTCTCGGCTGCCGTCGAGGTCAACAATGTCGATGTGATCCAGGCGTCCAGAGACGATACCCAGCCGGTCGAGCTGATAGGGCGTTCGCAGCTTAACAGAGCCGCGATCCACCAGTTGAGACAAAGCAGCTAGAGACGCAGGCGCTGCGCGGAACTTCTGTCGTCTGTGGACGAGAGTGAGCGAGGCGCAAATCTGGGATAGCACGATCGCCCAATCGATAGCGCTATCACCTCCACCCGCGATGACGACATGTTTTCCTCGGAAAGCTTGAGGATCGGTCACCCAATAGTGAACGGATTTGCCCTCCAGGTTTTCGATCCCCTCAAGCGGCGGGCGGTTCGGACCAAATGCTCCCGCTCCAGCGGCGACGACAATGGCCCCCGCATAAATTTCGTTATCGCGCGTGGTGCGGACAATAAGCTTTCCGGCTTCACGTCGCAGCCCGCACGCCAATGTGTCGAGGTGAAACGTCGGCGAGAACGGCTCAGCCTGTTCCTTTAGGCGTGCAACCAGCTCTCGAGCCCTCACCTTGGGAAAACCCGGGATATCGTAGATTGGTTTTTCTGGGTAGAGGGCCAGGCATTGCCCTCCAGGTTCGGAGAGAGCATCGACGACGTGACAACGCATTCCGAGCTGGCCGCAAGCGAAGACGCTGAATAGACCAACCGGACCCGCGCCAACGATCAGCACGTCCGTTTCGCATCTGGGTGTCATGCGCGCATGAGCTCCGCTTCAACGCCGTGAACGGCGGTGCTGTCGGCAATATCGGTGCGAAGTCCCGGATTGAGCACGTTGACGTTAGACGCATCGCCCGCATGACGTGGCCAATGTCCCTTATGGACCAGTGCCACACCAGGCGGGACGTCTTCGGAAATCGCAACCCGAAGCGTCAATCGCCCGGCCGATGTGGCGAGCGTCACGGTATCTCCATCGACAAAGCCACGGGTCTCCACGTCGCCTCGATTGAGATAGACCTTGGGCTCCCCTATTCGGGCGCGAATTCGCTCGTCGTTTCCGTAGCTCGAGTTCATTAGCCACTTGGACGCTGGCGATAGCACGCGCAACTTCCCCGACGCCGGTGCTGGATCGGCGTGCGCAAAGGGCACCAACGGATGACCGGATGCCGCCAGGCGCTCGCTCGTGATCTCGATGCGTCCCGACGGCGTCGCGAATTTCAGCTCCTCGAACTGAACTTTCGGCGTTGCGAACAAACGCGCAGTTCCAATTGCCTTGAGGTCGTCAAAAGTACCGTTGAAGGACGTTTGACAGAGCAAGCGATCGATCATGCTGCGATCACTCTCGTAAAGCGCATCGTCCTCGTATCCCATCGCCTTGGCGAGGCGGCGGAAAATTTCCTGGTTGGGCAACGCTTCTCCCATCGGTTCAACGGCTTTGGTCTGGGCCGAAACCGTGTGATGGAAATACGGGAATACGATATCGTCGAATTCCAGAAAGCTCGCGGCCGGCAGGACATAGTCCGCGTAGACGGCGGTATCCGTCATGAAGATGTCGGTCACGACCGTGAGGAGATCCTCACGTTCGAGGGCTTTTTTCACCTTGGATTGGTTCGGGCTCGAAGCCGCGATGTTATTGTTCCACGTAAATAGGGCCGACACCTTATCCGCATCTGCGAGGTGGTCCGCCAGGTCAATATGGCTAACGGACAGCCCATCGTCGGGTCGTAGCTCTGCGCCGATAAGAAAGCTCATATCGACGCCCCGCGTCTCGGGCCCGTTCATGTAGCAGAACCCGGCCCCCGGTTTTCCGAGGTGGCCGCATCCGACCGACAACAGTGCCAAAGAACGAAAGATGTTTCCGCCTTGGGGCTGACGCTGCACGCCCTGGCCGAGCCACAACAGGGATGGTCCGGATCCGAACAGCAGCGCCGCCTTTTCGATTTTGTCCGCCGGGATGCCAGTGAGCGAAGACGTTCGTTCCAAGGTTGCGCTGTTGATCTCGTGCTCGACAGCGTCGAAACCGGTCACATGCCGTGCGATGAACTCCTGGTCGAGAAGGTTTGCGGCCTTTAGGACGTGCAGCATTCCGAATGCCAAGGCCGCGTCCGTTCCTGGCCGTAGCTGCAGGTGCAGGCTGGCGGCCTTCGCGGTGTCATGTGCGATAGGATCGACAACGATAATCTGCGCGTCGGATTTCTTGATCCAACGCGAATGCATGTGCGGGGCGCTGTGGGATGGGTTCGCGCCCCAAACCATCAGTGTTTTGGCGTTCGCCAGTTGCTCGGGATCGAACCCCGTCAATGACGTCCCGAACATGTCGCCAAGAACGACATGTCCTGCCTTATTGCAGACCGTATCCGGATCGACTTCCGTCGCGCCGAGCCGGTTGAAGAAGCGTATCGGGAACCATCCCGCCAGCATCGAGACCGTGCCGGTGTAGTGCGTGTGATAGATCGAGCTAGAGCCTTTCGTGCCAGCGATTTCTTTTAGGCGGCCGGCGATATCCTGGAGGGCTTCTTCCCAGCTCACGCGCTCGAAACTTCCGCTTCCCTTTGAGCCGGTGCGGCGCAGCGGTTGCGTCAGCCTCTTCGAGGCATCGAGGTACACCCCGTTGTATGCCAGCGCACATTTTCCGCAGAGACCGCCCATGCTGACGTGGTGATCCTTGTCACCCATGACCTTCGGGGCAGCACCTTCGCGGACCAAAACCGATATGCCGCAGGCATCATAACAGTCGCGCGGACATGTGGTCTTGAAGACGGTTTTCTCTCGAGACATTGGTACGAAATCCTGTCACCGAAACTGGCTGTGGTCGGTGATTGGATACCGTGGAATTGGACGACAGGATCCTGCCAATATGGCGGTTGATAGCAGACCACTTGACGGGCGCGAAAAGAGTTCTGCTCAATGGTTCAGCAACGCGCTCTATTAGCCGGCAGGAACTGAGTGTTGATTGAATCCGTGAAGTCCGAGGTGACGTGTCTTCTCAGACATTGCGGACTGTCGTGATCGCCTTCAATTCCTGTCGTTGGTCCCAAATAGGCCTGACTCTATTGGACAAATTATCTTTTCATCGGCCCTGAAGTCGTGGCCGCGCTGCAATCACCAACGCGCTCGCCGTACTGGATTTCTATGTCAACCAGATTGCCGTCTCCGTCCGTCACCTCGATGCGGCCGCGAAAGCTTTCCGGCTCCAATGCGAACATTCCAACCGCTGAAAGGGGTATGTCAGGAGCACACTGCGCCATGAAGCCGGTACGAGTTTCGCCGGCGCAGATTTCGTACTTCGGACAGGACGAGGCGGGTGAAGCGCTCAGCATCTCGAAAGTGCCGTGCGCGGCGATGGCTTGTGGTTCAAGGCAGCGTTCAACCTGGCGGACGGTCGTCTGACGTCCAGTTGGGACGTCCTCCGCGATGACATCTATTCTATAGAGGCCGGGCTTCAGCACATGAACAAAGCCTGTGGCCCACGATGCGGACTGAAAAGACAGCACGACAAGGATCGTCGCCGCCAAGGGAGTAGGAGAATTCATCTTGGCCTCTCGAAAAAGGTCAGGGCCGCTAAACCCAAGCGGCCCTGCGAGGGGAGACCTATCTTTTCGGCGGAGGTTCAGGAAAATACTGGATATCGAAAGGGCGAGAGAGCTTCAGGTACAATATGCAAGAAGCTGCCGGGCCGCATTCAAGTCCGTGTGGCGGTGCATTACCAGGAAAACTAATGTAGGTGGGCCCATTGAATTGGGTTCGCGTTCCGTCATGGGCAATTAGCGTGAAAGCACCACTGATCCACATGTAGAGCTCGTCGGAGGTATGGCTGTGGTTGGGTACTTTGTAGCCGGGAGCAAATCGTAGCAACGCCTCGGCCTCGCCCTTTGAGAGGTCACCCCGAAGCACTGCGATCTCCGCGCCTTTCGGCATTCCCTCAACTTCGAGCGGCGACCAAACGACCTTTTCAACATCGACGATCGTCTGGTCCTTGCCAAAGGATAGAGGATTGGAATTGGAACCCAACTCAGCAGCGGGAAGCAGCTTGGGTGTGATCAACATGGGGACAAGCACGAGAGCATATCTAAGCATAGCTTTTACCTGCATTTTACAAGCATGGGTACGATGCTAGTGACGACGGTGCCTGTTAAAAGACGACCGCTATTGCTCTTGATAGTCCGCGTATGATGCGCGTGATCCATCCACTCGGGAAGAGTCGATCAGACCACTATGGGCGTGAGAGCGCCTGTTTTAGCTCGTTGGTTTTGGGTTAGGAGTGCGGCGTTTCACTGCAAACACCGATGCGCTTTCCCCTCTGGCGTTCCGTCAATGTCATGTTCTTGTGGCCCATCTTCATGTCGACCGTCCCGATGAAGCCATCAGGTGAGAGCCGATACTTAGCCCATGCGACTGCTCGATTGTGTCCCTCACATACGAGATCGAATGTCAGTTCATTTCCACTCTCTCGGATGTTTGATGCTGGGCACCGCGCAAGCTCGTTGTTATCGCTCAACACTATCAAGCCATGCGTGCCGCCGTCTGTTATGCAGATCTTTGTGGTCTTTAGGACCGCGGCAGCCTCGACGTGTGGCAACGTGAGGCTCATTTGGACTTCATATTCTCCAGGCTCAAGCGCCGAAGCGTTTCCGCCGGCTGCTAGCCCTGTCACATAAACGAAAAACACTGCTAGTCCGGCACGTCCCATAGCGTATATCCCATCGTCCGAAGCGATGTTGGAGATCGCAAGCGACGATCACCGGTTGCTGTTGAATTTAAAAATTGGGCAAGATCATCCGTTGCACTAGAAGTGTGCGCCCATTGATGAATCCTATCATGAGCAGGATCTGGTTCGGCCTACCACTTGGGTAGCCTCGGTCAGACCATTGTACCCAATGGTCAGCGGGTTTTCTTTCTAGCCATCGATCGAAGGATGTGCGCGAGCTTCTTGACTGCAGCCTCAAGTTCGGCCGGTGTATACGCTGCGAAGCCCAGCAGAAATCCTGGTTTACCGCCGCCTGCTGCGTAGAGCGCCGACAAGCCCGTGAGATCTATGCCTTCACGGCGCGCCCCATCGATAACGGCACGCTCGGACAGGTCGCATGTTAGTATGCACGGCATTTGTAGACCGCCGACGGGAATGCGAGGCTCGATGAATCCCGAAAGATGCTTGCCGACTAGGCTGGCTAGCACTTCGAGCCGTTCTGCATAAAGGCCCCGCATGGCTCGAACGTGTGCCCCGAAATGTCCACCCTCCATGAACCGGGCCAGCGTCAATTGCGCAATCGAGGCGGTATGCCCATCGAGCAGCGTACGCGCGACGGTCATGGGTTTTACCAGTTGGGGTGGCAGCACGACGTAGCCGATGCGCAAGCCGGGAAAGAGTGATTTGGTGAATGTCCCAATGTAGATCGTGCGGTTGTGCGGATCGAGCCCTTGTACGCAAGCGGTGGGCTTGCCAGCATAATGGAACTCGCTATCGTAATCGTCTTCGATGATCCAAGTCTGATGTTCGACGGCCCATTCAATCAATGCCAGACGACGATCCAGCGCCAGTTTTGCGCCGGTCGGGAATTGATGCGATGGCGTGAGTGAGACGGCCTTCGCGCGGCGCGCATCACCCATAATCTGTTCCACCATGATGCCCTGGTGGTCGACACGGACCGGCACGCATTCCAGGCCAGCAGCTTCGAATGCTTTACGTGCACCGTGATAGGCGGGGTCTTCAATGAAGATACGATCACCGGAATCCAGCAGCATGTTCGCGCAGAGAGCCATTGCTTGCTGTGAACTCGTAAGGACCAGCACGCGCTCTGCCGTTGCTCTGGCTCCGCGTTCTAGATTCACATAATCGGCTATCGCCCGTCTCAGCGACTCAACCCCTTGTGGGTCGCTGTGCAGAAGCGCTTGCGTGCCGGCCTCCTTCAATACTTGCCGCTCAAGACGTTCCCATAGCTGAAGCGGGAAGGTGCGCGTTTCAGGAACGCCCTGCGTAAATGGATGAGGCGAAAATATGCCCCCCACGCCGCCACCTTGAAACATCACGGTTCCGCGCTTGCTTAGCTTGGGTGACTGCCTACGCAGTGATGCATCGCGTCTAGAGCGCCGTTGGCCAGTGGCGAACTCGGTTATATCTGCGACGAAGCTACCGCTGCCAATGCGCCGTTCAATGAACCCCTCTGCATGGAGCTGCGCATAGGCGGTTTCGATTGTATCACGGGACACTCCCAGTGATTTTGCGAACGCGCGGGAACCGGGCAGCGGTTTACCGGCGCCGAGCGCCCCATCGAGGATCAGTTGCCGGATGGCTCGCTGTATTCGCGCATGAAGCGGCATCGCTCCATGTGCTGGGTTGGCGACCCACGCCTTTACGGATTCCAATTGCGAGTGCTTAAACAAATGGTCTGGCACCTTCTCCGGAAGTGGCAGGATTAATCAGGCCATTAGTTGATATCATGTCAAGGCGTGTTTTTCGCGTTGTACCTTCGGAGACTCATCAAAGTCATGTCACCGACTTCGTTACCATCATCGCTACTCAACGGTCTCGCACATCTATCGGCCGCCGCTGGAGACAGCGTCGAAGTGAGTTTGGCCGATTGGCAATCTGCGCCGAGGCCAGAGCGAAAGGTGCTCGAGGGTGCATTTGTGCGACTGGAGCCGCTCAACGCAGAACGGCATGCGCAGACATTGTTCGAAGCAGCAATCGCGCCCGGTGCAGACGATCGTTTCAGATATCTCGCGGAAGTCCCGCCGGCTGACTTCGAGGAGCTTCATCAATGGTCGACTAGGGCCGCTGCGAACAGCGATCCGTTGTTTTTCGCTGTCGTCGACAAGCGTACTGGACGGGCGGAGGGCCGTCAGTCTTTCATGCGGATCGATGCTGGCAACGGCGTGATCGAGATCGGCCACATAATGTGGGGGCCAGCGATTGCGCGCACACGTATCGCAACCGAGGCACTATTTCTCTTCGCTGACTACGCGTTCGGACTTGGATACCGCCGCTTTGAATGGAAGTGCAACGATCTCAATTTGCCTTCCAAGCGCGCAGCCGAACGCTTCGGCTTCAAATTCGAAGGCCTGTTCCGCCAACATATGGTGGTGAAGGGTCTCAACAGGGACACGGCGTGGTTCTCTATCATCGATAGAGATTGGCCCCGATTGCGGGCGGGTTATGAAAACTGGTTGAGGCCGGAGAATTTTGACAGCTCGGGCACCCAATTGACGAAATTAACCCTTCAGCCGTGAGCACCTACACCCCCGAAGACTCAGATGCGCACGGCAACTTCGCTGCTAAGGCGGCCTTGCTTGTCGTTGGGTTCGTGTGGGGTGGGAATTTCGCCGCCACCAAATTCGCTTTGGAGGCGTTCTCCCCATGGACCTTCCGAACCGTCTCCTACACGGCTGGCGCCGTTCTCCTCATGCTGGTGGCGGTACTGGCTGGCGCCAGTCTTCGTGTCGACAGGGCAAGCGACCGCTTGCATCTGGCTATTTCGGGCCTTTTCGGTTGTGCGGGGTTTGGAGCACTGTCGGCGATCGCGGTGCTGCACACCTCGACCGGCCGCGCAGCTATATGCACTTATACCATGCCGATTTGGGCCGTCTTGCTCAGCCGGGTAGTTCTGAAGGAACCCCTGACTGTTTCGCGTGTCGCGTCGCTGACCTTATGTTGCGCCGGACTGTCAATCCTGCTCTGGCCATTGGTCCGGGCAGACGTTTCGCTCGGGGTGCTCGCGGCCTTAGGAGCAGCTGTCAGCTGGGCCATCGCCGTCGTGTATCTTAAATGGGCGCGCGTCACCGCGCATCCGTTTGCCATGGCGGTGTGGCAGCTTCTGGCGGGCGCAATAGCCTCCGCGATCGGTGCCCTCTTTGAAAGCCATGCGGCGTGGACTCCGATGGGCACACTTCCAATGTAGGGCTTGGGTTACGGCGCCATTGTTGGAACGGCCATTGCCTACCCGCTTTGGTTCCGCACGCTCCAACGTCTTCCCGCTAGCACGGCCGGCCTCGGCACTCTTCTCGTTCCACGTTCCAGTCTTCGGTGTCGCAATTTCGACCCTGCTGCTCAATGAACAACCAACCCAGGCCGATTGGTTCGGGTTCGCTCTCATTCTATCGGCCGCCGTCGTGGCGTTGAGCCCTGAGCCGCGCGCCCCGCAGAAGCATAGGAGGAGTTGATGTCGGATCAGCAGAAAAAATACGAACGCTTGAAGTCATTGCACAAGAGCGACAAAGCGTTCGTCATACCCAACCCGTGGGATGCCGGATCGGCTCGACTTCTGACTAGTTTGGGTTTCGACGCTCTTGCGACGACAAGTGCCGGATATGCGTTTTCGAAGGGTAAGCGAGACACGCTGCCAGGTCTTAGTCGGCGCTCTATACTCGAAAATGCCGCTGAAATTGTTAGCGCGACGCATCTTCCTGTTTCTGCCGATCTTGGAAATGGTTTTGGGTCAACGCCCGATGCCTGCGCGGAAACCGTCCGCATGGCGTGCACTATCGGTCTGGTTGGCGGCTCTATCGAAGACGCCACGGGTGATCCTGATGCGCCGATTTTCGACATATCTCAGGCAATTGAACGCATCAGGACAGCTTCGAAGGCTGTGCGCGGTTTACCGTTTGTGCTGACGGCCAGAGCCGAGAACTATCTTTGGGGACGCCCTGATCTCGACGATACGATTAGGCGCCTGCAAGCCTTTTCCGAAGCCGGGGCAGATGTGCTCTATACGCCGGGGCTTCCCGACATTGATGCCATCAAAGCCGTATGCCGTGCCGTGGATAAGCCTGTGAATGTGGTAATGGGCCTCAGAGGGCCGACCTACTCGGTTGCGGAGTTGTCGGATGCGGGAGTGCGCCGGATCAGTGTAGGCGGATCGTTCGCACGGGCTGCGCTCGGCGCATTGATGCGAGCGGCCGAGGAAGTGAGGACATCGGGCACTTTCCGCTATGTCGCTGACGCACTTCCCGGCTCGGTTGTCGCCGAGCTCATGTCGGATGAACGCGTGGACGGGAATTGAGTGGATGCTCAGCGGTGTTTGCGCTCCGTCGCAATCGAGCGCTGCGAGCGGGATAGGCCGCCGAGCACGGAGCTTTGAGATGCCGATTTGGCGGGCTGTAACGAGGTGCTTATCGAGCGTCGTGAACGGATTTGATTGATAGTAAGATCAGTTTATATCAATGGGTTATGCTTCTCTATCGAGCGATCTATCAAGCAGCTTGCACAGATAGGCCGCGATTTTGCTTGATAGGCTTAAGACGGTAGCTTGTAGCGGCGCCACCGCCGCTCACCCTCCGCGGCGATCTTGCCGCTCTTGATAAGCGCATCGATTGCGCGCTTGAGCCTGAACTTGTCGATCTCAGCGCCGATGCGCTGATTGACCTCCGAAGCAGACGACAGGGGATACCGTCTCAAGTCCTCCAGGATCAACGCTTCCAGGCGATGCGGTTCGATCCGCCCGAGCGTCGTCGTAGCGGATGCTTCGAGGATGCGCATCACATCCGGCACGACGAAGTACTTGGTCGCTTTGGTGCGTCCGCTCGACTCGACGAGCTTGAGGTCTTGCAGCCGTCCGAGCCAGGGCCGAAGCTGATCGGCGTCGTCGAGCATCAGCGTCTCTACAAGCTGACGCGCCGTAAGATGCTCGGATTGGGCAAGCAGGCCGAGGCAGATCATCTCGCGCTGGCGGAGTTGAAAGGTGAGGTTCGCCTTCTCCAGCATATCAATCACCTCCGGCTTGAGAATGCGGCGCCCGACGACGACTTCGACACGGTCATGGCGTTCACGCAGATGCGGGACGCCGCGGCCTTGTGCCAACAGCACCTGATACATCGTGTCGAACCCCGAGCCTTCGCGATCCATCAGCTTCAGGTCATGGAATACCCTGGCGAGGTTCTCGTTTCGTCGTGCGGTGGCGTGGAGAACTGTCGCCGGCGTCACGCCGATCGGGAGTGGGCCCGGGTTCACCACCTCGAGGCGATCCGGGTACGAGTTAAGGAAGATGTCGCCGTGCTGGGTATAGGGTCGATGCACCAGTGCATTGACCAATAGCTCGCGCACGACCTTCTCGTCATAGGCTGGCACCTGCTTGCGGAACATCCCGTCGGGCAACTCGTAGCTTTCTCGGAAGTCGGGAACCTCGCTCCACACCGCGTCCACCAACTCTATTGGTGACAGGCTGTAGTCGTCCCAGACCAGCTTATTCAGCTTGGCGTCGCGGTCGTCGAACTTGATGAACTGCACGACTGGTGCCGTACCGAGAGCGGTGCGATCATTCCGGCGGCCTATGCACAGGACGCCGAGGTTGGTTAGCCATTCGCCATCCGCAAAGCCATAGTGATCCAGCAACTCGTCCTCGGATTTCTCCTTGACGGAATCCTTCACGCGGTCAGATGCGCGGATACGTGCCGCAAAGGCGGCAAGCTTCGCTGGGTCCGGCTGTGTGCGCGGTACGCGCGCAGACGTCAGCGTCTCCCATGATACCGTCGTGCGGTCCTTGGTGAGCCTCAGAATGTCATCGCCTGCGATGGCGCGGTTCCTGTCTCCTTCGCGCACGTAGTATTTGCCGCTGGAAGTTGACGGCACGGAAGGCGAGCGCGGCACGTGAACTTCGATGTATTCGCCGCCGTTCTCCGCACGGCATACCGTTGCATGAGCGGTGACGTTGACGGTCAGCTCGCGCATCCGACGCGTCACTGTTGCCGGAAGATCGCTGGGTATTCTTTGCGCCGGCGGAGGGAGGTCGGCGCCGTCCTCGATCCCGATGACCAACGTGCCGCCGATAGCGGTGGCAAACGCCACGCAGCACTCGGCAAGCTCGGTCCAGGCCGTCGACTGACCGGTGACCTTGCGCAGCGACTTCTTCTCGAATCGGTGGTGTTCCCCGCTCATCCTGCGAGCTTACGGGTGCTTGCGGCGCCGAGCTAGCGTGAGGGCGGTCGATCGATTTGCGGAGCGTTTGGCGGCAGGCAGTGCCGATCGCTCATTTGCACAGAGTCAGAAGCAGCGGCTGAGAAAGTAAAGCTCAGCGGCGGAGCAAGATCACATCGAGTAGATCCTGCGACAAAAAATTTTTGCGCGCTGCCCTCACACCGGCGTGAGGGCAGGGGCTTTAGGCCTTGTCGAAAAGCTTTCCGTCGAGTTGTCGAAAAACCGATCAGGCTTGTTTGCTAACTCATTGATTTTGTTGGCTGGGGGACTAGGATTCGAACCTAGACAGGCAGAGTCAGAGTCTGCAGTCCTACCATTAGACGATCCCCCAAAGCCGGGATCGCGGCGGCCTTCGAGCTTGCGGTGTCAGATGGATGAGATCCGCCGCAGAGCCCGTTCCGGTGCGCCGGGTGGGGCCGTATAACAGCTCGCTCCCAACTGTGCAAGGATGGCGGGGTAGCGTGCGGCAGGGACAGCCCTGGCGCCGAAGATCGCCGTCTCTGCCGCATGGAGGCAGGGGCCGGCCGGGGACCGGGGGCGGCCGCAGGCAACCAGCGGAGAAGGGATGCGAAGCGAAGCTCCGCAGTGCCGATGTCCGGCGCCGTTTTTCCCGCAACATCGGCCGATGGATCCGCCTTTTGCTTTACGGGCCAATATCGCCTGCTACAGTGTTTCCAGATGCAGCCAGATCATGGCCTGACGAGAGGGCGAGCCGCTAGCGATGGCGCCTCCCTGGATCCAGGCACTGGGGAAAAAGACGTGTCGGAAGCTACGGACGACGAGCGCGCGGGCGCTCCCTCTCGCACTCTGCACCCGAGCGCCCCTCAGGCGGGCCCGGTGCGGACCGAAGCAGGGGCTCTTTCCCAACGGCCGCCCTTCCGCGGCCGACATCGTGCTGGCGGCGATGGTGGCCAGATCTACGGCGCGCTCGACCTCGGAACCAACAACTGCCGTCTCCTGCTCGCCCAGCCCTCGCGGCGCGGCTTCCGCGTGGTTGATGCGTTCTCGCGCATCATCCGCCTCGGCGAGGGCGTTTCGCAGACGGGCCGGCTGTCGGATGCGGCCATGCGGCGGACGATCGAGGCCCTCAAAGTCTGTGCCGCAAAGATCGCCCGGAACGATGCCGTCCGCGTCCGCTGTGTCGCGACCGAGGCGTGCCGGGTGGCGAGCAACGGGCGCGATTTCCTGGGGCGCGTCGAGCACGAGGTCGGGCTGAAGCTCGAGATGCTCGACCGGGAGACCGAAGCCAGTCTTGCCGTCTCCGGGTGCGCGTCGCTGATCGACTACCGCGCCAGCCACGTGCTCGTGTTCGATATCGGTGGCGGGTCGTCGGAGCTGATCTGGCTCGACCTTCCGAAATACGCAAACGGTCCTGATCTCAACGGCGGCGGCCGAACGGGGAGCACGTCGCACATCTCGGCCTGGACGTCGCTTCCCGTCGGCGTCGTGACGCTCGCCGAGCGGTTCGGCGGGCATCATGTGACGGGCGAGAGCTTCGAGCAGATGGTGGCCTACGTGACGGAGCTCATCCGGCCATGGGAGGCAGTGCACGGCCTGCGCGAGCGCGCCAACGGCGGAAACATGCATCTGCTCGGCACCTCGGGCACGGTGACCACGGTCGCCGGCATCCATCTCGGCCTCAAACGCTATGACCGCGCGCGCGTCGACGGGTGCTGGCTCGCGATCGACGAGATCCAGAAGGTGACCTACGCCTTGCTCGGCCGCTCCTATGTGGAACGCGTGGCGGAACCGTGCATCGGCCAGGAAAGAGCGGATCTGGTGCTGGCGGGGTGCGCGATCCTCGAGGCCATTCTCCGGATGTTGCCGGCCGAGCGCTTGCGCGTGGCCGACCGCGGCTTGCGCGAAGGCATCCTCGCGACGCTCATGACCGAGGATGGCGTCTATCGCACGGGACGGCGGCGCCGGCGCCGTCCGCGCTCCGGTTGAGGCTCCCATGCGCATGAAAGGAAAATCGGGCCGCGGGTCCAAGACAAAGGGCTCGGGCGGCGCGCTCGGATCGGCGGGCGGACAGCGCGAGCTCAACGTGCGCCTCAAGACGGCGCGCAGCCGCACGCCCTCGTCGCAACGCTGGCTCGAGCGTCAACTCAACGATCCCTATGTGACCGCCGCCAAGCGCGCGGGCTATCGGTCGCGGGCCGCCTATAAGCTGATCGAGATCGACGATAAGCACCGGTTCCTGAAGCCGGGTGCGCGCGTCGTCGATCTCGGGGCGGCGCCGGGAGGCTGGAGCCAGATCGCAGCCGAGCGCGTGCAGTCCGTCGGCGGGCGCGGCCAGGTGGTGGCGATCGACATTCTCGATATGGAGCCGCTCGCGGGGGTCGTTTCGGCGCGGCTCGACTTCATGGAGGACGGCGCCGAGGACTGGCTCAAGGCCAGGCTTCGCGACGGGGCGGCCGACGTGGTGCTCTCGGACATGGCGGCGCCGACCGTTGGGCACGCCCGGACCGATCATCTCAGGATCATGATGCTGGCGGAGGCCGCGGCGCATTTCGCGGGCGACGTGCTGGCGACGGGCGGGGCCTTCCTGTGCAAGGTGTTCCAGGGCGGCACGGAGCGCGATCTGCTCGACTTCCTGAAGCAGCACTTCCAGACCGTGCGCCATATCAAGCCGCCGGCAAGCCGGTCCGACAGCGCCGAGCTCTACGTGCTTGCGACCGGTTTCAAAGGGCGCGCCTGATCGACTTCAATCGTGATCGACGCATGGGTCCATATGCGGACAGATATGGACGCTGCAGGCGCGAGGGCGCCCAAAAACAGTAACGGCGGCCGCTTGCTCGACCGCCGTCTCTTGAGCTCGTCAGTGCACGAGCCCTTCTTCACCACCGATCAGATGATGTCGATCTCTGCCGGGAGGTAGCTCGTAACCTCGAGGCCAACTTCCTGCTCGGTAACCTGGGGCTTCGTCCAAACCTTCATAGCATTCCTCCTGTAGCGATCATGTGCCTACTGTCTCGGGTGTCCCCGCCGAGGGCATACCCGCCAAGACGGCTTTTCCTTTGGTGCTTAAAGCCGGCTTAGTCTGCGGATTGCCGATCACCTGTCAAGCGATCATCGATCGAATGAATTCCGCGTTAGGTGTCATGATAAACCATGCTGGCCCCGAAACCGGCAAGTAACACCCGCTCACAATAGCGTTAGAGCGTCGTCACCGGAATGTGATCATCCATCGTTTCAAGTGGCCGAAGCGCCGTCTCGGGTGGTGGATTGATCCGGGGGGCTGGTTAACGTTCGGGTGAGGAGAGGCCGCTGGCGGCCGGTTCGCGGGCTGCCGTGGCAGGTTGGTTCAAGAAGCGATCAATACCCGCTGCCGCTGCGACCCCGGTGGCGAAACAGCCCTGCAGGAGGTAGCCCCCGGTCGGCGCCTCCCAGTCGAGCATCTCGCCGGCTGCGAACACGCCAGGCAAGTCCCGGAGCATGAAATTCGGATCGATTGCGGTCCAGGCAATACCGCCAGCGGTCGAAATCGCACGATCCATTCCGGCCAGCCCCTTGACGCGCAAGGGGAGCGCCTTGATCGCTGCTGCAAGGTCCGCGCGCGTGGCGCCGGTCATCGCATTCCAGGCCGACGGGTGCGCCGCGTCGGGGCCGGCTTCCCGATTGCTTTCATGCAGCAAGGCGATCGCCAGAGGCGACAAACCGGCTGCTTTGCGAAGGTATGTGGCGAGGGATTGTTTGCCTCGCGGTTTCGCAAGCCGATGTTCAAGCTCGGCCAGCGACAGGTCGGGGCGCAGGTCGAGGATGATCGCGACGGGCGTGTCCCCTGCGGCGGTAAGGGCGGTGCGGATATGCGGCCCGGCAGCATAGACAGGGCTTCCTTCGAGACCGGATCGGGTGACAACCACCTCGCCGGAGAAACGCCGGTCGACGACGGTCAGGGCGATGCGTTTCAGCGGCGTTCCCGTAAAGCGCTCGATCAGATGCGCAGACCAGGGCACGATGATCCCGCAATTAGCGGGCTTCAGCGGCGTAATAGGAATGGCGTGATGACGTAGCAGGTCAACCCAGCCGCCGTCCGATCCCAGTCGCGGCCAGCTCGCTCCGCCGAGGGCGAGGAGCACCGCGTGCGGCGCAATCGTGACCAATCCACCCGCCTTGCGGGAGAACGTAAGACGTGGCGTCAAAAAGTCGTCGGTCTCATGAATCCGGTCGATGCCGACGAGCCGGTGCTCGCGCTCGATGCGCACACCCAGACCGGCAAGCCGCGCCAGCCAGGCGCGCACGAGCGGCGAGGCCTTCATGGCGGCCGGAAAAACACGGCCGCTGGAGCCGACATAAGTTTCGATGCCCAGACCATTCGCCCAGGCGACTAGCGCGTCGGGCGGGAACGCACGCACGGCGTCCAGCAGTCGGGGCTCGTCGGGATGGTAGCGCTGCAGGAGCCGGTCGAGCGGCTCGGAGTGGGTCAGGTTGAGGCCACCGCGCCCGGCCATGAGCAACTTTCGCGCAGGCGAGGGCATGCGATCGTAGATCACGACCCGGTGGCCGGTCTGTGCAAGGCGTTCGGCTGCAATGAGCCCGGCAGGACCCGCGCCGACGATGGCGATATCGATGCGTCGGATGCCCGCGGCAAGTGCCTCGGCCTGCGCCAGCTGCGCGTCTTTATCGATAGCTCCGGGTTTGCTCACCAGGTACCCGTATTGGCCATCGAGGCCCACGGCTCGGACGAGGGCAGTGCGGCGCCTTTCTGCAAAAGTTCGATGGAGATGCCGTCGGGCGACTTGACGAAGGCCATGCGTCCGTCGCGGGGTGGGCGGTTGATGGTGACGCCCTTGTCAGCCAGATCCTTGCAGGTGGCATAGATGTCATCAACCTCGAAGGCCAGATGCCCGAAGTTGCGGCCGCCGGAATACGTTTCCGGATCCCAGTTATAGGTCAGTTCCAGGAGCGGGGCGGTTTCCTCGGTGGCGCGCCGGCGGTCGCCGGGTGCGGCCAAAAAGATCAGCGTGAACCGGCCCTGCTCGCTTTCCATGCGGCGCATCTCTCGCATGCCGAGCTTGTTGCAATAAAAGTCAAGGCTCTGGTCGATGTCGGCAATCCGAATCATGGTGTGCAAATAGCGCATTGTGATGGTGTTCCCATTGTCTTGATCCTGGGACGCATTTCGTCGAGACGGGTTTTGCGTTCGAAAGGGGCAAGCGCAGGGCATAGCCAGACCCGCGCTCGGTCTTCCACCAATTAATAGCTGACGGTGACAATTGGAACCGGCCCATGACCGAGTCAGCAGCCAGGGCAGGCACTTTGTGCAAGGACCATCACGTTAGGACAAGGCCAACCCGAAAAGCAGTGCCAACCCGCAAAGCAGTCATCCGATACATGATCGCCGGGCAATGCATGGAATAGCAACGCATTTCACCCCACGCATATGCTCGGAGTTGGTGCTGCAGCAGCGCCACGCTTGGTGACAGGAAAAACACACAAGGACTTCGTTCGCACATATGCGCTCTTGGCGGCAACCTTTGATTGCATAGATCGTTCACGAAGTATCTGTCGGGTAACCGTCAAGTGGACGATGTTCATCACGGCGTAGGATGGCTTACGCCCATCAAATAATCGAATCAATCATATCGAAGTGTGTGTCAGTTGATGGGCGCAGCTACAAGTCAACAAAGGTGAATGGCGTTTCCGTGTCGCGCATGCACAATTTTAGCGTTGCTGTGTATACGACGCGAATAGATTGAATTATCAGTCTGTTAACCATGTTATCCTCGCACGGCAGGCATCCGGTGCTGGCAGAATGACAACAACTTTCAACCGTGGGGGGCTATTCGAAGGGGGCGCGTTTGGTATTCTCCGGCGCGTTGTTGGCGCCATGGCGGCTGCACGAAGAGGGGCTATCGACGGGTAGCGATGCGGACGGCAACAACTGTGAATGTTCAACGGTATGAATAGTCGAAGTGGGGTATCAAATGGGGGATTCCAAGTTGCCTCCCGATCTTCCGAACAAGGAAGTTGGGGAGGGAGGGAGTGTCGAACGACACGATGATCTGACTGCGGAGATCTTCGAGATCGCGGGGTCAATCAAGTGGTTCGATGCCTCGAAGGGGTACGGGTTCATCGTCCCCGACAATGGCCTTCCCGATGTCTTGTTGCACGTTACCTGCCTGAGAGCCGGAGGCTATCCGACGGCATACGAAGGTGCCCGAATCCATTGTCAGGTGATGGACCGCCCGAAGGGCATGCAGGCGTTCCGCATTCTGTCCATGGATGAGAGCACCGCAATCCATCCCTCACAGCTGCCGCAACGCACGCATGTCGTCGTGCAGCCGGAAAGCGACTGGGAGCGGGCCATGGTGAAGTGGTTCAACCGTGTTCGCGGTTTCGGCTTCCTGACCCGTGGCGAGGGGACGCCGGATATCTTCGTGCACATGGAGACCCTGCGCCGCTTCGGTTTCACTGAGCTGCGACCGGGACAGATCGTCCAGGTGCGCTGGGGGCATGGCTCCAAGGGCTGCATGGCGGCCGAGCTGAAGCCCGACGGCGCGGCAAGCGGCCTGCCTTCGCAACACTGATGCTTGAGCTGGCTGGCGCGACAACGCGCAATGGACGCGAACAGACAGGCAGGACGGCGCCTCGCGCCGTCCTGTTTTTCATTTCGGTCGCGGCGCTGGCGGCGGCGGCGGTGGCGGGCGGCTGCAATGCCGATCAGCGGCCTGGGGCAGCGGGACCGACGGACCAACTGACGCTGGTGACTGAGAGCGGGCGTCATCCAATCACGCTGGAGATCGCCGATACAGAAGAGAAGAAGCGCCTGGGGCTCATGTTCAGGACAGAGCTGAAGGATGGGCACGGCATGCTGTTCCCCTACGATCGCCCGCAGGAGATCACCATGTGGATGCGCAATACGTATATCTCACTCGACATGATCTTCATCGGTGCGGACGGCGTTGTGGTGAGGGTGGCCCGTAACACCGAGCCAATGTCGGAGGCGATCATCTCGTCCGATCTACCGGCGCTGGGCGTGCTCGAACTGAAGGCCGGGGCGGCGGATCACTATAAGATCACGGCGGGGAGCCGGGTGGAGCATCCGCATTTCGCCGGCTCCACGGCACCCTGACCGGTGTGCGGCCACGTCGGTCCATGCCGGTCCTTATCGGTCCAGATAGGTGCCAGATACTCAAATCCGATGGCCCGCGTCCAACGACGCGCTTGACCGGGAGGGCGCGAAGCGGCACACATCCATTCGCCGTCCGATCGGGGCATAGCTCAGCCTGGTAGAGCACCTGCTTTGGGAGCAGGGGGTCGCGAGTTCGAATCCCGCTGCCCCGACCAGCACGACGCTGGGATGTGACGGCATGGCGGCCCGCGCGGTTCAGGACTGGATCGATTCATCGGGTCGACAATCAGCCTGCTCGGTGTCCGGGTCCTAGTTCGAGAGCTGATTGCGCCAAAGCCGGAAGCATCTGGCGGTTCGGGTTTGGCGATTGGGATCAGTGGCGCCTTCGTGGGCGCCGGCAATTGGGGTAGCAATCCATGGTGGCGCGCATCTATCGTCCGGCAAAGTCGGCAATGCAGTCTGGCCTGGCCAATACCAAGTTGTGGGTGCTCGAGTTCGAGCCCGAATCAGCGCGCGGCGTCGAGCCGCTGATGGGCTGGACCAGTTCAGCCGATATGAAGTCCCAGGTACGCCTCGAATTCGATACCAAGGACGAGGCGATCGCGTATGCCGAACGCAACGGGTTGCCCTATACCGTCGCCGAGCCACACGTGCGCAAGCATCAGGCAAAATCCTATGCCGACAATTTCAAGTTCGGCAGGCTCGGCCGCTGGACGCATTGAAGGTGGCGATCATCGTCTGAAGATCAGTCTCTCAAACAAAGAAATAGAGCAGGCCAAAACGGTCTGAGGTGATTCAATCAAGACCTGACCTGCAGGTTTCATGGCTGAACTTGAGGTCCTGGCGCGAAGGATTAGGTGGTGCCCCGGCTGATCGGGATGGCTGAAGCCTTCACCCGAACACGCGCTTGAAGATCGTATCGACGTGTTTGGTGTGGTAGCCGAGATCGAACATCTCCTCCAACTGCGCGGCTGGAACGTTTGCGACCACATCGGCATCGGCCTTGAGTTCGGCGAGGAAGTTTGCGCCCGTTTCCCATGTCTTCATGGCGTTGCGCTGCACGAGGCGATAGGCATCCTCGCGAGAGACGCCGGCCTGGGTCAGCGCCAGCAGGACGCGCTGGGAATTGTGCAGTCCGCCCAGGCGGTCGAGATTTTTCTTCATGTTCTCAGGGTAGATGACCAGATTCTCGACCACGCCGGCGAGGCGGTTGAGGGCGAAATCGAGTGTCGCCGTGGCGTCGGGCCCGATCATGCGCTCCACCGAGGAATGGGAGATGTCGCGCTCATGCCAGAGGGCGACGTTCTCAAGGGCGGGGGTCACGTAGGCACGAACCATGCGGGCAAGACCGGTCAGGTTCTCGGTCAGCACCGGATTGCGCTTGTGCGGCATGGCGGACGAGCCCTTCTGGCCGGGTGAGAAATACTCCTCCGCCTCCAGCACCTCGGTGCGCTGCAGGTGACGGATCTCGGTGGCCAACCGTTCGAGCGATGAGGCGATCACGCCCAGTGTGGCGAAGAACATCGCGTGGCGGTCGCGCGGTATGACCTGCGTGGAGACGGGCTCGGGTGACAGCCCCATCTTCGCGGCCACATATTCCTCAACGCGCGGATCGATATTGGCAAATGATCCGACCGCGCCTGAGATGGCGCAGGTGGCGACGTCGGCGCGGGCGGCTTCCAGCCGTGCACGCGCGCGTTGGAATTCGGCGTGTGCGAAGGCGAGCTTTACACCGAACGTGGTGGGTTCGGCGTGGATGCCGTGGCTGCGGCCGATAGTGACGGTGTCCTTGTGCTCGAAGGCCCGCTTCTTCAGTGCGGCCAACACCCGGTCGATATCACCCAGGAGGATGTCTGCGGCGCGGGTCAGTTGCACGTTGAAGCAGGTGTCGAGGATGTCGGATGACGTCATACCCTGGTGGACGAAGCGCGCTTCGGGTCCGACGAACTCGGCCAGATGAGTGAGGAAAGCGATCACGTCGTGTTTGGTTACGCGTTCGATCTCATCAATGCGGCCAACGTCGAATTCAGCCTTGCCCCCCTTTTCCCAGATGACTTCGGCCGCCTCTTTGGGAATGACGCCGATTTCGGCCATGGCGGAGGCGGCATGTGCCTCGATTTCGAACCAGATGCGGAAACGGGTCGCGGGCTCCCAGATGGCGGTCATCTCGGGGCGGGAATATCGCGGAATCATGGGAGCCTTTCGGGGTGCGTGTGCCGGATCAGCGGCCGGAGAAACGATCGTCGCGGGGGCCTGACGTCTGACCGCCTGGCATGGAAGCGCTCAAGCTTCCAGCGAAGGAATCAATCAGCCTCTCGAACAGCCATTTTTGCGCTGGCCACCGTTGTCTGTGGGATTACACAAAAGCCGGACCTGCTCTAGCAAAGGCCGCCTGCAGGTGCAATCCGCGTGCGGTGCCGACGTCCCCGTTTTCACTGAGCCGGTCGCCCCGGCTCGTCACCCGGGCCCGGCACCACTGGGGCTTGGGATTACGGGGCCCAGCATCACTGGGGCTACGGCTGGGCGTGGACAATCGACAACAAGTAGAGCTCATCGGGCGTGCGGATCAGATCGACGGCGACACGTGAGCATACTGAAAGCACCAGAAGCGCCAGCAGGAAGCGCAGCTGCTCACCTTTGAGTTTGGCGCCAGCCTTGGCGCCAAACTGGGTGCCGATAACGCCGGCGGATATCAGCAGCATCCCCAGAACCACGTCGACCGAATGAAGGAATATCGCCTGCGACAGAGTCGTGAAGCCACCCACGAACATGATCTGATAGAGCGACGTGCCAATGGCTATGTTGGTGCGCATCTTGAGCACATAGACCATCGCGGGGACCAGCACGAAGCCGCCGCCGACGCCCATCAACGCGGTCAGGACGCCGATGAAAGCGCCGATGGCCAGCACTGGAATGACCGAAATGTACAGCTTGGAGCGCGGAAAGCGGGTCTTGAAGGGGAGATGATGGAGCGCAGTGTGCTTGCGCCGTTCGAGCAATGTGCCACCGGACCTGGCGGCGCTGCGCATTGTGTTCACGCTTTCAATAAGCATCAGCAGCCCGAGTGAGCCGAGCAGGACGACATAGCTCAGGGAGAGGAATACATCGAACTGCCCCGTAGCGCGTAGGATGCCCACCAGTTGGGTTCCAGCCAGCGAGCCGGCGATGCCGCTCGCGAGCAACACGTTACCGATGCGAAAGTCAATGTTGCCGCGCTGCCAGTGCGACATCGAGCCCGATACTGCGGTGGCGGTTGCCTGGTTGGCTCCGGTTGCAACGGCAACGGCTGTCGGAATGCCGAGGAACAGCATCAGCGGCGTGATGATGAAGCCGCCACCGACGCCGAACAGGCCGGAAAGGAAGCCGACCGCACCACCCACGCCTATGACAGCAAGTGCATTGACGGCGACCCCTGCAACGGGGAGGTAGACATGAAACGTCATGTTCGCACTTTTTGGTTTGCAGGCGGGGCGTGAGCAAACGAGCACGCAATCGACCATTGGGCCGTCGCGCGGCAGGTTTGCAAGAGCCGCACTCATGGCGGTTGTAGGATTGCTGTACGCCCGTTCGTTCGACACGGCAAGGCGACCGATGCACGAATGCGACGATCCGTCAGGGCAGCAAACGTTGCTCAAAAAAAACGCGTGGGGGAACAAGCCATCGCTTGATTTTTCAGCAGGGCGAGGCGGGCGGGTCAGGTGCGCGTGAGGCCACGCTCGAGGATGATAGGTGGGGCCTTCGGGGGCGCGAGGCAGCCTCGATCCGGCTCGTAAACAAGGCCCTTTTCCTCGCATCTTTGCGCGGCAAAGTGATTGCGGGCCCACCAGCTCAAGGACAAGACGAGGGCGAGCGCGGCCAGGATCACGGTCAACGTGCGCGTACTCATCATCATTCTCCGCCGAAACGTTCAACCCAGGCCGGAGGCCCCGCCCAGCCCGGCGGGGCGGGGGCAGCGGCATGAATCGCGCGGGCAACGGACCGGGCCAGCACATCGGCGGCCACGCTGCCCAGCCGCGCAAGCCCGTTGATCGGATCGGGTGGCGGTGTGGTGCCCGTGGCAACGGCAAATACGATATCTCCGTCGAGGGGGGTATGGACGGGATATATGGCCCGTGCAAGGCCGGTATGCGCCATGATGGCGAGACGCGAGGCGGCGCGCCGGTCGATGCGGGCGCTGGTGGCGACGATGGCGAGCACGGTGGATTCTCCTACGGCGCCTTTCAGCCGGACGGCGCGATCCTGCTCGCTGATCGCTCTGGGCCATCCCAGCCCACCGAATTCGCGGTGTCTCTCGAACGGGGCCGCCCAGAAGTGCGGGCCCTCGCCGATGTTGACTGATCCGGCCGGATTTACCGCCGCCAGCGCGCCGACGACGGTGCCGTCCTCAAGGCATGCGGATGCACTTCCCAGACCACCGCGCACGACCGCCGTGGTGGCGCCGAAGCCCGCACCGGCGCTGCCGAGTTCAAAGTCGGCTGTGGCGCGCGAAGCGGCGGCATAGGCAAGACCAGCGTAGGGCGGGCTGCGGCCCCAGTCCTTGTCGCCGCCATTGAGCAGATCGAACAGGATGGCGCCGGGAACAATGGGCACGCGTGCCTCGCGCACCTTAAAGCCTATGCCTCGTTCTCGCAGCCAGGCTTGCAGACCCGTCGCAGCGTCCAGTCCAAAGGCAGAGCCGCCTGACAGCACCAGGCCATGAACTTCATCGACGGTTCCCTCGTGGCGCAATGCATCGGTTTCGCGCGAGCCGATGCCGCCGCCGCGCGGATCGACAGCGGTGACGAACGGCGCGTCACCGAGCAGCACCGTCACGCCCGACATCAAGCGATCGTGGTGCGCGTTTCCAACGCGCAGGCCGGGTACGTCGGTAATGAGGTTGCGGTATGCGGTCGTGGCCATCGATGCTCATGCCGGCTTGTGTTGAAGGATGCTTAGCATATGACGCGCGGCCTTCGTATTCATCGGCAGCGGTTCGATTGATGCACCGCAAAAAAGTTCGCGGAGTGAACTTTGTTGCGCACGAGTTGCGAGATTTGATTGCATCGTGTGCTGATCGGCCGGGCGCGCACGGGGCGGCGACTTTCACCAGCCGGCGCGCCCGATTAGGATTTGGTCGATGTGCATTTCGTCGGCCTCGCAGATCGTGCCTGCGGCAATTCGTACGGGACAAATTGCTTTGATCTGGGATTAGGCTGGCCTCGTTATTGTCATGATCGCTTGGTTGAGATGCCGCGCCCATGACGCTTGCGGTCTGCGCTGATGCGTTTTCCGCACGACGTCCGCGACGTACGACACGCCGGGGCAGAGTCAACGAACGTTAGGATTGGTTGGCGTACAGGGGTTGAATCCGGAAGCGTTCGTATCAAACTAAACTAATCTGGGTCACAGGACTTGTGCCGACGGGCTCAGAGCTGCGTGGTGCCGTTGCGAGGTGCAGCGGTTCAGGTAGCGAACAACGAATGAAGAATGAAAGCATGCGGTGAATGCCCCTCAGTTCGATTGCGCGTATCTGTGGTGGCTGCGGCATGGTGGAGGAATGCGAAACCATCGGGCGTTGAAAACGCCAACGTCCAGGAGACGCAGAATGTTCGATGAGACGGACAAGCAGGCGAGTACGACGTGATGGCACGGAGTGAGGGCGCGATGTCTCAGGCAGATACCGAAGAAATTGCCGAGATCAATTCCCGAATTGAAGAAACTGAAGATCCTCGTGCGTGCTATCAATTGGTGCGCGAGAAGATCAAGACACGTGAGCTTCGCGGAGAAGCCATTCCGGACGACTTGCGGCGCTTGGAGCGTGCGCTTCTGACGGAATGCAATGCCGAGTCGCAGGGCCGTTGAAGCCCATCGATTCTGGCTGAAGGCCGACGAAACGCATTTCTGTGGCGAAGAAATTCGCTGCAATGTTTTTTGCGTTGCAGCGAGAATTTCCGACGCGGATTGTGAGTCAGCAGTTCGGTTATCGGCCTCGTCTTGGCTTTACGCTCTGTGATGCGTCGCGCAGCGCTCGCACGCGGCGGCAGCGGTCTTGTGCACGCACGTTACCGTGGCGCTCGCACGCGGCTGCTGCGTAGCAGAGCCTGTTGAGCTGAAATGTGCAGTGGTTCAGCGTGAAAAAAACATGCTCGAAACGGTGCTGGATCGCGTTCATGGCTCCGTCAAACATTAAAGCGATCTAAAGCCATCATGGGTCAGACGTCGATCGGGAGACCGCTGGCGAAGCCGCGCTTTCCGTCGCGTTGGTGAGATCGGCGCGCTGCCAGGTGTTATCGCGTCGCCGGAACGGGGCGAATGAAGTCCGCAGCGCATCCCCCGCACTGTCGAAACCGATTTTATCCAGATAGCTGCGTGCCGATGACAGGTGCTGCGCGATCTGGGTTGCGTCGGTGCTTGCAATCGCAGTGACCGCATCCGCCCACACGGAGACTGCCGCAATAACGTCGCTGGCGGCCAATGCATCCGACAATTCGCTTTCAGCGCGCGTGTTGCGGTTGATCGACACGGGCATCATCACTTCGACATGGGTCTCCAGAAGATCACCGGCATGGTTGATGAACTCGGTGGACGCCATGGCGTCGTTGACGACAAAGGGAACATCAAGCCCGCGCGCGCGCAATTGCCTCAAGATGATCGCTGCTTCCGATGGGAAGCCCAGGAAAAGGATCGCGCGTGGCATGCGGCTGGCGATCTCGTCTATCGTCCTGGTGTAGTCGCTCTCGCCGGCAACGATGGTCAGCTCATAAGGTTCTGCCTGCGCACCAAAGGTTGCGGATTCACGTGCGGCCTTGGCGAGTGAGCGGGCGAGAACGGTACGGTCATGGATGATAAGGCCGTTGCCGCTGCTGCCGGCCAGGACGCGGAGACGATGTCCAGCCTCAGCCCCCTGGCGGTCGTCGCGTCCGGCGGCGCGAAAGACGAGGGGGCCTGCGCGCTGGTCGGTCAGTTGCGGATGGCGCATGCCAGCGGCGAGAAACAGCAGGCCGGCTTGCTGATAGATCGGGGCTGCCGTAATGGCGGCGCTCGCGCAGGGATGGCCGATGACGGCTGCGGGTGGTGGTGTCATGGCGATAATATGCAGCGCCAGTTGCCGCGTGGCTTCGCGGTCACAAGCGTCGTCCAGGATCTCCAGCTGCCATGTGCGCCGTCCAATGCCGCTGCTGGAGTCGCTTGCGGATTTCATCAGCGAAAGACGCTGGCGGGCAGCCGCGCCGACGCTGCGGCGAGGGCCGGACAGAGGTAATGCGACGACGATGCGGATCGATGGGTTGGCGATAGTGGGCGCGGTGGGCGGTGCTTCAGTATTCGGCGCAGTTGCCTGACCGGCGTCCGGTCTGGGGTCGTTGGCAAAGGCTGGGCCTGTGATCAATGCAAGTGATGCGAGAGCCGCGCACATCGCGGCGGCAGGGGCCGGATATGAGCGCGCATGTGCCAGTTCATGCGTCCTCAAAGCTGAGTCCCGATGCCACATTTCAGCGAGCCAGGCTTGCAATGGCGACGGGGAGCGCTGTTCGCGTGCGCTCCCCGCTAGCATGTGTCCGACCCGGCTCAAGGCGTGAACCCGTTGCCCATTTCGTTTGAGCCTATTCGTTCTGGACGTAGGTGATCTTGCCGTCCGGCTGCTTCTTCCATGTATACATGGTGTAGTCGAGACGGGTGATATCGCCCTTCTTGTCATATGAGATGTCGCCGATCACCGTCTTGAACACCTCGCCGCTATGCATCACCTCGGCGACTTTCTTGGGATCCAAAGAGTTGGCTTTCTCGGCGGCCTGCTTGATGATCTGCATGGCCGCATAGGAATAAAGCGTATAGGCCTCAGGCTTGAAGTTGCGTGCGGTGAACTTGTCGAGCACGGCTTTCGCTTCGGGCCGTTTCTGCGGATCGGGAGCGAAGGTCATGAGTGTACCTTCCGCCCCAGGTCCGGCAACGGCTGCGAACTCATCGGTGGCGATGCCGTCGGCACCCATCAGTGTTGCGGTGACACCTGCGTCGCGCATCTGGCGCAGGATCAAACCACCTTCGGTGTGCAGGCCACCCCAATAGACGATCTCGGCACCCGACTCCTTGATCTTTGAGATTAGAGCGGAGAAATCCTTCTCGCCGGTGTTGATCCCTTCATAGAGCACTTCGGTGACGCCCTTGGCGTTCATCGCCTTCTTCGTCTCGTCGGCGAGACCCTTGCCATAGGTGGTCTTGTCGTGGACGACAGCGATCTTCTTGTCCTTCAATTGTTCTGCGATGTAATTGCCGGCCACCGTGCCCTGCTGGTCGTCACGGCCGCATGTGCGGAAGACGTTCCACATGTCGCGCTCGGTGAATGTCGGATTTGTCGAGGCCGGTGTGATCTGCAGCATGCCGTTCTCGGCGTAGACGTCGGATGCCGGGATCGAGACGCCAGAGTTGAAGTGGCCTATGACGAACCTAGCGCCATCGCCGGCGAACTTGTTGGCGACGGAGACGCCCTGTTTGGGATCGGAAACATCGTCACCGAAGATCGGCTCGATCTTCTTGCCGAGGATGCCGCCTGCGGCATTGATGTCCTCGGCGGCCTGATCGCCGCCGTTCTTCAACTGCGCGCCGAATGCAGCGTTGGCGCCGGTCAGCGGGCCGCCGATTGCGATCTTGATTGTTCCGCCATCACCACTGGCAGAAGGCGCTGAGGCCTCCTTCTCGGCGGACTCCTTCTGCGACTTGGGGCCGTTGTCACATGCGGCAAGGACGATTGCCGTTGCGAGCATCACTGCGGCGTACAAAAGCTGGCGCATGAAAATTCCTCTCCTTGAGATACCAGTCTTCAGTCCCTCTTACGGGGCGATTGATGGCGACAGGTCGAACACCCGGCCGTTGCGGTGCAACATGTTTCCCTGAAACAGCGCAAATGTCACGCGATCTCTAGATCGCGTTCATGTTTGACGGAAACATGAACGCGATCCAGCACCTTGTTTTGAGCATGTGCCACAATGGCCAGACGTGGCTCTATCTGGAACTGACCTGGTCGAGATTGGCTTCATGTTTCCATCAAACAGGAAGCCGATTGGCGACAGGCTATGAATGGGGAAAGGACTTGTAAGGTCAGGACGACACGTTTCGCCAACCGTACTGGTCGCGCATCTGGCGGCGACGCGCGCGATAATGTCCTAACGCGGCAAGCGCGACGAGCACGGCAAGTGTTGCCAGATATCCCGTCGAGGAGAGCAAGGTTTCCTGAAACAGTGCATAGTGGGCAAAGCGCACGGCTGCCGCCAGAAGCAGCATATACCAGATGAGTTGCCAGTAGGGCTTCCACGTTTCGGCGATGGCTTTACCGGTGATGGTCGCAGCGCCGCCGCCCAGCACAACGCTCAGCACGAGAAAGATCGATAAGTTGCCAGGGTAGCCGTCAAGCAGCGCGCTCAATGACGCCCTCCTTCGAGATATGCGGCGCGGACCTCGGGCCGAGACAGCAGCTCCCGGCCCGTGCCGGACATGGTAATTGCGCCGTTGACCATGACATAAGCGCGGTGAGCGAGCTTCAGGGCATGGAACGCGTTTTGTTCGACGAGAAAGATCGTCATGCTATCGGTCTTATTGATGTCGCGAATGACGCCGAAAATCTGCTTGACGATGAGAGGTGCAAGACCGAGCGAGGGCTCATCGAGGAGCAGCAGGCGCGGCCGGCCCATCAAGGCGCGCGCGATCGCCAGCATCTGCTGCTCGCCGCCGGACAGCGTGCCGCCGCGTTGATCGAGCCTTTCCTTCAGGCGCGGGAAAAGCGCGCTGATGCGCTCCAGATCCTCGTTAAAGTGGGCGAAGCCGTCGATTGCCGCGCCCATCTGCAGGTTCTCCATCACCGTCATGCGCGGGAAGATGCGGCGACCCTCGGGCGATTGGGCGATCCTGAGGCGTGCGATCTCGTAGGGGGGCAGTCGCGTGATGTCGCGTCCCTCGTAGACGATCGCGCCGTCGCGGGCGCGTGGATCGCCGAAGATGGTCATCATCAGTGTCGATTTGCCGGCACCGTTGGCGCCGATCAGCGTTACGATCTCGCCGCGGTGGACATCGATATCGACGCCTTTCAGTGCGACGATCTTGCCGTAGTAGGCGGTGACCCCACGGATTTGCAGGAGCGGCACGGTCATGGCGTGCCTCGCGAACCGGAGCCGTTGGTGCTGCCGCCTTTCGTGGCTGCTTCCGCGGCGATCCGCTCGATCTCGGCTTCTGCCGCTTCCTCCTCGGTCTCCTCGACGCCCAGATAGGCGGCGATGACGTTCGGATCGTTCTTCACGAAGGCGGGTGTGCCATCGGAGATCTTGGCACCATGCTCAAGCACGACGACGTGGTCCGATATCTCCATCACCACGCTCATGTCGTGCTCGATCAATAAGATCGCGGTAGCGTGGTCGTCGCGGATCGTACGCATCAAAGTGTTGAGCTCGTGACTTTCCCTGGGGTTCAGGCCGGCCGCCGGTTCATCGAGACAGAGCAGCACCGGGCTCGTGCACATGGCGCGCGCGATTTCGAGACGGCGCTGATCGCCATAGGGCAGATCGCCGGCGGCATCGTCGGCACGATGGGTGAGCTTGATGCGATCGAGCCAGAAGCGGGCGCGCTCGGTGGCCTCTGCTTCGGCACGCTTGAAGCTTGGAGCGCTGAGGAGACCCAGAAAAGTCCAGCCGGAAGCGCGCATGAGTGCGTTATGCTGGGCGACGATGAGGTTTTCCAGAACGGTCATGCCGGTGAAGAGGCGGATGTTCTGGAAGGTGCGCGCGACGCGGGCCTTGGCGGTGATCTCGTAGTCGGGCATGCGTTCCAGCAGATAAAGGCCGCCGTTGGTCTCGTCCCAGCGGTGACCGCTATCGGTGAGGGCCTCGACATCCTGGGGCGTCGTGGTCACTGAGTGCGCGAGAGCCATGCGCCCCGCAGTCGGCTTATAGAAGCCGGTGATGCAGTTGAAGACAGTCGTCTTGCCGGCGCCGTTGGGGCCGATGAGGGCGGTGACGTCGCCGCGATGAGCCTTGAAGGAGAGATCATCGATGGCGAGAAGTCCGCCGAAGCGCATGGTCAGATGCTCGATCGTGAGCAGGGGAGCTTGCGCAGGCGACATCAGCCGTGCCCCTCCTTCACGAATGAGCCGGAGATGGCTTTCGCCTCGCCCAGCGAGATCGATGGCGTGCGTGTTGAGATGAGGCCGCGCGGCTTCCAAACCATCATCACCACCATCGCAAGGCCGAACAGAAGCATGCGGTATTTGGTGGGATCGAATTCGGCACCAAAGAGCTGCTTGAGCCAGTCGAGCTCGCGCAAAAGCTCGGTGCCGCCGATCATGACGATGGCGGCGATGGCAACGCCCGCTTGCGAGCCCATGCCACCCAGCACGACGATCGCCAAAATCACCGCACTTTCCATGAAGATGAAGCTTTCCGGCGAGATGAAACCCTGGCGCGCGGCGAAGAAAGCCCCGGCGAAGCCGCCAAACATGGCGCCTATGGCAAATGCGGTGAGCTTGGTCATGACCGTGTCGATGCCGAGCGAGCGGCAGGCAATCTCGTCTTCGCGAAGCGCCTCCCAGGCGCGACCGATTGGCAGCCGGCGCAGCCTGATCGTGACGTAATTGGTGAGCAACGCCAGTGCGAGTGCCAGGTAGAACAGGAATATCAATCGGTGAAGCGGCGAGAACGATATTCCGAATGAAGCGGCGAAGCCGTCGTCGCTGGCGTTGAAGGGGAGGCCGAAGAAGGTCGGGCGCGGAATGCCGGAGATGCCCGCGTAGCCGCCGGTGAAATCCACCCAGTTGATGAGGACGAGGCGGACGATTTCACCGAAAGCCAGCGTTACGATCGCGAGATAATCGCCGCGCAGGCGCAGCACTGGAAAGCCCAGAAGGATGCCCCATAAAGCGGCCAGTATTCCGGCCAGCGGCAGGCAGATCCAGAACGAAAGGCCAATCGTCTTGGCGAGCAGTGCCGAAGAATAGGCACCGACGGCATAGAAGGCGACGTAGCCCAGATCGAGCAAGCCGGCGAGGCCGACGACGATGTTGAGGCCCCAGCCCAGCATCACGTAGATCAAGAGCTGGACGCCGAAATTGTCGATCCACTTGATGGCGCCACCGCGGCCGGCGAGTCCCAGTGCGATAAAGGGGTAGAGGAGTACGAAGATAAGAACGGCGCGCTTGGCCCAGTTGAGTGTCGCCGGCGAAACCTTGTCGGAAATGGTGATTGCGGGGCGCGCTGCGATCCACGGTGCAATGAACACAAGCCAGAGCAGGCGTCCGGCGAAGGCCAGTGCGGCAAGGGTGGCCAGAAGGCCGAAGCGCCATTCGAGCGTGACGCCCGCGCCGGACTGGTGCATTTGGATGAGAACGATGGGCGTGCCCAGTCCGATCACCAGAAGCGCTGTCGTCAGCGCGTCCTTGAGGGCAACCGTAAATGCGGAGGGCTCGGCGGGCATATCGGCGCCTGTTGCCGTATGCGTCGTGGTTGCCGGCGTCGTCATGTGTCAGACTTTCTCCACGTCCGGCCGGCCGAGAAGGCCTGATGGCATGAAGATCAGCACAATGGCGAGGATCGAGAAGGCGGCAACGTCTTTGTAGTCGATGGAAAAGTAGGCCGACCATATCGTCTCGATGAGGCCGATGAGGATGCCTCCGAGAACTGCTCCGGGCAAGGATCCAATGCCGCCGAGCACGGCGGCGGTGAACGCCTTGACGCCGGGAACGAAGCCATCGGCGAAGTTCACGACGTTGTATTGGACGAGATACATCACGCCTGCGACGGCTGCCAGCGCCGCTCCCATGACGAAGGTGAGCGATATGGTGCGATCGACGTTGACGCCCAGCAGCGAGGCCATCTTGCGGTCCTGCTCACACGCACGCATGCTGCGGCCGAGCGACGTCTTTTGGACGATGAACCAGAACGCAAACAATAGCGCGGCCGTGACGAGGAAGATCAGCATCTGCTTGTAAGCAATGGTGAAGGCGCCATCGCCGAGCGGCACCGCCACGTAGCCTTGCAGCAATGGCGGCACCGAGCGGTTGTTGGGGCCTTGGACGACCTGCACGAAATTCATCAGAAAGATCGACATGCCGATCGCGGAGATGAGGGGGGCCAGTCGGAACGATCCTCGCAAGGGCCGGTAGGCCACTCGCTCGATGACGAAGCTCCACAAGGAGGTGAGGACCATGCCGGCAATCAGCACCAGCAGGAGGGCCAGGGCCAAGCCGACCGTACCGAAGATCGACGAGATGAGAAGAAAGACGATGAGGGCGATGAAGGTCGACACCATGAAGACATCGCCATGCGAGAAGTTGATCATGCCGATGATGCCGTAGACCATCGTGTAGCCGATTGCGATGAGCCCGTAGATCGATCCGAGCGTCAGTCCGTTGATCAACTGCTGCACCAAGTAATCCATATCCCTCTCCTCGCGAGTCGCATGGCCACGGCAAGGCCCGCCCCGGCTGAAGGGCAGGTTACGAGAGGGGGTGTCCGGAAACAATCGGACGGCGCCAATCGGGCACGGCCGGTAGCAATGTCGGCTCGGCGGCCTGCTCGGCCGTCAGCCTGACGCGCCGTAGCGGGCCGCCATGCGGCACGCAAACGCTCACGCTGCCCCAACAAGGTTCGCGGCCAGAAGTTGGCGCGCGCACCTCAGTTGCTCCCGGAGAATCTTCCCCCCCTTGCGACGTTAGCCTCGATACCGGGGCGGCGTCGAGCCTTTCGGGCAGGCGATCGGGGGCAGGCGATCGGGGGCAGGCGTCGGCTGTTGCTGTTAGTCGGCTGCAGGGAGCGGGAAAACCGTCCGCTAGAGCAGGTCAGGTTTTGATTGAATCACCTCAGGCCGTTGTGGCCTGGTCTATCTCTTTGTTTGAGAGCCTTAATCACAGCCTCGATGGAAGCAGGTGCGCTTCCATCTCAGCCGATCCGGCTCTATATGCGCCGAGTGCGGAATACCCGACAAACCTCATAGAATATTGTGAGAACCGTCGCAGAAAGGCTCGTCGTCGGTCGTTTTGCAGCCGCACAGATTATACGTGCCATCGGCGTCGACCGTGAAGCGCATGGGCTCCAGACCGGTTCCCTTGTGGGTGCCATCGCAGAAGGGCTGGTTCATGGATCGGCCGCAACGGCAGAAGAAATAGGGTTTGCCGGCGACGAGGTCGACCTGGAATGGTCCTTTCTGGGCGATGACGGGATCGTCTGCCATGCGATGTCCTTCCTTGTCCTTGCGCGTTTGGCGCGTTCCAGCCGTCGTGGCGGCTCCTGATCTGTGTCTCTGATGTTCTGCGGTGAAAGCGGCAACGGCTTAGCGGGATTGCGGTGCGCAGGCAAGCCGCGAGGTCAATTCCAGAGCAGGTCAGGTCTTGATTGAATCACCTCAGGCCGTTTTGGCCTGCTCTATCTTTTTGTTTGAGAGCCTCAATCACGGCCTCGATGGAAGCAGTCGTGCTTCCATCGAGGCTGATTAGGATAACACCTCATGAAAACGGCCCGCACAGATGACTGTGCGAGCCGCTCTTTGGTGTAGATGCAGGCATAAGGCAAATGGTGTGACCTCAGCCGACGGTGACGGGAACTTTCTCGACGACCTTTTCGCCTTTGTCGTCGACCCATGTCAGCTCCAGATCACCCGGGCCCGGCACCTTGAGATGGAAGGAGATATACGGGTTCGCGGACACGCCGGAAGACAGATCCGCCTTGAACACTTCCTTGCCGCCGAACGTTGCGGTGAAGGAATTGATAATGTTGCGGGGGATCAATTGTCCATCGCTGCCTTTGCGGAAGCCGGTCTCCATCACGTGGGTGATGAGTGTCTTGATTTCGATAACGTCGCCGGCCTTTTTAGCATTTTCGACCTTGATGCGGGGTTTACTCGCCATTGTTCGTTTCTCCCTCTTAGCCGCCGCAGCCGCCGATGGTCACCTTCACCGTGCGCTTGCCGATTAGCATGGAGCCATTCGACAGCTCGGCGACCGCATAGATGTCCTGCGTTTTTGCAAGACGCATGCGGCTCGAAACCTTCGCCGTTCCCGACATCGCAGTGAAATGGAACGTGGCGATGGTGGGAGATGGGTTTCCGCTGGAGAGAATATGTACGGACTTGACGAAGTCGGCGTCCGTCATCGGGCTTTCGACAGTGACCGAGTAAGGTACGGTATTGCCGTTCTCGGCAATCTCGGGCAGCTCAATCGCCACCTTTGCCTCTTCGGCCTTCTTGTCACCGACGATCTTCTTCAGCACCTCGTCGAATGTCGGCTGCTTTTCCTGGGCATATGCCGCGCCGGTACGGCCAAACAATGCGGCAAGCGTGGCAGCTGCGGTGGCTCCGACCACAAAGTCGCGCCGATCCACAACTTCCAACTTCAGGCGTTGGGTCATTCCTGCGTCTCCTTCCCCCAAACGATGGCTCGATTATAAGCTCCAAGGGGCACGCCCCTCTGACATACGCTCATAACAAGGCACGACACTCTCTGCTATTCAATTGAACGCAGATAGCGTCGACCTTGGGGCCTGAGTTACCCTGCACACGGTACTTCTTTTCAGGTTGGCGATACGCTAACATATTCATGGACGCGAATGCAACGTAAACGTCTGGCGCAAAACCGGGCCAATGCGGGAGCTGGAATCGTCGATGCGGAGAACGCCCTTACAGGGTTGCACGGGTCGGAGCTGCTCGGGCGCATTCTGCATCCCCGGGAAGGCGAATTGGTTGGCAGGATTGCGTCAGTTATCAGGATCGGTGGCGGCGGTTTGGGCGTCGCCCACAGGTCTGCTATCCGCACTTCTCTTGATGCTCGGGCTCGTGCCGCTTGGTTTGTTGGGCCTGTCGGCGCCGACGTATGCTGGTCAGGGGGCGATAGCGACCGGCCCGGCTTCTCTCTCCCTGGTGATGATCGAGGAAGATGGTTGCGGGTACTGTCGCAAGTGGCTCGATGAGGTTGGTCCCGGTTATCCGTTCAGCGAGGAAGGTCATAAGGCGCCGCTCGTCAGGATCGATCGCACGAGCGAGGACGCCGCGCGCTTTACACGGGTTGTCTTCACGCCGACGTTCATTCTTCTCCGCGATGGCAAAGAACTCGGGCGCATCAACGGCTATCCCGGGCCGGATTTTTTCTGGAGCATGCTCGGCGAGATGCTGCGCAAGCACGAAGCTGCCGGATTGCCAGCATCGGCGTCCGGCCGCTGAAGACCGTCAGTCTTGCTCATCCCATGTGTGACCAGCAAAGCACAAGTTTTATTGCATTGCAGTATCGCGTGCTAATCATGCGGTGCCTACAATTCTATGCCGTGCCGGCGGCTTATCACTTGAAAAAAGAACGGGAACCCGGATTAATGGCTTCCGGGCGAATGAGAACAATAACGCCTGGCCAACTGCCCGCATAGCATTGCATTTTACAATCGGAGGAAACAACACATGACGGATTTCACAAGGCGTCAGTTTGGCAAAATTGCCGGTAGCGGCGCCATTGTCGCTGCCGGAGCTGGTGCGTTGGGGCAGTTCGCCATCGCGCAAGGCAAGGGCAAGGTCGTGGTGATCGGCGGCGGCGCGGGTGGTGCGACAGTGGCGCACCATGTCAAAAAGAGCGCCCCTGATCTCGATGTCACACTCGTCGAGATCAACAGCCAGTACACGACCTGTTTCTTCTCGAATCTTTACCTGGGCGGGTTCAGGACGCTGGAAAGTCTCACGCATGGCTATGATGGGCTCAAGGCGCTTGGCATCAATGTCGTTCACGACATGGCTGTCGGCATCGACGCAGAGAAGAAGACGGTCGCGCTGAAAGGTGGCGACACGCTCTCTTATGATCGGCTCGTGCTATCGCCGGGTATCGATTTCAAATACGAAGGCATCGAGGGCTACTCGGAGGACGCGGCGCAGATCATGCCGCACGCATGGAAGGCTGGCCCGCAAACCAAGCTTTTGAAGGACAAGCTCATGGCCATGGAGGATGGCGGTCTCGTCATCATGGGACCGCCGAACAATCCTTTTCGGTGCCCGCCGGGACCCTATGAGCGCATGTGCATGATCGCCCACTATCTGAAGACGGAGAAGCCGAAGTCGAAGCTGATTGTGCTCGATCCAAAGAAGACTATCTCCAAGCAGCCGGTGTTCTTGGAAGCGGTGAACAAATACTACAAGGACATCGTGCAGCTTAATCTCACCAACGAGATCGACGATTTCGCGGTGGTGAAGGTCGACGCGAAGACCGGTGAGGTGACGACGAAGAGCGGAGAGAAGTTCACCGCGGGCGTAGCCAACATCATTCCCAATCAGAAAGCCGGCAAGATCGCGCACGACGCAGGTTGCACGGACGGCGACTGGTGTCCTGTCGATCCGGCATCTTTCCTGTCGAAGAAGGTGCCGGACGTTTACGTGCTCGGGGATGCTTCGGTTGCAGCGGAGATGCCCAAGTCCGGTTTCTCAGCCAATAGCCAGGCCAAGGTGGTTGCTGCGCATATTGCGGCGGCACTTGCGGGCAAGCCGTCGTTCCCGGCGCGCTTCCGCAACACCTGCTGGTCGCTGGTCGGACCGAATGACAGCGTGAAGGTCGGTGCCAGCTATCAGGCCGGTGAGAAGGATGGAAAGTCAATGCTGGTTGCCAGCGGCGGGTTCGTCTCCAAGCCCGGCGAGGAGGCCAAGATGCGTGAAGAACAGTTCAACGAGAGCGTAGGCTGGTATTCCGGCATCACGACTGACATGTTCGCAAAGAGTGCGTGATGGCATGAGGTGTCGCGCGCGATAGCCGATGCGATAGAATGACAAGGACGGGGGTGGCGCAGCGCTGCTCCCGTTTTTCTTGCTGGTTGGTCGTTGCAACATGGTCCCGCCCGATCGCCGCTCGGCTCAGCGCGACATGTGGCAACCTGCGCTGCTCTTATTGCTTCGGTTTCAGCGTCGAAAAATACATGCCAAGCGCGTTGAGTTGCTCCTCGTCGAGCGATTGGGCCACGGAGATCATCGCCTGGTTGGTGCGCTCGCCCTGTTTGTAGGACGTCATGACCGCAATAAAGGTGTCGATCGGCCAACCAACGATTGGAGGAATCCCGTTGTCGGTGCCGTCGATGCGGTGACACGTCGTGCATTCGCCCGACAGATGCTCACCATAAGCCACTACGTTGGGGTTAGGGGACTGGGCTATTGCAAGTGACGGTAGCGCCAAAGCGGAGATACCCAAGACAACGAGGCGAGGCAACTTTCTCATGCACATACTCCTCCCATCAATTTTGTTCCCGGATTACTTCGAGCGCGGCTGCTCGTGGCCAGGACATTTTTAAGGAGAAGACTATCGCTCTTCGGCTGAGTTAGCCATTCCGTCCGCACAATAGTGGCGGTAGAGGGTGCCGACGATCTCGCGCGCGGCCTCATGCTTCAGCGAGTAATATGCAAAGTGGCCGCGACGCTCGGCCTGAACAAGACCGTGCAGGCGCAGATGTGTCAGGTGTTGGGAGGTCAGACTCTGGCGTGCGCCGATGGCATCGGAAATTTCCGTCACCGTTTTTTCGCCATCCATGAGCAGGCACAGGATCATCAGGCGGTGCGGGCTGCCGATGGAGCGAAGCAGTTTGGTCGCCTCGCCCGCAGCCGTACGCATGCCGTCGACAAGCTCGTCGCCTTCGGGCTCTTCCAGGTCAAAATCTTCGACAGAGTTCGCACAGTTCATGATTTAATTGTCTTTTTGCTTGTGAACTCGGATCCCAGAGCAGGCAACGGGTCTCGATTCGATTGCTGCTTACATTGTTACGATAGAGGCGCGGCCTCGCAATCGCAAGAAACCGCAGATGTCGAAAGCTGATGTTTGCCAGTTTTCGAACGGAACCGGCATGCCCTGCAAAGCTCGAAGTTAACTTTTTGGAAAATGTGGCAAACTCCGATACGCTCGCGTCATTGGCTCGGACCTCAAGCCGGCAGCTCTCGAAAACTACCAAATATGAGGAGATGTGTAACGCCGCAAGTTGACGTTTACGTCAACTTGATCTAGTCAAAAGGGTGGGCTGAGGCGGGCCCGCGGAGGGGCAAGTTGTCGCAAGGAGGCGGTGGATGGCTGGTCTCATCTTGTTCGTTTTGTTTGTTGCCGTGGCGCTTGCACTGGCGATGCATCGTGCGCCCTTGTGGCTTTGGGCAGCGGCCGGTGCCGCGTTCCTCGTGATTGCACAATCTGGACTTATCGGCGTCCAATACGACACGACTGCCCCCGGCTTTTTCGGCCTACTCGCCTGGGTTCCCGTTGTCGTCCTGGGCATCCTGTCGGTGCCCTCCATCAGGCGGTCGCTGGTGGTCGAGCCGGCCTTTCGCATGGTCAAAGGCATCCTGCCCAAGGTTTCGGAAACGGAGCAGCAGGCGCTCGATGCCGGCACCGTCGGCTTCGATGCAGAGCTATTCTCGGGCCAGCCCGACTGGAACAAGCTTCGAGCCATTCCGGCCATCCATCTGACGGAGGAGGAGCGTGCGTTCCTCGATGGGCCGACCGAGAACCTTTGCGCGATGATCGACGATTGGAAGATCCGCTTTCGCGAGAAGGATATTCCACAGGAGATCTGGGACTTCGTAAAGAAGCACGGTTTTCTCGGCATGTTGATTTCGAAGGCTCATGGTGGCCTTGGCTTTTCTGCGCAGGCGCAGTCGCTGATTATCGGCAAGATCGCGTCGCGATCTCCCGACGTTTCGACCATCGTCATGGTTCCGAACTCGCTCGGTCCAGGTGAACTCATCGAAAAATACGGAACGGATGAGCAGAAGCACTACTATCTGCCGCGCTTAGCGCGCGGCGAGGAGGTGCCGTGCTTCTCGCTCACGGGGCCGACGTCGGGTTCTGATGCGGCGACGATGCGCGACATCGGTACCGTGACCAAGGGTGCGCACGAGGGCAAAGATGTGATCGGTATCCGCCTGTCGTGGGACAAGCGCTACATCACGCTCGGCCCCAATGCGACGCTCGTGGGTCTCGCATTCCGCCTTTTGGATCCTGAGAACCTGCTCGGCAAGGGCGAAGATATCGGCATTACGGTGGCGCTCATTCCGGCTGATCACCCCGGCGTCAATATCGGGCGGCGGCATCTGCCATCCGGCGCGGCGTTCCCGAACGGGCCAAACTGGGGCAAGGATGTCTTCATTCCGCTGGAGTTCGTGATCGGCGGCGAGAAAATGGCGGGCCAGGGGTGGCGCATGCTCATGGAGTGCCTGTCGGCCGGGCGCGCTATTTCACTGCCGTCATCGGCAACGGCGGGTGCGAAGGCGATGCTCCGCTTCACGTCGGCCTATGGGCGCATCCGCAAGCAGTTCGGACTGCCGATCAGCCACATGGAAGGGATCGAAGAGCCGCTCGTCAGGATGGTCGAGGTAGCCTACGTCAACGAGGCGGCGCGAGCCGTCACTGCGTCGATGGTCGCGCGTGGTGAAAAACCATCGGTGATCTCAGCGGTGATGAAATACGCGACGACAGAACGCATGCGTCAGGCCGTCAACGATGCGATGGATATCCACGGCGGGCGGGCAATCTGCGATGGTCCGTCGAACTACCTGCAATCGGCCTATCAGATGGTGCCGGTCGGCATTACGGTAGAAGGTGCCAACATCCTGACGCGCACCCTGATCACGTTCGCGCAAGGTGCGCTGCGCGCGCATCCCTACCTCTATAAGGAGGTTCAGGCGGCGCAAAATGCCGACAGCCGTGCGGGTCTGAGCGCGTTCGAGGCGGCGTTCAACGGGCACATTGCGTTCTCGCTTTCGAACGTCGCAGGGGCCTTCTTCCACAACGCGACGGGTGGACTCTTCGGAGAGGTGCCCGAAAAGGCGTACGGCACCGCAGAATGGTACCGCCAGTTGTGGCGCGCCAGCCGCTCCTTTGCGCTCGTTTCGGACCTGATGGTGGCGCTGCTTGGCGGCGGCCTCAAGACCAGGCAGCGGCTGACCGGGCGCATGGCGGATGCGCTGGCGGAACTCTACATGCTGGCATGCGTTCTGAAGCGCTACGAGGATGACGGCAAGCCCGCTGGCGACCGTATGATCGTCGAACTGGCGGCGCGCAATGGCCTGTACCGCTTCCAGCAGGCGCTGGGCGGCGTGATCGACAACTTCCCCGTTGCGCCCGCGCGCTACCTCATGCGGCTCGTTGTGTTCCCGCTCGGACGGAGGATGAAACCGGCCGGTGACAAGCTCGGTCGCGCCGTAGCCAAGCTCGCACTGGAGCCGGGCGAAGTTCGCGACCGGCTGACACGCGATATATTCGTCTCGCGCGACGTCGATGATCCGACCGGCCTGCTCGAAGTGACGCTCGAGAAAGTGATTGCGTCACAGGCGGCGGAGAGGAAGCTGGAGAAGGCCGTCCGCGAGGGCAAGGTGCGCCGCTATCACGGTATCGACTGGTTCTCGGACGCGGTTGATCAGGGCATCGTCTCGGAGGTGGAGGCCAACCAGCTGCGCGAGGTCGAGCGCTTGGTGGCCCGCGTCATCGCCGTAGATCATTTCGATCCGGGTGAAGTGAAACCCAACGATGCGCGCCTTGGTCACAATTCCGGCGCTGCGGGCTCGAGTGCCGCCGCATGAGGCGAGAGGAGTATTGTCCATGAAAGAGGCCGAGCTGTTGAACGATCTCAAGGACTGGCGGCTAAGGCTCGATATGGAGGGCATCGCCTGGGCGACGTTCGACCGCGAGGGCGAGAGCGCCAACGCGCTCGGCAGGCGCCCGCTCGAGGAACTGATGCGGATCGTTGGGCGCGTGGAAGAGGGCGCGCGCAGCGGTGAAATCGCCGGGCTCGTCATTCAGTCGGGCAAGCCGAAGGGCTTCATAGTCGGTGCCGATATCCGCGAATTCGAGCAGTTGACGACGGAAGCTGCGGTGGTCGAGGCGGTGACGCCGGTCAATGCGATGCTCGACCGGATCGAGAAGATGCCGGTGCCGGTCGTTGCGGCGGTCCACGGCGTGTGTGTCGGCGGAGGACTGGAACTGATCCTGGCTTGTCACTATCGGGTCGCGACCAGGGACGACACCACACGCGTTGGCTTCCCCGAGGTCAAGCTCGGCATCTTCCCGGGCTTCAACGGAACCGCACGCTCGATCCGGCAGGCGGGGCCGCTGGCTGCCATGGAAGCGATGCTGACAGGTCGCATGATCAGCGCTTCCTCTGCAAAGCGCATGGGGCTGATCGATCAGTTGGTCGACAGTCCAGGCACATTGCACTGGGCCGCCCGCAAGGCGATCCTCTCGAAACGGAAGTCGTCGCCGGCGCCACAGAGCAAGGCGCTTTTGGGCAAATGGCCGGCGCGTGGTCTGGTGGCCCGCAAGCTGCGCGAGGAAACCGGCAAGAAGGCGCGCGAAGCCCACTATCCCGCACCCTTCCGCCTCATCGATCTGTTCGAGCGTCACGGTGGCAGCTTCGATGCCATGAAAGCGCACGAAACACGGATGTTCGCGCCGCTGATGGTGTCCGACACCTCGCGCAACCTGCGTCGGGTGTTCCGTCTTTCGGAGTTGCTGAAGGCACAGGCCCCCAAGGGTCTCGACTGGAAGCCGATGCGCGTGCATGTGATCGGTGCAGGCACCATGGGTGCTGATATCGCCGGGTGGTGTGTCGTCTCTGGCATGGAGGTGACGCTGCAGGATCTATCACCCGATGTCATCGCCAAGGGGATCAAGGCACAGGGGCGCCTCTTCTCGAAGAAGTTCAAGACAAAGGCATTGCGCGATGCTGCCAGCGCTCGGCTCATTGCCGATCCACAGGGCGACGGGCTGTCTCACGCCGATGTCGTAATCGAGGCGATCATAGAGAAGCTCGATATCAAGCAACGACTGTTCAAGGACATCGAGGACAAGGTGAAACCGGACGCGGTGCTGGCCACCAACACCTCGTCGTTGCAGATCGAGGAGATCGCCAGCGAGATGGCGGACCCCTCGCGGCTCATCGGTATCCATTTCTTCAATCCGGTGGCGCAGATGCCGCTGGTGGAGGTCATCCGCGGCGGCCAGTCGAAGGAGGCGGCTCTCGACAAGGGCTGTGCGTTCGTCACGGCCATCGGGAAGTTCCCGCTCGTTGCCAAGAGCGTACCCGGCTTCCTCGTCAACCGGGTGCTTGCGCCCTACATGATGTCGGCACTGGTTCGCGTCGACAGGGGCGAGGACATGCAGAAGATCGACGAGGCGGCGCGCGTTTTCGGCATGCCGATGGGGCCTGTCGAGCTGGCAGACACTGTCGGCCTCGACGTTTGCGCGCATGTCGGCAAGATCCTCGGTCTCGGGTCGGAAGGGCAGGGTGGGCGGCTGGAGCGGCTGGTCAACTCGGGGCGCCTGGGCAAGAAGACGGGTGAAGGCTTCTACGTCTGGAAGGACGGCAAGGCGGAGAAGAAGCTTGGGACCTATGCGGAAGGCGAGCTCGAACGGCTGGGGCGTGAGCTTGTTCAGCCGCTGATCGAGGAAGCGCAAAAGGCGCTTGACGAAGGTGTCGTTGCCAATGCCGATCTGGTCGATGCGGGTGTGATCTTCGGCACCGGCTTTGCCCCGTTCCGCGGCGGCCCCCTCCACTACAAAAGCTCGCGCGGCGGGCCTGGCGCGGGCTCGCACGTTGCCGCGGCTGCGGAGTAGCCGGCCGCGAAATTCGAACCGGTGCCGCGCGGAGCATCGCGCTGTACCATCCCCGACAAGTTCATTGGTGAACCCCATGCGTGACGGCGTGATCGCGGGTATCCGGAGAGCAACGAAATGACACAGACATTGCGCCGTGTGGCCGTGCTGGGCGGCACCCGCATTCCTTTCTGTCGATCGAATACGCTTTATGCCGATCTCACCAATCTCGAGATGATGACGGCAGCGCTCAACGGTCTCGTCGACCGGTTCGAACTAAAGGGCTCCCACATCGACGAGGTGGTGGGTGGTGCAGTCGTCACGCATTCCAAGGACTGGAACCTCGCGCGCGAGGCGGTGCTGGGAACCAGCCTTGCCCCATCGACCCCAGGCATCACGCTGATGCAGGCGTGCGGTACCAGCCTGCAGTCGGCGATGGGCTCGGCAGCGAAGATCGCGACCGGTCAGATCGAATGCGCGATTGCCGCGGGATCCGATACGACGTCGGACCCGCCGATCGTGTTCTCCAAGAAGTTCGCGCATCGTCTCGCTGCGCTCGGCCAGAAAAAGACGATGATGGACAAGATCAAGGTGTTCAAGGGGCTGTCTCCGGCGGAGCTGGCGCCGTTGCCGCCGCAGACGTCGGAGCCCCGTACCGGCCTCGGCATGGGTCAGCACTGCGAGCTGATGGCCAAGGAATGGGAGATCGGCCGCGAGGCGCAGGATCAACTCGCCTATGAAAGCCACATGAAAGCGACCGAGGCATATCGCTCGGGCTGGATGGATCGTCTGGTGATCCCATGTGCGGGTGTGTTCCGCGACAACAATATCCGCACCGACGTATCGCTCGAAAAGCTGGCCTCACTGAAGACGTCGTTTGACAAGTCGGTCAGGGGCACGCTGACGGCCGGCAACTCGACACCGCTCACAGATGGTGCGGCAGCCATCCTGCTGGCGTCGGAGGAATGGGCCGCGGCGCGCGGGTTGCCCGTCAAGGCGTATCTCACCTATGCGCAGACCTCCGCCAACGACTTCGTGGCAGGCGAAGGGCTGCTGATGGCGCCTACGATTGCCGTCTCGCGCATGCTTGAGCGCACCAACCTGAAGCTTCAGGACTTCGAATTCTACGAAATCCACGAGGCATTTGCCGCGCAGGTCCTGGCAACGCTGAAGGCTTGGGAGGACCCGGAGTATTGCCGAACACGGCTGGGACGTTCCGAGCCGATGGGTTCGATTGATCGCGCGAAGCTCAACGTGAAGGGTTCCTCGATCGCGTTCGGTCATCCGTTCGCGGCGACGGGCGCGCGCATTGTCGCCAATCTCGCCGAGCTGCTGGCCGAGCATGGCGGGCGTGGCCTCATTTCGATCTGCACGGCGGGCGGCATGGGTGTTGCCGCGATCATGGAGAGTGCCAAGGCCGCGTGATGCGGGAAGACACCTCAGCGCATCTGCGTTATCAGTGCCCTGCAAACGAAGGGGCAAGTGGGTTCATGACGAACGCGGCGGACGACAAGCAGCTCAACGCGGCCAAGGTGCTGATCGGTGAACTGGCACAGAAACTCGATCTCGACGCGTACGTGCGGTTGTGGGATGGCTCGCGCGTGCCGCTGGGGGCGAACGCCAGCGGCCCGTTCGAAATCATCATCGCCGATCCGGGTGTCATCGCTTCGACATTGCGCAGCCCGGGTCTCGAAACCATCATCCGCCACTACGTCAACAAGCGTATCGATTTTGCTGGAGGAACGATCATCGATTTGGGCCGCCAGCTCAATCGCGAGGGGCGCTCGGTCAAGCTCAAAGGTCTCGATGCGTTCAAGCTTGCGGGCAAGCTGCTGCCATTTCTGTTCGCGCCGGGCGCACCACCGCAGGAAAAGGGCGGGTTTTCTGGTGACGAAATTGGCCGTAGCCGCAAAACCTCCGACAACAAGGACTACATCCAGTTCCACTACGACCTTTCCAACGACTTCTATGCGCTCTTCCTCGATCCGGAAATGGTCTACTCGTGCGGGTATTTCACCGATTGGGGCAATGACATCGCCACGGCGCAGCGCGACAAGCTGGAGATGATCTGCCGCAAGTTGCGATTGAAACCTGGCGACCACATGCTCGATATCGGCTCTGGCTGGGGTGGGCTCGTCTGCCACGCCGCGCAGAACCACGGCGTTAGTGCGCATGGCATCACGCTGTCTCAGGAGCAGCTCGAGTTTGCGCGCGAGAAAGTCAAGCGACTGGGGCTTGAGGACCGCGTCACCTTTGAACTCACCGATTACACGGAGGTCAAGGGATCCTACGACAAGATTGCGTCAATTGGCATGTATGAGCACATCGGATTGAAGAGCATCCCCGTCTACATGCACAAGGTGCGCACGCTCCTGAAGGATGACGGGCTGTTCCTCAATCACGCCATCGCGCGGCGCGCGCCCAAGCCGACGCTGCTGACGAAGCGGCTCAGACCCGAGCAGCGCGCCATCGCGAAGTACATCTTTCCTGGCGGCGAACTCGACGACATCGGCCACTCGCTGGTTGCGATGGAGCGCGCCGGATTCGAGGTGCAGGATGTCGAGGCCTGGCGCCTGCACTATGCGCGTACCTGCCAGCTCTGGTGTGAGCGGCTCACCGCCGAGAAGGAAAAGGCCATCGCGTTCGTGGGCGAGGAGAAGTATCGCATCTGGGTGGCTTATCTTGCGGGTGTCTCTCTGGCCTTCTCGCGAGGAACGCTGCGGCTCTTCCAGACACTGGTCTCCAAAAATGCGAAGCGTCCGCCGGCTTTGCCGCCGACCCGAGCCGACCTTTACCGGTAGGAAAGGTGGCGGCTGCCATTTAAGGCTTTTCGACGGACTTCAGGAATTCCACGCATTTGGAGCGCAATTCCTTCAGGTCGGTCAAGGTGCGTGCCAGGTCCACCTTCTTGCGGTTGAGGTCGGCAATGGCAACCTCCACTTTGGAGAGCAGCATTTCAGTCTGAGTGCGCTGCGAGCGGTCGACGTCGTAGAGCGCCAGGTATTCGGCGATATCCTCCAGCGTGAAGCCGAGGTTCTTGCCGCGCAGGATGATGCTGAGGCGACCACGGTCGCGGCGCGAATAAATGCGGTTGGTTCCTTCGCGGCGAGGCCTGATCAGTCCGCGCGCCTCGTAGAAGCGGATGGCGCGGGTCGTGATCTGAAACTCATCGGCGAGTTGGCCGATGGTGTATGTGCTCTCGTCGTCCGGCGAACCACTCTGGCGGGCAATGGCGTCCGGATCGTTATGCCCAATGTGCGTCATCCGGTTTTTCTCAAGGCAGCTTGCCGGGCGGCCTCCTCCTGTTTGAGCTCTTTCTTGGAAAGCTTTCCGATCATCGTCTTTGGCAGGCTGTCGCGGAACTCGATGGCCACGGGCATTTCGAATTTGGACAGCGATTTCTCCAGGTGGGCCATTATGTCTTCGGACGTGGCCTGTGCACCGGACTTCAGTTTGATGAATGCCTTGGGGGCTTCGCCACGATAATCGTCCTTGATGCCGATGACGGTCACTTCCTCGACGGCGGGATGCTCGTAGATCCTTTCTTCGATCTGGCGCGGATAGACGTTATAGCCCGAGCAGATGATGAGATCCTTGATGCGGTCCTCGATGGCGAAGAAGCCGTCCTCGTCCATGCGGGCGACGTCGCCGGTGCGCAGGAAGCCGTCTGAGGTGAAAACCGCTGCTGTCTCCTCCGGCTTGTTCCAATAGCCCTTCATCACCTGCGGGCCCTTGATGCAAACCTCGCCTTTTTCGCCGTGCGGGACCTCCTTTTCAGGGTCATTGATATCGCGCAGCGAGATGAAGGTGGCGGGCAGAGGTATGCCGATCGATCCGGCTTTCACCTTGCCTTCGATCGGGTTGCACGTGGCAACGGGAGAGGTTTCGGAGAGGCCATAGCCTTCGACCACCTTGCATCCCGTCAACGCCTCGAACTTCTGCTTGACCTCGATCGGCAGCGCAGCGCCGCCGGAGAGACAGAACTTGAGGGAGGACAGATCATAGGTCTTGATCTTGGGATGGTTCATGATGGCGTTATAAAGTGTCGGCACGCCGGGCATGATCGTCGGTCGCGTCTGGTTGATGAGCGTCAAGGCGTCATTGAGCACGAAGCGAGGCATGATGACGATCTGGGCAGCCTTGGCGATGCCGAGGTTCATCACCACGGTCATGGCGAAGACGTGAAAGAAGGGCAGCACACCCATGACACGCTCCTGGCCGTCCTTGAGATCGGGGGCCCAGCTGGCGACCTGGAGCACGTTGATGTAGGCGTTGGCGTGCGTCAGCATAGCGCCCTTGGGCGTGCCCGTGGTGCCACCGGTGTACTGTAGCACGGCGATGTCGTTTTCCGGAGCGATAGGAACCGGCATCCGGGGGCCGTGATCGGTCAGAACCTGACCCTCGAGCGTGATGCGGTCACGCACCGTAGAAGCGTTGGGGTGGGCAAGTTCCTTGCTCTTGAAGAGGCGGAACAGAACTGACTTCGTGCCGGGCAAGAGAGACGTGAACGGCGCGACCACGGCGCGATGGAGCACTCCCTCCTTCAACAGCGCCTCGACCTTGTCGAACAGCAGCTTCAGGTCCAGCGTAACCATCATCTCGGTTTCGCTGTCTTTGATTTGGAAGGCCAACTCGTCAACCGTATACAGAGGATTATAGTTGACGACGATGCCCCCCGCTTTAAGGACAGCAAAGTAATAAACAATGAATGTTGGAGAATTTGGCAAGAATAGCCCGACTTTTGTACCCTTGCGCACGCCGAGCCGCTGCAGTCCGGCCGCAGCGCGTTCAACGAGCTGTCCCAACTCGCCGTAGGTGAGGGTCTTGCCGAGGAAATTTGTTGCAGTCCGGGTGGCATGGCATGCGACTGCCTGATCGAGCAGGGTGTAAAGGGGGGCTGGTGTAAACGTCTGACGCCACTCGATATTTTCAGGGTAGCTACGGAGCCACCTTGGATTGGCGTCAGCGCCGGAGGCGGGCTGGACGCTAGCAGCTGTCATCAAAAGAGCCTCCCATCTAGGGCCTTGCGCGGGTGGCGCACGCCGAAGTTCATTGTATTTTGTAAGGGGCCGGCTTGTCTTAAGATGGTGATGCAAGGCCGGCCATTTGAGTACTATTGAACACTTTTTCAAGAGTTTCGGCTAGGACGGGCTGTAGCGTGATGCTGGCGCCAAACAGATCCTGGGATCCGTAGGCACGACCATCGGCCCACGGCACGGAATTTGCTCGAAAGTCGTTGTTAGATTTGCCGCAAATCCCCATGCTGGACGGGCGCAAGGTTTAAGTATAAGGACGGCCTCAGCTTGTTTGCACGGCAGCTCGTGCATAGTAGGTAGAAAGTAACAGGGATCCGCGAAGCCCCAGGGGCGCGGATAGGAGAACGAAATGGACGAAGTCGCCACCAAGATCATCGAGATCCTCAAGAAGCATATGAAGGAGCCGCGTGACGATATCGCTTTGTCCACGCCGTTGACGGACCTGAAGATTGAGTCGCTCGATCTGGCCATGATCGTTTTCGATATCGAGGATTCGTTCCAGATCGAGATTCCCTACAACGCTAACGAGGACGTTGAGGACTTCAAGTCCGTCGGCTCCGTTGTCGATCGCGTCAAGGCGCTGATCGCGCAGAATGCAGCCGCGTAAAGTGTTCGAGGATGGGGCGCGCGTGGCTTGCCGCCGCCGCGTCAACCGCAAATTCCAGGTAGTTTCCCGCGGTCACACGGGCCGCATCGATCGTAGAGTAATCGTATGAAAAGAGCGGACGGCTTGCGCCGTGTCGTCGTGACCGGCTTTGGCATGGTCACTCCGATCGGTCTCGACAGCAACGAGACCTGGGCTTCAATGAAGCAAGCCAAATGCGGCGTCAGCCGTATCGAGAACTTCCCACTGGAAGATCTCTACATTCACATCGCTGGCGAGATCAAAGGCTTCGATCCGGCCACGCATGTCACCAGCAAGAAAATCCAATATGGCGAGCGTTATTCGTGGTTCGCCGGCCGGGCAGCAGAAGAGGCCTGGAGGATGTCGGGCCTGCCGACGCCCTACAACAATCCCTATCGTTCGTGCTGCATCATCGGCTCGGGTGCGGGCGGCTATTCCACGGTCGAGACGGCCTATCGCGATCTTTTCATCAACAACAAGCGCGCCACGCATCCGCTGACGCTGCTTCGCATCATCGGTTCGTCGGCTTCGGCCCACGTCGGTATTGAGTATGGCATCAAGGGGCCGACCTTTGCGACATGCTCGGCCTGCTCGACGGCGACGCACGCCATCGGCATCACTTATGACTATATCCGCCAGGGCCTTGTCGACGTCGGCGTCGCGGGTGCATCCGAGGCGGTGCTGACCTACGGCTCCATGCGCACATGGCAGGCGATGCGCGTGCTGTCGCCGGATGGCTGTTTCCCATTCTCCAAGCGCCGTAATGGTACGGTGCTGGCGGAAGGTTCGGGCATTCTCGTGCTGGAGGAATATGAACACGCCAAGCGGCGGGGCGCCAAGATCCTGGCCGAGCTCAAGGGCTATGGCATGTCGTCTGACAGCAAGGATATGGTCAACCCGGACATCGACGGCCCGCGCAGCGCCATGCAGTTTGCGCTCGACGATGCGGGGCTCGATCCCTCTGAGATCGACTATCTCAACGCTCACGGCACGGCCACGGCGCTCAACGACGTCAATGAGACGAACGCCATCAAGGACGTTTTCGGCGACCACGCCTACAAAATGGCGATCTCCTCGACGAAATCGATGCATGGGCACCTTCTTGGTGCGGGCGGTGGCGTTGAGGCGGGCGTCTGCATCAAGGCCATCAACGAAGGCTGGGTGCCGCCGACGATCGGCTACACCGAACCCGATCCCAAGTGCGATCTCGACTACGTGCCGAACGAGGGTCGTTCCATGAGAGTTCGCTACACGATGTCGAACTCGTTTGCGTTCGGTGGTCTCAATGCCGTTCTGGTTTTCGGACCGGCGCCCGAGGCTGCGTGATCGGCTGGATAAAGCCGCTCCATGAAGCGGGCGCCTTATTGGCGCCCGTCTTCTTTTGTGCATGTTTTTCACGCTGAACCGCTGCACACTTCAGCTAAACATGCTCTATCGACGCGATGCCAACAGACATTCTGAGAGCGCGTTCCAAAGTTTCCGGCCGAAGCCAGGCTGTATTGCGTGAGCCGAGCGATCGCATCATTGTGCTTGAGGCGGGACGGGTCAGCATACGCGCGCGGCTCGCGCCGACCGCCACTGCAGACCTGATCTGGGAGGCGCTTCCCATTTTCAGCAAGGCAGAGCCGTGGGGCGAGGCAATCCATTTCCAGATCCCCTTGCGCTGCGGACGTGATAGGACGGCGCGGCTGCAGGCGCGGCTGGGCGACATCTGCCTGTGGTGCGAGGAGCGTCGCGTGATCATCGCGTTCGGCCCAACACCTATCTCGCGTCCGAATGAGATCCGCATGCCGAGCCCCGTTAACGTCCTCGCCAACGCGCTCGACGACGTCGGAGTCTTGCGGGGCGTGCGTGTGGGTGAAAAAGTGTCGCTATCGCGCTGGCGGGGCTCGTGACACGCTCGGGGTGACAAAGCGGGGACAGGAGCATCCGTGGCGACCGAGAGGCGCGGGCAAACGGCCGATTCAGGGCAGGAGGAGCCATGCGGGACATTCTCATTCGGGTGGGTGATGTGGCGATCCGCGCCCGGTTGCTCGATACGCCCACCGCGGACAGGATCTGGGCGGCGCTACCGATCTACTCGCGGGCGAAGACCTGGGGACGGGAGGTCTATTTCAGTGCACCGTTATCGGTGGCGCGAGAGGCGGATGCCCGCGACGTGGTGCAGGCTGGAGAGATCGCCTTCTGGCCCGACGGAGATGCGATCGCGCTCGGGTTTGGGCCGACACCGATTTCGCGGGACGGCGAGATCAGGCTCGCCAGCCCGTGCAACGTCTGGGCGCACGCGCTTGATGACGTCACGGCATTGAGGTCGGTGCGTGGAGGCGAACAGATTGCAGTGATCGAAGCAGATAGTTGAGCGGGCAATTCCGGCGCGGGGCGGGAAAAACTGTGCTGCCGCCGTTGCAGGCGCCTCGCATTTGAGCGGATCCAGCCCTGGTGGAACCACATAAATCGATGGCCGGTTCCAACTCCGTGTTTGGCCCGTGTGCTTCATGCTCTTGCTGGACGTCTGAGTGCTTCCATCTCAGCCGATCCAACACCTTGTTTCGAGCATGTTTTTCACGCTGAACCGCTGCACACTTCAGCTAAACATGCGCTAAGGCGCCAGAGGACGGCCGGCGCGGTGGTACCAGTTGACGATGTCCGACCAGATCTCGTCTGCAGTTTCCGCGAACCAGAACAGTTCCCGATCCTCAGGATCTATAGTGCCCTCGTTAAGCAGGAACTCTGGATCAAAGACGCGTCGCCAGAAACTCTCACCGACGAGAATCACGGGCATGGGCGTGATCTTGCGCGTCTGGATCAGCGTCAAGGTCTCGAACAACTCGTCGAGGGTGCCGAAGCCGCCTGGAAAGACGACGAGGGCGCGCGCCCTCAGAAGGAAATGCAGTTTGCGCATGCCGAAATAGTGGAAGCGGAAGCACAGGCCGGGTGTCAGATATGGGTTGGGAAATTGCTCGTGCGGCAGGGTGATGTTGAGTCCAACCGAAAGTGCGCCGACATCGCACGCACCACGGTTTGCAGCCTCCATGATGCCGGGCCCGCCGCCCGTGACGATGACCAGCTTGCGCCCATAGGGGCCCTCCTGCTGGCCGACGATGCGGCCAAATGTGCGGGCGATGTCGTAATAGCGGCTGTTCTCAAGTGCACGGTTGGCCAATTTCAGCTTCTGCTGCAGCTGCTCGTTTCCAGGCGACCGACTCACGGCGTCGACGAGCCGCTCGACTTCGGCTCTCGCTGTTGACGGCTCAAGGATGCGTGTACCTCCGAATACGACAATTGAATTCCTGATACCCTGCTGATCGAGAAGGTTGTCGGCCTTGAGAAAGTCGAGCATGAGGCGCACGCCGCGCGCCTCGTCCTGGTCGAGAAAGTTCAGCTCCTCATCTGCCGGTCGGTAGCTCGGGTGGCTCATGATTTCCGCGATCTGGGTAGAAGCGCGTAGGTCCTCCTTGTCGGATTTGGGGATTTGCCAGGGTAGAACCGTGCGGCGCGCGATCGGGTCGGCCGGCTCGGGCTTGCATCTCACCTCGCCATTTTGCTCTTCCATCTGTCCGCTCCCTGCAGCAGTCTGTGCGTCATTGCCCTGGAAGCTTTCGATCAAGCCGGACCGGCGCACCTGCGCTTTCATTGTCTCTCGACCGCTTTTAACATGACAATCCCTGCCACCAACGAAGCTATCGCTGACAAGCTGCGCGAGATGGCAGATGTCATTGAGCAGCAGCAGGCGGAAAGCTTTCGCGTCAATGCCTATCGCCGGGCAGCGCAGTCCCTGATCGCGTTGGGATGTCCTGTCGATGAGGTGTGGCACAACGAGGGGCTTGCCTGACTCGTAGCTCTGCCCGGAATCGACCGCGGCATGGCTCGCACGACAGGTACGTGCGCTAAAGTCAGCCGTGAAACCGAACGGCTGTAAAGGAGGAGATGGATGCGCTGGACCCTTCCTATTGTCACCCTCGGTGGGACCGCTATCGGTGTGCACCTGACGTTCATGCTGCTGATCGCTTGGATTGGCGCGGTGCTGTGGATGGCAAAGGGCCCGGTCGCAGCGATCGACGGTGTCGTGTTCGTCATTGCGCTCTTCGTCTGTGTCGTGCTGCACGAGTTGGGGCATGCCTATGCCGCACGCCGCTATGGCATACGTACGCGAAGTATCACGCTCTACCCGATCGGCGGACTGGCAGCGCTCGATCGACTTCCGGAGGCTCCGGCCCAAGAGGTGGTCGTCGCGCTGGCCGGACCCGCCGTCAACATCCTCATCGCGCTGGTGCTCGTCGCCCTCTTCGGTGCCCGTATTGAACTTGCTGCGCTGAGCGAGTTCGGTACGCCGGGGGCCGATTTCTTGTCGCGTCTGGCGACCGTCAATCTGGTGCTTGCGGTCTTCAACCTTATTCCGGCGTTCCCGATGGATGGCGGGCGTGTCTTGCGCGCGGTGCTGGGGTTCACAATGTCTCGCGCGCAGGCGACCCAGGCGGCGGCCCGCGTCGGCCAGATGCTCGCAATCGCTCTCGGATTTCTCGGTCTGCTCGGTAATCCCGTGCTCGTTCTGATTGCCGTGTTCGTTTATCTGGCCGCGGGAACGGAAGCCTATTCGGCAACGCTGCATGATTTTGCACGCGGGCGGCCAGTCGGAGATGCGATGATCGTGCACTTCGAGGCGCTGTCGACGCATTCGACGCTCGACGATGCGGCGCGCATGCTGCTCGAGACGACGCAGCGTGAGTTCCCGGTTCTCGATGCGCAGCACCATGTCGCAGGGTTCGTCGCATCGCGCGCGCTTGTCGACAGTCTCGGCGCACAAGCGGGCAGCACGCTCGTCAGCGAGATCATGGTGCGTGACATCCCGGTTTTGTCGGAAAGCGCGTTCCTGGAGCAAGCAGTCGAACGTCTCGAGAAGGACGCGGCTCCTGCAGTTGCCGTCGTGGCGCGCGATGGTCAGCTCGTCGGCTACGTCACCTTGGAGAATATCGCGGAATTCTTCATGATCCGCTCGGCCAATGTGAATGCCCGCCAACGCGCTGCCGAAAGGACCAGTACGCGGATCGGGTGAGCGCACCAGGGCCGACGTCGACAAAGATCTTTCGTTGGCATGATCCATCATGCGGCACACATGTCACACGGTGCGGAGAGGACCATGAATGTGACGATCCGTTTTTGCGGTGCTGCGAGGACCGTCACGGGTTCGTGCAGTCTGCTAGAGACGCCACATGCGACATTTCTCGTCGATTGCGGACTGTTCCAGGGCGCGAAGACTCTCAAGGAGCTCAACTATCGCCCATTTCCGTTCGAACCGCCGGACATCGACTTCGTGCTGCTCACGCACGCCCATATCGATCACGCCGGCTTGCTGCCCAAACTGGTCAGGCAAGGCTTCAAGGGGCGGATCTATGCAACGCATGGAACGCGCGATCTATTGTCGTTCATGCTGCCCGACAGCGGCCACATCCAGGAGTTCGAGGTCGAGCAGCTCAACGAAAGAAATGCGCAGCGCGGCAGGCCACTCGTATCGCCGATCTACACGCGGGCCGACGCAGAACTGACGCTCGATCAGATCGTGGCGGTGCCCTACGAGGAATGGATCGAGGTGGGCGATGGTGTGCGGGCACGCTACTGGAACGCAGGGCACATCCTCGGATCCAGCTCGATCGAGGTGCAGATTGCGACAGAGGAGCCCGAGCAACGCTTCGTGAGCATGCTCTTTTCGGGTGACATAGGTCCCGAGCACAAGCTCTTTCATCCCGATCCGGATGCTCCTGACAACTTCGATTATGTCATTGCCGAATCCACCTACGGCGGACGCCGCCGAACGCGGGTTACACCTGATGAACGCCGTCTGATGCTCGCTGGCGAGGTCAAGGAGGCGCTACGGGCGGATGGCATGCTCCTCATTCCAGTCTTTGCGGTCGAGCGCACCCAGGAGCTCATCTGTGACCTCGTCAAATTGCGCGGCGCGGGCGCCATTCCTCATGTGCCGATATTCCTCGACTCTCCTCTTGCCATCCAGGTGACGAAGGTCTTCGAGCAGCATGCGGCGCGTCTGGAGAACATGGATTGCGGGCGCAAGCTGCTCGACCAGCCAGGGATCTATGCCACTGCAACCAGTGAAGAGAGCAAGCTGATCAATCGTGTCACCGGTGGCGCCATCGTGCTCGCCGCAAGCGGCATGTGTGAGGCCGGTCGCATTCGTCACCATCTGAAGCGCTGGCTGTGGCATCCCGGCGCGACAGTGCTGCTGGTTGGCTATCAGGCGCAAGGCACGCTTGGCCGGCTTCTGGCCGACGGTGTGGCGAACGTCACGATCCAGGGCGTCGATATCAAGGTTCAGGCGCGGATCCGCAAGACAGATATCTATTCGGGACATGCGGATGGAGAGGAGCTTGCGCGTTGGATCATCGCGCGCATGCCGATCAAACGTGCGCTCTATCTCACACACGGTGAAGAGGAGGAAATGACTGCTCTGACGCGTGCGCTGGTGTTGCAGGGTATCCCTGCAGAGCGGATCATCAGCCCGGTTCTCGATGACGCGTATGATTTGACAGAATATGGCCGTTCCCCGCTTGTGCGGCGCATGCCCCGACGACTCGAGCCGGAGCTGGTCGGGCGCCCCGATTGGCATAATGAGTTGGCGCAATTCACAATCGATCTGCGCAAAGCACTCGACCTTGCCGCCGACGAGCGCTCCCGCAAAATCATATTGCGACGTGTCGAACGCGCGCTGGAGCAACAAAAGGCGGATGAGCGCAGGGAAGAGAAGTCGCGTGGCAGGGGACGTCGCAAATAGGAAACCTACAATGGTGCAGATCGAAGTGCGTCCGCTGCAAGGGCTCTTGATCGAAGAGCAACCGGTGGAAATCGTCGAGCGCAAAGGGCTAGGGCACCCGGATACGATCTGCGACATGTTGAGTGAGCGTTTCAGCGTTGCGCTTTCGCGTCATTACATCGATCGGTTCGGAATCATCCTTCATCACAACGTGGACAAGGCACTGCTGTCAGCGGGGCGCGCGGAAGCGCGGTTTGGCGGCGGTCAAATCCTCAAGCCGATCGAGATCTATCTGGGCGGGCGGGCAAGTCTGGACGTGAGGGGCGCGCGTGTGCCCGTGCGCGAGATTGCGACCGAGGTGGTTCGATCCTGGATTGGCGACAATCTCCACATGAGCCACCTGCTCGGCGACGTCGAGGTAAAATGCCTGGTGCAGCCAGGGTCGAGCGAGCTTGTTGAACTCTTCATGCGGCAACGAGAGGCGGGCAAGATGCTCGCGAATGATACATCCATCGGTGTGGGGTATGCGCCCATGAGCGGGCTTGAGCGGATCGTTCTGGAGGTTGAGGAGCACGTCAACACGCGCGGCTTCAAGAGGGATTTTCCCTCAAGCGGCGAAGACGTCAAGGTTATGGGAGTGAGAGTTCGCGATCGGATCACCTTGACGGTCGCGTGTGCATTTGTTGGAGCGTATTTGCACGACAGCGCCGCCTATATCGAGGCCAAAGAACAGCTCGCGATGACAGCCAGGAACGTTGCGGCCGCGTTGACCCGCCGGGAGGTCGCAGTCGACGTGAACGTCGCCGATAACGTCACTTCGGGTGACATCTTTCTGACAGTTGCCGGCACGTCCGCCGAAGCCGGTGACGACGGGGAGACAGGTCGCGGCAACCGCATCAATGGTCTCATCACGCCAAACCGGCCGATGACACTGGAGGCGGTCGCCGGCAAAAATCCCATCACCCATGTCGGCAAGATCTACAATGCGACCGCCCGGAATATTGCGCAGGAGCTGGTTGCGGTCGTGCCCGGCGTTACTGATGCGGAATGCCGGCTGGTGAGCCGCATTGGCACGCCGATCGACGAACCTGCCATCGTCGATGTTCAGTTGCGCACGCTGGAGGGGGGCTTGAGTTCACAGATGAAACGGCACGCGAGTGAAATCGTCTGCGATCATCTGCACCGTGCAACGGACATCTGGCGATCGTTTTTCGACGGCGTGCAGCGTGTTGCCTGATGATCAAAGGTCAATGCCGGCGGCGATTTTGTGTCTCCCCTTCTGACCTTGTTGTCGAACTCTCATTCGTGCGGTTCGCCGCCAATGAGCACGCACGTGAGCGCGGTCGATTCAGGCCACTGTCACGATTCCGAGGAGCACCAGAAGGAACATCACAAGGACGAAAGAAATGAGAAGTTTGGCACCCGTCGCTGCGGCGCCGGCGACGCCATAGAAGCCGAAAAGGCTGGCGAAGGCCGCGATGATCAACAAGAGAAGTATGAGTTTCAGCATTGGTTCTTTCCCGAAAAGCCACGATCGCAACGTCGTAACTTCATCCTCGTTTTGCGCGGCTCAGGGGGCAGCAGGGATTTGGACGTCAGTAGGATATGACTGCAAGATTCTGCTGCGAAAGCTCAGCGTGCGGTCGCCGCGCGACGCGCATTGGATTCTGCTGGGATTGGGATGCTCAGAGTGCGCCGATTGGGCCCGAGGCTGGCCTGTGTCCCGGCAAAGTGCTTGGGTCGCGCACGATGGCGCGACCCGTGCACTTCGAGCAGATTACTTCATCTTGCTGCCCGGTGAGCCGGCCGGTGCGCCGCCCGGTGAACTGCCGCTCGCGCCTGAACCGGCACCGGTCGCCGCAGAACTCTTCACATGGCCGTCTTTGCAGCCCTTCGTGAATTCTGATTGCGACAATTTGCCGTCGTTATCGGAATCCACGCTCTTGAAATCGGTCACGTAGGACTGAGCCTGGGACATCGACAGGCTGCCCGCGCCGGACGGATTTGCTTTGCTCCAGATCGTGTCGCACTCAGCCTGAGACAGTTTGTTTGCCGTACCAGACGGGGGTGACGTTGTCGGTGGCGCCTGTGCAATTGCTCCGGTTGAGATCAGTGCCGCGCCGGCCAGCGTTGCGGCAATCAGAGTGATCCGTGACATGGAAGTCTCCTCTCTTGCATTCTACCAGGGGGCTTTGCAGCTCGAGTACGGCTGCGGTACAAGTAACGTTGTTATCGTTGGCGGGGTTCCCCCGATTCGAATTGAATGATGCGCAAGCGGCGCGATTTCTTCGTGCTGGTGTGCTGGGGGTGAAGGGGCGAGGGGACGTGCGCGACATTTTCGGACGACGACTGCGCTTTGTCGTGGCCACGCTAACGATGGTGTGTATCTGTGCTGCTACACTCCATGCCGAGGACCTGAACCCGCGAGGCACGAATGCGGCCGGTTTTGGGCCATTTGGCCCGCAGAGCAGCCGCCTTCGTGAACAGCTCTGGGTGGTTCCCGGCGCGGATCCGCAAACGCCATTGCGAGCGACGGTTTTTCAGCCGCCTGCTGACGATGGTTCGCCTGCCCGGCGACCGCTGGTCATCATCAATCACGGTAGCGATGCAGCAACGCGCGAATCGGTTTCCATGCCGATCTTCTACTGGTTGTCGCGCTGGTTCGTGGAGCGCGGTTACGTCGTCGTTCTGCCGCAGCGCCGAGGTTTTGGCGCAACAGGCGGCGAATTTGCCGAAGCAAATGACACGTGCCTGAACCCTGATCATGCTAGCGCGGGGCTGGCTGCAGCCGACGACATCGAAGCCGTCATGAACTTCATGCTGGCGCAACCGTTCGTCAAACCGAATTCAGCGGTCGTCGTGGGAATTTCCGCCGGGGGATGGGCGACATTGGCGCTTGCCTCTCGCCACCCTGCCGGCATGCAACGTGCCATTGCCTTTGCGCCAGGCAGAGGCGGTCACGCATGGGGAAAGGCTGGCGAGATTTGCGGCGAGGAGAAGCTGGTCTCGGCCACTGCGGATTTTGGAGCCGGGACGCAAGTGCCCACGCTTTGGCTCTATTCGCGCAACGATACCTTTTTTCCTCCGCGTGTCGCACAGCAACTTGTGAATGCCTGGACCAAGGCTGGAGGCGATGCCGAATTTCATTTGTTGCCGGCCTATAACGTTGAGGGTCACGATATCGCGAATGATCGCGCGGGCTGGATGTTGTGGGGCAACATCTTAGAGCAGTTCCTCGATACCCCGCCGGCCGAGCGCGCGCGGATGTCGGCATCATTCATCCCGTCGGAATGATCCGAGGAGCGACGTGCAGTTGCACGGCGTGATGGCATCTCATTCGACTGGACCAGGTCAAGTTCAGACTGAGTGACGTCTGGTCATCGAGACTGCTCTGTCTCTTGGATGAGAGAAGCGGTGGGCGATCGGGACGATTGGTGGGCCCGGCAGGATTCGAACCTGCAACCAGACGGTTATGAGCCGCCAGCTCTAACCATTGAGCTACGGGCCCCACGCTTCGTCGGCACGAGGAACCAAACAATGGTTCCTCTCTGCCATGTTCTGTTCGCCGCCGACGCCCCCGAATTAGTCCATTGAGCACCAGCATTATTCGGCTCATCAGACATGTGGATCGGGCAGCGCGCCCCATAGTATGAGATCGGGGAGGCGTAACTTGCCCCGCCCACAACTGGGCGGCTGCGGACCGTAAGAGCGCTGGCAAGCCTGGTCAAGGGACTGCAGAGTTGTGCGGTGCTGTTCCGCCCCGCAGGATGCCTTTTCGACTGAGGGGGCTCGATCTGGCGGTTGCGGTTGCTGCTACGATTCGGAGGCCGGCTGCGCCGCGGGAACGCCCCTGGGCGGTGTTTCGCGTTCGATGAACAGCTGGCCTACAGCAAGTTTAGCTGAAGTGTGCAGCGGTCAGTCGTGCTTCCATCAAGACCTGACCTGTTCGTGCCCTCGTTTCACCGTGTTCGCTTGATCTCAATGAGGCTCGGCGCCAAGCACGGGCGCCTTTTGATAACGGTGGTCAACATTTGTGGGAGACGTGAATGATTCAGGCTGGTGCTTGCGGCAGGATTGCCGGGGCTATCGTTGCGCTGCTTTCGTTGGCGGTGGTACCCCGAGCCGCATTGGCACAGGAGGGGCAGGTGGAGCGGTCTGGAGCAGACATGTCGCAGCGGTACGTTACGGTTTCGGCGGAGGGGAAGGTCTCTGCCAGGCCGGATATGGCGCGCATTTCATCGGGCGTCGTCAGCGAGGCCGCCAGCGCAAAGGAGGCCTTGGGTGCCAATTCGCTGGCGATGGAAAGATTGCTCACGGGTCTCAAGGCGGCTGGCATCGCCGAGGAAGACATTAAGACCACCTCATTCGACGTCTCGCCGCGCTATCAGCACAGCCGCGACGGGTCGGCGCCGCGCATCGACGGATACAGGGTCAGCAACGACGTGAGCGTCGTGGTGCGGGACCTCGCCAGGCTCGGTCCGCTCCTCGATCAATTGGTGACACTGGGAGCTAACCGGATCGGTGGGCTTTCGTTCGATATCGAGAAGATCGAAACATTGCAGGACGAGGCGCGCCAAAAGGCCATCGCCAATGCCCGCCAGCGTGCCGAGCTATATGCGAGTGCAGCCGGCGCCCGTATCGGCAAGGTCCGCGTCATTTCGGAAGACATGCCGCAGGTTCTACCGCGCGGGCCGATGATGGCGCGGGCCGCCGCTGCTGAAAGCGTCCCCATCGCCGAGGGATCGCAAGAGATCACCGCGCGCGTTACGGTGACATATGCCTTGGAGTGAGGGGGCTGGCTGCGGCGAGGCGATAAGAGCGCTTCTCAGTCAAGCTTGTGGACTTTGACCCGCGCGCGGGTCTCGGCCTCGGGGGCACCGGGCTGCTCGAGCCAATCGGTGAAGTTGCGCATCTCGCCGCCGTACCGCAGCTTGCGCAGGTGATGAAGGTTGATTGTTGCAGCAACCCATCCCGGCTCGTTTACGCGCCCTTCGGCGAGCACGCCGTTGTCGGACACGCCAAACTCGGCGGGAACGAAGATGCCGGCGGCGCCGGTATTGAAGTCGACCGCAGCCGACCAGGGTGCATCACCGATGGTTGGGCTCGTGACTGCAGCAATCTGATTTTCCAGCGCACGCGCCATGGCGCCCGTCCGCACGCGATGATGACCAGAGATGCGTTCGGTGCATTGTGGCACCAGCAGGACTTCCGTCCCGGCCATGGCCATGGCACGCGCTAGGTAAGGAAACTCGCAGTCATAGCAGATCGCCGTGGCGATTATGCCGATACGCGTGTCGAAGACGGCGATCTCGTCGCCAGCTGCCATATTCCAGTTACGCTCGAATGGCGTGAGGATGAGCTTGTGCTGCTCGGCCACGGCACCGGACGGTGCAACGAGCTGGGTCGCATTCACGTAGCGTCCATCAGCGCGCTTCGATGGTCCGCTGCCGACCAGGATGTGGACGTTGTGGCGGCGGGCCAACTCGGCATGGTGGGCGATGCGCTCGGCGGCGAGTTCGGCGATGGCTTCCAATGTAGCGTCGAGGTCGCCATACACCTGCGGGCCGAGCGCGTGCGCCTGCTCGATGGAGCCGTACTCGGGGAAGACGAGAAGCTCGGCGCCGGTTTCGGCCCCCTCCTTCACCCAGCTTGCGATCTTGTCCTTCCACGCGTCGATGCTGACGACGGCGTCGATGGGGTACTGGGCGCCTGCAACGGTCAAGGTATCCTTCATGGAGCTATAGATCCTTGACCCAGAACTGCAGTTCCTTGGTTGTCTCGGCCTGTTGATCGATGTCCTTCCAGGCGTAATGGGCGACGAGGCCCGGCGCTGGGGCATAGCCGCGCTTTCTCCAGAAGTCGTCGAGGGGGCGATAATCCGTTGGCTTCAGCGGATGATCATCCGGGCGCACGACACGGCAGAAGGTGGAATGTTTGAAGCCTCCGAGCCGCCGGGCCTGGGCTTCGCGGTGGTCGAAGAAGGCGTGGCCGACGCCGCCGCCGCGGTGAGTCGGCAGGAGTACGCTTTCCCCGCAATAAAACACCTCGGCGATGTCATAGCCGGCAGCGGCGAAGGGACCTTTGAACTCCTCGTCGGCATGCACCATTGGCAGGCCGGTCGATGCGCCGACGATCTTTTCGCCATCGCGCGCGATGACGCAGACGGCGCCGGGTGCGGCCGCGAAGGTCGAGAGATACTGCTGCTCGTATTCCAGCGTGCCATCGTAGAGGTAGGGCCAGTCGCGGAACACGATCATGCGCAGGCGAGCCAGATCGGGCAGCACGGTCTTGATGGCGTCGCCGGTGAGCGATGTCACCTCGAGTTTCATGACTTGCCCTTCTCGATCCGGTTGTTCTTGCCGATGAGGACGATCTTGGGCAAATGCGCGCGTGCTTCCTCCTCGCTCATCTGGGCATAGGCGCAGATGATGAGCTTGTCGCCGAGGCAGGCCTTGCGGGCGGCTGCGCCATTGAGACCGATGACGCCAGAACCCTTCTCACCTTCGATGACGTAGGTGGCGAAGCGCTCGCCGTTGTCGATGTTGTAGATTTCGACGCGCTCGTTGATGAGCAGGCCCGCTGCGGCGATCAGCTTCGGATCGATGGAGATCGAGCCTTCGTAATGAAGATCGCACTCGGTCACGGTGGCGCGATGCAGCTTGCATTTCAGCATCGTCACGAGCATGGGGGCATCCTTTGCAGGTCGTTTCAAGGATGTTGGAGCTTATTCGCTTCGATTGTACAGGTGCAGCGTGTGGCCGTTCGTGCGTCGCACGAGTTGGCGCTCGCGCGTTTTCAGCCGGCGACCTGAGCGATCCATTCGGTCAAATTGTAATAGGTCGTTACGCGCGCGATCTTACCGTCACGGATGGCGAAGAAGGTGCCGGCCGGCAGCACATAGGTCTGTCCTTTGGCGTCCGGCAGACCGGCGTCGGTGTTGAGATAGGTTCCGTGGACGTTGAACTCGGCGGCAGCGCGAGAGCCATCTTCGTTGACCATGACCGCGATGTTGTCCAGCCGCTCCTTGTAGTGGTGGTCCATGCGCGCATTGAACGCCTTGAACTTGTCGATACCGATGCGGCGTTCGCCCTGGTTGACGTCGTGGATGACGTCGTCTGTTAGGTAGGCGAGCATGCCCTCGCTGTCACCGCGGTTGAAGGCATCATAGTAGCGCTGGATCAGGGCCTGGGTGTCGGCGCGGCTCATCGGGCGATCTCCGTCTTGGTTGTTTGCGGCAGGTGCTGCGGCAGTCGTGCAGCGTTCGTTCGGGGCGCGTTTGCCCCGGATTTTCGCCGCAATAGCAGATCGGGGGCGTCTCGGCCACGCGATATCGTGGCCACCCGAAGGGGTGGTAAAGACTTGCCAGGGCGGATGGGCGCTATCGTGAGGGCCGGGGTGGCCGCCTCGTGCGATCAGGTTTTCGAGGCTGTGCGGTGATTGCCGGTTCAAACGACGTTTCGCGCGCACAGAGCAACTTGGGCCAAACAAAAGCAGTTCGGGCACCCGCTGGGGTGCCCGATGCTTCGGCCACTGGAGGGCCAGGACCGAAAGACGCGAAAAACGAAGGTTACTTCTTCTTCTTCGCGGCCGGCTTCTTCGCTGCGGCCTTCTTCGCCGGAGCTGCCTTCTTAGCCGGAGCCTTCTTCGCTGCTGCCATTGTCCTGTTCTCCATATTGGACTGCAGTGTTCTGCAACGCTTTCGGACGATTATGCGATTCGGTTCTGGTGGAAAGATGGGTCAAGTGCAGGGCGCTCTCGTAGGTGTGAATGAGGCAGGATTGCCACATGTCGAGGGGCGAGACGCGCCGATCCAGAGGAAGCTTTCCACAGTGGCTTGGGTCTGCGCTGGTGCCTTGGCGGCACGGCGGCCGCAGGCTTTCAAGGCTGCCAACGGCGGTATTGCAGCGGTTCGGACCACCCTTGGTCTCGCTGTCGCACTTGCAGCGCTCACGGGTTCCACTTAAGCGATAGGCATGATGGACGCTGATCAAAAAATTTCTGTGGCTGCACTTTACTGCTTCGCCCGCTGGCCTGAATTCGCAGAGCATCGCGTGCCGCTCTACCAGGCCGCGATGGCGGGCGGTGTCAAAGGGACGCTGCTGCTGGCGGACGAGGGCATCAATGGCACGATCGCGGGACCGCGTGCGGGCCTGGATCATGTGTTGGATGCGATCCGCGCGATTGCGGAACTCGGCGGCATCGATGTCAAATTCGCGGCAGCGCGCGAGATGCCGTTTGGGCGCCTCAAGGTGCGGCTGAAGAAAGAGATCGTAACGATGGGAGTCGACGGGATCGACCCCCTGCATGTGGTGGGCACATATGTGGCGCCGCAGGACTGGAATGCGCTGATCGCGGATCCCGAGACGCTTGTGATCGACACCCGCAACGCCTACGAGGTCGGCATCGGCACGTTCGCCGGCGCCGAGGACCCCGGCACGCGCTCCTTCCGCCAGTTTCCAGAGTGGATGCGCGCCCGCCTCGCCGACGAGGCCCGCCCGGCGCCCAAGCGCGTCGCCATGTTCTGTACCGGCGGCATCCGCTGCGAGAAGGCGACGGCCTATGTGAAGTCAGTCGGGATCGATGAGGTCTATCACCTGAAGGGTGGCATCCTGAAATATCTCGAGGAGGTGCCGGAAGCCGAGAGCCTCTGGCAGGGCGCTTGCTACGTGTTCGACGAACGGGTGGCGGTCGGACATGGACTTGCCCAATCGGCCTACAGTCTATGCCATGCATGCGGTGCGCCGGTGGCGGTGGCGAGCGCGGAGGAGGGCGGCGGCTATGTCGAAGGCGGCTGCGCGGCGTGTCGCGCGGCTTACGTGGCTGTCTGACAAGCGCGGCGTTTTATTTTGCTCGAGATTTTTTGCGTTTCGAATTTGAGCCGATTACACCAGCCGGTCGCCTGGCTCCTTGCCGGCGAAGAAGGCATCGAGGTTGTCGAGCGCGCGGAAGCCCATCGCATCGCGCGTCTCGCGCGTCGCTGAGCCGATGTGCGGCAACACGAACACGTTATCGAGCTTTGCGAGTTCCGGGTTGCCGCCGGGCTCTGTTTTGAACACGTCGAGGCCGGCTGCGAACAGATGGCCGCTTTTCAGTGCGTCGATCAGGGCTGCTTCGTCGATCAGGTTGCCGCGCGCTGTGTTGACGAGGATTGCACCCTTCTTCATCAGCGCCAGCCGGCGTGTATCCATCAGGTTGAGTGTTTCGGGCGTCGAGGGACAGTTGAGCGAAACAACGTCGACTGCGCCGAGGAGATCATCGACGCTGTCGTGATAGATCGCACCCGCTTCGGTCTCAGGAGGCAGGCGGCGGCGGTTGGCGTAATGCACCTCCATGCCGAGGCCGTCGACGATCTTCTTCACCGCCAATCCGACGCGGCCCATACCGACAATGCCAAGCTTCTTGCCTGTCGTTTGCACACCCACCATGAAGGACGGGCTCCACGACGTCCATTGGCCGGTGCGAACCAGCCGGTCCCCCTCGGAGGCGCGGCGTGCAGCGCCCAGCATCAACAGCAGCGCGATCTCGGCGGTCGCGTCGGAGAGCACGTCGGGCGTGTTGGTGACGACAATGCCGCGCGCTTTCAGTGCTGGCAGGTTGCAATGATCGACACCGACCGAATGATTGGCGATGATCCTGACGCGATCGGACAGGCGTTCCGCCATTTCGGCGGAGAAGACCTCGGAGTGACACGGCAGGATCGCATCCACCTTGCCGCTCATTGCAACGATCTCGTCGGCGGAGAAGACGCGATCCTCGGGGTTGAGGATGACGTCGTAGTCACGAGCCGCGCGTGCCTCGGTAGCGTCGGACAGCTTGCGGGTGATCCAGAGGACGGGCTTCGTCATTGCAGTCTCGTTTTAGGATTGTTCTGGGCGTGGAGGTGAAGGGCAGGATGTCATTTGAGCACGGTGAGGGCCGTCTTGCGAATCTGAATTGGCGATGAATGTCCGGCTCAGGACACGTTCAGGGCAGTCGGCTCAAGGTGGTTTTCATCGAACGGCACTGATGAGCCGCACCCCACACCGAGAGCACTTAACCGATGGTCATGCCCTTCAGATCTGTCACAGCGGCAATAGCTCTTGCTGCCGCCATCTCGGCCTACCAGTCGCGCGCTTCGGCGGCCTCTTTCAATTGCATGAACGTTGAAGACATGAATGCTGCCGAGCAGACGGTCTGCGTCAATCACCGGCTCGGCGCCTTGGATGAGCGGCTCGACAGCTGGTACCGGCGGGCGTTGATCCGCGCGGGCTATTTCGAGCAGACCGCCGATGTGCGGGAAGACCAGCGCGCCTGGCTTGCCGAGCGCAATGCCTGCGGCGCCAACGTCGGCTGCTTGAGGCGTGCCTACGTGCGCCGCATCCGTGAGCTGAAAGACTACGTCGAGCACGTCTGACGCTCACGCCAAAATTCTCCCACCCCAAATTCTCCCACGTTATTTGCCTTCTCCTGATCTCCCCTGACTTGCCGTCCGGTTCCCCCCGCCGGGCGGTATTTTCTTGCGCGCATCGAGCCCCTATATGGGCGCCGGGAGCTTCATTCCGTCGCGGCTCTGGTTGTGCTGGGTCAAAGGCCTGCCGATCGGGTGCTATATGAGCCCTATGTGACGAGCGACATGGGACACGCGCGCAGGCATGGCGGTATCCGAATTCAGCTTTTTGGGCGGCATGGTTCTGGGGTTTGCTTCGACCCTGCATTGCGCGGGCATGTGCGGCGGCATCGCCACCAGCCTGACGCTGATGTTTGGACCGACAACGGCAGGCGAGCGAGCCCGCGTGCTGACACTGGCGCAGGCCGGGCGCGTCACGTCCTACATGCTTGCGGGTGCTGTGCTGGGCTACGCGGGAGCTGAGCTTTACGGTGCTTTCGACCGGGCGGGCGCATTCCGGATCCTGCAGTGGCTCGGAGCGGTCGTGCTGATCTGGTTGGGGTTGACGTTCGCCGGCCTGTTGCCGATGCCTGCGCCGGTTGACAGGGCGGTGGCGCGGGTCTCCGCCGCGCTCGCCAGGGCGCTTGCACCGTTGCGGTCGTCGGCTGCCGGTCCCTATGTTGCCGGGCTCACATGGGGCGTCATCCCATGTCCGATGGTCTACGCAGCTTTGTTCACCGCGATGCTGACCGGCACCGCGACAGGGGGCATTATCTTCATGGCCGGCTTCGGTTTGGCGACCGTGATCCCGGTGTTCCTCACCGCGTTCGGGGTGACGACGCTTGCCTCGTTGGAGGCTCGGGGGCGGGCGCGCGTGGCGATCGGCGTTGCAATCGCGTTATTCGGCGCCTCGACCATCGTTCCGGGCAGCCCGACCAACGGGCTCATTTGCGCGGTCGAGCTGCCGCCGGGCCTGAGCGATGGCGGCTAGCCGATAGCGGCCCTGCGGTTCATCGCGGCGCGCTCAGCTCTTGCCCTTGCGGATGAAGCGTCCGGCGATCAGATCCCCATCCTTCAGGCCGAAATAGCGCAGCACGGTGTCGGGCAGGGTTTCAGGATCGGGCATCATCGAGGCGTCGTGGTCGTGATCGGCCAGAATCAGGCGCGCGCGGGCCAGGTCGGCGGCGCAGACGAAATAGACCTTGTCGTCGGATCGAAACTCGAAGCCGTTGAGCATGGGGCTCTCCCAAAGGGTGGCGCGGCCACAATAGCAACGGCCAGCATTATAGGGGTGGGGAAGGGTCTGTCACGCATCGTGGCGATGCCCAGGTCCACACTCGGCAATCCGGTATCGCACGATAACTGATCGGTTGCGCTGGTCGTTTGACCGATGCGGATCGTCAGCGCGCCGCCGCGCAGCTATAGTGGCCCACCGGAGGAGCCCATAACCCATGCAGAAATTGATCGATCATCCAAGTATTAAGCACTGCGAGATCGTCGAGACCGAGAAGCTCGACGGCACCGTCTGCAAGCACGTCCTGGTCTACACGAGCCTCATTCTGGATCCTGGTCGCGACGGCTACGATCAAACGGCCCACGATAGCCTCATGGTCGAGGTTCACGCCCTGCTCGACCGCCACCCCGACATCGACGGCGCTGACGTGGAAGGAGCGTAGAGCCCGCTGAGCCGAAGTGTGCAGCACTTCGGCGTGAATAACATGCTCGAATCAAGGTGCTGGATCACGCTCATGTTTCCGTCAAACACGAACGCGATCTAGGGAGGTGCGAGGAGGTGGCGCGTGCACCGGAGCCAGGAAGGTTCGCATTCTTGGCAACCCCGCGTGGAGCGGTAGTGGGTCAGTTTGAAAATGAGCCCAAGGCATATATCCCCCTTGAACATGTAGCGCCTATCCGCTATATTGGTGTCATGACAAAGGCACTCACACTCGCGCAGATCGAAAATATGTTCCCAGATGACGATACGTGTCTGGAACACGTCTTTCGTGCGCGCTACGGCAACACCCACACCTGCTCAAAGTGCGGCAAGACCGCGAAATACCATCGCGTTAAGAAGCGCCGCGCCTACGAGTGCGAATGGTGCGGCTATCAGGTCTATCCGACCGCTGGCACGCCGTTCGACAAGACGCGCACGCCGCTCACTGTCTGGTTCAAGGTCATGTTCCTGTTCTGCGCGTCCCGCAACGGTGTCTCGGCAAAAGAAATCCAGCGCATCACGGGCGTGACCTACAAGACCGCTTGGCGCATGGGCCATGAAATCCGCAAGTACATGGCGTTCGTCGATGGCGACTTCCCGATGGGCGGCGATCACCCGACCGCGCCTGTTGTGGAGGCAGATAAGGCGTTCATCGGCGGCAAGGACAGACAAGGCGAGGACGACAAGTCCATCGTCATCGGCATGGTGGAGCGCGGCGGCGAGGTCGTCACCCGCGTTGTCGCGGATCGTCGTGAGACAACGGTCGTTCCGGTCATCAAGACATGGGTGAAGCCCGGCTCCAAGATCGCCACCGACGAAGCCCGCGCGTTCGGCAATCTTCGTGAGGAAGGCTACCGGCATGGCGCCGTCAATCACTCGGCCAAGGAGTATGTGCGCGGTCTGGTTCACACCAACACCATCGAAGCCTTCTGGTCTAATCTGAAGCGCGGGATTTCCGGGACTTACGTTTGGGTTTCGAAGAAGCACTTGCAGAAGTACCTGTGCGAGTTCGAGTTCCGACACAACCTTCGGAAGTCGCCGGAACTGATGATGATGCTGCTTTTGCGCGCTTTCCCGTCTCCGGTGGGTCGCCGTGGACCATCAGGTCGAGAAGCCGCTTGAAGCGGTCTGTGCTTGCTGTCTTATCGACCATTCCAAATCCACGATGTTGGCTTTGGGAGGATTGGCAGAATCTGCGGGGATTCACCTGTTGTGATAACCAGCATTTTTTGAATGAACCTTTGCTGCTCTTGGGACAAGACAGTCACTTCTAGAAAATGCTGCGCGCAAGAGTCCTCAAGGTGTTGGCGCTCGGCTGTTCCCAGCAGCATGTGGTCGCCCCAGAACAGTTCCCCATCATCTAGATTTCGTGACACGAGCACATATTCTTCGGACTGCCCCGCCTTGAAATTTGTGACGCCACGGCGGCTCCTCAAATGCACCTTGCCAATCTTGACCCGCCTCCTTTGTGCCGTTCCTATTGAATTTGTCTCACCGGATATGAATACCTCAACGTCGCTTAGGGGCTGGGCAATAGCGTTCACCACCTCGATATTCAGTAGCTTCCAACCATGCTCTGTAACGCTGCCAATGCAGTCCTGAGACTTCTCTGGAAAACGCACAAGGAACGGCTTTTGCGCTTCCAATGTTGTGGCAGGAATGGAGGCAGCAGGCTCAGTTGATTCATGGATTGCCTTGACGACCATAAATATCCCGACCGCCAGCAAGATCAGCACGCCCCATACCTGCATAAAGTCACGGATTGCTGGCCAGTGCTGCGCTATAAAATCCATGTCGCCCCCAAACTGAATGAGCTTGAGAGCGGCGGCAGCAACAATGAACAATGAACCCCAAAACCCATACCAGCGTTGCCAAGCACGATGAAATGCGTCGCGCGTCTTAGACCAGTACATATTGGTGGCTGGCATCCCTCACCCCACGTCCGACTCGTCCGAGATGCGTTCTTATCACACCTCATTTGAGTCGTCCATGTTCTAAGGGGATATATGCGGAGCCCAACCTGCGGTTCGAAACAAGAACACCCGCTCAATAAATCCGCTTGATCAGCAACTTAAAAAGTTCTCGACAGAAAGAACAAATCATGTACATTAACCTCAATTGCGCCAATCGAGGCTTCATGAAATAAGGGATGGGATCGATGGATATGCCGCAGCTCAGAGTGGTTGAAGGGGGCGTTATGGACAAGCAGAAGGCGCTAGAGGCGGCGCTGGCGCAGATCGACAAGAACTTCGGCAAGGGCTCAATCATGCGCCTTGGCCAGAACGACAAGTCGATCGACGTCGAGGCGATTTCGACGGGGTCGCTCGGCCTCGATATCGCGCTGGGCATCGGTGGCCTGCCCAAAGGCCGCGTCATCGAGATCTATGGTCCGGAAAGCTCCGGCAAGACGACGCTGGCGCTGCAAGTCGTCGCCGAGGCGCAGAAGAAGGGCGGCATTGCCGCCTTCGTCGATGCCGAACATGCGCTCGATCCCGTTTATGCCAGGAAGCTCGGCGTCAAGGTCGAGGATCTGCTCATCTCGCAGCCCGATACCGGTGAGCAGGCGCTCGAGATTGCCGATACCCTGGTGCGGTCCGGCGCCATCGACGTGCTGGTGGTCGACTCGGTGGCCGCGCTGACGCCAAAGGCCGAGCTGGAAGGCGACATGGGCGACAGCCTGCCGGGTCTGCAGGCGCGGCTGATGAGCCAAGCGCTGCGCAAGCTCACGGCTTCGATTTCCAAGTCGCACTGCATGGTGATCTTCATCAACCAGATCCGCATGAAGATCGGCGTCATGTTCGGCAATCCGGAGACCACGACGGGCGGCAATGCGCTCAAATTCTACGCCTCCGTGCGCCTCGACATCCGCCGCATCGGTCAGATCAAGGACCGCGACGAGGTGGTCGGCAATCAGACACGGGTCAAGGTGGTCAAGAACAAGGTGGCGCCACCATTCAAGCAGGTCGAGTTCGACATCATGTACGGCGAGGGCATCTCCAAGGTTGGCGAGTTGATCGATCTGGGCGTGAAGGCCGGCATTGTCGAGAAATCGGGTGCATGGTTCTCCTATGATGGGCAGCGGATCGGCCAGGGCCGCGAGAATGCCAAGACGTTCCTCAAGGAGAACGCCCAGATGGCCAACGAGATCGAACGGGCGATTCGGCAGAACGCCGGTCTCATCGTCGATCAATTGCTGGTGACGCCCGACGAGGACGTCGATCCCGACGCTGGGTCGGAGGTGGCGGACGACGCCCCGGTCGACGATGCCGGCGGCGAGGAGCCAAAGGCCCGAGCCAAGCGATAACGGTGGCGTACGTTTCGGCCAGTAGGCGCGGGTCCTGGTCGAAAACGCTCCGATCTTGGGCGGTCAAGGGTGATCTCGGGCGCTCAAAGGTCTGGGCCGGTCAGGTGCCCGCGTCAGGTTTGAGTTGCGAGTCGCCGTTCGCGCGACCTGGACGTTTTCCCGGCGTGGTTGGCTCCCGGGCGTTGTTTGATTTGGCCGGCGGGCGCGCGGAGCGGCACGGTCCGCCCGGCCCCGCGACAGGCGGCTTTGCCTGTCCTGAGCATCCTGCAAAACTCTTCTTCCCCCGGATCTTGCGGATTTGTGGACACTCCACCGCGCCGCCGTTAAAAGGGGCCTGCTTCGCATCACGATGCGGAGTACTTCTAGGGGCGTGACGCTCACAGGCGAGGCGTTGCGCGGTCTGCGTCGGGCGCCGTCATCCGGCTGCAGCGTGCTCGCACGAGGGCATTCGTCTCGCACGGTTGCTGTTTTGCGCATTGCAGAATTCGGGCATGCGCGGAACCCTGTGCGGGCCGTGTGCCACCGCGTCGCAGTGCCAGCCCCGATACTGTTTCAATTCCCTACGAGCCCGGCACGCGGCTTTCGAGCCGATACGCGCCGCGGGAAGGATCACCGAAGGACCCGAGAATGACCGGCGTCAACGAGATTCGCAAAGCGTTCCTCGATTACTTTGCCAAGAACGACCACGAAGTGGTGGCATCCTCGCCGCTGGTGCCGCGCAACGACCCGACGCTGATGTTCACCAACGCCGGCATGGTCCAATTCAAGAACGTCTTCACAGGGCAGGAGACACGGCCTTATCGCCGGGCGGTGACGTCACAAAAGTGCGTGCGCGCGGGCGGCAAGCACAACGATCTGGAAAACGTCGGCTACACCGCGCGCCATCACACCTTCTTCGAAATGCTCGGCAACTTCTCGTTCGGCGATTACTTCAAGGATCGCGCGATCGAACTCGCCTGGACGCTGGTGACGAAGGAATTCGGGCTCGATGCGAAGCGCCTGTTCGTCACCGTCTACCACGATGACGACGAAGCCTTCGGGCTGTGGAAGAAGATTTCCGGGCTGCCGGATTCCCGTATCATCCGCATCGCTACCTCCGACAACTTCTGGCAGATGGGTGACACGGGGCCGTGCGGGCCATGCTCGGAGATCTTCTTCGACCACGATCCTGACGGCAAGAAAGGCATACCCGGCGGCCCGCCGGGCTCGGCGGATGCGGACGGCGATCGTTTCATCGAGATCTGGAACCTCGTTTTCATGCAGTTCGAGCAGTACGAGGACGGCAGCCGAGTGGTGCTGCCGAAACCGTCGATCGATACGGGCATGGGCCTGGAACGCATCGCGGCTGTGCTGCAAGGCACACACGATAATTATGAAACGGATCTGTTCCGTTCGCTTATCGCGAGCATTGACGAAGAAGCGCGCAAGTTGGGTGCATTTGCGGACAGCGATGCGGAGCTTAAAGCGGTTTATCAAACCGGTGGTTTGAAATCCGCCAAGCGCGTCATCGCGGATCATCTTCGCGCAACCAGCTTTCTTGTTGCAGATGGCGTACTGCCCTCCAATGAGGGGCGAGGCTATGTGCTGCGCCGGATCATGCGCAGGGCGATGCGCTACGCACACCAGATAGGCTGCAAAGAGCCATTGATGTACCACTTGGTTCCAGCACTCGTGCGCGAAATGGGCCAAGCCTATCCGGAGTTGGTTCGCGCACAGCCTTTGATTACCGAGACGCTGAAGTTGGAGGAGACGAAGTTCAAGAGGACGCTCGACAAGGGGTTGGGCCTGCTTGCGGATGCCTCATCGAATATGACGCAGGGTGCTGTGTTCCCCGGCGATGTCGCCTTCAAGCTCTACGATACCTACGGTTTCCCGCTCGATCTGACGGAGGATGCGCTTCGCGCGCGCGGCATCGGCGTCGACACCAAAGGCTTCAGGGCTGCGATGGAAAAGCAGCGCGAAGAGGCGCGCAGGGCGTGGAAGGGCTCGGGCGAGGCAGCCACAGAGACGGTCTGGTTCGAGATCAGGGACACGGTCGGTGCGACCGATTTTCTGGGCTACGATACCGAAGATGCGGAGGGCGAGATCCGCGCGCTGGTGAAGGAAGGCAAGTCCGTTACGTCGCTCCGGCCGGGTGATGAAGCCGAGATGGTGCTCAATCAGACCCCGTTCTATGGAGAATCGGGTGGTCAGGTTGGCGACCGGGGCGTGATCCTGGGGCCAAAGGGAGCGCGCTTCAAAGTCACGGATACGCAAAAGAAGCTGGGCGACCTATTGGTTCACCGAGGTGTCGTTGAGGCAGGTAGCTTCAAAGCCGGCGAGGCGGTGGAACTTCACGTCGATCATGCGCGCCGCACGGCGACGCGCGCCAATCATTCGGCGACGCACCTCCTGCACGAGGCGCTGCGCCAGGTGCTCGGCACGCATGTCGCGCAGAAGGGCTCGCTTGTCGCGCCCGACCGGCTGCGCTTCGACTTCTCTCATCCCAAACCGATGTCGGCAGCAGAGATCGCCGAGGTTGAAGAGATTGCCAACCGGATCGTGTTGCAGAATGCGCCGGTCGAGACGCGGCTGATGGCTGTCGATGACGCCATTGCCTCAGGTGCCATGGCATTATTCGGCGAGAAATACGGCGACGAGGTGCGCGTCGTGTCGATGGGCCAGCCGCAGGGGGAGGGACCGCACAACAAGGCGTGGTCGGTTGAATTGTGCGGCGGGACGCACGTGAAGCGGACCGGTGATATCGGTCTGGTGCGTGTCGTTGCGGAAGCTGCGAGCGCGTCAGGCGTGCGGCGCATCGAGGCACTGACGGCCGATGGCGCGCGCCAATATCTGGCCGATCAGGACCGGCGTCTCAGGGAAACCGCGTCATTGTTGAAGATCAGGCCTGAAGAGGTGGTTGATCGCGTCAAGGCCCTGATGGATGAGCGCAAGGCTCTGGAGCGCCAGCTTGCGGACGCCAGGCGGCAAGCTGCGATGGGTGGTGGCGGCGATGGTACGGCTTCCGGTATCAAGGAAATCGGCGGCACCAAATATCTCGCGATGAACGTTTCGGGCGTCGAGATGAAGGATCTGAAGTCGCTTGCGGACGAGGGGCGCGCTAAAGTGGGTTCAGGGATCGTCGCGGTGGCCAACGCGTCGACCGACGGCAAACTCGGTATTGTTGTTGCCGTCACCAAGGACCTGACGGACAGGTTCAATGCCGTCGATCTGGTGCGCGTTGCCTCGGAGAAGAGCGGCGGCAAGGGAGGCGGCGGGCGTCCGGACATGGCGCAGGCCGGCGGTCCGGACGGCAGCAAGGCAGCCGTGGCGCTCGACGCGATCGCACAGCAGATCGCCGGCTGATTCACGGTTGCAGATGGATTCCGGCAGGGCGGGAGTCCGTCGCAACGGCGCTGAGGAATGTGCAGGGAAAATATCGATAAGCTTGCGTAGCTGTATTCGCAGCGGCGACCGATCGGTGCGGCGCAAGAGCCATGCACCGGTCGTGCACGTTGCAAAAGCTGATTAACGGTGCTTGCTGAAAACGGCTGCCCAGGCAAATCCGCTACTGACTTATCTATTCAGCGCTACAATCAATGCACGCGGGTTGCCCCCGTTCTCGGTAATGTAGCTTTCGAAAAGATCCTTGAGGAACGGGCTCATCCAGAACCCGAGTACCTGAGCGTCGCGCACCTTCCACGCCGTGCCGCGGCGAACGAGCAGCCATCGCACATCATAGGAGGTTCCGTCCTGCAGCGTCACGCGGGTGTCGACGTGGACGCCGGTTTTTGTCTCCTCGGTCTGGCCGGTCACGACCGCGCTGGCGACCGGATACTTGGGCGCGTTTGTCGCCGCATACCTGGCAATGAAGTTGATCATGCCGGAGTAGTACGAATTTCGATCCGATTGCGGCAGTCCGTTTACATAAGAGCCGAGAGAATAAAGACCGATGGTTGGATAATCTGCATGACTGCGCACGGTCCGGGCAAATTCGCTCTGCGAGCTGGAGCGCGCCGCATCCATGAGGTCCTTGGCGACGCGCTGCATGTAACGCGCAGCCGGTTCGCCGGCGTTGGCAGCCGGTGTGGGAAACAGGCTTACAACTGCCAGTGCCATTGCGATCCACAAGCCGTTTGCACGGCGTCCCTCGCGTAGACGGCGGCAGGAACACGTCGGTTGCGCTTCGCTCATCATTCCTCTCGTACTCCCTGATCAAGCTGGTGTTACACACCCCGCTTGTGGCGTCTCTCGCTCCGTGCTCACCGGAGCGGCGCCTCGATACCAATCGTCACGAAAAGCAATCTTGTCTCGGCCCCGTGACCCGTTTCAAGTATGCCCGTTTCCACCCGGGGTCGGCAATTGGGCGGTGCCCGTTGGCATAACCTGGTTACCTACCGACAATCGGCTCCAAAAGATGGGCCATATCTTGGCATTTGGCTGATCGGCCGGCAATTCTTGTCGCATTCCGTCGGATCCTTATCTTTATCGCGGCGACCTTGGTCAGGGACCCCGACAACATGACCGGCTCCGGCCGGTCCAGATCGGGCGCGGCACCTCTCACGCTCGCTCGGAGATAATCGAGAGGCCCCTTGACATATAAACATATCTTTATATGTTCCGCGGAAACCGTTCTGCGGAGCCGTGCACGAAATGTCTCTCAACTTCGATTCACGCGACCTGGTCGCCGCACTCAAGGCTGCCGCTGAGCCGACACGGCTGCGCATCCTCAAGTTGCTGTCGGCGGGCGAACTCAACGTAAAGGACCTGACGCAGATCCTGGGGCAGAGCCAGCCGCGCATTTCGCGCCATCTCAAGTTGCTCAACGAGGCGGGATTGATCGACCGCTTCCGCGAGGGCAGCTGGGTCTATTTCTATGTCGCGGACGGCACGCGGGGCGGCCAGCTCGTCCGCCGCATCCTCGACATTGCCAATAGCGCCGATCCCGTACTGGTAAGAGATCAGGAACGTGCCCGCGTGGTGAAGCGGGAGCGTGAAGCGGCGGCGCAGGCCTTCTTCGAGGCGCATGCGGCGGACTGGGACAAGATCCGCGCCTTCTATGTTGCCGAGGCCGACGTCGAGGCAGCGATCCTGGACATGCTGGGCGCCGGTCCATTCGACCTGCTGGTCGATCTGGGCACGGGCACGGGCCGCATCCTGGAGCTTCTCTGTGACAGGTATGCGCAGGGCCTCGGCATCGATCTCAACCAGGCCATGCTTGCCTATGCGCGCTCCAAGCTGTCGCATGCTGGTCTCGATAAGGCGCAGGTGCGGCATGGCGACCTCTACAACCTTTTGTTGGAGGACAACGCGGCGTCTGCCGTGGTGATGCATCAGGTGCTGCATTTCCTTTCCGATCCCGCACGTGCGATTGCTGAGGCGGGACGTGTCCTGGCACCCGGCGGAAGACTGCTCATCGTTGATTTCGCTCCGCATGCTCTGGAGGAGCTGCGTGAGCGCTTCGCACACGAACGGCTGGGTTTTGCAACCCAGCAGATCGAGGACTGGATGCGTGCTGCCGGGTTGAAGCCCGGCCACGTGCGCACATTAAGTCCACCTGCGGCCGAGGCTACCGATCGGCTGACCGTTTCCATCTGGATTGCCGAGAAGAGCAGCGCCGCAGTCAGGGCTCGCGCGCGCACCCCGGCCGAACGTAAACTCGAGAGGGCTGAGTGATGTTTGAGACACGTGAACGCAAGAGCAGACTGCTCGGGGAAGGCGACATCGATGTTTCATTCGAGTTCTTCCCGCCAAAGAACGAGAAGATGGAGCAGGCCCTTTGGGCGGCTATCGAGCGGCTGGCGCCGTTGTCACCCGAATTCGTTTCGGTGACGTATGGTGCGGGCGGCTCAACGCGCGAGCGCACGCATGCCACGGTTGCCCGCCTTGTGAAGGAGACCGCTCTTAAACCGGCTGCGCATCTCACGTGCGTCGATGCGACACGCGAAGAGGTCGATGCCGTGGCCCGCGCCTACTGGGATGCCGGTGTGCGCCATATCGTGGCGTTGCGTGGCGATCCTGCTGCCGGCGTTGGCCAGGCGTACGAACCACATCCGGGTGGCTACAAGAATGCGGCCGAGCTCGTGTCCGGTCTGAAGAGGATCGCCAATTTCGAAGTCTCGGTGGGCGGGTACCCCGAAAAACATCCAGAAAGCCCGACGCTTGAGGTAGACATCGACAACCTGAAAGCCAAGGTCGATGCGGGCGCAGATCGAATCATCACGCAGTTCGGGTTCGACAATGCGCACTACCTGAGGTTCCTGGAACGGGCTCGGGCGGCCGGTATCTGGGTGCCCATCACACCCGGCATCGTTCCCATTCACAATTTCCGCCAGGTTGCCGGTTTTGCCACGCGCACTGGCGCGTCCGTCCCGGCCTGGCTGGCGCACCGGTTCGAGGGATTGGAGAATGATCCCATGACGCAGCAACTCGTCGCGGTCGCCGTTGCAACGGAACAGGTTATGGAACTCGTCGAACAGGGCGTGAAGAAGTTCCATTTCTACACACTCAACAGGGCAGACCTCGTTTATGCGATCTGCCATCTGCTGGGCCTGAGGGGATTGGCACCGGAGCCTGTGGCCATACCCCAAAAGGCGATCGCGTAAGTCGCGGTCATCCATACCGATCAAGAACAGCGAGTCATTGAGACCATGAAAACGATTGCCAGCGCCGCCACGCTCGAGAAGACCGCCAACGAGCGCATCCTCATCATCGATGGTGCGATGGGTACGATGATCCAGAAGCGCAAGCCGACCGAGGAGACCTATCGCGGTGAGCGCTTCAAGGACTGGAAGCAGGATCTGAAGGGCAACAACGATCTCTTGGTGCTGACCCAGCCGGAGATGATCCGCGAGATCCACGAGGCGTATCTTGAAGCCGGCGCCGATATCATCGAGACCAACACATTCAATGCGCAAGTGGTCTCGATGGCCGATTACGGCATGGATACCGAGGAGTTCGTCTATGAGTTGAATTTCCAGGCTGCCAAGATCGCGCGTTCTGCCGCCGACGCATGGACGAAAAAGACGCCTGAGAAGCCGCGTTTTGTTGCCGGGGCCGTGGGACCCACGAACCGCACCGCATCTATTTCGCCCAAGGTAAACGATCCGGGATTCCGCAACATCGATTTCGATACCTTGCGTGCGGCCTACAAGACGCAGGTGGAAGGGCTCGTGGATGGTGGTTGCGACATCATCCTGATCGAAACGATCTTCGATACGCTCAACGCCAAGGCTGCGGGTTTTGCGACGCTGGAGGTGTTCGAGGCAAAGGGTGTGCGTCTGCCGATCATGATTTCGGGCACCATCACGGATGCCTCGGGCAGAACGCTGACGGGACAGACGGCGGAAGCGTTCTGGTATTCGCTGCGCCATCTGCGGCCATTCTCGGTCGGTCTCAACTGCGCGCTGGGAGCGGAGAAGATGCGGCCCTACTTGGCGGATCTGAGCCATGTCGCGGAGGTGCGCATTTCGGCTTATCCAAACGCAGGTCTGCCCAATGCCATGGGTGAGTACGACGAAACCCCGCATGACATGGCCTGCCAGATCGAGCCGTGGGCGAAAGACGGCATCCTCAACATTGTCGGCGGGTGCTGTGGTTCGACGCCTGACCATATCCGGCACGTGGCCGAGCATGTGGCCAAGTATGCGCCACGACGGCTGCCGGATATCGCGCCCAAGATGCGGTTGTCGGGACTCGAACCGTTCGTGTTTGGGTGATCGTATGATTATGGCCGACCGGATCGATATTCATACCGTGGCAGTTCTCCGTCGGAGCACTACGCTCGCGGTGGCGATTGCGCCACTTGAGGGCCGATCTGCCACATCAAAGCCCATGTCGCAGCATATGGTCCCGCCGTCGTGCCCGCATCGCGCTGTTATCGTGCGCGCTCCACGCCATCATTTCATGGCCGGGGAAACGTGCGTGCCGGTGGCTCCTTCGCCACGGTGCGGGCCTGCCGACGCGATGGGGGAAATAGTTCATGCGTATCATCAAGCTCGATCTGCCTGCGACATACCGCTCGGCCGATCCGGAGGTTTCGCTCGTGTCGGACGAGATCCGCAAGCAGCTCTTCAAAGAGCTGGAGCGGATGGATTACGAGATCTCCGAATACATCCGACAGCGTGCTTCGGGTTATCTTCCGCCCAACTATTCGGTATTCGTAAGAACGCAGCTGCGGCCCGAGAAAACCGGTGCGGTGACGCAACTATGGATCGTCGATCCGACGGTGAGATGGCCGGCCGGCTTGCTGACGCGTTCCGCCTGGAAGCTGTTCGTGCCGCTGCTGTCGCATGTCGTGCGAGACACCACGCTGGAGCGCTTCCAGGGTGTCGAGGTCGACATGCAGGAAAAAGATGCACGGGTAACGGTGCTGGCGCCGACGCGCAGCTGGCGCGATCCGGTGATCCTTACGACAGCGGTCTTCGCACTGACAACGCTGCTCTGGCTCTTCATCGTACCGTTCGTGCGCACCAACTTCGGTATCTGAGACGATCGCTTCGCGCGCATCGTCCCTATCGGGCGAATCCGACGAGGTCCGCCGCGATCGTTCTATCCGCGTGCCGGCTGCATCGCCGGCCCCACATCATCCTCAGCCCTTCGGCACTCCGTTCCCCATGGAATGGAGCCAATGTGATTCAATGCACGAATTGAGAACAAAATGACCCAAGGTAACGCAGCACAATCCTTCATCAACGTCGGCGAGCGCACCAACGTCACGGGCTCGGCCAAGTTCCGCAAGCTCATCGAGGCCAACGACTATCCCGCGGCGTTGGCGATCGCGCGTCAACAGGTTGAGAACGGTGCGCAGATCATCGACGTCAACATGGACGAGGGACTGCTCGATTCTGAAAAGGCGATGACGACGTTCTTGAACCTCATCGCATCCGAGCCCGACATCGCACGCGTACCGGTGATGATCGATTCATCGAAGTGGTCCGTGATCGAAGCTGGGCTCAAGTGCATGCAGGGCAAGGCGATCGTCAATTCGATCTCGCTCAAGGAAGGCGAAGAGGCGTTCTTCGACCATGCGCGCAAAGTGCTGCGCTATGGCGCCGCGGTTGTCGTCATGGCGTTCGACGAGGACGGGCAGGCTGATACCGTCGAGCGCAAGGTCGCCATTTGCTCGCGAGCCTACGAGCTGCTTACCGAGAAGGTGGGTTTTCCGCCCGAAGACATCATCTTTGACCCCAACATCTTCGCAGTAGCGACGGGTATCGAGGAGCACAACAGCTATGGTCTGGCGTTCATAGAGGCAGCGCGGCAGATCAAGGAGAAGATGCCACGCGTACACATCTCGGGCGGCGTGTCGAACCTGTCGTTCTCGTTCCGCGGCAACGAGCCGGTGCGCGAGGCGATGCATTCGGTGTTCCTGTATCACGCGATCCGGGCGGGCATGGACATGGGCATCGTCAATGCCGGCCAGCTCACGCTTTATGACGACATACCTGCCGAGCTGCGCGATCTGGTGGAGGACGTGATCCTCAATCGACGCGACGATGCTACTGATCGTCTCCTCGATGCCGCACCGCGCTTCAAGGGCGAAGGCGGTGGAAAGAAGAAGGAGAAAGATCTTTCCTGGCGCGAGCAGCCGGTCAATGAGCGCCTCACGCACGCGCTCGTCCATGGCATTACCGATTTCATCGAGGAGGATACCGAGGAAGCACGGCAGGCGGCAGAACGCCCACTGCATGTGATCGAGGGGCCGTTGATGGACGGCATGAACGTCGTCGGTGACTTGTTTGGTGCAGGCAAGATGTTTCTGCCGCAGGTGGTGAAGTCGGCGCGGGTCATGAAGCAGGCGGTTGCCTATCTGCAACCATTCCTCGAGCAGGAGAAGAAGGATCTCGGGCTGGAGAACAAGCCGGCGGCGGGCAAGATCCTGATGGCGACGGTGAAGGGCGACGTGCACGACATAGGCAAGAACATCGTCGGCGTCGTGCTCCAGTGCAACAACTACGAGGTCATCGACCTTGGCGTCATGGTTCCTGCGGCGAAGATCCTGGAGACGGCAAAAAAAGAGAACGTCGACATGATCGGCCTTTCGGGGCTCATCACGCCGTCGCTCGACGAGATGTGTTTCGTCGCCGCAGAGATGGAGCGCGAGGGCTTCGGCATGCCGCTTCTGATCGGTGGTGCGACGACGAGCCGTGTGCATACCGCAGTCAAGATCGCACCCAATTACGATCGCAACCAGGCGATCTATGTGCTCGATGCGAGCCGCGCCGTCGGCGTCGTCTCCAAGCTCCTTTCGGAAACCGACAGTTCGCCTTATGTCGCCGAGATCAGGGCCGAGTACGACAAGGTGCGCCAGCAGCATCTTGCCAATGAAGCCAAGAAGCAGCGCATTACACTGGAAGCGGCGCGCTCCAACGGATTCCAGATCGACTGGAGCGCCTATCGGCCGACAAAGCCGCAGTTTTTCGGGCCGCGCGCATTCGAGAGCTACAATCTGGCCGAACTGGTGCCCTACATCGACTGGACTCCGTTTTTCTCCACATGGGAGCTTAGAGGGCGCTATCCGCAGATTCTGAGCGACAACAAAGTGGGTGCGGAGGCCAAGAAGCTGTTTGCCGACGCGCAGGCGCTTTTGAAGAAGATCGTCGACGGCAAGTGGCTCACCGCGCGTGCCGTGATCGGGTTCTGGCCGGCCAACAGTGTCGGCGACGACATCGAGCTCTATACAGGTGAGCCGCGTCACTCCAAGCTCGCCATGCTGCACACGCTGCGCCAGCAGATAGCGCGCGATCCAAAACGCGATCGCGCCCATACGGCCCTTGCCGATTTCATTGCGCCGAAGGAAAGCGGCGTTGGCGACTACATCGGCGGTTTCGCGGTGACGTCGGGCATCGGTGACGAGGCGGCGCTGGCGGCGCATTTCAAGGCGACCGACGATTATGGTCGCATTCTCTTCAAGGCGCTGGCAGACCGTCTGGCTGAGGCCTTTGCCGAACGCATGCATGAGCGCGTCCGCAACGAGTTCTGGGGCTATGCAAAGAACGAAAAGCTCGCCAACGAGGACCTGATTGCCGAATCATATGCGGGAATTCGTCCCGCGCCAGGCTATCCCGCCCAGCCCGATCACACCGAGAAAAGGACGTTGTGGAAGCTGATGGATGCCGCCAACAACGCGGGCATCGCACTGACCGAGAGCTGTGCGATGTGGCCGGCGGCGTCCGTTTCTGGACTCTACATCGCGCATCCCGAAAGCCACTATTTCGGCGTCGGCAAGGTGGAGCGCGACCAGGTGGAGGATTACGCCGCCCGCAAGGGCTGGACGGTCGAGGAGACCGAGCGTTGGCTTGCACCGGTGCTCAACTACGATCCGCGAAGCCTCAAGGCGCCAAAGGTGGCTTGAGGCCGGTTGCCGGTAGGCTGGGTCGTGGTCAGTTGTGACGGATGCCGGTACGTTTGCCGGTGCTTATGCACAGGCGTCGTCGACCCTGCGGCCCGCATGTGATAGGCGAAGTGGGCTGCATTGGGCTTCAGACTGATCGGGGGGCATGATGATCGGCTATCTGGTTCTCGTGGTGGTGCAATTTGCGGCGGCGTTCGTCGGAGCGCCGCTGGTGCTGCGCTACATTCCGATAAGCGGTGATCCGCAGACGTTCGTTCATGCGGCAATTTACGCGGTGATCGTTTGGATCGTCGGGCTGGTCGGCTGCTTCGTGCTGCAAGAGGTGCGCATGCCGACGACACGGACGCTTGCTTCGGCGCTGATCGGCGCCATCATCGGCGCGGCGTTGATGTTCGTGCCGCAGCTTATTGCCGCAATTCCCATCAAGTTCCCGCCCCTCTATCTTCCGCTGATCGGTGCGATCCTCGGTTATCTGGTCCGCCGGTGAGAGGTGCCGTGCCCTTGTGCGCGTACGAACGAGGAGGGCTCGAGGCCGATGGAGTTTTTTGACCGCATCCCTTGGTCGATCGCGATTATTGGCGCGCTGACGCTGGGGTTGGCGCCATTCTTTCCAGAGCCGCACATATGGGAGAAGCTGAAGTTGCTTTTCCGCGGCACGCTGGTGCGCCCGATCGATATCTTCGATTTATTCCTACATGCGGCGCCGTGGGCCCTGCTGCTCGGCAAGTCTGTGCGCGCCGCACTCGCCAAGGGAACCTGACAGGACGGCGAGGTATTGATGTTCGTCCCGTTGAAATGACGAAAGGCGCGGTGGATGCCGCGCCTTTCGCTTTCCGTTCACCAGCCGCATCGAGAGCTTGTTTTACAGTCTCGCCGGGGGGCGGCTGGAAGCGGTTGCGGAGACCTAAGACGGCGCCGCGAACCTCGCTTTTTGTGAAATTGCTCCGTCAATCGGATCCTTGAAGAAATTTTCTTGTACGCAAACTTGGGTCAGACCGTCACGCGGGCGTGTCTCACGTTCGCGCCTGGCATCAGATCATGCCGAACACGATTGCAGCGAGGAATACGAACGACATCATCGTCGCGAGCACATTCAATCTCGTTTTGATTTCCATCGTTGCCTCCTGACGTATGCACCGTTCCGATCATTGTCGGGCGGGTCGACCAATGCCTCGGCCGATAAGGTTGCAGCCCGGGGGATAGGCTGCACTAAGCAGACGTTAGATGCGACAAAGGTACTATGCCAAGCAAAAAAGTTGCTGCGTTGCGAGGTAAAGCGCGCGCCCGCAGCAACAACATTCGCGCCACAACCGGGAATGTCCTTGGCGACACATATTCGCGAGTAATGATATGCGCGGTACTTCTTGAGCGGCAGGCGTTTTTTGGATTCTAGACAAGTAATACCGTAGTACTTCAGATGTGATTATGTCGGCGAGGCACTTGTGCGCCGCGAAGTGAAGCAGTTGATAAATATGCGGCTGTAAAGTCGTCTGGATACTGCGGTTGCCAGCTCTCGTGATTGGAACGCCCGAAACGTGTGCGTTCAGGAGTCGGACGGGTCTTACGAAGCGATCATGGGCGTGGCCATCGTTCTTCGGACGTCTGGCTTTACGCAGGAACGGTCAGCACCTATTGCAGAGTTTCGCGCCGACACATGACCGCAACACGAAGTGGAGGGACCCCGCCATGGAACGTTTCAATGCCTTGCTTGCGATCAAGACGGAGCACGGACCGAGCATCGCGTGGACCGAACTGGGGCGCGACGATCTCATGGAAGGCGATGTTCTCGTCCGCATCACGCATACGACCATCAACTACAAGGACGGGCTGGCGCTGACGAACAAGGCACCGATCATCCGCAAGTGGCCGCTCATTCCCGGAATCGATTTCGCAGGCGAGGTCCTGGAGTCCTCGCATCCGGAATTCAAGAGCGGGGATGGCGTCGTGCTCAATGGGTGGGGGCTGGGAGAGACCCATCATGGCGGCTATGCACAGCTGGCCCGCGTCAAGGGCGACTGGCTGGTGAAACGCCCTGAGGGCTTCACTGCGGCGGAGACGATGGCGATCGGTACGGCCGGGTATACCGCCATGCTGTGTGTGCTGGCGCTGGAGGCACATGATGTCACGCCCAACAGCGGGCCGGTCTTGGTTACGGGCGCTGCAGGGGGCGTCGGCAGCATCGCCGTGGCGGTACTCGCCAAGCTCGGGCACCACGTCGTCGCCTCGACGGGACGCCCTGAGGAGAAAGCCTATCTGGAAGGGCTTGGTGCCAAAGAGATCATTGCTCGAGAAGAACTGTCCGGCTCGGTGCGCCCGCTTGGCAAGGAGCGTTGGGCAGGTGTGGTCGATGTGGCGGGCTCCAATACGCTGGCCAACGCCATCTCAACGACGATGCGCGCAGGCTGCGTCGCCGCCTGCGGTCTAGCGCAAGGCATGGATCTGCCAACTTCGGTCGCACCCTTCATCCTGAGGGGCGTCACCCTTGCCGGCATCGATAGCGTAATGGCGCCCAAGTCCAAGCGCATCGCAGCATGGCAACGTCTTGCCAGCGATCTCGATCGGTCAAAGCTCGCGGGTCTAACCGTGACAAAGCCGATTTCCGAAGTTCAAGAACTGGCGCCGCAGATCGTTGCCGGCAAGATACGCGGGCGGATCGTGCTCGATGTGGCGTAAAGCGTCCTTCTGACCTGCGTGCGCGCGCTGCTGCAGCCGGACGTTCAGCCTCGATCGGGCTGCAATAGATCGCGTTCCTGTTTGACGGAACTATGAACGCGATCCAGCACCTTGTTTTGAGCATGTTTAGCTGAACCGCTGCACACTTCAGCTAAACATGCTCTAGGCGCTTGCGCAGCAGGATCTCGGTCTCGGTATCGTTGATCAGGCCCGGCATGGTGGCGATCCGTTCGAAGCCGTGGCGCTGGTAGAGCGCCAGGCCGCGCGTGTTGAAGGCCGACGTGGCTACGAACTGGTTGCGTTCTCCGTTGGCGCGCGCCCGCTCCTCGATCCATCGCAGCACGGCGCTGCCGATTCCGCGGCCGTGGTAGGCGGGAAGGACGGCGAGGATGTTCAAGTAGCTGCCGAACATCCATCCGAGCTTGACTGCGAACAATCCCAAGATCTCGTGCTGACGCGTCACCAGATAGCGCGGCGCGCTGGCTTGCGCCGGTGCGCAAAAGCGAACGATGACAGCCGGATCGAAGCCGTAACGTTTCCAGGGGTCCATGCCGGCAATCGCACAGGCCAAGGCCTCGGCGATGTCGGCCGGCAGCGGTTGAGTGATCGGGGCAATGCTGACATTGCTGCCATCGGCAACGGCGATCGTTGCCACGGTCTCCAGGCCAAGATCCGGCGGCAGCAATGGGAATGGCTCGGGCATTGGCGCCTCTTCTTAACTGAATTGCGAGGCAATCAGGCGTTCATCGCTGCGGTTGCACAGTTGTGCTCCAATTGGCTGCCGGTCCCGTCGCATTGGGCAGTTTGCGCCGGAAGGCGGTCGCAAGATTGTCATAACGGTCGGTATCGCCTGGTCGCAGATTGTAGCACGTGCTGGCAAGCTCTGGCGCGCCGGCCGCCAGCAACTCGCTCACTGTCACGAACGTATAGCCTTGCGCCTTGAGCTTGGGGATGGCCAGCGGCAGAGCTTCGGCTGTGTGGAAGCCGCGTCCGTTTGCGTGACCGATGACGATGGAGCCGGGCCGCGTCGATTTCAGAATCTCGCGTGCGATGGCCTTGGCCGACTGGGTGGGTGAAGGGTCGCCGGTCGAGACGTCCCATTGGATCGCGAGGAGACCGGCATCGTTGACCGCATCGAGCGATGCCTTGTTGCAGGCACCGAACGGAAAGCGAAAGAGCGACATGCGCTTCGGCACACTGTGCCAAGCCTCGGGCGATTGCAAGGTACATTGATTTGCGGCGAAGCTCTCGTGGATTGCCTCATAAGCGCGCTGCGGCTCATCGATCTCCTCGGCAAGCCGCTTGCCTGAAAGCAGGCGGAGATTGCGGTGCGCCGCGGAATGGTTGGCGATCTCGAACAACGGATCGGCCATCAGTTGCCGCGCGCGCCTTTCGTGCGAGCGTAGCCACTTGCCGCCGACGAATAATGTCGCCTTCACACCCTCCTTGCGCAGGTAGTCGATGATGGCACCGTCATAGCCGGCGATCTCGCCGGGCTGTTCGCACAAGTCGAGCGTCAAAGCGACGAGCTTCTTGCCGGGCGGCAGGCTGACGCGACGGATCGCGCCACGCAGGTTTGCCGGCACAGGCTGGAACGGGGCAAGCCGGCGCGAAGGCTCGGGTCGATCAAAGGCGTGCTGGCCCTTGCGCGGCGCCTTCTCGCCGGGACTGGCGGCAAGCTCGGCCGGCGGAAAGCAGGCTTCGAGTAGTCCGCTGGTGTGTGGTTCTTGTGCAGCGGCATCCGCCGCCATGACGCCAAGTGCGATCGCAACAGAGCAAAGCACCACAGCCGTGGTGCGTGCGAGGTGGCGTGCCCGAACGGCCGGCAGCCTACTGCGATGTTTCCGTATGGTGCTCATATCTCGCGGCATCCGTCGAAGGGGATTGCGCCGGACAAATGCGGCTGGCGGACCGGCGACGTGTAGCATGCCGCTCGCGCCGGTCGATGGCCAGAATATGTCGCGGCGAGGCTGGCCGCGCCGGCGGTGCGAAACCGGAGCGCAAACCTGCCGTGGCGGCGGACTGGTTTTTTTGCGGTATCGTCCTGCATGCCAAGGCGGTCGCGAAAGCAACCGGCGGCCGTCGGATTCAGCACCACGAAACATCCGCATACGCGGGTTCCATAGTCAGGCGCCATCCTTTTTCCGTGCGCATTCAGGCCTATTCGGCTACATTGGGGGCCAAGTTGACACATCGGGGTTCCGTCTGTACGCCGGCGCCCTAAGGCAGCCGCGCCGGACCTGTGGACCGAAACCCTGCGGTTGAAAACCGATCGATGCGTTTCCCGTTCCAGGGCGCCGGTCGTTTTCCCGTGTAGGCTGCCAATTGAAGGAGAACCTGTGATGGCCCAGAGACGTACCTCGACCGAGCCGCGCAGCGTCGTCGAATCCGTCGATCCGATATGGCAGGCGGTTCGCAGCGAGGCGGAGGCGGCTATGCAGGCCGAGCCAGGGCTCGGCAGCTTCATCTTTGCGACGATCCTTGCCCACGACACGCTGGAGGAGGCGATCTGCCACCGTCTGGCCCGACGCCTCGATAACGCCGATGTCGATGTGCAACTCATCTCGCGTCTATTCACACAGGTGCTGGAGCGTGACCCCGATCTCGGCACCGTGTTCCGCGCTGATCTCTCCGCAGTGCGTGATCGCGATCCGGCGTGCAACCGCTACATCGAGCCAATGCTGTTCTTCAAGGGCTTCCACGCGCTCAGCACGCACCGCCTGGCGCATGGGCTGTGGCAGCAAGGGCATCGCGACTTCGCCTTCTTCCTGCAGAGTCTCGGCTCCCAGTTCTTCGGCGTCGACATCCATCCCGCGGCGCGCTTCGGCAAGGGCATCATGCTCGACCATGCGACAGGGTTCGTCGTCGGCGAGACGGCGGTGATCGGCGACAACTGCTCGTTCTTGCACGGTGTAACGCTGGGCGGCAGCGGCAAGGAGACAGGCGACCGGCATCCCAAGCTCGGTAACAACGTGCTGATCGGGGCAGGTGCCAAGGTGCTCGGCAACATCAAGGTGGGAAACTGCTCGCGCGTTGCCGCAGGCTCGGTCGTGCTCGCCGATGTGCCCGCCAATACCACCGTGGCCGGTGTGCCGGCCAAAGTCGTGGGGCCTGCCGGGTGCTCGGAGCCGGCGCGCACGATGGACCAGGGGCTTGGACCCGACGATTGCGGCTGCAAGTAATGCGCCGTGCCGACGTCGGCTTGCTACGGCGCCAGAAGGTGCTGTAGCACGCTCGTCGACCTATGCTTTTTTCCTCATCAAATGGAGTTCAAACGACGTGACCAAGGATGAACTGGCTCGCCTGCAAAGATACCTGCGCAAGACGTTCGGCGCGGCGAACCTGGAGGTCAGGGCGCAGCCCAAGAAGAGCGACATGGCGGAAATCTTCATCGACGACGACTTCATTGCCACCCTCTATCGCATCGAGGAGGACGGCGAAATCGAGTATCAGGTGCAGATGGCGATCCTCGAGATGGATCTGGAAGACGCCTGAGACGTTCGCTGCCGTTTGCAAGGGCTGTCCTCTGCAGGTTCTCGTGCATCCCAAGCCGAGTTTGCCCTTATGCGCTTCCTCCGATCTCAGGTGACGCGCTGGCTGAACGGTCATTCCCCCGCTGGAGTTTTTCATGCCCTGTTACTCGCTCGATGACGTCCGCGTGCGCACGCCACAAAGCGGGCGGTTCTGGATCGCTCCCAACGCCATCATCATCGGCAATGTGGTTCTGGAAGAGGATGCGAGCGTCTGGTTCGGCACCAGCATTCGCGGGGACAACGAGGAGATCCGGATCGGTCAGCGTTCCAACATCCAGGAGGGCTGCGTGCTGCACACCGATCCTGGCTTCCCAATGACCATTGGGGCGGATGTTACGGTGGGGCACATGGTGATGCTGCACGGATGCACGATCGGCGCCCGGGCGCTGATCGGCATCGGCTCCATCATCCTCAATGGCGCGGAGATCGGTGAAGGCTCGCTGATCGGCGCCAACACGCTCATTCCCGAAGGCAAGAAGATTCCGCCGCGCTCGATGGTGCTCGGCTCCCCCGGCCGGATCGTGCGGGAGCTTTCGGAGGAGGACGTCGTTCGTTTCAGTGCCGCGGCCGGACGCTACGTGCAGAACTGGCAGCGTTACAAGACGGGCCTGAAGCTTCAGGACGCAGGCTGAGGCAGACTTACCAATCGTCCAGTGCTCGGACGTCCCGCGCCGACCTGCGCCACGTTTTGCGGTTGCTGGTTGGTGCCTTCGCTCGATGCTCGTACGCGTCAACTTCGCAAACCGGCTGCTGTGCCAGCAAGACAGTGCGCTGCGCACAAGCTATCCCAGCGCATTGCGCCTGCCAGATCAGTGCTGCGGTGGGACACCGGCCAAAGCCGCCGGACGCGACGTGTCGCCGGGCTCCAGTGCGACCCAGACCTTGGGGTTCAGATACGACTGACGCATGACAAACTGATACGGCGTCTGGTGCCAGATCTTTACTTGGCTGCTCTTGTTGTCGAGGACGAAATCGCCCTGAGCGGTGCGCGCGGTGAGAACCGCATGACCTTCGCCGCGCTCATCGCGTACGACGGTCATGAGCAATGCGCTGGCGGGCCAACCGCGATCGATAAGCATCTTCCGCTTCAAAAGCGCATAGTCTTCGCAATCGCCGACGGTCGTCGGCAGCGTCCAATATTCAGTGACGCCGTAAATCTCGATATCGGTGAGCGGCTTGATTGCGCGATTGACGGAGCGGTTTATGGCGTCGAGTTCTGACAAGCGCTCGGGCGTTGCATCAAGGCGCGTTTCCTCACGACCGTCCTGAGAGCATTCCTTGGGATTAGCCTCGCAAAAGCGGACGAAGCCATAAGGCACCTGCGACAGACCATGGATACGCATGAAACCAGACTGGTACCCGCCAGGGCCCGGCCCGCGCACGATCGGATCAGCCTGAACTTTACTTGCTCCCGCCGCGCCAATCAGCGCGACGATCGCAACTGCAAAATACCGACGCAACATCACATACCCCGTACCACTGATCCTAGAGTAGCCAAATTCCCTGGATTTCGCCTCAACGAAGTTCATCGAATTTGGTTCAAATCTTTCGGGTTATCCCCAACCCATGCCGCAAATGGGTATGAAGGTTGAAGTTTCAGCTAAAACTACGTCCGATCGCGTCAGGTTCCTGAACCTGGATGAACCGGATACCGATGCCGCGCTCGTGGTGACGCACAACCTCGGCGCGCAACTTGCCAAGTTGCACTTCGCTGCCAAGCGGCGGACGTGCCTCGGTGGCGACATTCGCGCCGGAGAGCGATACGTCGATCACTTGGACCTGCAACGTGATCCCGTTGGACAGCTTCAGCGTATTGTTGTTTCGGCCCGGAAGTGTGCGCTGGTGAGCGCGTGTTTCGACCGCGGCAAGCTCATCGCGGTTGACGAGCCAGGTAATGCGGGCAGCAAGTTTCTCACGCCGGTGAATGGTGGCGGTGAGAGAGATGGCAAAGCCGCCATCGAAGACACGCGTGACCTTGCCGTCTAGGCCGCCCAGTTCGTCCATGTAGACGATTATGCTCTCTGTGAGGTTCGGCTGGACCGATGACGTGATTGCCATGCCGCCGACCGAAATGTCGATGAGTTCACAGGGGTATTCGTGGCGGTCGGCACGCATGAACCGGCCTGTGAGTTTCAGGGCAAAGCGCTTGTGGAGGCGCCGTTCGGGCGCAGCCATCGCGCTGGATGCGCGTTCACGTCTGATGGCGAGCGGCGTTTGCGCGGGCATGATCTTGGTCCTCAAGCACCAAAGACTGGTCCAAAGCAGGTTCGCTTTTGGTGGAACCACACCGTCCACCGTGTCTTGCGTCTCCAGTCCCTGTATGACGCGTATGATTGACGCCTTCGCTGGAAGCTCGCGCGCTTCCATCTCAGCCGATCAGGCTCTTGGCGCAGGTCAGTTTGGAGCTTTCGGGAGCCGATCCGAGGCGCAACTTCGCTCGAGTATGCGAGGCATGCCTTAATGAGAGACTAATCGGCGGGTTCTTTTTGGGACAATCGTGTGCCCCATGCTGGGCTCATCGCCTGGCAGAAATCCGCCGGCTACGCGAATTGCGTTCCTGCTTACGGATTTCAGCTGTCGACGCCTTGCGGTTTGGCGAGGCCGCCGTCGTAGACGCGAAACTGCCGACGATCGATCCGGACGATACGGGCGTTGCGCACGTGCGGCAGCAGGGGGGGCTGATGGTTCTGTCTGGCAACCAGGGAGTAGGGACGCCCGTCTGGCCAGATCACTTCTGCCGATCCCAGGCGACGGACCGCGAGGCGGTCAGGGGAGCTTGCGGGGGGATCATCAAGGCGCGCCAAACCGCCCATGAGCCGGTCAATGCTGTCACGGGTATGGATCAACGGAAGTAATATGCACTCGAAGGTTACAAGGCCATCGCAAGGCGTCTTGACGTCGAATGTGAGCATGCCAACGCCACCTTGACGCGTGATGGTCTGGAGGTGGCGGGTGAGCGTGATCCGGTCATCGGGCGTCCAGCCATCGAGGAAATTGGTGCCTCGGAACTCAGAACCGAAATCATCGCAAATGCGTGTGCCGGCAATGCGAAAACGGTAGGTAGCGTCGTCGAGACGCTCGAGAATGAAAGTTTCCGAGAGAATGGGGGCAATACGTGAGGGTTCGATTTCGAAGCGGCGCGGCGCCAGCCGGTTTTGCCGAACGTCGTTCCAGTAAGCGTAAAGCGTCTGTGTCGTTTTGGATTTCATCAGCAATTCGGTCCGTCGACAATCAGGTTACTGTCAGGATGGGCCAAACGCGCCCTTTGCGTTCAACGGCGAGACAGGGACCGCAGATCCACAGTCTGCGGCTTCAAAAGCAGCTTCCGTGCCAGTTTGCAGATCGACAGGAAAAGTTATTGCGGTTGTCGGAGAAGCGTTGAGCGGTTAACCGTTCAGCCCGGCCCATACAACGAGGAAATCCAGTGTCTCAGCGAAACGAACCGTTGTTCAACGTGCCCACGGGCGTTCTCGTCGTCATCGGCTTGCTGATCGTCATCCACGTCGGGCGGCAGTTGCTGCCGGAAGATCTCGATACCTGGCTCGTGGTAGCAGGCGCGTTTGTCCCGTCGCGGTACTCAGGTGAGGCAGCCTTCATTCCGGGCGGATCGCTGGCGATGCTGACCTCGCCCTTCACCTACCAGCTGCTTCACGGGGATTACACGCATCTGGCGTTCAACAGCCTGTGGTTGCTGGCGTTTGGCGGTGCGATCGCTCTCAGGATCGGGACGCTACGCTTTATCGTATTCGGCGTGATATGCGGCTTGGCGGCCGCGCTCGCCTTCCTGGCCGCAAACTGGGGCGCGCGCGCGCCGGTCATCGGCGCTTCGGGCGCGGTTGCAGGGCTGATGGGCGGTACGATGCGCTTCTTGTTCGCGGCGATCGACATGGGCGGGATCTGGCGGTTGCGCGAAGCCCCCCGCTCGGTGCCGCTGATGCCGATTGCCGTAGCACTCACCGACAAGCGCGTTCTGGCGGCGACCGCCATTCTGATCGCCATTAACCTATTGACGCTCGTCGGTGTGGGCGCGGTGGGAGCGGAGCCCTCGGTAATCGCATGGGAGGCGCATATCGGTGGCTATCTCGCCGGTCTGCTGCTTTTCGGACTTTTCGATCCGCGCCCCCGGGTTCCCAAGCGGCCCGATCTGCGGGTCGTGCCGACGATCCACTGAAGGGAATGCTCTTGCGCATCAATTCTGCGATCAAGCCGCTCTGCGTGATGAACGATCGGCCGACGGATCGGCCACTTGGCGTGTTGGCGGGTCATTTCTTTCGCAAGTGCGATGCTGCGCCTTGCGCCACATAGCAGATTGTCGCACGATTGCTTCAAGAGCCGGCGTCTTAGATTGCCATGCGGGCCACATGCGGACCACGTGGGACGGCGGCAACCTAATGCGCGCAAAGACTCGGCGCCAAAGTGCGAACGCTCCAGGCTGTTGCCATTAATGGCATGCGGCCGCGGGCTGGTCGGGCTCATCGGACGAGGCCATGCAGGCACGTGACGATGAATTCGGAACGGTCGCATACGGACCGGCCTCGAGCGTTACCTGAATTCCGTGGTCAGGAGGTTGATCCCATGAACGTCGCTGCGATTCTCAAGGTGAAGGGCAAGTCGGTTGCCACTGCACCGCCCGAAGACACTGTCGAATCCGTTGCGCGGAAGCTGGCTTCGCGAAGGATCGGCGCCATCGTGATTGTCGGCGAAGGCGGACACGTCATCGGCATCATCTCGGAGCGCGATATCATTCGCGTCGTCGCCGAGCAGGGCGCGACTGCATTGCATCAGCCGGTGAGCGAGGTGATGACGAAGAACGTGATGACCTGCAACGAGGCAAGCACCATCGACCAGATGATGTCGATAATGACACAGGGCCGTTTCCGGCACGTGCCGGTGATCGACGATGGTTCTCTGGTGGGCATCATTTCGATTGGTGACGTCGTCAAGCACCATATCGCCGAGGTCGAGATGGAAGTGACAGCCATGCGCGATTATCTGGCAACGGGCTAGAGTAAGTCAGGTTTTGATTGCATCACGTCTGGCCGTTGTGGCCGGCTCCATCTTTGAGAGACTGATCCACGGCCTCGATGGAAGCATAGCTGCTTTCATCGGGGTCGATCAGGTTCTAGATCCGCGTTCATGTTTGACGGAAGCACGAACACGATCCAGTCCTTGTTTCGAGCATGCTTTTCACGCTGAGCCGCTGCACACTTCAGCTAAACATGTTCTGGCGCACGTGAGGTTTGTAAGTCGCCTTTACATCATGGCCGAAGAGAGCTGCTGATGGTGGCGGCGCGCCTCGATTTCGTGCAGCAGGTCGTCGATCTCCCGCTTTGCGGCAGCTTCACCGGCTTTGATGAGCTCGTCGGCGCGATGAAAATCGAACAGGCCGACGTTGCCGATGCGCGGCGAGATGATGGCATCGGGCGGATCACCGGCCAGCCGTGAGCGCGCAATGCGATCCTGCACGATGTTGAAAGCGTCCACCATAACGGTCGAGATGCCGGGGCTGCTTTCGCCCTTACCGAACATCTGACGCTGCAACAGGCGGCGCATTGCGTTTTTTGCGCGACTGCCAGCGGATCTGCTTGCGGTGGTATCGGCCACTTCAGCGGTTTCGGGCTCGTCTGCCGGGATTTGCGGGAAGTGATCGAGATGCGGCATGACGCTGCCGCGCGCGCACGGGTCGTTGTTGAGGTTGACGGCGATCACGTAACGAGCGCCGAGTGCACGGCATACGGTGACCGGTATCGGATTAACGAGTGCGCCATCGAAAAGCCATCGCCCATCGACCTTGACCGGGCGGAAAATGCCGGGCAGCGCATAGGACGCACGCATCGCCGTCACCAGCGAACCACGGGACAACCACACCTCATGGCCGGTGCCGATTTCGGTCGCGACAGCGGTGAAGCGGCGTTGCAGCTCTTCGATAGATTTTCCTTCGAGATGTGCCTCGAGGCGCTCACAGAGGCGCTGACCCGAGATGAGACCATTGCCAGCAAAGTTGAAATCGAGATAGCCAAAGACGCGACGGACAGTGAGTTCGCGGGCGAAAGTCTCCAGGTGGTCGAGGTGTCCGGCAGCGTAACATCCGCCAACGACGGCGCCGATCGACGTGCCTGCGATGATATCCGGCTTTATGCCGACGGCTTCGAGCGCCCGAAGCACCCCAATATGCGCCCAACCGCGGGCCGCGCCGCCACCCAGTGCCAAACCGATCTTGCCTGTCGATGCCATCCCGTTTGCCGCCATGGCGGACCTCGTTTCAGTCAGTCTGTCGCGTTTTGCGTGGCGTTTTTACCCTTTTTGGGGCCGAGCCCTGCAATCGACGTGCCGTTGGCCTGTTCGACGTCGGACGAGCGAGCGTCTACTACGACACATGCCTTGCTGCCAACATCTCGGATGCTACGACAATCCAGCCACTTGCGGGGGCAACTGCTGCGACTCATTCCATTAATCTTAATTGATGTTATTCATATCGGATTAAAGGGGCGCTACCGAAAGAGTGATGCGGCGGCAAAATTCGATGCTGCAGTGCGGAGGGGCTCCGTTAGATTTTTAGCGCGTGCGGCAATATTGTCCGTGCCGTGGTTGGCGCGGATAGTATGGCGTCCGAATTTCTGACCGGGATTGAGCGGCCCTACGATCGCGGTTTGAGTGTCGAGCGCGCCGGATTGGCGGAATTGGGCACAATATGGCGATAAAAGCAGCTGCGCGCACCGGTGTGACACGCTTTCCCGGCGCCCGTCACCGTGACCTTGAGCCAGATGACATCCTGGTCACAATCGGTTGCCATCTGCGAGATAGTGAGCACGTTTCCGCTCTCTTCGCCCTTCTTCCAGAGCTTTTTGCGCGAGCGGCTGTAGAAATGGGCTTCGCCGGTCGTCAGCGTCGCACGCAGAGCATCCGCATTCATCCAGGCGAACATCAGGACCTCGCCGGAGGCCGCATCGGTACAGATGGCCGGGATTAGTCCGTTTTCGTCGAAGCGCGGCGTGAACTGCGTGCCGTGCTCAAGGTCGCCGGTCGAGGCTGCGACGGGAAAGGGGGACGGAGTTGTTTCGGCCATCGGCATATTCCGGTTGTGGCAGGTGCATCCGGGCCGGGGGATGCTCCCTTCCGGTCCCGACATGTCCTATATAGACGGTTGGATGGCTCGTCACGCCCGGTTCGGGGCCGTGGCGCGCGCGCCGATGATGGTGGTGCTGGTGCCCTGGTGTACAGACGCAAACTCGAAGAGATGAGATGACCGAGCTCGACGCGATCTACAACACGAAGATCCTGGAACTGGCGGCGGCCATTCCGCGGACGACGCGGCTGGCACGTCCCGACGCCACGGCGAGTGCGCATTCCAAGCTGTGCGGCTCGACGGTCTCGGTGGATCTCGTGGTCGATGGCGACATCATCGTCGGCTTCGGGCAGACCGTGAAGGCGTGCCTGCTCGGCCAGGCGGCGGCATCGGTGGTGGGCCGCGAAATTATCGGCTGCTCGGGCTCGGAGATCCGCGCGGTTGGCGAGACGATGCGTGCCATGCTGAAGGAGAACGGTCCGCCGCCCACCGGCAAGTGGGCCGATCTGGCGGTGCTGGAGCCGGTGCGCGACTACAAAGCGCGGCATACCTCTACGCTGCTGGTATTTGAAGCGGTTGGCCGCGCGCTCGACGAGACGGCGGAGCGTCGCGCGGCAACCGGTGCGGCGCGGTCCGCCTGACGCCCGTGATCGAGATTGCCAAAACGCTGCTGAAGGCTCCTGTTCACGTCTACCGCTGGACGCTGAAGCCGCTGATCGGAATGGAGTGCCGGCATCTGCCAACGTGTTCTGAGTATGCGCTTATGGCAATCGACAATAACGGTGCCTGGCGTGGCTTCTGGCTGACGCTCTCTCGCGTGCTGCGCTGTCATCCCTGGGGCTCGTCGGGATATGACCCGCCACCGGAGATCAGCCATACGTCGCACCCTTTCGCGCCTTGGCTTTACGGACAGTGGACCGGCCGGCACATCGAGGCTGGCGCCGGCACGGCAGAAGCGCGCGGGCGACCCGATGCGGGAGAGACATCATCAGGTGAGCTACGGCGGCGCAACGGTTGTGGTCACGACCATCGGTAAGCTCAAGCGAGCCACAACGAGGCACGCTGAACCGCTGCACACTTCAGCTAAACATGCCCTAGCGCGCTGGGAGGCGGGCCAGCAATTCGCCCACGCCGGCGATGCCACCCGCCTCGGCCTGTCTGTAAAACTCACGGGCACGCTGAGGATCTGCTTTCAGCCCGATGAGGCCGAGTTCCTTCAGTTGCGCAGGGTCGTATGTGCGCGCCGCTTCGAGCGCAGCCTGTGCGCTGCCACCCTCCGCAGCACGCTGGAAATACTGACGCGCTGCAGTGATGTCCCGGCTGACGGCAAGCTCCCGGCCGCGCGCAAGGAGCGCTGCAGCCCGCTCGGGTGTCATGGTGCGGCTTGCATTCGGTGACAACTTCAATGGCGGTTCGTGAACCTGCGACCCGTCAGGCGTGGGAAGTGATGCGGTACCGGTCGTCATGGCGTTCACTTGCGCATGCGCGGGCACCGGTGCGGGCACGCTCGGCAGTGGTGCAAATTGATCCAGCAATCCCAATGAGGCGGTGGCGAAGCGGTCGGCGCTGACCCTGGCATCTGACGGCGCGCGTTGCGATGCGGCGGCTTTCGGTTCTGCTGATGCGGTGTTCACGTCGGTCACCGCGATACCGCGCTGGACGATGGCGGCGACGGGCGGCCCGGCTGTTTGCTCGTTGGCCATGCGATCGCGGACAGGCGTGGTCAGATAGAGCGCACTCGGCAGGATGACCGCCAGGGCGCCTGCGGCCGCGAATGCATGACGCGCGATCCACGGCACACGCAGATGCGATTGCAGAAGCTTGAACGCGCGCTCGCGATTGACGTGCGGACGAGCCTGCACGAAGGCGTCATCATCGTAGTTCGCATAGCGCGCATCCTGGGCGTCGATGGCGATCGAGGGTGAGGGGGGCGGCGGGGATGCGCGATGTGGAGCCTGGGCACGATGCGCGGCTCGATCGAACGGGCCAACGTTGGCGCCATTACCCAGTTCGAAATCGATGTCGGTTGCGGACTGTGGCGGGGCGGCAGCCCAGCCGTTGGTCTGCGCCGTCAGTGCCGCCAGGGCGATGTGCGCGGGGTGAGAGCCATTCAAAGCTGGCGCACTTGGCACAGCGTGATGATTGCCCGTGGGGGTCGTGGTGGGACATTGGGAGGCGGGCGGGAATGGTGCGGTGGCGCGCCGCTCCTCCTCGGTGAGCGCTTCAAGCAGTTCCTTGATGCTGGGGCTTTGGGAGCTGCGTTCTTGTCGTTTGGTCATTTGCGTCATCCGGTTCGTCCAAATCGGCGCAGCGCGTGCCGCATGCATGCCTGTCGTCGGTCGTATCAGGCGACGGCGTCAAGGGGCGGCGGCGCTCGACGCGGTCTGCGCTGGTTGCGGACGTCTGTTTTCTAGGAGAAAGGCCCTGAACAGCCGCTCCTGCTCGGCGGGGTTGCCGTTGGCTGCGCGCGTGGCCTGGGCAAAAGTGGCCATAGGATCGAACCCGGGGGCGGACGTCTCAAGCTGGCTTGCCGCATCGGCCAGTGCGGATCTGTCTGCTGGGGCGGGCTCGCGTGAGCGTGCCGCGCCATTCGACTTCAACCAGTGTTCGACGGCAGGATGACGGGGCCATCCGGGCATGGATGCGGTCAGGTTCATGTCGCGCCACTTGGGATGATAGGCGGGCATGTGCAGGGTCGCGACCTCGGAGAAGAGCATGTCGACGACCTTGGAGATGCGACCGTCTGGTGCGCCCGAACGCGAGGTCATGGGCGCGACAAGGACGACTGCGACCGCAAGCGTGTCGATGCGCTGGCCATGCGCGATGAGGCCGGGATAATCTGCCTCCGTGAGCGTTGTGGGCATATACGTTTCGTCAAGCTGCGGGGGAAACGGTACGCTCAGGAGTTTCACGCCTTCAGGCAGGAGGCGCCCCTCGATCGCGGCTGCCGGCTTGCCGGTTACGAGCATCGTTGCGGCGATCTCACCGGATGCGACTTTTGCAAGCCCCGCACGATGACTGACGTTGATGGAGCGAACCTTGATGCTAAGGCGGTCCAGAACAACGCGGGCGGTGAATTCGGTGGCGGAGCCCGAGGAACACAGATTGACTGTCTTTCCAGCGAGATCCTCGATGCGTTCGATGCCCTGGCCGGCGAGAATGTGAAGCTCGGCATCGTGCAACCTGGCGATGATGCCGATACGCCTGTCGAGCCCGGATCCCAGTGTGCCGGCGGTTTTGAGATGCTCGAGCGCATCGGTCTGCGTGATCGCGGCATCGATACTGTCAAGTTCGGTCAGATCGGAGATGTTGGCGAGGCTGCCGCGGCCGACGACGGCAAGGATGCGCGTGCGGGAGGTTTCGCCGAGAGCGGCAAGGTCATTGGCGATCGCGAGGGATGTTTCCTCGGGCGTGCCAGCGATGATGGTGATGGGAGCGAGCGTGCGCGGTGCAGCCTGCGCGGGTTCAATGGCGGCGGCGATCCAAAGTCCGGCGAGTGCCAGCATCGCCATGTACACGAGCGTGGCACAGGCGCGATCTGCGAACACGACGAAGGCGTGAAAATGCACCGGCCGCTGGCCGGACGGGCGCGAGGTGGCGCCTGAACAAGGAATGAAACGCATACTATGAACTCCCGACCGTCTTGCGATCGGGCGTTTCTCGGCAGGCCAGCGACTGTTCGCCGGAGCATGGAGCCAGGGACGCTCGCCTCCCCAGGTCATGGTGCTACATTTTGATAGCTGCCATGCCGCCCTGACAATCGTCTCCGGCTAGCGCGGTTGCGCCCACGTACTCGGCGTTCTGGTCACGAAATCCCCCAAGTCAGCCCGATCGGTTTGATGCTGCAGGCGCCCCTCGGTGCGGATGGAGCGATGCAGGAAGCCATTTCGGCTTCATTGAGATGGTGACTGAGGGGTGGCGGCGGTAGTGGGGCCGAATGCGGGATTTGCCAAGGCGGAATTGCGGCATTGCTGTGTTGTCACGAGAAAGAGGTGAATGCCGACAACGACTTGGCCGGAAGCTAAAGCCTTGAGCACGACAGCGGCGAAAAGCCAGCATGAAGGAGCCCAAGGCCGCCCTTGACAGGCGGGGCGGCAGCCGTGCAAAAGCCCCCAACCTGAAGTGGAGCACGCTTCAAAGATCGACATATTCAGCCATCTTACCTGCGTGGTAGGCAGCGAGTGAGAGGAGGGCCCCCGTGAGCGAGATCACGCTACGATTCCCCGACGGTGCAGAGCGTCGCTATCCCCAAGGCATCACCGGAAAAGAACTGGCCGAAGGCATCTCCAAGAGCCTCGCCAAGAAGGCTGTCGCAATTGCGCGCGACGGCGCGCTCGCCGATCTGGCCGATCCAATTGATGCCGACGCCGAGATCAAAATCATCACGCGCAACGATCCCGAAGCACTGGAACTGATCCGCCACGACTGCGCGCACGTGATGGCGGAAGCCGTGCAGGAGCTGTGGCCCGGCACGCAGGTGACGATTGGGCCCGTTATCGAAAACGGTTTCTATTACGACTTCGACAAGGCAGAGCCATTCCATCCCGACGATATTGCCCGGATCGAAAAGAAGATGGGTGAGATCATCCAACGCAACGCACCTTTCACGAAGCAGGTGTGGAGCAGGGATGAGGCAAAGCGCTACTTCAAGGAGAAGGGCGAGCTCTACAAGGTGGAACTGGTCGACGCGATTCCTGAGGATCAGGACGTCAAGATCTACAGTCAGGATACCTGGCTCGATCTGTGTCGCGGCCCGCACATGACTTCGACAGGCCAGATCGGCCGGGCGTTCAAGTTGATGAAGTTTGCGGGCGCCTACTGGCGCGGCGATTCCAACAATGCCCAGCTGCAGCGCATTTACGGCACGGCGTGGACGAGCGAGGACGAGCTCAAGGCATATCTGACGCAGTTGGAAGAGGCGGAGAAACGCGATCACCGCAAGCTTGGCCGCGAGATGGATCTGTTCCACTTCCAGGAGGAGGCGCCGGGCTCCGTCTTCTGGCATCCAAAGGGGTGGACGCTTTTTCAGAATCTCATTTCCTACATGCGCCGTGCTCAAGTGCGGGCCGGCTATGTCGAGGTCAATTCGCCCGACATGATGGAGAAGCATTTCTGGGAGCTGTCCGGCCACTGGGAGAACTACGGTGAGAACATGTTCACCACGGTTCTTCCCGATGAACGCGTATTCTGCTGCAAGCCGATGAACTGCCCCGGCCACGTGCAGATCTTCAAGCACGGCCTGAAGAGCTATCGCGACCTGCCGCTCAAGATCGCCGAGTTCGGCAAGGTTCACCGTTACGAGCCGTCGGGCGCACTGCACGGTCTCATGCGCGTGCGCCACTTCACGCAGGACGATGCGCACATCTTCATCACCGAAAATCAGATCATGGAGGAGTGCCTCAAGATCAACGATCTGATGCTCTCCATCTACAAGGACTTCGGCTTCGAGGACATCTTCATCAAGCTCTCCACACGTCCGGACAAGCGCGTTGGTGCCGACGAGCTGTGGGACAAGGCCGAGAAGGCGTTGCAGGATGTGCTCGACGAGGTGACGCGGCGCTCGAATGGACGCATCAAGACGGCGCTGCAGCCCGGTGAGGGCGCGTTCTACGGGCCGAAGCTGGAATACGTGCTGAAGGATGCGATCGGACGCGAGTGGCAGTGCGGCACGACGCAGGTGGACTTCAATCTCGCTGGCCGTCTCGGAGCCTTCTACATCGACGAGACCTCCAACAAGGTGACGCCGGTGATGATCCATCGCGCCATGTTCGGATCGCTGGAGCGGTTCACGGGGATTTTGATCGAGAACTTCGCCGGGCACTTCCCGCTGTGGCTGTCGCCGGTGCAGGCGGTGGTCGCCACCATCGTGTCGGATGCGGATGGCTATGCGAGCGAGGTTGCCTCCGCACTCGCAGCAGCGGGCTTGCGCGCTGAAACGGACCTGCGCAACGAGAAGATCAATCTGAAGGTGCGCGAGCATTCGCTGGAGAAGGTGCCGGTGATGCTGGTCGTGGGAAAACGCGAAGCCGAGGAGCGCAAGGTTTCGATCCGTCGCCTGGGAAGCCAGAAGCAGGAGGTAATGCCGCTCGATGAGGCCATCGCGATGCTGAAGGCGGAGGGCACACCGCCGGATTTGAGGTGATGTCGTGGGCCCACCGGTTGACCCCATCGAGTTCTGGTTCGACTTCGGGTCGGGGTATGCCTATTTCGCGCATCTGGAGATCGGCAGACTCGAGCGCGCGACGGGCTGCGACGTGGCGTGGCGGCCTTTCATGCTCGGCACGGCGTTCAAGGTGACGGGCGCGCAAGGGTTGTCCTCGACGCCGATGAAGGGCGATTACGCGCGCCGCGACTGGCAACGGCTTGCAGATTTGAGAGGCGTGCGGTTCGCGCCGCCCGCCAACCATCCCGTGATCGCTCTGGCGCCGAGCCGCATCTTTTATGGGCTCGAGGAAAGCGACCGTACGGTTGCCAACCGGTTCGCTGCGGCCTGCTTGCGCCGCTATTACAGCGATGGCGAAGACATCACCGAGGACGACGTGCTGACCCGCTGCCTGGACGATGCAGGCGCGTCGAGATCGCATCTCGCCTTCGCTCGCGATGAGCGCTGCAAGGAAATCCTCAAAAATCGGAGCCAGGAAGCTCTTGGTAAGGGCGTGTTCGGTTCGCCATTCTTCCTGTGGCGTGGCGAACCCTTCTGGGGAGCGGACCGGATAGACATGCTGATCGAATGGGTTGTGGGGCGGTCGGATGCGAAACGCTTGCCCGATGAGGGCTCAGGCCGCTAGGCTCAACACCTCGTCAGCTCGAAAGGTTGTGTGCTCATGCGTGTTGTGGTCCTCGTGTCAGGACTTGTGCTCAGTCTCTTGTGCGTCCATCCCACGCGGGCTGAGATGGTCAGCGCGGATGGCGCGGCCTTCGATCTGCAGTTGCCCGATGGCTATTGCGCGATGTCGCGCACGCACGCCAAGGAAAAAGGGCATTACGCACTGCAGGACCAGATGCAGAAGGAGGTCAATGCGGTCCTGCTGATAGCGGTCCCCTGCGTCGACGTGGAGGCCATGCGGGCTGGCAAGGCATGGAAGCAGTGGATGATCTGGCTGCTCAACGGCAAACCCGGTCAGCACACGCGCGTGCCAGCGGGCATGAGCCGGGCGGACGTGGTCCGCGAACTCGCTGCGGCGATGCCGAGCCTTGATCTCGACACGGTCAAGAGCAAGATCGACGAGGTCACGGGCAAAGAGGGGCTGCAGCTCAAACTGCGCAACATGAGCGTCATAGCCAAGGACGAGGACGCGCTCTACACAGCCCAGACTGTCGCCGTGGCAGGCGGTGCAGGCGCCCGGGAGATCGCCGTTGTCACCGGCTGGATTGCTCTCAAGGATCACATCCTCACGCTGAATACATATTCCGAGTTCAAGGATGCAACGTCGTCGATCGACACGTTACAGGCGCGTGCGAAAGACACACTCATGCGCACCCTTGCAGCGACCGAGAAGAAATAGTGCATCGCTTCAGGGTCAACGGTGCTTATTTTGTTAGCCTGCCGCAGAGCGGAATGGTTCTCGTGACCTCGAACGACACATCCGCCTGTTCCGTCTCCCTAGAGCAGGTCAGGCTTTGATTGAATGACGTCTGGCCGTTGTGGCCTGCTCTTTCGCTTTGTTTGAGAGCCTCAATCACGGCTTCGACGGAAGCAGTCGCGCTTCCGTCTCAGCCGAGTTGGCTATCGCGCCACCGAAGTCGGCGATATGCGTTTCCCTCTTCCAAGTCGTATTTTATCAGTGCCGCTGAAGCTCGGCGCCGAAAGCTTCATTCAGTTCGGCATCGATGTCCTCGGCCGCATGGTTCCAGCCATTGCGCCGGTCGACATGCGGCTCGCGTTGCATCGCGTCGGGTATCGCGTGGTGGGGACGTTGCAGTTGGTCGCCGGTGCGATCGGTGAGGGGACGCGATGGGAGGGTGCAGAGCCGCGAGGCCAATGCCTGCAACTCACCCTTGATCTCGGCGCGGCGCATTTCGTGATGCAGGGTGACATTCTGCACTTCGCGCAAGAGTTGTTCGTCGGTGCGGCGGATCGCGTCGGCCAGCGCCAGCATGATGTTCATCTCGTGGCGTGATTTCTCGACAAGCTCGGTCAGCAGTTCTTCGATGTTCTCAGGAAGCCCGGTCATTGAAACCCCCAGTGGTTGGCTGACTTCTCATCGTGGCGATTCGGATGGCCGAAAAAAGTCAAGCAATGCCGCAATTTATGTGCTCATGTTGGTTGCAACGCTGAGGCCGTTGCTTGGGCCCATCCGTGGCCGGCACCCTTTTCGCTCACCCTCGCTGCGGCGAGGCGGCATGCAATGGATGCCAAGCCTCGGCGTCACGTCGAGAGATCGCAACGAAGAAGAGAGGTAACGACATGGCGGGGACTGCGGCAGGCCAGCCGGTCGTATCGATGATCGCGCTGATGAGCGATAACAATGCGCTTGCGGGGCCCGTCCATTCTGTGGCGTGGCGCGCACCCTGGCTCGTCAACCGGGCAGTGCAGGTAACGCGCAACCGGCCGGTGATCATCGGGCGGCGCGCGTTTCACTATATGAACATGCTTGGCGGTGACCGGTGGCTGTTCGTCGTCACGCGAGACGAGGACTTGCTGGAAGCCGGCGGCAACCATCATCTCTCGGGATATGGGTTCTGGTTTCTGCCCGACCTGGATGCGGCGTTTGACGCGGCGCGGCGCCTGGCGAAGACGAAGAGTGCGCCGGAGATTTTCGTCGCCGGAGGGGCAAGCCTCTACCAACAGGCGATGCCGCACGCAGGGCGCATCTATCGCACGGTGCTGCACGAAACGGTGGAAGATGCGCCAATGCTCCAAGCCGATGCGCTCAGCGGCTGGCGCGAGGTGCATTCGGAGCGGCGCGTGAAAGGCGGCGACGGGTTCCCTGATCAGACCTACTCGGTGATCGAACGTACCGCATGAAAATTGTCCGTTCGTGCCCGGCTGGCACATGCCGGGCGAGAATGCGACAGTGAGAAACAGGCAAACGGCCGGCCCTTAAAGAGCCGGCCATCTGCAACTCAGGCGTTGTCCTTACTTGTGCCAGCGGTGCTGCTTGCTGTGCCACCAGCCGTGACGCGAACCCTCTGAACGCCAGATCCAGAAATCGCCGCGCGGACGATGCGTACGGCAGGCGATGCGAACGCCGTGGCGAGGTGAGCGATGCAAGCCGCCGCGGCCCCACTCGCATGCACTATGGCGGCCATGGACCTGGACGACACCATTTTGTGCCGCAGGTGCCTTGGCGAGTCCGGCGAGCGGTGCGGCGCTGGCCGTTGCGGCAGACGCGGTAACCGCAAGGGCCGTAAGAGCAGCAATCTTGGTGAGTTTCATGTTGGGTTATCTCCTGGGTGGATGACGTTGATGCAGACCCTAACGGTGAGCGATCGGTTTTCCGTCGCGACCTCACCTGCGCGTTTCGCTTTGACATGGACGCACGCGGAGCCGCATCACGCGCCACGGTATTCAGCCGGTGACCGTGGCGCTATTGCGGCCGGCCACAACAAGTGGCGTTTGTTCTTTGTTGAAACAGAAAACGGAAGAAACGGTGCCCTTCATGGCGTGGCAGAGGCAGGGCGTGTTTGTCGATCAACCACGTCCGCGATAGGGCGCCACTCCCTGGTCGGGGAGCCATACGTCGGAGGGGCAGGCTCCTGATTGCCAGAAGACATCGATCGGGATGCCGCCGCGCGGAAACCAGTAGGCGCCGATACGCAGGAAGTGCGGTTCGAGTAATGTCACGAGCCGCTTGCCGATCGCGACCGTGCAATCTTCGTGGAATGCGCCATGGTTGCGAAAGGAGCCGAGATAAAGCTTGAGCGATTTGGATTCCACCAGCCAGTCCTGCGGCACATAGTCGATGACCAGGTGGGCGAAATCGGGCTGTCCCGTCACCGGGCACAGCGAGGTGAACTCAGGTGCGGTGAAACGCGCCAGATAGTGTGTGTCTTGATGCGGATTGGCGACGCGCTCGAGCAGCGCTGTGTCGGGACTCTCGGGCAAGGGAACCTGGTGGCCGAGAATCTTGGTGGGCTTTGCCTTCGCCTTGTTTGCCATTGGATTACTCTGCAGCCATCCGGGTGAACGAGCGCGGGCCGCGATAGATACAGCCTTCGTGGCAGCTGTCGCGTGCGATCTCGATCTCGGCAAGGCCGGGGACGCGGTTTGCGATGCGATCCCACAGCCACATTGCGATCAATTCCAGCGTCGGCGCCTTCAACCCCTCAATGTCGTTCAGCATGCGATGATCGAGCGCGTCGCGCGCATCAGCAACCGCCGCGGAAAGATCATCGAAATGCATCACCAGCCCTGTCGTGGGATCAGGGTCGCCCGCGACGGTGATGCGGGCGCGGAACGAGTGACCGTGCACACGGGAGTTGGGATGCCCGAGCGGGGCGCTCGGCAGAAAGTGCGCGGCTTCGAAATAAAACTCTCGGTAGATGAGCATGGTCTTGAGGATCAGGATCCTTGAAATTCATTCTTGCAGGCTTCTAACGGTCCCGAGCGGACAGGGCAATGCCGAAGACGGACGATTTCCCGCTCCGTGGGCCGCGTCGAACCATCCTTTGAACCCTTTGTATGAAGAGTCGAAACGGCAGGATTTGTGCGTAACGAGACAAAGGATTATCCGCTACACTCCTTTCTGTTTCCAAGTGAGTGATTATGGCGGCGCGATCGTTTTCAAGCGCAAATGCTATTTGGGGGGCTTTCCCATGACGACAGCGTCCAGCAGGGTTCCGGGCCTGCCCGCAAGCGCCTTCGAGCGCGGATATTACTTTCATATGGCTGTCGTTTGCGCGGTTGTGGCGTTTCTGGGCTTTGCACCGACCTACTGGATGCCGATGACGGAGGGGCGACTGAACGTCCCTCCCGTCATTCATGTCCACGCCCTGGTGTTCTTCATGTGGGCGTTGTTTCTTGTTGCACAGACGTGGCTTGCCGCGACGCGCCGACTGGCATCCCATCGCGCCATGGGCATGTTCGCCATCTCGCTTGCCACGACGATGACGATCATGGGCGTGCTGGTCGCCATCGACCGGATGAGGGCGGCTGCCGCGGCTGGCCAGAAGGAGGCCGGGCTGGCCTTCTCAATCGTTCCATTGGGCTCGATACTGCTTTTCGCCGTCATTTTCGGCTTTGCGGTTGCCAATGTGCGCCGGCCCGATTGGCATAAGCGGCTCATGCTCGCAGGCTCCATTTCGATTCTGGATGCGCCCATCGCGCGCTGGTTCGTAACGTTCCTAGCGCCGGAACCACCATCCGGCCCGCCGCCTGTTGCTGTCGACATCGGGCCATCGGCGGTGGCTCTGATGCTGCTCGGGATTGCCATGTTTGCGGACCGGCGCAACAACGGACGCATTCATCGCGCGTATTGGATTGTGTGCGGCGCATATGTGGCCTTGAAGGTGCTGCAAGTGCCTCTAAGTACGACAGCGCAATGGCATGCGGTTGCAGACTGGGTCATGCGGCTCGCCGGCTGAATGGGGCGGCATCGCAGCTGCGGTTCTGCGGTCCGGCGGGGCGTTGAACAGCGATTGCCGCGCGGGCTGGCAAGACACTTGTGCGGCGATTTTGTGAATGTTTCCAAAATTGTAACCACGCCGAGCAAAACGGGAGGGTGTTTCAGTTCCCGTTAGGGCTTGTGCCGGCAGATTTCCGAACCACTGGGCCCGTAACGGGGCCGGTCCACATTCGGAGACAACGCAAAATGGCACGGTGGGGCAACAAAACTGCGCTTTGGAGTGACCGAAGCGGCGGCATTGCAATTATGTTTGCGTTGTTTGCGGCCCTGCTGATCGGGTTCGTCGGGTTCGCGATCGACTTTACAAGGTCGAACCGAGTTGCAACGGACGCACAAGCCTCGCTTGATGCGGCCGCGCTTGCCGCCGCCCGTGCGAAGGCGATGAACCAGGGCGATCCCGAAACTGTGGCCAATCAGTTTTTCAATGCCAATTTCGTCGTCAAAAACGACGTGAGTTCCTACAGTATGGCGACGCTCGTCGACGAAAGTGAGCGGCAGATTACAGTGAATGCCACTGCGAAAATGCGAACCTACTTTGCGCGTATCCTGGGCTTCACTGACTTCGATCTGAATCTTCGCGCAGCCTCGACCTACGGCGTGACAACTTCCGAATTGGTACTCGTCCTGGATAATACCGGTTCGATGGCTGGCGCGAAGCTCGACGCCCTCAAGGCTGCGGCCACCGGACTTGTCGACACGGTCTATTCTGTTCCAAATGCCGAGGCGAACGTCCGTATCGGCCTCGTTCCCTTCGCGCAATACATCAATGTCGGCCTGGAATATCGCAATGCTGCCTGGATCGACGTGCCGATGGACAGCAGCACGACAACCTATCAATGCTGGAATACCTACCCCAATGCCACGTCGAGCAATTGCCAAACCACGTCGTATGCGTGCCTGAATGATGGCATGCCTTCGACATGCCAGTCGACGTCATGCGACTGGAACTGGGGAAACCCGGTGGAGCAATGTGGGGATGTGAGACACGATCAGACGTGGCACGGATGTGTCGGCAGCCGCTCATATCCCCTGGACGTGCAGTCCGGCGCCGATTTTTCCACGCGCGTACCCGGGCTCATGAACCAGTATTGCAACAGCAAGATTCTGCGGCTGACCAATATGAAGCCAGATCTCGTCAACCAGATCAATTCGATGGTGGCGGTCTACGATACCTTTATCCAGCCAGGTGTCATCTGGGGCTGGCGGGTGCTCGACTGGAACGCACCGTTCGGTGATGGAGTGGATCCGAATTCCACTCAGGTCCGCAAGTACATGGTAATCATGACCGACGGCATCAACACGAAGTCTCCCACCTATCCGACGCACGATGGCTGGGATGCAACGTTGGCGAATGACCTGACGAAAGAAGTCTGCCAGAGCGTTAAGGCGAAAGGCGTTGTGATTTATACCGTCGCCTTCGATGTGACAGAGCCCACCGTGGTCGATGTGCTGAAAACCTGCGCGAGCGGTCCCGATTACTATTATCAGGCCGCCGATGCGGGCAGTCTCTCTGCCTCGTTCAAAAAGATCGCGGAAAGCATCTCTGTGGTCCGCATCGCGCGGTAAGAAATCTGCCGCTTCGGCATGCGGCGTGAGGGATGAGATTCCAGGCTCAGGGAATTCCGATCAGCTTGTGCGTCTGCAGTGATAGGCGCCACTCTGGATTTGCCTTGCAGTAGGCGACGGTGGCAACGGTGTTGGCGTCGCGATCGGGACCGTCCATCGGCTGCAGGTAGCGGTACTGGAAATCAAGGTCCAGGCAGTCCTCGGGGGCCAAACCGTCCTGGGGATAGACGAGTTTCAACTCATCGCCGGAACGCTGTATGAGCCTGGTGCCGGCCTTTGGACTGACGCAGATCCAGTCAATGGCGCGCGGCACCTTGATCGTGCCATTGGTCTCGATTGCAATCTCGAACCCCTCGTTGTGGAGGGCGGTGATGAGCGGCAGGTTGACCTGCAACATGGGCTCGCCGCCGGTGAGGACGACGAGCGAGGGGGTTGCCTCATCGCCAGCGGCAGCAGCGATGGCCTCGACCAGGTCTTCCGGGCGCTTGAACTTGCCGCCGCCAGGGCCGTTGGTGCCGACGAAATCGGTGTCGCAGAAGCGGCATTCAGCGCTCATCCGGTCGGCTTCCTGACCCGACCAGAGATTGCAACCGGCAAAACGGCAAAAGATCGCGGGCCGGCCCGCGTTCTGGCCTTCCCCCTGCAGCGTATAGAAGATCTCCTTGACCTGATACATGGCGCACATCTGGAGAGCGCCGCGCTGACTGTCAAGCATTGAGGGTGCGGTGGCGGCGGCATGGCGTTGTAGCTTCGGGCGCGCCAACGATGCAATGATAGGTGACAGCGGGCAGACGGAGGAGGGGGCTCATGAGCGACCGGGCGACGGGAGCAGGTGCAGCGCGCTTCAATTACTACGATCTCGTCATGGCCGCATTTGTCACGGTGTTGATCTGCTCGAATCTGATCGGCCCAGCTAAGATAGCGACGATCGAGCTTCCACTGGTGGGTGCGTTCGTGTTCGGCGCGGGTGTTCTGTTCTTTCCGATCTCCTACATTTTCGGCGACGTTCTGACAGAAGTGTACGGCTATGCGCGGGCACGCAAGGTGATCTGGGTCGGATTTGCAGCACTCGCCTTCGCAAGCCTGATGTCGGCAATCGTTGTTGCGCTGCCACCGGCATCTTTCTGGAAACACCAAGCGGCCTACGAGGTGGCGTTCGGTAACACGTGGCGGATCGTCGGCGCGTCGATGATCGCCTATTTCTGCGGCGAGTTCGTCAACTCGTACGTTCTGGCGAAAATGAAGGTCTGGACACAAGGCCGCTGGCTTTGGACGCGCACGATCGGCTCGACGATTTTCGGCGAGGCCGTCGACAGCACGCTGTTCTATCCGCTGGCGTTCTACAACTCAGGCATTATTCCCAACGAGGCGCTGCCGCAGGTCATGGTGGCGCAGTTCCTGTTGAAGACGCTGGTCGAGGTCGTCTTCACACCGCTGACTTACAAGATCGTCAGATTTCTCAAACGCGTGGAACACGTCGATCACTACGACCGCGATACCGACTTCACACCGTTCTCGATGAAGACGTGATTATCTTATTGTGACACGTGTTGCGGGAGACATAGTCGCCGCGAACCGCGTACCAGCTGATGGCAGCCGCACCAGCGGCGGCGCGCGGTCGCGCGCCGACCGGCGCTGGTCGGGTCGGTGCAAGGCTTACGGGGTGATACGCGTTGTGGGGAGATATTTTCGCCGCGGGCCCCGTTCGGCTGAACGCCGCTCGCCGCGTTCAGAAAACCTGCCCGTGGATGGGGATTTCCTCGACACGGGTCGTTTCGCTGGTGACGTCGCCGAAATAGAGGAACGCCATGCCACCGCGCGTGACGGGAGAGATGTCGAGGGTTTGACTGACGGCATCGTACATGGCACGCGCATCCTCTCCATAGAGATAGATCGTGCCGACGCTGCCGTCGTCAGCCAGCTCATGACCGTCGAGTTCGCCCAGACCATCGGCAGTCAAGATTCCGTCGAGCTGGTCGGCAAGGTTCACGAGGGGAGCCAGATCCTGCGTTCCGTCAGTGCAGAATCTCGCGCCGTAGTCGTCGAACCGGATGATAAGCGCTTGGGCGGTCATGTCTGTATTGTCACTCCTGCTTTGGCCGATCAGCTCTCGTGGTTAATTCATGATGGATAGCGCGCAGCTCGACCCTCGGATCGGCAAAGCGTTCGTAATCCATGTGCGTGCGGGCATACCAGTAGCGGGCATTCGACGCATCGCCTTCCATCTTATGCAGCACGGCATGCAGCCAGCAGGCGATCGGGCTTTCCTCGTGAGCCTGCACGATGGTGTGCGCGGCATCCCACCGTCCTGCCAAGGCGTGTTCGAGTGCCGTTATCAGCTCTGTCCGGATGTTCTCGCTCGTTGCCATGTCTCCCATCCATTCGCGCGGAGCTCGCAGGCCGGACATGTGCCGCAACCGAAGCCCCAGGGGTGGCGATGCTCGCGGTCGCCGAGATAGCAGGTGTGCGTCGCCTCGACGATGAGGTCGACGAGGGCGCTGCCACCCAGATCTTCGGCCATCGCCCAGGTTGCGGCCTTATCCACGTACATCAACGGTGTGACGATCCGGTACGACTTATCCATGCCGAGCGAGATTGCATCCGCCAATGTCTGCAGCGTGTCGTTTCTGCAATCGGGATAGCCGGAATAATCGGTCTCGCACATGCCGCCGATCAGCGTCGTGATGCCACGGCGATAGCCGAGTGCGGCCGCGTACGTGAAGAAGAGCAGGTTGCGGCCGGGAACGAACGTGTTGGGCAGGCCGCTGTCGGCCATCTCAATGGCGACTGAGCGTGTCAGGCTCGTCTCCGAGATGCGTCCCAGGGTCGGCAGTTCCAGGGGATGGTCGGGACCAAGCCTCTTGTCCCAATCGGGAAATTGACTGCGCAGGCGCGCCAGGAGGGTAAGGCGCGTCTCCAGCTCGATGTCGTGACGCTGGCCGTAGGAAAAGCCCACGGTCTCGACACGGTCGAAGGTCGTGAGTGCGTGGGCCAGGCAGACGGTCGAATCCTGGCCGCCGGAGAACAGCACGAGGGCGGATTTGGCGGACATACACCCTCCAGGATTCAATCGTGAGATGGCGGGGCCAAGAGGCGCGCACGTGACCTTGTGCGAAGGAACCTATAGTCATGCTAAGATCGTGACATGCCCAGGGGTGACAGATATGTCAACGCCCGCCGCATTCGATCTCGGCCGATTCGTGACGGCCCAGAAGGGCATTCACGAACGCGCCTGCAGGGAACTGCGTTGCGGCCGCAAGGCGACCCACTGGATGTGGTTCGTCTTCCCGCAGATGAAGGGGCTCGGGTTTTCGCCAACTGCCCAATATTACGGCATCGGCTCGCTGGAGGAGGCTCGGGCCTATCTCGCTCACCCTGTTTTGGGGCCGCGGCTGGAGGAGGTGACGCGGCTGGCGCTCGCTCATGTGGGCACGCCGCTGCGACGGCTGTTCAGCGCGCCCGACGACCTCAAATTTTGTTCGAGCATGACCCTTTTTGCGGAGGTTGCGGGGCCGGGCAGCCTCTATGCCGAGGCGCTCGAGAAATTGTGCGGCGGCGCATCCGACGAACGGACTTTGGAGCTGCTGCGGGGGGCTTGAACTCATGGACCGCCGCGCGGATCGCTGTTGCACCCAACGGGTAGGGCAAGTGTCATCCTTTCGGGGCTTTGCCGCAGGGCGAAACAGGATTACAACGCGGCGCGACTTGAGCCGCGCCTGGGGTAACGGTGCGGGCTCAGGGAATGGTGCGGAGAACCGCTCTGCCGCGCCGGCCCGCCCGTAAGACGACGACGCAAGTACAACGAGAAGCGAAGGACGTGATCCCATGACCGCCATCATCGATATCATCGGCCGCGAGATCCTGGACAGCCGTGGCAACCCGACGGTGGAGGTCGATGTGGTGCTGGAGGATGGCGCGTTTGGCCGTGCTGCCGTGCCATCGGGCGCCTCGACGGGAGCCCACGAGGCGGTGGAGCTGCGCGATGGGGACAAGGAGCGCTACCTCGGCAAGGGTGTCACGAAGGCCGTCGATGCCGTCAACGGTGAGATATACGATGCGCTGGCCGGCATGGATGCGGAGGATCAGCGCGGCATCGATGCGGCCATGATCGAACTCGACGGGACCAAGAACAAGGGCCGGCTGGGTGCCAACGCCATTCTGGGCGTTTCGCTGGCTGTGGCCAAGGCGGCTGCTGCCGCCTCCGGTTTGCAGCTTTATCGCTACGTGGGCGGGGCTGCGGCCCATGTGCTGCCGGTGCCGATGATGAACATCATCAATGGCGGCGCGCACGCGGACAATCCGATTGATATTCAGGAATTCATGATCATGCCGATCGGCGCCGACTCGTGCGCCGACGCGATCCGCATGGGCGCGGAGATCTTCCACCAGCTCAAGAAGAACCTGAAGGACGCGGGCCACAACACCGGTATCGGTGACGAAGGCGGATTTGCTCCCGGTCTCAAGAGCGCGGATGAAGCACTGTCCTTCATCATGCGCGCCATTTCCAAGGCAGGATACCGGCCGGGCGACGACGTGGTACTGGCGCTCGACTGCGCCTCGACGGAGTTCTTCAGGGACGGCAAGTATCATCTTGAAGGTGAGGGCAAGGTGCTGGACAGCGCCGATATGGCGCACTACCTCGACAAGCTCGTCACGGACTATCCGATCATCTCGATTGAGGATGGCATGGCCGAGGACGACTGGGCGGGCTGGAAGGTGCTGAGCGAGCTGATTGGGGCTAAGTGCCAACTCGTCGGCGACGATCTTTTCGTCACAAATACCGAGCGGTTGAGCCAGGGCATCGCCAAGGGCATCGCCAACTCGATCCTGGTGAAGGTCAACCAGATCGGCACGCTCTCAGAGACGCTCGACGCGGTCAACATGGCGCAGCGCGCCGGCTATACGGCGGTGATGTCACACCGCTCTGGCGAGACCGAGGATTCCACGATCGCCGACTTGGCGGTCGCGACCAACTGCGGACAGATCAAGACCGGTTCGCTTTCCCGCTCGGACCGTCTGGCAAAGTACAACCAGCTCATCCGGATCGAGGGCGAACTGGGCGAGGTGGCGCGCTATGCGGGCCGCTCGATCCTGCGTGGCGCGGCCGGAAGCGTTTAGTGTCGACCTAGCCGGCGAATTAACCCGCTTTCTCTTGGTCTCTCTCGCGGTTCACGCATGATACCTGCGCGCGCCGATCTGTAACGAGAAGGCAAAAAGTAGGTAGAAGGCGAAATGGCGAGAGCAGGTTGGCAAGTCTGGATTTTGGCGCTCGCATTCGTGCTGGCAGCGGCGCCGCTCTCTTTCCTCGCTGGCACGTTCGCCATGGCCGGTCTGCAATATGCATTTGGTCCCCCAGTCAGCGGCGAGGCTCTGCAGGGTGTGGCGTTTGCTGCATTCCTGTTTGGAGGTCCGATCGGACTTGTGATCGGCAGCCTGCTGGCCGGTTGGGTCGGCTATCGGATGGGGCGGGTTGCAAAATGGCCTGCTGTTCTGGGCACTCTCGTTGTTTTGGGCGTGATCAGTGCGCGCGCGCTCGTTGAGCTTGGTATCCGGTGAGATCGGCCAGCATCTCGTTCTCTTTATCCCATCTGCAAATGTGTATGACAGCACGCCACGTGTCGTTGAGCAGCGTAGATGGGCGTCGTTCACCGATGACGAGCATTATGCGGGTTCAGTCGATGCCGGGCTCCGCGTTTGTAAACCCAACCCGACACGTTAGAAAAATCAAAAAAAGATATGCATTAACAGCGTGTTGAATGTTGAGGCGATGGCGGATCGGACACGATCGGCAGCTGGCCGAGCAGACCCCTTGTCTCGACAACCATATGCCGTGAGGGGGACAGAAAAATAATGACCCGGTCTGATGAAAACGGGACGCAGCTTTACCGAGCTTTAAGAGGAATGCTGTAGAAACAGTTCTGTTCCCAGTCGAACAAACGTTGAAAACAGTGCTGCGTAAATTACCAAAACATGACAGGCCCACGGGGCCGAGGCGGATCCTGGTTGTGCTTACCTGCCTCGCATTGACCTGCACGTTTGCCTATCATGCGCTTTATGGCCGACACGGCCTCGAGACCCGATCAAGACTGATTTCCCGCTCTGCAGGTTTGGAGTTCGAAATCAGGGGGCTCGAGGCTGTGCGCGCCAGATTGAAGCGTGATGTGGCGCTGCTGGCAGCAGAGCCGCCCGACGCCGACCTCGTTGAAGAGATCGCGCGCGATGTGCTGGGCTTCGTTCACCGTCAGGACCGCATCGTCACGCGCGCTACCATCGTTCGCTGATCAATCCATACTTGTCGAAGCTGCAGCCCGGCCAAATCGCGGTCCGGGCGCGCGCTCATGTGGTCTGCCGCCTATGGTACGGTTTGCCGGCATGGTCTGGCAGGTCTTTATGGGGTCACATGGATCATTATTGGTCTGTTTCGTGATGTCTTGATTGGGGGTGAACCACACCTCACGTTGGAGACTTGCGCGCTTCCATCTCAGCCGATCACGGACTAGGCTCTGGTCAGCCGTGACCCTCATTGTGATCGGACGGCATTCGATCGGAAGCCCATGCCAGAAAACATCCGTTCCACGCGCCCACCCGCCACGCCGCCACCGCGACCGGCGGCCGTGCTCACCTTCACAGCGGATGAGGAGCGTGCCGCCTACCGGATGATGCTCCTGATCCGTCGCTTCGAGGAAAAGGCGGGTCAGCTCTACGGGATGGGTCAAATCGGCGGGTTCTGCCATCTCTACATCGGTCAGGAGGCGGTGGTGAGTGGTCTGCAGATGGCCGCCAAGCCCGGCGATCAGGTCATCACCGCCTATCGCGATCACGGTCATATGCTGGCTGCCGGCATGGAGGCGCGCGGCGTGATGGCCGAGTTGCTGGGGCGGCGCTCCGGTTACTCGAAGGGCAAGGGTGGCTCGATGCACATGTTTTCGACGGCTGCCAATTTCTATGGAGGTCACGGAATCGTCGGCGCGTCGGTGCCCTTGGGTGCGGGACTGGCCTTTGCAAACAAGTATCGCGCCAATGACCTCGTGACGTGGTGCTATTTCGGCGACGGCGCAGCCAATCAGGGGCAGATCTACGAAACCTTCAACATGGCGGAGCTGTGGCGTCTGCCGGTCGTCTTCGTGATCGAGAACAACAAGTACGCCATGGGCACGTCGATCGAGCGATCGTCGGCCACGACGGACCTTTCGCAGCGTGGGCGCTCGTTCGGGATACCGGGCTGGCAGGTGGACGGCATGGATGTGCGCGCCGTCCATGACGCCGGCCAGCGCGCCGGCGAGTGGACGCGTGCTGGCAACGGGCCATTTATTCTGGAGATGCTGACCTACCGCTATCGCGGGCATTCGATGTCGGACCCTGCGAAATACCGCACCAGGGAAGAGGTGAACGACATGCGCGAGCACCACGATCCGATTGCGCAGGTGCGTGCGCGCATGCTCGAGGCCGGGTTCAGCGAAGACGAACTGCGCGACGTTGACCGCGAGGTGCGCGCCATCGTTAACGATGCGGCAGCATTCGCGCAGGACGATCCCGAACCCGATGAGGCCGAACTTTATCGCGACGTTTTGGTGACGGGTTAGCAGGCTCGGCCTGTCGCAGTGAGGGACTGGAGCGGATGCAACATGACAAGCTCCGACAGGGAGTGCTGCGCTGATGACTGATTCGACCGATATCCTGATGCCGATGCTGTCGCCGACCATGGACACTGGCAAGCTTGCCAAGTGGCTGGTCGCTGAAGGTGACCGGGTCAGCGCAGGCGACATCATCGCGGAGATCGAGACCGACAAGGCGACGATGGAAGTGGAGGCGATCGAGGATGGCACGATCGCCAGGATACTGGTTCCGGCGGGCAGCGATGGCGTGAAGGTCAATACGCCGATCGCGCGATTGAGCCTTGACGGCGATGCGAGCGAGCCGGCGGCCCGGCACGAGGCGAGCAGCGATGTTGCGACGGAGGTGCGCAGCGATGCTGCGCCATCATTGACGCGCGGCGAACGACACCTGCCGCACGTTACGCTGGCAGACATTCCGCGACGGGCGACGAAGCCAGACGGCGATGCGGCGGCAGTTGCCACCGCCATCGCCACGCCGGCGGCTCACCCGACCGAAACGATCACGCAGACGATGCGCGAAGCCTTGCGCGACGCCATGGCGGAGGAAATGCGCCGCGATGGCGACGTTTTCCTGATCGGAGAGGAGGTCGGGCTTTACGAGGGTGCTTACAAAGTGAGCCAGGGGCTCCTTGAGGAATTCGGACCGCGCCGTGTCATCGACACGCCGATCACCGAGCAAGCATTCGCCGGTATAGGTGTGGGCGCTGCTTTCTCGGGCCTCAAGCCCATCGTCGAGTTTATGACCTGGAATTTCGCCATGCAGGCGATCGACCAGATCGTCAACTCGGCAGCCAAGACGCATTACATGTCGGGCGGTCAGATCACAGTGCCCATTGTGTTCAGGGGCGTTAACGGTGCGGGCGGCAGGCTCGCGGCCCAGCACTCGCAATGCTATTCGGCGTGGTATGCACATGTGCCGGGGCTCAAGGTGGTAGCACCGTCAAATCCATCCGATGCAAAGGCCCTGCTCAAAGCGGCGATCCGCGATCCTGGTCCCGTACTGGTCCTGGAGCATGAACGACTCTACGGGGATAGCGGGGATGTTCCAAAGGCTGTCGATCACCTAGTGGAGATCGGCAGGGCGCATGTGTCGCGGGCGGGCCACGACGTCACGATTGTTTCCTATGGGCGTGGCGTCATGCATGCGCTTGGCGCCGCAGCAACGCTTGCCGAGGAGGGGATCGAAGCCGAGGTGATCGATCTGAGATCGTTGCGGCCGCTCGACATGGAGACGGTGATCGCCTCGGTGCGAAAGACCCATCGTCTGGTGACGGTTGAGGAGTCCTGGCCGGTCTGCTCGGTCGGCTCGGAGATCTGCGCGCGGGTGGCGATCGAAGCATTCGATGAACTCGACGCGCCGCCGGAGAAGGTTTCGAGCGCCGACGTTCCGCTGCCCTATGCCGCCAATCTCGAAGCATTGGGCCTTCCCGATGCAGAGGCTGTAGCGCGGGCGGTGCGGCGCGCGTGCCAAGGCGCGTTGTAAGGATCGGGGTTCGTTATCGTCGTAGGGACGCCATACGGTCGCCAGAGTAGACGTTCTTGTGTATCAGTGGGCTCAAGAGACGCGGCCGTGGCGCCAAGTGCGCCCGGAACCGCAGGCGTATCAGGCGCCGAAATCCGTACAGAAATGAACTGGGAGGGGCCGCACGACATGGACGACAAGGACTTCGAGGTGCCCGAGGAACTCGAGCTTCCCGACGGTGTGCACGATGCTGAAATGGCGATGGAAGTCATGCGGGCGTGGATCGCGGATGGCGGCCTGCACGTGATTTTCAATCCGGAAACCTTTGCCCACGATGTTTCCGAATGGGGCCGTTTGCTCGGCGAGATCGCGCAGCACATCGCGCACGGGGTTGAACTCGATGGCCAGATGGGCAGCGACGATGCGCTCGCAGCGATGATGGATGCATTCCAGCGTGGCGCCGGCAGTACCGATCCGGAAAAGAAGATTGGCCGCATCAAAAGACGCGTGGCGCATTGATGTCTGTACCGCATGGTACGCGGTCAGGGAGCCGGGCACCTGAGCGAGGCAGAGATACCACGGAACATGTGCACATGTGCGACGCGATTGATTAGGTCGTTGCGGTGACCGTTTATCTTGCGCTGTTCTGTCTTACCTTCCACTATCGCTGGCCGGGCGAAGTCGCGCAACGCCGGTGAAGCTTTGCCCCAAGGAGGCGGGAAGCCGATGGTGATCGAAGTACAAGATCCACAGGCTTTGCGTGCGCATTCCGAAGATCGTGCTCGCGGCCGCGTTAAGGCGTCGCCACTGGCGCGCAGGCGCGCGCGTGCTGCCGGCATCACGCTTGACGATTTGCAGGGTAGCGGCCCCGGCGGACGGGTTATCGCTCGGGATGTGGCGGCCCACGCAGCCATCGGCGGGCCAGATCGTGGCGCGATCGGACAGTCCAGCGCTGCCGGACACTCGCATGACACCACGGCGGTCGCCATGCGCCGCACCGACAGTGCGGATGCAACGCGCGGGCAGCTCGCCTATATCGAAACCGCATTACCCCTCGCGTGCGACGATGCGGCGCTTGCCCGCGAGAGCTATGCTCCAGGCAGCTACGTCGCACGATCGCATGATCCGCGCCGCCGCATGTTCGTCGATCGTCTGGTGATGGCACATACGCATGTCCCGCAGTTGACGCTTCATGCAGATGTGTTTCTCGATGAGATGGAGCGTGCGCTGAAGCGGATGAATCACGGACACATCACGCTCGGGCCGCGTGCGCTTTCACTCAACATCTGCGACGTGCTGGTGAAGGCAATGGGCCTGGCGCTGCGTCAAGTCCCTGAGGCGAACGTGAGCTACACCCAGGCGGCGATACTGCAGCATGGCGCTGCGGACGTGGCGGTGGCAATGCTTCCTGACACGGCCAGCGAAATGGAGGAGATCCACAAGGGCCGAGATTTCAGTATGGTCGCGCCGGTCATCGCACATGCGGACCTGAAGTCGTTATCGGAGATTTCAGACGAGGTCGAGGCACTGCGCACGATGGTGCGATCGGGAAATCTCGAGCCAGCAGCGATCCGCGGCGGCGTAACCACCGTTTTCGATCTCAGTGGTTCAGCCGTGAGCGGATGCGAAACGCTCGTCATCCCACCGCAATCCTCGGTTCTGGTGATGGGGGCGGCGGACGCCAAGGCGGTCGTCGTCGATGGCTCCGTTGTCGTTCGAGCGTGCGCGCGCATGTCGCTATCCGTCGATCAACGCGCTATCGATGCGCGCGCCGCAGTGCGGCTGCTTAGCGCCGTCAAAGCCTATGCCGAAGATCCCATGCGCATGCTGGTCTGAGTTGCGGCAGGTCGTTGCGCCAGCGCACTGGACAGGTCAGACTTTGATTGAATCACCTCAGGTCGTTGTGGCCTTCTCTATCTCTTTGTTTGAAAGCCTCAATCACGACTCGACGGAAGCAGTAGCGCTTCCATTTCAGCCGATCAGGCTCTAGCGGGCTCGCCCTCGCGCGAGGCTGGCGTCGGCGGCACAGTTGCCTCATTTCCACAGCTTTTGCGATTGTAGGGGCCTTTATCACCTGATCATCAACCGGGAAGATGATGTCGCGGCTTGTTCGTACAACGTCATTAATCTTCTACTTAAGAGCGATTCTCAACGGCCACATGGGGGAGGGCCGGTGCTTGAGTTTTCATCAGGAGGGGGTTCTCAGATGTCGATTCGTGCTCTTGCAGGAGCGGCACTTCTCGCCGCTACGGGTGTGATGGGTGGCTGTGCGAGTGAAGGCAATTTCCTCGCCGACAGCCTGACGACGTCGTCGATAAATTCGACAGCCAAGGCGCAACCGAGCATCGATCCGCAGTGCGTGGCACTGATGTCGAAAATCGACGCTTTGCGTAAGGAAGGCACGCCTGAACGGATCGAAAAGGTCTCGACCGGCAAAACAGCAACGGCCGTGGTCAAGCGCGAGGCCTTGCAACGCATGACCGAACTCGACAAAGCGAACGCTGAATTCCAGTCGCGTTGCTCGACGCTCTCGGCTGGCCAGCAGGCCGCGGCTACGCCCACTGGAGGGGCTGCCAAGGTGGCCGCTACCGACGGCGCCAAGCAATCCGCGGTCAAGACGGTCGCCAAGCAGGCACCGAAGGCGACCGCAACGGCACAATAGAGCAGATCGTCTGTCCGTTGTGACCTGCGCTGTTTTGCAGTGAAGCTGCCGCTTTGCTGTGGCGTGGGGATTGCGTCTGAGTAATTTCGGTGCGTACGCGGATCCATGCCTTATCCGTCCGGATGCCAAGATTTGGCCTTGCGCGGCACCTGTATCGTGAGTATGCGCAGTTTTGTTGTGTGGCGAAACGATGCAAGGCATGCAATGGAGTCCTTTTGGATCAATGTGTTGACCTGCGTCCGCGGTGCAACACACAACGCTTGAGGGGTTGCGAGGGTTAAGGCGTTGTGCTGAATCCTGCAGCGTATTTCGAATTGTCTTCGGCAAGAGGTTTTCCGTGTTCAACGTGACATCCCGTTGGCGCCGGCCCGTGCTGTTCGCCGTGCTCGCCAGTGCATTGGCACTGCCGGGTTGCGCAAATGACTATGAGCCCAGCGCAAAGGCCAGCGTGCGTGACAATGGCTCATGCAAGGAGACGCGCCGCGAGCTCGATCGCCTCGACGCCAAAGGCGTTCCAGCCTTGACCGAGGCCTCCGCCGCGGGAAAGAATCTGAGCAGATCGCAGCGCGCCGAAGTGGATCGCTACAATCGTCTGTTAAATCAATACCTGGGATCGCGCTGCCATCTTTGAGCGGGAACTGTAACGCCCGGCTGCTATTGTCGCTGGACAGGGCGATGAGACTCAGCAGAGTCTGCGATCGGGCTCGATTTCCTGGGCCCGATCCCTCAAACCAAGGGAGGCAGGCATGAACGCAGATTCCAAAGCCCTTTTGGTGTTTCTCCTGATTGGACTTGTGGCCGGTTGGCTGGCGTCGTTCGTGGTCGGCGGCGGCGGTCTCATCCGCTATCTCGTCTCAGGCGTCATCGGTGCGTTCGTCGGCGGTTTCCTGCTGAATGCTCTCGGTCTCAATCTCGGGATCAAGAACCCGCTCGCCAGTCAGATCGTCACCTCGACAATCGGCGCTATCGTCGTCGTATTGCTGGCACGCATGATCATATAAGCTGACGGTGGTTTGGGCGAATGCGTTGATTGCCGAACAGCACCCCGCCGGTGTCGGCGGCATGAGGAGACGTCGCATGGATCAGGTCATGTCGTATCTGCAGAACCCCTGGGTGATCATGGTCATTAACGGCCTGATCGCAGGCTGGTTGGCGGGGCTGCTGCTTGGTGGCGGCGGTCTTATCCGCAACCTGGTGGTCGGCATCCTGGGTGCGTTTATCGGCGGTGCGCTGGTGCAGATGGGAGTGCTCCAGCTACCGGTCGATTTCGGAACCTGGGGCAATCAGATCGTCGTGTCGACGATTGGGGCCCTGCTACTTATCATCATAGCGCGGCTCATCGCCCGATAACCGGCCGACACAGTTCGGGCCCGCCCCGGGTTCAGGGCGTTTTGCGCGGCATTCATCTACGACATCTGCAGCGCTTGATATGCTGCCTTTATTCGGCCACCTATAGGGGAGGCCGGTTGCACTTGTGCGCAGCCGCGGCGATGGGTTGCGCTCCATTGGAGGCAGAATGGTCAAGGTTCTCGACACGGTTGGCGACGGCAGCATCGTGCGTCCACGACATCCGGAAAAAGCGCGACTCCCGGATACGCCGGTTCAGCGCAAGCCCGACTGGATCCGGGTGAAGGCTCCGTCATCGCCAGTTTACGGCGAGACGCGCCGGATCGTGAAGGACAACAAGCTTCACACCGTATGCGAGGAGGCCTCCTGCCCGAACATCGGCGAGTGCTGGTCGAAGCGGCATGCGACGATGATGATCATGGGGGACACCTGCACGCGGGCCTGCGCTTTCTGCAACGTGCGGACCGGCCTGCCCGATGCGCTCGACGGTGACGAGCCCAACCGGGTGGCGGATGCCGTAGCGGCGCTGGGACTTAATCATGTCGTCATCACCTCGGTCGACCGTGACGATCTTGCCGACGGCGGCGCAGCGCATTTCGCGGCGGTGATTGCAGCAATACGGCGCACCGCACCTGAAACGACGGTCGAGATCCTGACACCTGACTTCCTGCGCAAAGAAGGCGCGCTGGAAATCGTCGTGGCGGCGAAACCTGATGTCTTCAATCACAACCTGGAGACGGTCCCCTCGCTCTATCTCAAGATCCGGCCTGGCGCGCGATATTTTCATTCGCTGCGACTGTTGCAGCGGGTCAAGGAGCTCGATCCGTTGATGTTCACCAAGTCCGGATTGATGGTCGGTCTGGGCGAGACGCGCGAGGACGTGTTGCAGGTGATGGACGACATGCGATCGGCCAGTATCGATTTCCTCACAATCGGGCAGTATCTGCAGCCGACGCGCAAGCATGCGGAAGTGAAAAGCTTCGTCACACCCGAGGAATTCAAGGCGTATGAGACGACGGCCTATGCAAAGGGCTTCCTGCTCGTGTCAGCGACGCCGCTCACGCGCTCCAGCCACCACGCGGGTGAGGATTTCGCGCGGCTGAGGGCGGCGCGCGAGCGGCAGCTTCGAAACTGAGCGCTGATGCCAAGATTCGAGACGATACGGCGCGTTCCATTCTCGGCAGAGCAGATGTTCGCCGTGGTGGCGGACGTCGAGCGGTATCCGCTGTTCGTGCCGATGTGCGAAAGCCTGAAGATCACCTCGCGAACCCAGGACGGGGTGACGACGCACCTCGTCGCTACCATGGGGATCGGATACAAGGCGATCCGCGAGACATTCACGACACGCGTGATCCTTTCGCCGCAAGCCGAGCCGCCACGCATCGACGTCGCCTATCTGGACGGGTCATTTCATCACCTCGACAACCGCTGGCGTTTCATCGACCGCGAGCACGGCTCGGAGGTTCATTTCTTCATCGAATACCAGTTCCGCAACGCAATGCTTGGCCTTGTCATGGGCGCGGTGTTCGACAAGGCATTCCGTAAATTCGCCGAGGCGTTCGAGGCGCGGGCGCGAACGGTTTACGGGCGTACTGCAGCGGGGATGCCGTTGCCGCCACGTCAGGACTGACTGGGGGAACGGACGTCGAAACCTGTCAACTCTCAACCATCTTCTGAAGCATCGCGAGTGCCTCACGCACGCTCGCCAAACGAATGGCTGTGCGACCAATTCCGCCGAAACGGAATTCGTGATGACGGGTCAGCCGGCCCTTACGGTGGACGGCGATGTGCACGAGGCCGACCGGCTTCTGGGTGGTGCCGCCGCCGGGGCCGGCGATACCCGTCACAGCGACCGAGACATTCGCGCGGGAATGAGCCAGCGCACTTTCCGCCATAGCCTGTGCGACCTCACGGCTGACAGCGCCGTGATGCTTGATCAACTCGGCCGGCACACCGAGACTCTCCATCTTGGCCTCGTTGGAATATGTGACGAAGCCACGTTCGACGACGTGCGAGGCGCCGGAAATCTCAGTCAGCACGGCGGCGATCAGACCGCCGGTGCAGCTTTCGGCCGTGACGAGCTTGAGGTGGGCGGAATTACAGGACTCGATCAGTGCCGCTGCTGCGGTCAACAGGTCGTCTGAAAAGAGATGGAGATTTGTCATTGCCGGAGTTCGCCCTGCGGGGGTTGAGCGTTGATCGTAGTCATGTTTCGTGGAAACACGCACACCATCCAGCATTTCGACTTGAGTTGTCTTACACGTCAGGTCGCTACACACCTCAGCTAACCATGCCTTACGCCAAGAAGCCGCGCAACTCGCACCTATCCTTCAGCCTTGTCTCGTCGGTATCAGCCAGAGGCAGGTTCGGCTGTATATTGGTTCAAACGACGGAACCGGCGCACTGGGCAGGTGCGCCGGCTCGATTGTCGGGAGAGTAGAGAGGTCTAACTGTGCTGTGCGTCAGGCGGCGATAAGTTTTTCCGCCTGATCGAGGAGACCGTCGAGAACCGTGCGGCTCTCCGGTCCCATGACTGCAGTTGCGCGGCGTTGCGCATCCTGCCAGATCGGGTACGCGTCTTTCAGAACGGCCTGACCTTTGGGCGTCAGGTGCAGGCCACGACCGCGTCGGCCGGCAGGTGGGTCCATGATCAGATGGCCCAGCGCCAGGAGACGCTTCAGGTTCCGTGACAGCGTTGATTTCTCGATATCGAGCTCGTGGCCGATTTCGACTGCGGTAATGCCGTCACGAGAGGCGAGCTGGGCAAGCAGCGTATACTGGCTCGCCGTGATGCCAAGCGGGCGCATGGCATCGTCGTATACGCGGGTAATAATACGCGAGAGTTGACGAACTCGCGTGGCCAGACACGCGGCCGCGGTGGTTTCGGCAATAGCGCTGATGCTTTCAGTTTCAGCACTCGGCCGATCGATTGTAGATGTCAGATTCATTTTTTCATGACCCCCGCATGGCTCGTGATCATACAACCACGCACAGCAAATTTGATGCCGCGATTCTGCCGGGTGGGTCAACGCATTGGGTGTGTCTTGCGAGTGACGATCGATCCGAAACAAACCTTGTCTGAGCAACACTAGTTTTTGCAGAAATGGCTTCTCGAAGCCGGCTTTTGCGGTCAGGGCAGCAGCAGCATGACTGCCGCCATGGCGGCGATGCCTTCGCGGCGGCCGGTGAAGCCGAGACCTTCGGTGGTGGTTGCCTTGATGCCGACGCGAGCCGGGTCGAGCCCCATGATCTGCGCGATACTGGCCTTCATGGCGTGGCGATGAGGCCCGATCTTGGGTGCCTCGCACAATAACGTCACGTCGGCGTTGGCGATGTGTCCGCCGCGATCTTGTACCCGGCGGACGGCGTCTTTCAGAAAGATATGCGAGGCGGCCCCCTTCCACTTCGGATCAGAAGGCGGGAAGTGCTGGCCGATGTCGCCTTCGCCCAGCGCGCCCAGGATGGCATCGGTCAAGGCGTGCAGTACGACGTCACCATCGGAATGCGCGGCCAGTCCGTGGGTGTAGGGGATCCTGATACCGCCCAGCATGACATGATCGCCAGCAGTAAAGCGATGGACATCGAAGCCGGTGCCGGAACAAGGCAGCCAACTGGTCTGGGGAGAGGTCATGATGAGTTTCTCGGCCATGCGCAGATCGACGGGCGTCGTGATCTTGAAGTTGGCCGGGCTGTCCTCGACGAGAGCGACGGGCAGGCCGGCCCATTCAGCAATTGCTGCGTCGTCGGTGAAGTCATCGCGGCCCGATGCGGCGGCTTTGCGGTGGGCAGCGACAATTTCATCGAAACGGAAGCCCTGCGGGGTCTGTGCGCGCCACAGTCCGGCGCGCGGGATCGTTTCGGCCACAAGTCCGGCGTGGTTGGCGCGCTTCAAGGTGTCGGCCAAGGGGGTCGCCGCCAGTGCACCGGGGTAGCGGTCGAGAGCGCGGATGACCTCGAGGATCGCAGTGGATTGGACGAAGGGGCGCGCGGCGTCGTGAATCAGAACCTTGTCGATGCCTTTGCCGGCAAGCGCTTCCAGCCCGGCCAAGACCGAGAGCTGACGGGTGGCGCCGCCGTAAGCAGGGGGCAGCATCTTGTCTGCTGCGGGCACGGACCGGCCATAAAGGCGGGCATCGTCGGGGTGGATGACCACCTGTATGTGAGAAATTTCGTTGAGATCGCTGAATGCTTCGAGCACCCAGCTCAGGACCGGCCGGTTGGCCAGCAGGGCATACTGTTTGGGTAGATCTGCGCCGGCGCGGCTGCCGCGGCCTGCGGCGACAATCAAAGCGGCGGTGGTCACGGTGGGGAGGGCTCCTGCTGGCGCTGATCGTCAGACTGCGTTGCGTACGGGACTTTCACGATTGCCCGACCAGGCATTGCCAATTCGGCTTGAGGCCGGCGGCTCGTCGTGATTAGCGGAGTGCCGGCCCTGCGGCAATCGGGGCCAGCAAATTCATCTGCCGTGCGCGTCTTCGCACTTGCGAGACGGCGCAAACAACCCTAATCTGCACAAGACTAGAGCAAAATTAATGTGTGCCCATTTGATGAGCAATTCCGATCAGGCGGCTACGCGTCACGGTTTGAGGATCGGCGGCATTGCAATGCCCAATCCGGTAGCCTTGGCGCCCATGTCCGGCGTTACCGACCTGCCCATGCGCGATCTGGCGGATCGCCTTGGAGCCGGGTTGGTCGTTTCTGAAATGATCGCATCGGATGCCTTGAGCGGCGGCCACAAGGGCAGTCTGCGCCGCGCGCAATCGCGGGGCATCAGCCGGCTCGTCATCCAGCTGGCGGGGCGGCAGGCGCGGTGGATGGCGGAGGGCGCGCGGATTGCTCAGGATCTCGGCGCAGATGTCATCGATATCAACATGGGATGCCCGGCCAAGGAAGTCACAGGCAAGCTTTCGGGCAGTGCTTTGATGCGCGAACCCGATCATGCGCTCAGCTTGATCGAAGCGGTGGTTGGTGCGGTCTGTGTGCCGGTCACGCTCAAGATGCGTCTGGGATGGGACCGCAACGCGATGAACGCGCCGGAGATCGGGGCCCGTGCGGAGGCGGCTGGCGTACAACTCATCACCGTGCACGGGCGCACGCGGTGCGACTTCTTCAAGGGGCGTGCGGACTGGGCGGCGGTGCGAGGTGTTGTCGAAGCGGTCAATGTGCCGGTCATCGTCAATGGAGACATTGTCACGCCACAGGATGCGCGCGATGCGCTCGATCAGTCGGGTGCAGCCGGTGTGATGGTCGGGCGCGGTGCCTATGGTGCTCCATGGCGTCCGGCGCGGATCGCGAAGCTGATCGAGACGGGACACGATATGGGCGAGCCTGAACTTTCCCGGCAGGCCGAGATCGCAAAAGCGCACATCATCGACATGTTCCACTACTACGGCCGCGATCTTGGCGTGCGCAACGCGCGCAAGCACATCGGCTGGTATCTGGAATCGGCAGGATTGAGTGGCGAGACCTTGAAAGGCTGGCGCCGGCGGCTTTGCACCCAGGAGATGCCCGACCGCGTGATCGCGGATCTGGATGCTGCCTATGCGGAGGCGGCGACCTTGAGGAGTGCAGCATGAGCGCGTCTGCCAAATCCAGCCGCGGTGCGGCGCCTACGAAGGGCAAAGCACAGCGCAAGAGCGCCAGCCAGACAAGTGGCCCGAAAGGGCGCGTGGATACGCCTCCCGTGACGGCGGTCGAGACAGTATCGCCGGCTGAGACGGTTGCAGCCGGTGCGGTGGCGCCCGGTGTAATGAAACGGGGATCGCGGACTGCCGCCACTCCAGCAACGGCCATCGCACCTGTGTCCTCTGGCGACCAGACTGCCACGAGCCGGATGGCGGTGCCGAGTGCACGCCGCCCCGTCGAGCACGATCTGCTGCTTGCGGCACTGCCACATCCGGTGCTGGTGCTGGGTGAAGAAAACCGCATCGTCTATGCCAACGCGGCTGCCGAGAGCTTCATTTCTGCTGGGCTTTCGATGCTCAAACGCATGCGGCTCGACGAGGTGGTCGGGTTCGGCTGTCCATTGCTTGCGCTCGTCGAGCAAGTGCGCAGGACGGGGGCGAGCTTCAATGAGTACGGCGTGGAGATCGCCTCGCAGCGGTTTGCCGGGACGAAGCTGGTCGACATCTATGGCGGGCCGATGCCCGATCAGCCCGAGTACGTCTTCCTCATGCTGCACCAGCGTACCATGGCGATGATGATCGAGCGGCAGCTGACGCATCGCGCGGCGGCGCGTTCGGTCTCGGGAATGGCGGCGGTTCTGGCGCACGAGATCAAGAACCCCTTGTCTGGCATCCGTGGCGCGGCGCAGTTGATCGAGCCGGGGCTGCGCGAGGAGGACCGACCCCTGGCGCAGCTCATTTGCGCGGAGACCGATCGCATTCGTGACCTCGTCGACCGCATGGAGGTCTTCGGCGACGAGCGTCCGATCAACGCCCAGCCGATCAACATCCACGACGTGCTCGATCATGTGCGCCGGATCGTCGAAAGCGGCATGGGTCGCAACATTCATTTCGCGCTCGACTATGATCCTTCGCTGCCGCCGGTTCCGGGCAACCGTGACAAGCTTGTGCAAGCGTTTCTCAATCTCTTCAAAAACGCCGTGGAAGCGATCGGGGAGAACGCCGAGCAGGGCCGCATCATCTTGCAGACCGCATTTCGCCCGGGCATGCGGCTCTCGGTTCCGGGAACGACGGCGCGCGTTTCGCTGCCGCTGATGATTCAGATCGAGGACAACGGCTCGGGAATCCCAGAGCACATTCGCGCGCAGATCTTCGATCCGTTCGTGACGACCAAGACCTCTGGCAAGGGGCTCGGGTTGGCACTGGTCGCCAAGATCATCGGCGATCATGGTGGCGTCATCGAATGTGACAGCGAACCGGGCAAGACCGTATTCCGCGTCCTCCTTCCCATGCAAACCCAACCGCGCAACAAAGCGCCCGCATGACGCGGGTTGCGAGAGGCATGAACGAGATGGCCAGAGGAACGATCCTGATCGCCGATGACGACACCGCGATCCGCACTGTGCTCAATCAGGCGCTGGCGCGGGCAGGATATGCGCCGCGCGCAACCGGCAACGCGGCAACGTTGTGGCGGTGGGTTTCTCAGGGCGAGGGCGACGTTGTCATCACGGATGTAGTGATGCCAGACGAGAATGCTTTCGATCTTATTCCGCGGATTAAAAAGTTGCGGCCCGAACTGCCGATCATCGTCATGAGCGCGCAGAACACGCTGATGACGGCGCTGACGGCGGCGGAGAAGGGCGCCTATGAGTATCTGCCCAAGCCCTTCGATCTGTCGGAGGTGGTGGCCGTCGTGGCGCGCGCACTGGCCGAGCCCGGCCGCAAGCCGCAGCGTGCGCCGATGGAAGGCGAAGGCGAGGAGCTGCCGCTGATCGGGCGCTCGCCGGCAATGCAGGAGATCTATCGCGTTCTTGCGCGGCTGACGCAGACCGATCTCACCGTGATGATCACGGGCGAGAGCGGTACGGGAAAAGAGCTGGTCGCGCGCGTGCTGCATGATTTCGGCAAGCGGCGGCACGGGCCGTTCGTCGCGATCAACATGGCGGCGATCCCGCGCGAGCTGATAGAATCTGAATTGTTCGGCCATGAGAAGGGCGCGTTCACAGGCGCGCAGATGAAGACGCAGGGACGCTTCGAGCAGGCCGAGGGGGGAACACTGTTCCTCGACGAAATTGGCGACATGCCGCTCGAGGCGCAAACGCGTCTTTTGCGCGTCCTGCAGCAGGGCGAGTACACGACGGTCGGCGGCCGTATCCCGATCAAGACGAACGTGCGCATCATCGCGGCAACACACCGGGACCTCAAGCAGCAGATCAGTCAGGGTTTGTTCCGTGAGGACCTCTTCTATCGCCTCAATGTCGTGCCCTTGAGAATTCCGCCGCTGCGCGAGCGGCTCGACGACGTTGGCGATCTCGTTCGCTATTTCCTGAGAACGGCTTCGCGCGAAGGACTGGGGCAGAAGGCGATCGAGACGGCGGCCATCGAGCGTCTCAAGGCACATGTCTGGCCGGGCAACATCCGCGAGCTGGAAAACTTCGTTCGCCGGCTCGTTGCGCTCTATCCGCAAGAGACACTGACCCGCGAAATCATCGAGCAGGAACTGGCCGAGCAGGCGCCGGTATCGAGCGCGGGCGCTGCGGAGGAGGGCGGCAATCTGGCGGAGACGGTGGAGCGGTATCTTGCCAACTATTTCGCCGAGTTCGGCTCCGAGTTGCCGCCGCCGGGCCTTCATGAGCGTATCATCCGCGATGTGGAGCGGCCGTTGCTGACGGCGGCGCTCGCGGCAACGCGCGGCAATCAGATCCGCGCTGCCGAACTGCTCGGCCTCAACCGCAATACGCTGCGCGCCCGCATCAAGGCGCTGGATATCCGCGTGTTCCGTACGCCGGCGCCATAAGAGCAGCGACTTGTGCCTGCTGGGGCGCAGATGCGACCGTCACTGCAAGTGCCACGTTCCCTGTGCGGTGGCTGACGATGCCCCCTTGACGGCATCAAGGCGTGGCGTTACCCGTAGCGTTGTCGCGAAAATGTCACAGTTTGAAACTCAACTTGTGATCGCCCCGCGCCAGTGCGGCCGCTATCGCGGCGACTTGCAGACACGCGCTGGGTGAGCAATGGGCGGCTTTATTAACATGCTCTGATCGCTAGCATTTTTGAAATTCAAGCTGGCGGAACGGGGTATCTCAGGAGCGAGTGTGCGCGATTTCTCGAACTCGGTTGATGTGCGCGATGACACATCGGCCGCCCAGGGCCGTGTCGCCGCCGTGTCTCTGGACGCGAGCGAGCGCTCGTTCTGGGTCGGCCTCAGCGTTGTCATGCTTTCGCTGGTTTCGGCGCTCGTCACCTATCTCATCCTGACCGGGCTGACACCGATCGTTCCATCCCGCGGGGTCGTGTGGAGCGCGCTGTTCTTCAACGTCGTGCTCATCACGGCGATGATCGCGGTCATCACCTGGCAGGTCGTGGGGTTGTGGCGAGCCTGGCGTGCGAAGAGTGCTGGTGCGCGCCTGCATGTGCGGATCGTCGGCCTGTTCTCGCTGATCGCGGTACTGCCGGCTCTGCTGCTGGCGGTAGCTGCGACAATAACGTTCTCACGCTCGCTCGACAGCTGGTTTACCGGGCGCGTGCGGACGCTGATCGAGGATTCGCGAGGCGTGGCGCAGGCCTATGTCGAGGAGCATGGCCAGGTCATCCGCAACGACCTGCTGAACATGGGGCGCGATCTCGATGCGGCCGCGCCGCTGGTGGCGGGCGACAATGACGAATTGCGCCGCCTGGTGATCGCCCAGGCCGGTCTCCGCGATCTGCCGGCGGCCTATATCATCGACGAGACCGGAACGCCGGTGATCGCGGCGGTAGAGGACGAGAGACTGCCCTTTGCCGCGCCGACTGCGGCTGCGTTGGATGAGGTCAAGGCGGGCCAGGTGGCACTGTCGATTTCGATGGCGGCTTTTCGGATAACGGCTGTCGGTAAGCTGGCGAGCTATCCGAACTGGTATCTCTACGTCAGCCGGCCGGTGAGCCCGAAGGTGCTCATGCATCTGCAACGCACCGAGCAGAACGTCGCCGAATACCAGCAGCTGCGACGCTCGCGCGGTAATCTCAAATGGGCGCACGCGCTCATGTATTTGATGATCTCAATGACGGCGATGCTGGCTGCCATCTGGGTCGGCATGTGGTTTGCGGGTCGGTTCGTTGCGCCGATCCGGCGGCTCATCGGTGCCGCCTCGGAGGTTTCGACGGGCAATCTTGATGTGCTGGTGCCGGAAAAGCGCGGCGAGGGTGACCTGCGCCGCTTGTCCGCCACCTTCAACAAGATGACCCACGAACTCAAGCTTCAGCGCAACCAGCTCGTCACCGCGAACGAGCAGTTGATCGAGCGGCGGCGCTTCATGGAGGCGGTTCTATCGGGTGTCAGTGCGGGCGTTATCGGGCTCGATAGCGATGGTCGCATCGAGCTTGCCAGCCGTTCGGCGCTGGCGCTGCTCGGCAAGGACGAGCACGAACTGGTTGGCCGACCGCTGGTCGAGGCGGTGCCGGCGTTCGCCAGCGCCTATCGCGACCAGGTCGACCAATCGCAGAAGTCGGGACGTGCGCCCGATCCGGTCACTATCGACGTCGGCGGCAACGAGCGGACTTTCGCGGTGCGCCTGACGCATGAGAAGGCGGGCAGCGGCGACGTCGGTATGGTGGTCACGTTCGACGACATCACCGAACTCGTCACCGCGCAGCGCACCAGCGCCTGGGCCGACGTGGCGCGCCGCATTGCGCACGAGATCAAGAATCCGCTAACGCCGATCCAGCTTTCGGCGGAGCGCATCAAGCGCAAATATGGGCGCGTCATCACGGAAGACCGCGAAACGTTCGACAAGCTCACCGATACGATCGTGCGCCAGGTGGGTGATCTCAAGAGCATGGTGGACGAGTTCGCCTCATTCGCGCGCCTGCCCAAGCCGGAAATGGCCGATGACGATCTGCGTCACGCGATCCAGGAACCGGTGCTGCTGTTCCGTGAAGGGCACCCCAAAGTCGCCTATAAGGTCGATATGCCAGACGTTCCGATCATCGCCAGTCATGACCGCCGACTTCTCACGCAGGCGCTGACCAATCTCGTCAAGAACGCGACGGAGTCGGTGGAAAGTGTGGCGGAGGCGCATGCGGGCGAGGCTGACTGGCAGGGCATGGTGGAGACGCGGATCAGCACCGATGATGGGCGCGCGATCATCGAGGTGATAGACAACGGCGCGGGCTTTCCCAAGCACAACCGCATGCGCTTGCTGGAACCTTATGTGACGACCAAGGGGCACAAGGGTACCGGGCTCGGTCTCGCCATGGTGCACAAGATCACCGAGCAGCACGGCGGTACACTGTTGCTCGACGATGCGCCGCCATGTCCGGGGCGGTCACAGGGTGCACGCGTGCGCATGGTGCTGCCCCTGACGCGTCCGGGTGGACGTGGTTCGGGCGAAGCGGACGAGGCGGCGGCAGCGCGGGCGTCGAAAGAACAAAGCATGAGTGCATGAGGGCAGCATGAGATCGAGGCAGAAGTTATTCGAGGCGAGCGACTGACCTGCGCGCAGTTGTGGAGCGTGCGATCCGGAATCCGGATCAACAGATGAATACACAACAGATCCCGCCCCCCGGGACATTGCAGAACGACCAAGGAGCATCCGATGGCCGCAGACATCCTGATCGTCGATGACGAGGCTGACATACGTGACCTCGTGTCCGGAATCCTCGAAGACGAAGGCCACAAGACACGGCTGGCGCGCGACAGCGACGAAGCCCTGCGGGCGATCGAGGACCGCCGCCCCAACCTCGTCATCCTGGATATCTGGCTGCAGGGCAGCCGGCTTGACGGTCTGGAGGTTCTGTCCGCAATCAAGGCAACTTACCCCGACCTGCCCGTGGTGATCATCTCCGGCCACGGCAATATCGAGACCGCCGTTACCGCGATCCGCCGTGGCGCTTATGACTACATCGAGAAGCCGTTCAAGGCTGACCGGCTACTGCTCGTCACGCTGCGCGCGCTGGAGGCGTCGCAGCTCAAGCGCGAGGTCAAGGAATTGCGCGAGCGCTCGACGGTTTCGACCGACATGGTCGGTCATTCGGCAGCAATCAACCATCTGCGCAATCATATCGACAGGGTCGCGCCGACCAACAGCCGCATCCTGATCCGCGGCGCCTCGGGTACCGGCAAGGAGCTGACGGCGCGCGTCATCCATCTCAAATCGGCGCGCAAGGATGCGCCGTTCGTGGTGCTCAACGCCGCAGCGATGGCGCCGGAGCGCGTCGAGGAGGAGCTGTTCGGCATCGAGGATCGTGCCGGCACGCCGCGCAAGGTCGGCGCGCTGGAGGAGGCGCATGGCGGCACCCTCTACATCGACGAAGTGGCCGACATGCCACTGGAGACGCAAGGCAAGGTGCTGCGCGTTCTGGTCGAGCAGAAGTTTTTGCGCCTCAACGGCAACCAGAAGGTGGCCGTGGACGTGCGCATCATCTCGTCGACCAGCCGTGACCTTGACCGCGAGATGCAGGAGGGACGCTTCCGCGAGGATCTCTATCACCGCCTCAATGTGGTTCCCTTAAGGGTTCCGAGCCTGGCGGAGCGGCGCGACGACATTCCCGAACTCATCGAGCATTTCGTCAACCAGGTGGCGAGCACGTCCGGTCTGGCGCCACGCCGCATCGGCGAGGACGCCATTGCGGTGCTGCAGGCGCATGACTGGCCCGGCAACGTGCGAGAGCTGCGCAACAATATCGAGCGGCTGATGATCCTCGCTGGTGGCGATCCCAACACCGTCATCACGGCCGACATGCTGCCGGATGAGATCGGCTCCAACGTTCCACTGCCTGTGAACGGAGGCGCCGAACACCTGATGAGCCTGCCGCTGAGAGAAGCGCGCGAGATCTTCGAGCGCGAGTACCTCTTGGCTCAGATAAACCGTTTCGGCGGAAATATCTCGCGCACCGCCGAATTCGTCGGCATGGAACGTTCCGCACTTCACCGCAAGCTGAGAGCGCTGGGGGTCTCATCGGAGCACCGCGGCACCGGAGGCGGCGGTGCTGGGCCCATCGCCCCGCCGCTCGCGGACAAGTAAAGCCAAGGGTGGGTGCCAGATCGATTGGGGTATTTCCCTTGCATGTCGCGCGGCGCCGGTACATCTGTCCGCGGGGCAATGCTATGAGAGCGGAAAGCGGGACGGGGCCGCGGAGTGACCGGCAGCCCAGGCTGATGGCAGGATCATCATGAAGGTCATCATTTGCGGCGCGGGACAGGTGGGCACCGGGATCGCCGAGCGGCTCTCCCTGGAAGGCAACAACGTGTCCATAATCGATGCCAGCGCGGAGCTGGTGCAGCGCGCCAACGACATCCTGGAGGTGCGCGCGGTTCATGGGAATGCGGCACACCCTGATGTGCTGGAACGGGCGGGTGCCGGCGAGGCCGATATGCTGATTGCCGTGACGCTGCACGATGAAGTCAACATGGTCGCGTGCCAGATCGCACATACCTTGTTCGACATTCCAACGAAGATTGCTCGCGTCAGAGCGCAGACCTATCTGCAAAAGGAGTGGAGCCGGCTGTTTTCGCGCGAAGCAATGCCGATCGATTACATCATCTCGCCGGAAGTCGCAGTCGGCAACACGATCCTGCGGCGGCTACAGCTTCCCGGCGCGTTCGATACGGTGAGTTTTGGCGACGGCAAAATCTCGGTGCTCGGTATTGTCTGCGGCCCGGAGTGTCCGGTGCTCGAGACTCCGCTGACGCAGCTGGCTAGTCTTTTCCCGGACCTGCCGGCCATCACTGCAGCACTGGTGCGCAATGGGCGGCTGTTCGTGCCGCACGGGCAGGACCAGCTGCAGGAAGGCGACGAAGCCTACGTCATCACGCCGTCGGACCAGATCAACCGCACACTACAAATCTTCGGACACGAGGAGCGGCGCGCGCGGCGCATCGTTATCGCGGGTGGCGGTAACATTGGCCTTTACATCGCGCGGCAGCTCGAGGAACGCGAGCCCAACATTCGCGTCAAGGTGATCGAGGCGTCCCGCGAACGTGCGGTGCATATTGCCGAGACGCTGGAGCGGACGGTGGTTCTGCATGGCTCGGCGCTGTCGGAAGATGTGCTTCGCGAGGCGGAAATCAGCGCAGCAGACACACTCGTGGCAGTGACCAACGACGACCAGGCCAATCTGCTGACGTCGGCGCTGGCCAAGCAACTTGGCTGCCGCTCCAATATGGTGCTGATCAATTCTCCCAATTATGCCGGAATGGTGCGCTCGCTTGGCATCGACGCGCACGTCAATCCGCGGGCGATAACGGTGAGCCGTGTGCTGCAGCACGTGCGGCGCGGGCGCATCCGCGGCGTGCACTCGGTGCACAACGGTGCAGGCGAGCTGATTGAGGCGGAGGTTCTAGAGACCGCGCCGGTGCTCGGACGGCCGCTGAGGGAGTACAAGAATTCCGAAGGGATCCGCTTCGGAGCCATTCTGCGCGACGGCAAGGTGATAATGGCGACAGGTGCCACGGAACTCGAGGTCAAGGACCGAGTCGTGCTTTTCGCCCGTGCCGACCATGTCCGGGAGGTGGAACAGATGTTCCGAGTAAGCCCCGACTATTTCTGATGTCCAGCACTTCATTCCCATACATTTGCTGCCCTGAATGCCACCGGCCGCGACCTCAAAACAGCGGAGGCTCCGTCTCTTGACCCGTGTCGTCTATGTCAACGGCCGCTATCGGCCCTACGCGCAAGCTTTCGTGCATGTCGAGGATCGCGGCTTCCAATTCGCCGATTCCGTCTACGAGGTGTGCGATGTTAAGGGCGGCGCCATCATCGATCGCGATCCTCACCTGGCGCGGCTTGCGCGTTCGCTTAGCGAACTTCAGATGCCGATGCCGATGACTATGGCTGCTCTGCGGCTGGTTCTACGCGAGACGGTGCGCCGCAATCGCGTTCGCAACGGTCTTGTCTATCTACAGGTGAGCCGTGGCGTGGCCGAGCGCGATTTCGCTTTTCCGCCGCCGGATACGCCGGCCACCATCGTCTGCCTCGCGCGGTCTCTGCCGCCGGACTATGCTGCCGCGCGTGCGGAGCGCGGAATTGCCGTGGTGACGGCACCTGACATCCGGTGGCGGCGCTGCGATATCAAGACGGTTATGCTGTTGCCCGCGGTGCTGGCAAAGCGCGAGGCTGCACTGAAAGGGGCAAAGGAAGCCTGGCTGGTGAACGAGGCGGGCTTCGTCACAGAGGGTGCCTCGTCTAACGCCTGGATCATCACCGAGGACGGTCGGGTGGTGACGCCCGGGCTTTCCGCATCGATACTGCCTGGGGTCACTCGGGCAACGCTTATCGAGGCGATTGCGCGCGAGGGACTCATATTGGAGGAGCGTCACTTCACGCCGGCTGAAGCCGCCGGCGCGCGTGAGGCGTTCATAACCTCGGCAACCAACACTGTCATGCCCGTGGTGTCGATAAACGGGTCCGCCATCGGCGACGGCAGGCCCGGTCCTCTTACTCGGCAGATGCGAAGAATATTCCACAAGACCGTGGCTATCAAAGAATAAACCATTTGCGGGCACGTTTGCCTGATGGGAAGGCATATGCGTCGTATTGCCTATCCTGCGATAAGTCTTTGGCTTTGATTTCATCTTGCCAGCCGGGCTAGTGTCGCGGGACCGAATACGTCGACTGGTTGGTTCGTGTCGTCGCGGGCTTCTTTTTTCCCGTGAGCATGGGCCGCTGGGTCCACGTCGGATCGGCTTAGGCCGTCGGCTCGGCAATAAAGGAACAAGGGCGGAAAAAAACGATGGCGGCAGACAAAGTTCAAAGCCTCCAGGATACATTCCTCAACCACGTTCGTAAGAACAAGACCCCTCTGACAATCTTTCTGATTAACGGCGTGAAGTTGCAGGGCATTGTTACGTGGTTTGATAATTTCTGTGTCCTGCTTAGACGCGATGGGCATTCCCAACTCGTCTACAAGCACGCAATCTCGACGATCATGCCGGGTCAGCCGGTTCACTTGATGGACGCGGACCCAGCTGACGGCCACTGAGCCGGCAACAACAGGGACCGATTCCGATCGACAAGAAGGCTCCAGAGGCTCTCAGAACGGTGCGACCGGCGCCGGATGATGGCGCGCGGGTCCTTCGATCAGGCCGCGAGCGGGTGCTCGTGCTCGTTCCGGTGCTGAACGTGCGCGCTGGCGAAGGTGCGTCCGGCGCAGTCACGGCCGGGGGGACAGCAGACGCTGGTTCCCCACCTCGCCGAGCTGCGCGCAGGTCGCTTAGCGTGCATTCGCCAGAAGACCGTCTGGAGGAAGCGCGCGGCCTTGCCGAAGCCATCGAGCTCGACGTCGTCGAGGGCTTGATCGTGCCTGTTCCCAATCCGAAGGCCGGGACGCTGTTCGGTTCTGGCAAGGTGGACGAACTCGCGGCTCTCGTTGGTGAGCGGGAGATCGGCCTCGTCATCATCGATCATCAGGTCTCGCCCGTTCAGCAACGTAACCTTGAGAAGGCCTGGAATGCGAAGGTGCTCGATCGCACTGGTCTCATTCTCGAAATCTTCGGTGCCCGCGCGAGGACCCGTGAAGGTCGTTTGCAGGTGGAGCTTGCGCATCTGAGTTACCAGAAGGGCCGGCTCGTCAGGGCATGGACCCACTTGGAGCGTCAGCGTGGCGGCGGTGGCTTCCTCGGGGGACCGGGAGAGGCTCAAATCGAGCTTGACCGCCGCATGCTGCAGGATCGCATCGACGCGATCCGGCGCGAACTCGCCCAGGTCGTGCGCACGCGCGAATTGCATCGCGCAGGCCGCCGCAAGGTTCCCTATCCCGTCGTCGCCATCGTCGGCTACACGAATGCGGGCAAGTCGACGTTGTTCAACCGGCTGACGGGCGCGGACGTACTGGCGATGGATCAAGTCTTTGCCACGCTCGATCCGACCATGCGCGAGGTGAAGCTCGCCAGCGGCCGGCGAATCATTCTGTCGGATACCGTTGGCTTCATCTCCGACCTGCCGACGATGCTCGTCGCTGCCTTCCGTGCGACACTCGAAGAAGTGGTTGATGCTGATCTCATCTTGCATGTGCGCGACATCTCGCATGCTGAGACCGAGGCGCAGGCCGAGGACGTGGAGCGCGTGCTGGAAAGCCTCGACATCGACCTGACACCGGCCGAGAACCACGTACTCGAGGTGTGGAACAAGGTCGATCGGCTATCGCCGGTGACGCGGGCGGAAGCCGAGAACGCAGCGCGGTTCAAAACGCCTCGTCCGGTTATGGCCTCGGCGGTCACGGGCGAAGGTCTGGCTGCCCTGCTGGACGCAATCGACGCGCGGCTCGGGGCCAGTGACGAAATCGTTACGGTGCCGATCAAGGCGGGTGATGGAAAACTACGTGCCTGGCTGCACGAAAATGCCGATATCGTCGCTACCGAGGAAAAAGAGGACGGCAGCTCAATCTTCACGGTACGCATTCCGGCTGACAAGAAGGGCCGGCTCATGGGACGGCTTGGAAAGACCAATCAGGCGTCATGAACCGCGTGCTCTATGCACACGCGCCTGCGATCTCGCAGTTGCGAAATTGTTGGTGACGGCGATCACGGAACCGCGAATCCACGCCATGATAGGCATGAGGCCAATGCAAAGAGCCCACCAATCGAGTAAGGGCCTTTAACGATCAAAGGTCGACATGAGCAAGTTATTGAAAATAAAGGCGATCGCTGGAATTACAGCGGTGTTGGCCGGGGGTGCCGCATGGGCCGCCCCAACGCGCGCACCCGATGAAACCATCAGCATTCCCGTGGCGCTCAGATCTCCATTCGATTCTGGGCAGCCGAGCGTGCTGTCGCGTGTGGCTGAGGCGCCGGGGGACGATGCGGATGCGGCCGGAGGCAAGCCCGGCAGCGATGTGCCCCCGCATTCGGACAGCCTCGCCACCTACAAGGTTGAGATGAACGAGATCGACGACCTCAAGTCGGTCTACGGGACGGTGCGTTCGACCGACCGTATCGACGCGCGCGCGCGTATCGGCGGCACGATCGCCTCACTCGCAGTCGACGAGGGCAGCCAGGTTGAAGCGGGTCAGGTCATCGCGCTCGTGGCGGACCAGAAGCTCGCACTGAAGTTGAAGGCGCTGGAGGCGCAGATCGCAGGCTTGACGGCTCAACGCGTCAATACCGAGCGCGAACTGGGCCGGCAGGAGGAACTCATCAAGCGCGGCTTCACGCCGAAGGCCAAGGTGGATGAACTGCGCACGCAGCTCGAGGTGGTGGAGAACCAGCTGAAATCCGCCGAGGCCGAACGCGATGTCGTCATGCGTCAGGTGCAGGAGGGCGAAGTGCTGGCGCCTGCGTCGGGACGCGTGCTGCTCGTGCCGGTTACGGTTGGCTCCGTCATCATGCCGGGCGAAAGCCTAGCGACGATCGCCGGCAACGAATATGTCCTTCGGCTCGAACTGCCCGAGCGGCATGCGCGCTTCATCAACAAGGGCGATGCAGTCCAGGTTGGCCGCCGCAGTCTCGACAGCACGGGCCAACCCCTCATCAAGGGTTCAATCACGCAAGTCTATCCGGAGCTGCAGGGTGGCCGGGTCATTGCGGATGCGAGTGTCAAGGGTCTCGGCGACTACTTCGTCGGCGAACGGGTGCTCGTCTACATCTCGGTCGGCAAGCGGCGCGGCATGGTCATTCCGCGTTCCCTGGTGACGACGCGCTATGGCTACGACTTCGTCAAGGTCTCGCGCGGCACCGGACACTTGTCCGACGTCATCGTGCAGCTCGGACCCGCAACGGTTCTTGCAGACGGTGGTGAAGGTGTCGAAGTGCTCGGCGGTCTCAACCCCGGTGATGAGATCGTCAAGCCATGAGCGAAAAGCCCCCGTCCCCCGGCGGTGCCGGAGATACCGTGAATCTCGGCATCTCGGGCCGTCTTACGCGCGCCTTCATCGGTTCGCCGCTGACGCCGCTTCTGCTGCTCGCCTCGCTGGCGCTGGGCCTCATCGCGCTCGTCAGTCTGCCGCGCGAGGAAGAGCCGCAAATCTCGGTTCCGCTTGTCGACATCATGGTCAACGCCGACGGTCTGCGCGCTCAGGACGCCGTGCGCCTCGTGACCGAGCCGCTGGAAACCATTGTCAAATCGATCAACGGCGTCGAACACGTCTATAGCCAGACGCAGGACGATCGCGTGGTCGTCACGGCGCGCTTCCTCGTTGGCACGGAGGCCGATAACGCCATCCTGCGTGTGCACGACAAGGTGCGCGCTAACATGGATCGCATCCCAGTCGGCATTCCCGAGCCGCTGATCGTCGGGCGCGGCATCGACGACGTTGCGATCGTCGTGGCGACACTTGCGCCCAGGCCAGAGGTTGCACAGAACTGGAACGACAGCCGCCTCTATCATCTGGCGGACGACGTGCGCACCGAACTGGCAAAGCTCGACAATATCGGGCTGTCTTATCTTTCCGGCGGGCGTCCGGACCAGATCCGCGTCGAGCCGGACCCGAAGAAGCTGGCGCTTTATGGCATCACGCTGGCCCAACTCGTCGGCAAGGTGAAGGAGGCGAACCGCGCCTTCATGGCCGGCGACGTGCGTGAGGCCAACCAATCGGTAGCGGTGGTGGCCGGGCAGACGCTGCAAGGCATTCCCGATATCGGCCTTTTGCTGATGACGACGCGCGACGGCCGGCCGGTATATGTCCGCGACGTTGCCAACGTGGTGGTGGAATCCAAACCGATCGAGAGCCGTGCCTGGCAGATGCGTCCGATCCGCGATGGCGGAGCCGCCAGCGCGCACAAAAGCGCGGGCGGCGAGGTCACGGGGCTCACACAGGTGCCGGCTGTATCGATCGCCATCGCCAAGCGCGCCGGCGCAAATGCCGTGACGATTTCGCAATCAATCATTGCCAGGCTCGACCAGCTCAAGGGCAAGCTCATCCCCGATGACATCACGATTTCGGTGACGCGAAATTATGGATTGACCGCAGACGAGAAGGCGAACGAGCTGCTGTTCCATCTCGGGCTTGCGACGATCTCCATCGTTCTCTTGATCGGGTTCGTGATTGGATGGCGCGAGGGCGTCGTCGTGCTGGTCGTCATTCCAACGACGATCCTGCTGACGCTGTTTGCCTCCTACATCATGGGCTACACCATCAACCGCGTGAGCCTGTTCGCGCTGATCTTCGCCATCGGCATCCTGGTCGACGATGCCATCGTAGTGATCGAGAACATTGCGCGACATTGGGGGATGCCCGATCCGCGCTCGAAGGTGCAGAAGGCGATAGAGGCGGTGGCCGAGGTCGGCAACCCGACGATCATCGCGACGTTGACGGTGGTTGCGGCGCTGTTGCCGATGCTGTTCGTGTCGGGTCTGATGGGTCCCTATATGAGCCCGATCCCGGCGAACGCCTCGGCGGCGATGATCTTTTCGTTTTTCGTCGCCGTCATGTTGACGCCATGGCTGATGGTGCGCATCGGCAAGCCTCATTCAGCTGGCCACGGGCATCAAGGTGTCAGTGGCGGGCTGCTCGGCCGGCTTTACGTCAAGGCGGCGAAGCCCATTCTCAAGACGCGCAAGAACAGCTGGAAATTCCTCATCGGAGTGGGTGCAGCCACGCTGGCATCAATGGTCCTGTTCGCCACCAAGTCCGTGACGGTAAAGTTACTGCCCTTCGACAACAAGTCGGAGCTGCAAGTCGTTGTCGATCTGCCGGAGGGAGCTTCCCTGGAGGCAACCGATCGCGCGCTGCGGCAAGCTGCGCAGAGGCTGCGGACCCTGCCGGAACTCAAGACGATCGAGACCTATGCGGGCACTGCGGCGCCGTTCAACTTCAACGGCCTCGTGCGACATTTCTATTTGCGCAAATCACCGGAGCTGGGCGATCTACAGGTCAACCTCAGCCCGAAGCACGAGCGCACGCGTACCAGTCACGAGATCGCGCTGGATGTGCGTGAACGTCTCAAGGACCTGCAGGTGCCGGAAGGAACGTCGGTCAAGGTCGTCGAAGTGCCGCCCGGTCCGCCGGTTCTCTCGACGCTGCTGGCAGAGGTCTATGGCAAGGACCCTGAGACCCGGCGCGCTGTTGCCGAAAAGGTCAAGGAGGCCTTTCGCTCGGTTCCCTTTATCGTCGATGTGGATGACAGCTACGGGAAACCGGCCGAGCGACTGCGCATCTCCATCGATCAGGACAATTTGGAATTTTACCGCGTTGAGGAGAGCGACGTATACGACACGATCCAGGCATATCTGGCCGGGACGCCGGTCGGTTATTCGCACCGTGGCGAGGGCCGGCATCCGATAGAGATCGCGGTGGCGTTGCCGAAGTCGATGCGGACGATGACGGCTGATGCGCTGTCGACGCCGGTGCCCGCCAATGCACTGCCCGGTAACCGCGCGATCGTCGAACTGGGTGATGTCGTTAAGCTCAGCAAGGAACGGGCCTCGTTTTCCGTGTTCCGGCATAACGGCCGGCCGGCTGAAATGGTGCTCGGCGAACTCGCTGGCGCGTTTGAGGCGCCGGTCTACGGTATGCTCGCCGTGCAAAACGCGATTGAAAAGGGGGACTGGGGCGATCTGGAGAAGCCCGAGATCCGTTATCATGGACAACCGGTTGACGACGCCAAACCTGTGCTGCTGTGGGACGGCGAGTGGGAGGTCACGTATGTCACGTTCCGCGACATGGGTGGCGCATTCGCGATCGCGATTCTAGGCATCTATTTCCTTGTGGTCGGGCAGTTCGGATCATTCAAAGTACCGCTCGTCATATTGACGCCGGTGCCGTTGACACTGATCGGTATCATGATCGGACACTGGCTGTTCGGCGCCCCGTTCTCTGCCACGTCGATGATCGGATTCATCGCGCTGGCGGGTATTATCGTGCGCAATTCGATTCTGCTCGTCGATTTCATCCGGCACGGACGCCAGCCAGGACAGAGTCTGCGCCAGACGCTGCTGGAGGCGGGTGCGATCCGTTTCAAGCCTATCCTTCTGACGGCGGTGGCGGCGATGATCGGCGCGGCGGTGATCCTCACCGATCCTATATTTCAGGGGCTCGCGATTTCGCTGCTGTTCGGGCTCGTCTCATCGACGCTGCTGACCGTACTCGTCATTCCTGCAATCTACGTGGTGCTGCGTGACGACGGCGTGCCGTTCGATGAGCCGCGTGAGGATGCAGGCGCGGGGGCGTGAGCCTTCGTGCCGGGTTCCGGCGGCGTCGGCCATTGCGGTCTGCTTCATGGCTTTGCTGGAAGCGATCGCATGATCCTGTTGTCGCTGCGTCGGTTGGCGAGTACCGTTCGAGCTTGGCAGGCGACTGTGCGAGGTGAGCGATGGCAGATGAGGATCGCGAATTCGATCTGGGCATGCTCGACGACGCAGGCACAGCGTTTCGCAGCTACAAGGCGGGCGAAAAGATCTTCGTTACGGACGACGAGGGTGACTGCATGTACGTGGTTCGGTCCGGCACCGTCGAGATCCGCTACTATGGCGCCGTGCTCGATCGGGTCGGACCCGGTGGCATGTTCGGCGAGATCGCCATCATCGATGGCGCGACCCGATCGGCAACGGCGGTCGCGGTCGAAGATTGCGAGGTTGCGCCGATCACGCGCGAGGGGTTTCTGACACTCGTGCAGCGCAAGCCGACGTTCGCGCTCGACGTGATGAAGGCGCTCGCCCGGCGCATCCGCGGCATGAACGAGAGCATGTGAGGGGTGTCACAAATAGGCCGGGCGGATCGCACGTTGCGGTGCCAGCGTTGCGCGCTCGGCTGGCCCAAGGGCGCCGCTGGAATTCAGCTCCAGCGGCGGTTCGACCACATCCATTGCTCGGGATACTCGCGGATCCATTCCTCAAAGACGAGCTGCATCTCGGCCATCGCCCAGCGAATGTCGGCGCCCTGATCGGTGGTACGCGGGATGCGCAACTCCCGCAATTCGATCCAGAAGCGGCTGGAGGTACCCTTGCGCACGCATCGGGCCAGCCAGATGCGGGCGCCGACGCGTCGGGCGATCATTGCGCCGATCGCCTGGGTCATGGCATCGCGACCAAAAAATGGCACCGGGATGCCGGTGCGGTCATAGAGATCGCAGACCATGCCGAGGCGTCCGCCACTGCGCACATAGTCCATGATGAGGCGTGCAGTCTTCTGGCTTTCGCCGTGGTCGCCCTCCACGCCACCGCGGCCGAACAGGCCGCCGGGATAGAGATCCTTACGCTGGTCGCGGAGGTAGCGGTCGACATAGGGATTGTTGACGGAACGATAAACGGCCGCAGGGTTCGCGCCGGCCAGGGTCAGCGGCCATATTGCCAGTTCCCAATTGCCCATGTGCAGGGACACGCCGACGATGGGGCCGAGTTTGTCGCGGTAGCGAGCGAACGTCCTCCAGCTTTTGATCTCGATGCGTTCGGGATCGTTCAGGATGTCGGCGAGCCGCATGGTTTCGACCATGATGCGGCCAAGGTTCTCCCAGTGCGCGGCGGCGATCGCTTCGCGCTCGGCATCGGTTTTCTCGGGGAAGGCGATGGCGAGATTGGCGAGCGCCCGGGCGTGCCGCCTCGGATTGATGACAGGCGCAAGCCGGCGCCAACACCATGCGGAGGCCGTGGTGGCCCATTCGAGCGGCAAGGTGTGGCTCAGCGCTACCACCGCGCGAAGGGCGAGGTATTCCAAGCGGAACTGAAGATCGCGAAGGAACGGGATTGGCTTCATCGCCTCGCATAAGGATGTTGGCAGTCCCCCGGAGCGCAAGACCAGGGAAGATTCAAGCTGAAAACGGCTTCTGCCGGGGGTTTGGCGGCTGGTCAAGCCCGATGGCGGTGCGATCCACCGTTGTGCCGCGGCGCGGCATGGTCCGGCGTCGGATTAGATGTTTGGGTGACAGGCTTGAGCAGGCTTGGTTTTGATCGAGTGGCGTCAACGGGCGAGGGAGGTCGGGCCCTTGGCGGGATGTGGCGTTTCGCGCATCAGTGTCGGCTCCGCGAAGGACGGCTGGAGACCCTCGCGGACGACGAGGCGGCGCAAAGGCGAAATCGTTTTCAGGGCGAACAATCCAGCGCCGCGCGCCAGATGCACCGGGAGCGCCGGGGAGAGCAGCGACTTGTTCAACAAATCAATGGTCCAGCTGCGCGAGGCGACGTCGGCGCGGCGTGCGCGGTCGTAGGCGGCGAGGGTTTCTGGATCGCCAATATCGCGACCTTCGCTCAGCGCATCCGAAACGCAATCGGCCAGGGCCGCGGCATCACGCAGGCCGAGGTTCAAGCCCTGTGCGCCGATTGGTGGAATGACGTGTCCGGCCTCGCCGATGAGGGCGACCCGGTTCTTTCCGAAGCACTTTGCCGTGAGACCGGTCAGCGGGAAGACGACGCGGGGACTGAGCTCTCCGACTGCGCCGACGAGGCCGTGCAGACGGTGCTCAAGGGCACGACGGAAGGTCGCGTCATCGTCCGCGGCAAGCTGCTCGGCAACTTCGGGACGTTCGACCCAGACCAGACTGGAACGATTGCCGGGCATGGGCACGGTGGTGCACGGTCCGGCGGGGCGGTGGAACTCGGTGGACACGCCGCCGTGGGGGCGTGAGTGCGAGAAGATGGTGGTCAACGCGCTTTGCTCATAGCGCCATGTGTCGGTGTCAATGCCGGCGGACTTGCGGCAAAGGGAGTTGCGGCCGTCGGCGCCAGCGACAAGACGCGCGGTCAAGACACGCCCTTCAGCAAGCAAAATGGAAACTTCTCGCGCTCCTATCTGCAACTCGGTGGCGCCTGCGGTATCGATCAGCGTGACGCCGGACCCCGCGGCCCGGCACCGCTCGAGCAGTGCTTCGACGAGAGCCATATTGGGGACGTTGTAACCGAACGTCGGGCGCCCGATTTCCTCTGCGTGGAAGGTCACTTCCGGAGCGCGCAAGAGGCTGTCGCGATCATCGATGATTCGGATGGCGGTCAGGGGCGCGCATTGGTTTTCCAGATCGCCCCAGACGCCGAGGTTCACGAGCATGGCGATCGATCCGGGAAACAGGGCTGCCGTGCGCATGTCGGGCCGATCTCCCGCCGGACGGTGGGGAGGGGCGGCAACCGCAACGGAGATGCCGGTTCGCGCAAGAGCCAGTGCCGTGGCAAGGCCGGCAGGCCCGCCACCGACGACAACCGCATCGTGGTCGCTGGCAGTGCGCAGATCTTGGCTTGCGGAATTGGGGGCGCACTGAGGCGTTGTCATCGCGATCTCGCACGGGTTGGCTGGGGTAGCAGGGCCAAAGCCCAGTGTCGTGTCCCCGTCGTTCTGACCATTGCGCGGCGACGGGTCTACCCCTGAAATTGTTACGATACCGCGAGGCGGCCGTACCAGCCTTGAGGTGCCGCAATCGGACTGGCGGAAAAGACTCACAGGGATCGGCGGCTGACACGGGAATCCCTGCGACGCAAGCGCGCAAAGCGTAGAATTTGTGGACAGAAAATGACAACATTCGGTCATCGTACGATTCTTGAAAAAATGTGTGCTCAAAGCCACATGGCGGGCTAACAACACTCAATGCAGGAAATATTCATTGGGACTTAACCATGAACGATTGATGCTTGAGCTTCCTTGTGCGAGGCAGCATGTTCTTGGTGAACACGCGTGCGGCGTATAGGGCCGGTGAGGTTCTTGCGATGAAATTGAGTCAGATTCTGTTGGCGAGCGCCGCGTTGATGGCGGTATCGACGGCAGCAGGGGCTTTTCAAGAGCAGCAGGGTGGTGCCACGGGCGCCGCCGGTCAGGCTGCGCCTCAGGCTGCCCCGGCCAAGCCTGAAATGCAGTTTTCCTCCCCGGATGGATCGAAGGACGAATCGAAGGGGACTGAGGTCCGGATACCGGGACTCGGGAAACTGGGTGTTCTGCCGAAGATGGATTTTGGTCTTGAGCTGCTCTATGGCGCGGCTTCCGAGCCCAAGGCGGAGAGCGTGCGTCCAGACACGATGTCGGACGACAGCGATCTGCGGATCCGCGGCACGGTCAAGCACCGCTTCTGATGGTGGGACCGGTGCGGACATGAGTTTCAAAGGGAGCTTCGGCTCCCTTTTTTCGTTGGCCGTCAAGCGCGCTTTCATGCAACGGGACTCATGTGTGGCGGCCGGGGGAGGAACATACGGGGAATGGTGAAACTCGCGGGTATGGCGGTTCATGTGCTGACAGGGCTTGGAGCGGTATGCGCGCTCTTTGCCGTCGAAGCCGTGATGGCCGGCGCATGGCCGCGCGTGTTCCTGTGGCTCGGTATCGCTTTCCTGATCGATGGCATCGACGGTCCAATTGCACGCGCGGTTGATGTGAAGCAGAACCTTCCGCGCTTCAGCGGCGAGCGGATCGACCTCATCATCGACTATCTCACCTACGTCTTCGTGCCGGTTCTGGTGCTGCTCGCCGCAGGGCGTCTGCCGGAAACGATGGGGTACGCGCTGGCCGGGCTGATCCTGCTGTCGTCGCTGTTTCACTTCTCCGACGTCGAGAGCAAATCGAACGACCTTGCCTTTGTCGGCTTTCCCGCCATCTGGAACATTTTAGCGTTCTATGTTTTTGCACTCGACATCGGTCCCTGGCTTACGGTCGTGATGATCCTTCTATGCACGATGGCAACGTTCTTCCCTCTGCACTGGTTACATCCGATACGTGTCAGGTTTTTCCGACCGGCGACGCTTTTGCTGACCGCATTGTGGTCTGTGGCAGCGCTGATGACCGTGCTCAACGACTTTCCCGCCGAGGCATGGGCGCAAAGCGTGTTCGTGCTTGTCGCCCTTTATGGGTTGTCGCTTTCGGCGTGGCTGTCGTTCAAGGCTCATGCGGTCGCGGACTAACGTCGCCCGCGAGGGACGGAGGTTCGCTCTTCCTGGTCCGCATGCGGGAATGAATTGCTGTGGGATATTTATGAACTTCTCGTGCGCTCGCCCGGTCGACGGCGGCGATGCTGCTTGAGCAGTGCTCTTAGCATTCCGACGAGGCGGGAGGCAGGGCCGTCGGGCGCATTGCAGCACTGTTTCACGATCCGCGCACCCTCGAACAGCAGGAAGACTTCATCGGCGAGTATCTCGGGCTCATGATAGCCGGCGCCCCGAAACAGATCGACCAGTTGTCCGCGTTTGCGGGTCTTGTATTCGTCGATGATACGACGAGCGGGATGATCGCTCTCGCGCAGTTCCACAGCGGCATTGGCCATAGCACAACCGCGCTCACCATGATCGTTCAGGATTTCTTCGACGTGCGCGAGCCAGCCTTCCAGACGTGCCGCGAAATCGCTCGGGTGGGCGGCTTCCAGAGCCTCCCATCGCGCTTCCGATTCGTCGGCCAGTGATTGCAGATACGCCGCGACCAGTTCGTCCTTGGAACCAAAATGACGGTACAGCGTCATCTTGTTGGTGAGCGCGGCCTCCGCAATCGCTTCGACTCCGATCGCGCGAATTCCCTGCTGATAAAACAGTCGCTTGGCCGCAGCCAATATGCGCTCACGAGGCGCGGCGTCCGGCGTGACCTGCTGCAAGCGATAGGGCAATCGTTTCATCAAATGCGTTGTCTGCTTCTTGACGTTGATCTGACCCGCCGGTATGTGTGGGGTGTGTGTGACCGGTCAGTAACATACGACGGCGCACGGGAATTGTCACTTCGAAAGAGACATTACTGGCTGATTCGTCCGCTAATTCGCAGCCCTTGCCTCGAGGAAACTCTCGTCGACTGGCTGCTTGTATCCATGCCCCCATCTGGACGTAAGGCGCAGGGGGCGCGCTTTTGTAAAATATTGCAGGCACATCAGTCGCTTCAGTTGGAACAAGGTCGATATGTCGAACCGCCGAATCCTATGGATCGTCACGACGGGCATGCTGGCGCTCATGCTCGGCGGCTGTAATCAGTCCAAGTCAGCGAGCCCGGCGGCAGCGCAGCCCCCTCCGCCGGAGGTTACCGTCTCGCAGCCGCTCGTCAGGACGCTGGCCGAGTCGACCGAGTTCGTCGGCCGTTTCGTCGCCGTGGATTCGATCGAGATCAGAGCGCGTGTGTCGGGCTACCTTGAGCAGATCAAGTTCCGCGACGGCAGTCTGGTGGACAAGGGGCAACTGCTGTTTGCCATCGACAAGCGGCCGTTTGTGGCCACCCTGGAGCAGGCAAAAGCAACGCTCGAGCAGACCAAGGCCAACCTGGCTTTCGCTCAGGCCAATCTCCAGCGGGGCCAGAACCTGCAGCGCGGCACCGTGATTTCCGACCAGACGCTCGATCAGCGCGTGCAAGCCGAACGCGTTGCGCGGTCGGCGGTGGCGGCGCAGGAAGCGGCGGTGAGGCAGGCCGAGCTGGACCTGCAATATACCGAGCTGCGCGCACCGGTTGCCGGGCGTATCGGCGATCGTCGCGTCTCGCAAGGCAATCTGGTCACCGGTGGCAGCGGCGGCAACACGACCTTGCTCGCGACGATCAATTCGACGGATCCGATCCGCTTCGAATTCACGATCGACGAGGCAACCTACCTGCGATTTCTGGCACTCAACGGTGAGAAGGCTGTCGCCAATCCCAATGTGCCCGTCAGCCTGAAGCTCATCGACGAAGACAACTTCGAACACCAGGGGCGCATCGACTTCGTCGACAATGCGTTCAACCGTTCATCGGGTGTCATTCGCATGCGCGCAGAGTTCGCCAATCCCACGGGCAAGTTCACGCCGGGAATGTTCGGACGCCTGCGCCTGCAGATTGCGCCGCCGGCTGAGGCTTTGCTTATTCCCGATGCCGCAATCGGCACGGAGCAGGTGCGTAAGTTCGTTTTCGTGGTCGGCGAAAAGGAGGGCCGCAAGGTTGCCGAGCAGCGCTACGTAACGCTCGGCCCTGTGGCGGATGGACTGCGGGTCGTGCGCGACGGCATCACGCGGGACGATCAGGTCGTCATCAACGGCCTCATGAAGACGCGGCCGGGCTCGCCTGTTTCCCCGAAGGAAGGTACGATCGCGACGGCGAGCAATGCCGACATGGGCGCCTTGAAGCGCAATTAACGCGGAAGGGTTGCACCCATGCGGATATCGCATTTTTTCATTGACCGGCCGATCTTTGCCAGCGTCATTTCTGTCGCTCTGGTGATCCTTGGAGCGGTATCCTTTGGCAGCTTGCCGATTGCGCAGTATCCCGAGATCTCACCGCCGACCATCAACGTTACGGGGCAATATCCCGGCGCCAGCGCCGACGTCATTGCGGCCACGGTCGTTGCGCCGTTGGAGCAGCAGATCAATGGCGTAGAGCGTATGCTCTACATCACGTCGAATTCGTCGGGAGACGGCACGTTCTCGGTCGAGGTCACGTTCGAACTCGGCACCGATCTGGATGTTGCCCAGGTGCAGGTGCAAAACCGTGTGTCCGTTGCGCAGCCGCGCCTGCCTGTGGATGTGCGCAACATCGGCGTGACGGTGTCGAAGGCATCGCCCGACCTGATGATGGTCGTGCATCTTTATTCGCCCGACAAGTCGCGTGATTCCCTGTTCATTTCCAACTACGCGAATGTGCAGGTCACAGACGTGCTGAGCCGCATCGAAGGCGTCGGCTCGATTACTGTGTTCGGCAGCCGCGACTACTCCATGCGCGTGTGGCTCGATCCTGACGTGCTCCAGTCGCTCGACCTGACGGCAAGTGATGTCGTTACGGCGCTTCAAGGTCAGAACGTGCAGGTCGCATCAGGCGTGCTCAACCAGCCGCCCGTGCCGAATCCGGGCGCGTTCCAGCTATCTGTGCGCACCAAAGGCCGGCTACAGGAGCCTTCCGAGTTCGGCGAGATCGTCGTCAAGCAGACGGAAAACGCGGTCGTTCGCCTGAAGGACGTGGCCCGCGTTGAGCTTGCCGCGCAGGATTACGGGCGCAATTCGTACCTCGATCGCGATCCGGCGATTGGTCTGGGCGTCTTCCAGCGTCCGGGGTCCAATGCGCTGGCAACGGCCGACGCAATTAAGACGAAGATGGAAGAGCTAGCGAAGGATTTTCCTGCAGGGCTCAAGTACACGATCGTCTACGACCCGACCGACTTCATTAAACAGTCCGTCGATGCGGTCGTCACCACGATCGGCGAAGCCGTGATTCTTGTCATTCTCGTTGTCGTGTTATTCCTGCAGACGTGGCGTGCGGCGATCATCCCAATTCTCGCCATTCCGATTTCGCTGGTCGGTACATTCTTCGTCATGGCGATGTTCGGGTTCTCGCTCAACAATCTTTCGCTGTTCGGACTCGTGCTGGCGATCGGTATCGTTGTCGACGACGCGATTGTCGTGGTGGAAAACGTCGAGCGCAATATCGCTGCGGGGATGGCGCCGCGCGAGGCATCCAAACTGACGATGGACGAAGTCGGATCGGCGCTGATCGCCATTTCACTGGTGTTGAGCGCGGTTTTCATCCCGTCAGCATTTATTACCGGCATCTCCGGACAGTTCTACCAGCAGTTCGCCCTGACGATTGCCGGCGCGACGATCATATCTTTGATTGTCTCGCTCACGCTTTCACCGGCGATGTGCGCGATACTACTGAAGCCGCACGCCCAGCACGAGCATACGGCGTGGTGGTTTGTTCCGATCAAAGGCTTCTTCAAGGCCTTCAACTGGTCGTTCGACAAACTCGGCAACGGCTATGGCTGGCTGACGGGCAAGCTCGTGCGGTTCGCAGCTCTGATGCTGATCGTCTATGCGGGCGTTCTTGCATTCGGCCTGAATGAATTCCGTAAGGCCCCAGTCGGGTTCATTCCACAAGTCGATGCGGGCTACCTGATCGTGGTAACCCAGTTGCCGGGCGCTGCCTCGTTGGCGCGTACGGACGCCGTCAACAAGCAAGTCGTCGAGGCAGCACTCACTGTTCCAGGAGTCGAGCATGCGGTTAATATCGTCGGCTTCTCCGGCGCGACGCGCACCACTGCTCCGAATGCGGGTGCCGTCTTCGTCGTGCTCGAGCCATTCAGTAAGCGGGCCGGTGACGAGAGTCGGTCTGCCGAAACAATTCTGGCCAACCTCCAGAAAAAGGTAATGGCGATAGAGGAGGGCATGGTTTTCGTGGTGCGTCCGCCACCGGTGCGTGGCATTGGCACCGCAGGCGGATTCCGCATGATGGTCGAGGATCGCGGTGGGCTTGGCTCTCAGGCCTTGCAGGGCGCGGTCGGCGCCATGATGGGGCGCGCGGCGCAAACTCCGGGTGTGCAACGCGTTTTCTCGCTGTTCGAGACTTCGACGCCGCAACTTTATGTCGATATCGATCGCACGAAAGCCCAATTGCTCGGGATCCGCGTGCCGGACGTTTTCAGTGCGCTTCAGACTTATCTCGGCTCGGCCTACGTCAATGACTTCAATCTGCTGGGGCGCACCTTCCGCGTCACGGCACAGGCCGACAGCCAGTTCCGGCTTGAGCCCAATGACGTGCTGAAGATTCGCATTCGAAATGCGAGTGGCGAGACGGTTCCGCTTGGCAGCTTTGCAACCATATCGAACCAGGCTGGCCCCTACCGGGTTCCGCGCTATAATCTTTATCCTGCCGCAGAGCTCGATGGTTCGCCGGCGCCCGGTTATTCGCAGGGGCAGGCCATCGCGATCATGGAACAGCTGGCGGCCGAGACACTGCCACCGGGCATTAATTTCGAATGGACGACGCTAGCCTTCCAGCAGCTCAGAGCCGGCAACACGGCAATCTTCGTCTTCTCACTTGCTGTTGTATTCGTCTTCCTGGTGCTGGCAGCCCAGTATGAGAGCCTCACATTGCCGCTTGCCGTCATCTTGATCGTACCCATGTGTCTGATCGCGTCCATTGTTGGCGTGTTGTGGCGCGGGCAGGACAACAATATCCTTACACAGGTGGGCTTTATCGTGCTGATCGGACTGGCCGCAAAGAACGCCATCCTGATCGTCGAATTTGCCAAGCAACTCGAGGAGCAGGGCAGGGATAGATTCGACGCTGCCATCGTCGCGGCGCGGCTGCGTCTGCGGCCGATCCTGATGACATCGCTCGCCTTCATCCTCGGTGTCGTGCCGCTGGTTATCGCGACGGGTGCAGGCGCGGAATTGCGTCAGGTTCTGGGCACGACGGTCTTCTCCGGCATGATCGGAGTGACGATCTTCGGTCTTATCTTCACACCTGTGTTCTATGTGGTGAGCCGCCGGCTGGCCGGCTCATCGAGGAGCCATGCCGAGGCTCCAGCAGCACAGGCTGGGGAATGAGAAACGGGCTACAACGCCGAACTCATTCGGCGAGTCTGTCGAGGATCGGGCACGCCACTCCTGCATCGCCGGGGCACGCGTCAATGACGTCGTGCAGCGTTTCACGCAAGGCGTTGAGTTCCTGGATCTTGTGATCGATCTCCGCCAGATGGTCCTGCGCGATGCGCTTCACATCTGCACTCGCTCGGCTCTTGTCATCCTGCAACTTGAGTAGATTGCGGCAGGCTTCGATCGAGAAGCCGAGATTTCTTGCCCTTTGCAGGAATTTCAGACGTCCGACCTCGGCAGCGCTGTAGTCCCGGTATCCGTTCTGGCGGCGTGCAGGCTCGATGAGCCCAATGTCCTCATAGTACCTGATGGTCTTTACAGGTAGCCCGCAAAGCGTGGAAGCATCGCCAATGTTCATGGCATCCTCCATGATCTTGATACTGGCCTATTATGAAAGTTCCCGCCACTGGAACGTCAAGAGTGAAGGTAAGTATCCCCCGGCAAAGCCAGGGAGCTCTAGGATTGGAACCGCCTGAGGTGGTCGTTGAGGTCGTTGGTGCGTTCTGTGATGACAAATGCGGCGGCTGGCACAACAATCCATTGCAGTATCGGGCTGAGGCCGATGCCCGTTCCGGGAATGATGGGCATCAGCTCCGCGTAAGTCCACGAGTGGCGGACATACACATTCAGCCATTCGCTGAAAGCGGTGTAGGTGAGGCCGACCGAAATTGCCGCAACCGCCACACGCAGGCGTGGTCTCGCGGCCATCGTCGCCCGCCAACAAGGATGATCGCAACAAGCAAGGCTGCAGTCGCGATCATCACATCCCCTACGGTACAGTGAAGACCACTGTAGATGATTTCCCGCGCAGAGCCTGTTTCCCATACGCCGTACAGGGGCATCTGCACGAATTCCCATACCAGACTGGCCAGCGCGACCACGCCGAGGTAGCGAACGAAGAATCGCCGCCCTGCGGACACGGTGCCCATGACCCTCACAACCGCACGGTCCGCAACCGAAGTGAATTTCCGATCACGGAAACCGAGCTGAGGCTCATGGCTGCCGCCGCAATAATCGGCGATAGCAGCAGTCCAAAGACCGGGTAGAGAATGCCGGCAGCAATGGGAACGCCGGTGGCATTGTATGCGAATGCGAAGAACAGGTTCTGCTTGATGTTCCGCATCGTCGCGTGGGCGAGCCGTCGCGCGCGAACGATGCCGCGCAGGTCGCCTTTCACCAGCGTGAGGCCAGCGCTCTCGATGGCGACATCGGCACCGGTCCCCATCGCGATGCCGACATCGGCCTGCGCCAGCGCCGGTGCGTCATTGACGCCGTCACCCGCCATCGCCACCTTTGCACCGGCGTCCTGGAACTCACGAACGATTTTGGCCTTGTCCTCCGGCAGGACGTCGGCGCGTACCTCATCCAGTCCCAATCGCCTTGCCACTGCAAGCGCGGTCCGCTCATTGTCACCCGTGACCATGACGATCTTAAAGCCTTCGCCATGCAGCGCCTCGATCGCTTCTTGCGTCGTGTCCTTGATCGGATCGGCGACGGCGACCAGCCCGGCAAGCTTCTCGTCGATGGCAACGAACATGGCCGTCTTGCCTTCGGATCGCAGCGTATCGGCTTCCGAGTCAAGCTCAGCTACCTTGATACCGAGCAACTCCATCATTCGCACATTTCCGAGCGCTATCGATCGATCGCCGATCCGGCCCCGCACGCCCTTGCCGGTCTCCGCCGAGAAGTCGATCGACTTTTCCAGCTGAAGTCCGCGCTCGTTTGCACCATCGACGATCGCCTCGGCCAGCGGATGCTCGCTGCCACGCTCCAGGCTCGCTGCCAGCCCGAGAACCTCGCTTTCGTTAAAGCCGTTCAGGGCGACGACGTCGGTGAGTTTCGGCTTGCCGACGGTAAGCGTCCCGGTTTTGTCGACAATCAGCGTATCAACATCAGCAAAGCGCTCGAGCATCTCCGCGTTCTTGATGAGCACACCGGCTTGAGCTCCTCGACCCGTGGCAACCATGATCGACATCGGCGTAGCCAGTCCCAGTGCGCAAGGGCACGCGATGATCAAGACCGATACGGCAGCAATGAAGGCATAAGCGAGCGGCGGCTGGGGTCCGAGAAAGGCCCAGGCGACGAATGCGATGATCGCGACAAGGACTACGGCAGGAACGAAGTAGCTCGACACGACATCGACCAGCTTCTGTATGGGCGCACGGCTCCTTTGTGCCTGGGCGACCATGGCGACGATCCTCGACAGCATCGTTTCGCTGCCGATACGCTCAGCCTTCATGATGAAGCTGCCAGAGCCGTTGAGAGTGCCGCCCGTCACGGGATCACCCGGAGTCTTCTCGACCGGCACCGGCTCACCGGTCAGCATTGACTCGTCGACCGAGGAACGTCCCTCATCGACGCTACCATCGACCGGTATCGAGTCGCCGGGTCGCACCCGCAAGCGATCACCAATCTCGACCTGATCGAGCGGAATCTGCTCCTCGTTTCCATCTGCTTTGACGCGGCGCGCCGTCTTGGGCGACAAATCCAGAAGCGCCCGGATCGCACCACCGGTGCGTTCGCGTGCCCTCAGCTCCAGAACCTGACCAAGCAACACGAGAACGACAATGACAGCGGCGGCTTCGAAATAGATCGCAACCGCGCCCTCAGATCCGCGGAATGATTCTGGGAAGACGCCGGGGGCAACCGTGGCTACCACGCTATAGAGATATGCAGCGCCCACGCCGATGCCGATCAGCGTCCACATATTGGGACTGCGATTGACGAAGGATTGCCAGCATCGAACGAAGAAAGGCCATGCACCCCAGAGAATTACAGGTGTTGCCAACGCCAGTTCGATCCAGTCGGACACGCGTTCGCCAAGCCACGACCTGAGTGGAAGACCGAGGTGCGGACCCATCGCCAGCACAAGGATCGGTATTGTCAAAACCGCGCTGACGTACATCCGACGGCTAAAATCGACGAGTTCGGGATTGGGACCCTCATCGCTGGCAGGAATACCCATCGGCTCCAGCGCCATGCCGCAGAGGGGGCAGGTGCCGGGCGCGTCGCGCACGATCTCAGGATGCATCGGGCAGGTATAAAGCGTGCCTTCCGGCATCTTCTCGGCTGCAGGCGGTCCCTTCGCATACTTTGCAGGATCAGCAGAAAACTTCGCCTTGCATCCGGCCGAGCAGAAATAAACCTCTCGGCCTTCATGCTGCAGGACATGGCTCGCGGTCGCGATGTTGACGGTCATCCCGCAGACAGGGTCGATTGCAGTTGCGTCATGGGCCGAAGTTGCCGCACCACTGGAATGAGGATCCTGTGGCGCATGCCTGTCTCCACCGTGGTGTGCGCCGTGTTTGTGGGATGAATGTTCGTGCTGACAGCATGATTTCGACATGACCAATCCTCTCCGCACACGCATTCGGGCGGTGCGATTTGTTCCAGTTCATAAGCCCGTTCGGCTTCATCAGGATTCTATTGCGTCGCGCCTGCGGCGATACTCTTCTTCGTCGATCTCGCCGCGTGCAAGCCTCTCGTCCAGCAGGGCACGTGCATCTCGTCGTGGCGTAGCGCTGCCATTCGTGCGCCGCGTGTCCATCAGCCACCACACGATGAGCACGAGGATGAGAAGCGGCAATCCAAACATGAACAATGGGCCAAGCCACATCGCGCCCCATCCATGAAAAAAACCGTCACCATACATGACATTATCTCCAACACTGTTGGGCCCGGACGAAGGATCTTCAAAAATCAGGCCCGTCCCGTAAAAGTGGGGTTTCCAGTTGCTGGAGGGTCAAGTGCTGCCGTTCGTGTATTCTGGTTGACGGGCGCGCACTTCTAATATTTGCGCTTTCACGTAAAGACCTTCAACAACATAGCATGGAGATCTGCTCGGCCTCGCGAGCGAAATGAGCTAAAGAGGCCAACTTCCAACGCCGCAATCATCGACGTATCCGAGACCGTACAGCGCAGCCACTATTGGCCTGTGCTCCGTACCAGCCCAAATCAACACCCAATACCGAAACAATACACGACTGCGAGCGGCTTGGGTTGGTCCAAAGCCGGCGAGCAACTTCACGAACTGGCCGTGATCCCGCCGCCTAATCGCGTCACGGCGAGCATGTGAAATAAACACGTTTGTCTTGAGTAGAACGATCTGGGAACAATTTCAACAATCGAGCTCGCTGTACTGCTACCTTGCCGGCCTGAGCCTTTTACCTAAGGTATGCTTGCGCGATAGTCAGTCTCTAGGGACAGGTCTGTTGTCCGTTCTTGTTTCAATCTGACCAACATAAGACATTGGGGGCTGGTTTGATTGCGAGTAGGTGCATCTATTTAATGATGGCAGCGGTGATCTGGGGTGTTGTTCCATCGACATCCGCATCTGCAGAGCCGGGTCCCACCGTTTCGAAGCTGATGGGTCGCCAAGTAACTGCATTTACATTCGGGATGTATCGACTGAGGGAATATTTGCAGGCGCTACATTCGAAGGAACTGAAGGAAGTAGATCCCGGCCTGAGTTTTGCCGTTCCGACATATGATTTCGAGAGAAATCGGATCGTGTTGATCTTCGGTACAGATCAAGTTTTTGATCACCACGTCGTAGAGAAGAATTGCAAGGCAATCGTCGAGTTTGTGAGGCGAAGGCAAGTCGAGATTCCACGACAGGTGAAGCAGTCTTACTCATTCATCGCGGACTTGTTTTTTCCATTAGGCTACTCGATCCCAGGTGAAAACTCGGAGAAGGTAGAAATCGATAGGATCATTGTAATTAGGGAACCTCTGAATAGCGG
>JRYH01000355.1_pt1 | contig 162919 bp, 149 predicted proteins | sample 235351 | NCBI WGS metagenome assembly JRYH01 (sample SAMN03074221, study PRJNA261480) | activated sludge metagenome | biome: Wastewater Treatment Plant; feature: Wastewater; material: Activated sludge; isolation source: activated biomass of a wastewater treatment plant treating wastewater... ... | reverse complement strand
CTAAAGGGTGCCTCATAAGGCGCGTCCTTGATGGAACCGTTGTCCCTTGGACCCCAGAGATCGGCAGCCGATGCGGGCGCAACCAGCGTCGCAGCGGCAAGGCAAGATGTCAGCAGAAGTTTTGAAGTGAATTTAATCATTGTACCCCCCGAACAAAATGAGGAACCCAGAAATCTAAACGCTCGTGCCTTGTATATACTTCAGCGCGAATTCCGCTTGGTGTCGAAAGCGCCACAGAGAGACGGATTTGTTCGAAACTTCAATAGTCCGTAAACCAAGTATCTTGGGTCAACTTATGGGCTTCGGAGAGATAATGGTTCGGCAAGAATAGACAGGCGGCGCATGCCTGCATTCGGTCTTTGAACCACGACTTACCGCTCACTGTATAATTCGTGACATTCGGGGTGAATGCCGAAGGCACACTTACTTTGATCTGAAACAAATTCACCACTTCGGGGAGCTCGACGGCTCAGCCGATCAGGCTCTAGAACGGCAGTAGCTTACTTTCGCGCCAAGACATGGCGGCGCGTTCGGCGGCCTGGCGCTCCGCTTTTGGCAAACCCGTCACCAGCGCGTCGAGCACCTTGTCCTCCCCGAACCCTCCGGCTTTCGCAATCAGACGCCACTTGGCGGCTTCGGCCGGATCCTTCTTGACGCCGACGCCTTCCCGATAAACGTGCGCCAGCCTGTTCTGTGCGCCGGGGATGTTCTTCTCGGCTGCCGATTTCAGGTAGTCGATGGCCTTGGGCTCGTCGGCAGTGAGGCCGAGCCCCTTCAGCAGCAGCACGGCATAATCGTACTGGGCCACTGCCATTCCCTGTTCGGCGGCAGCGCGCAGCCATCGCGAGGTCTCTACCGCATCATGCGGCACACCGGTCCCGGTCTGGTAGAGCGTTGCCAGGTCGTACTGCGCGGCAGCGATGCCCTGCTCGGCGGCATAGCGGATGTGCTGGGCGGCGCGATAGGGGTTTTCCGGCTTGCCGTCGCCCTTCAGGAACAGTAGTCCGAGGTTGTAATTGGCGGCGGCATGGCCGGTGCGCGCCGCACGCTCGAACATCTCGGCAGCGCCGGCCCGGTTCTTCTCGACGCCGCGGCCTTCGGCCAGGATCACGCCGTAGGCGAACATGCCATCGACATCATTCAACTCCGCGGCGCGTTTATACCACTGGGCGGCAAGCGCCTCGTTCTTGGGAACACCGAGCCCTTCCGCGTGGATGCGGGCAATGAGCGTGTGGGCGCGCGCGTCGCCTTTTTCAGCGAGCTTCTGCGCCAGATCGAGGGCCGTGAGATAGCGGCCCTGATCGAAGGCCAGATAGGCGTCGTCATTGCCCGGCGCGGGTTTCGCGATACCGCTCGTCGGCGCGCTCTGTTCGAACTTGTGCTGCGACTTGGTGTGCTGAGATACGCCTGGACCCTCGATCAGGCCGCCGGGCTTGGCCTCGGCAGTCGATTTGCGTGATTGACGCCTGGCGGGTTTCGAATTTGCCGAGGGTTCATTCTCCCGCTGGACCCACGAACTGGTCTCTGCGTGGAGTGTTGTTGTCGGTGCGGTGGCGGCGATCAAGGCGACTGCGGCCGCAGCCAGGCTCAGATAGCGTGATGAGCCGGTGACGGGGCGAACTGCCGTATTGGAGCGGCGGCGTTTCATGCGGCGTGCGCGGTGGCGGCGAGGCGCCTGTCCACGTCCTCAACAAAGCGCCGGATGTCGTCGGCAGGTGCGGCCGGCGGGACAGTCACCGCAACGAAGTCGGTGCCGAGCGCGGCAAGCATCTCAGCCTCTTCGGCAGTATCGACGTCGAAGGCGACGCATGGAATTTCGAAGATCTCCGTCCACCATCGGCATAACTCGGCGCGGCGCTCGCTCGCCGTCTGGCGATCCTCGACGTGAGCGGGAATGCCGAAAGCGATATAATCGGCCCCCGCCTCGCCGATTTCCATTGCGTCGTGCCGCGAGCGGCCAACGTCGGCGCCCAGCATGTAGCGACGGCCGAGGATTTCGCGGGCCTCTGCGGCGCGGCGGCCGATGTCCTTGGACCAGGAGAGATGCACGCCGTCCGCCTTGGTGGTGCGAACGAGTTGGGCGTCGTCCGCCAGCATCACGGCGATATCCTTGTTGTGTGCCATTTCCAAAAGCGGCAGCACGCTGGTGGCGTCGAGCGATTTGCCACGCGGCGGCATGAGCAGGAGGGAGGCAGGAACAGCGCCTGCGAGCGCCGCCTCGAGACGGTCTTCAGCGTTCGCACCCGTTTCGAGCACGAGATAGAGTCTGGACGTCGCGCTGCCTGCGGACATGATCGGTTCCTGTTGTCGCCGATGCCGGATTTATCGAGGTGGGCAGGCTATCGGACCCGAATGGGGCGGAAAAGGGGCTGGGTAAGCTTCATCACGGTTTGCTCACCGCCATATGGCCGCTATGCTTCGTGGACTCCCGGAAATAAGAGCACGAGAAAGAAGGAGACCAGCAATGGCCGCTCAATGGCGCGTATATCTCTCGGGCGAAATCCATACCGGCTGGCGTGAGGAGATTGCGCAAGGTGCGCGCGCTGCGGGGCTCGATATCCATTTCTCCGCACCGGCCACGGACCATGGCGCGAGTGACGATTGCGGCGTCGTGATCCTCGGCGCGGAGACCGCCAAGTTCTGGCATGACCGTAAGGGGGCGGGCATCAACGCGATCCGGACACGCACGCTCATCGAAAAGGCGGATATCGTCGTGGTTCGCTTCGGCGAGAAATATAAGCAATGGAACGCTGCGTTCGACGCCGGTTATGCGTCGGCGCTGGGTAAATCGCTCATCATCCTTCATCCGGGCGAGCATGCCCATGCCCTCAAAGAGGTCGACGAGGCTGCATCCGCAGTTGCCGAGACGCCGGCGCAGGTGGTGGATATCCTGCGCTACGTGATCCGTGGAGAGCTGCCCGATCGGCAGCAGGCTGCGGCGGAGTAGGCGCGGCCTGGGCAAGCGATCCTCGGGTTTGCATCTGACACACAACTCAGAACGACAGCAATGGCCGTGCGCTTGCGCGGCCATTGCTGTGTGTTGTCGGATGACGGACCTGGATGCGCCGCGCGGCGCCGATCAGGCTGCCTTTTCCAGTGTGCCATCCCATTTCCCCTGAGCGGCAAGGCCGTTCATGCGGGCGCGATGTGCAAAGGCGCGCTGGGCTTTCTCGACGTTCTCGGGCTTGCCGCCCCAGGCCTGCAGAGCCGCGGCCTGCAACGCGCGCCCATACGAGAAGGTGAGCTTCCAGGGCAGATTGCCGATCGCATTCATGAGCGAAAGGTGCTCGGTGGCCGCTTCGTCGGACTGGCCGCCGGAGAGGAACGCAATGCCGGGCACAGCGGCCGGCACCGTGGCCTTCAGGCATTTCACGGTCTTCTCGGCAACCTCTACCGCGGACGCCTGCTTGGAGCATTTCTGTCCGGCAATCACCATGTTGGGCTTCAGAACCATGCCTTCCAGATTGACGCGGGCATCGTAGAGCTCGCGGAAGACGGTGCGCAGAGTCCATTCGGTGACGCGATAACACTCATTCACGTCATGAACGGAATGTGGGCCGTCCATCAGCACCTCGGGCTCGACGATCGGAACGATGCCGGCCTCCTGGCAGAGTGCTGCATAGCGGGCAAGCGCATGTGCATTGGCCTTGAGGCCGTTCCAGGTCGGACAGCCATTGGCGATGGTTATCACGGCGCGCCACTTGGCGAAGCGGGCTCCGAGACCATAGTACTCAGCGAGACGCTCGCGCAGACCATCAAGGCCTTCGGTCACGGTCTCGATGGATGACGTGGGGCCGGCGAGCGCCTTGGCGCCCATGTCCACCTTTATGCCTGGAATGGAGCCGGCTGCCTTCATGATGTCGACCAGCGGCGTGCCGTCTTTCGCCTTTTGGCGAATCGTCTCGTCGTAGAGGATGACGCCGGAGATGTGATTCTTCATGGCTTCGCTAGAGCGGAAGAGCATCTCGCGATAATCGCGGCGGTTGTCCTCGGTCGAGGTCACATTGATCTTGTCGAAGCGCTTCTTGATCGTGCCTGAGCTTTCGTCGGCGGCGAGAATGCCTTTGCCCGGTGCGACCATGGCAGCGGCGATGTCTTCGAGCCTCTCGGTCATGGGATCCCTCGTTCGGTGATCGGGGTTAATCGTGGAAGTCCGTGTCTGGCCGGATAGCGCAGATGCAACCTTTTCGCCAGCGGTCGATGGTCGGAAAGTCGTTTTAAGGGAATAATTCGGGGATATCCGTGCCTTCCGTCATTTTCTGACACCGCTGGGCGCGCCGTTTCGAGGGCAGCGGAGGGGCAGGCGGTCAAGCTTCATCGCCGCCTTCATCGAATGCGTGATCGCGATCCTGGCGCTCGACGCGTTCGCGTTCGACCGCTGAGGCTGGCTCAGCCGACCGTACCCGGATTGGTGTCTATGAGGTCGCCGCGGTCGGCAGTGGAGGGGCCTGCGGGGAATTTGTGGGACGAGTAGCGGATGACGAGCACGGAGAGCGCGAGCAGCAGGATCGCGCCCGACAGGATGACGACGCCCATATCGGGTTTCGGCTCGTGATTGACCCAGCCGATCAGATGCCGCGTCAGCGCGGTGATGCCGATGTAGATCAGGAACCGCAGCGGCATGTGGTTGGTCTTGAAGTAGATGCCCACCATCGAGCCGATTTCCAGGTAGATGAACAACAGCAGCAGATCCTCGATGGACGCGTGTCCCTTGCCCACGAGTTCGATGAAGAAAACAATGCCGGCCCAGACTGTTGCCGCACCGATGGCGAACAGGCCGATGAGATGGAATGTCTCGGTCAGGAAATGGCCGACGGGCTGGGCGAGACGCTGCACCGTCTCGCTGGCCTTGCTGGCGTGATGCTCGGGCGATGGCATGGCTGCGGTCTCCTATCCCACGGGCAATGGTAGGCGGACGCAGGTTCAAAGAGAAGGCCGCGCTGCATTGCTGCGGCGCGGCCCTGTTGATGGTGAGAGATCGATATCAGCCGCTCAGATCAGCTTCGCCATGGTGACCGCGGTATCCGACATGCGGTTGGAGAAGCCCCATTCGTTGTCGTACCACGTCAGCACGCGAACAAGATTGCCGCCCATCACCTTCGTCTGATCGAGGTGGAAGATGGAGGAGCGGGGGTCGTGGTTGAAGTCAATCGACACGTTCGGCTGATCCGTGACGCCGAGAATGCCCTTGAGCTGGTTCTCGGTTGCGGCTGTCACGGCGGCGTTGATCTCGTCCTTGGTCGTCTCGCGCTTGGCGATGAACTTGAAGTCGACGACGGAGACGTTGGGAGTGGGCACGCGGATGGCCGTACCGTCGAGCTTACCGTTGAGCTCGGGCAACACGAGACCGACGGCCTTGGCCGCACCGGTCGACGTCGGGATCATGCTCATGGCCGCGGCGCGGGCGCGGTAGAGGTCCTTGTGCATCGTGTCGAGAGTGGGCTGATCGCCGGTGTAGGAGTGGATCGTCGTCATGAAGCCCCGGTCGATGCCGACGAGGTCGTTCAGCACCTTGGCGACAGGGGCAAGGCAGTTCGTCGTGCACGATGCGTTCGAGACGACGACGTGGTCCTTCGTCAGTTTGTCGTGGTTGACGCCGTAGACCACGGTCAGGTCAGCACCGTCGGCCGGCGCCGAGACGAGCACGCGCTTGGCGCCTGCGTCGAGATGCGCCTTCGCCTTTTCCCTGGCGGTGAAGATGCCGGTGCACTCCAAGGCGATGTCGACGCCCAGCTCCTTGTGGGGTAACTCGGCCGGGCTCTTGATGGCGGTGACCTTGATGGGGCCTGTTCCAACGTCGATCGTATCGCCGGAAACCGTTACCTGGCCGGGGAAGCGGCCATGCACCGAATCATAGCGCATCAAGTGAGCATTGGTTTCGACCGGGCCGAGGTCGTTGATGGCTACGACCTGGATGTCGGTGCGCCCGCTTTCCACGATCGCGCGCAGAACATTGCGGCCGATGCGTCCAAAGCCATTGATTGCGACCTTCACTGCCATGATGTGTGATCCTCCGAGGATAGGCGTTGGTAGGAGCGGCGCTCGGCTGAGAAACTTTTTGTCGGCGGCGGTGCGCGGGGCTGAAGGCCCAGGAGTGCATCACGACCGGCGCGCCGGCCTCTTTTTGCGAGGCGGCGTCATTAAGTTGACCGGCCGGAGCGATGTCAATCCGCCTTAGGCACTCAGTGGCGCGCGGAAAGTCGCACATCGTCGGTTTGTCGATCTGCGAGGCAGCGGTGCGATTGACGATGCTGGACGATGCCCCCTATGGTTCGATCAGCTTCAGCGGGAGGGTCAGCATGCATACGCACCCTCAGGCCGCATAACTTTCGGAAAGACGGTCATGGCCCCGAGGGCAAAGGCGAAAAAGGCTGCTGCAAGCGCCACTTCGGCCACGCGTTCTGTCAAAGGCAAGTCGGCCTCTTCCAGCAAAGTCGCGAAGCTCGAAGCAGAGTGTCAGGCTCTGCGAGCGGAGCTCAAGGCGGCGCGCGAAGTCATTGCCCGCCTGGAGAAGCGCCAGGAACTTGTGGTTAACAGAATTGATTGGGTCATCGACTCCTTGCATAACCTGCTGGAGGACGGGGGATAGGCCTCGTCGCAGAAGGGGCGTTGCGGCCGACGGGACTCGTCATTCCGGCGAATCAGGGCTTGGGCGCGGCGCGGAAGACGGGGGCGATGGGCCAGGTTTCGGTCACTCTCAACAGCCGGACATATCGTCTTGCCTGCGAGGATGGCGAGGAGGAGCGGCTGGTCGAGCTTGCCACTCACGTCAAGGAGCGGGTCGAGCAACTGACACTGGAGTTCGGCCAGGTCGGTGATGACCGTCTATTGCTGATGGCCGCACTGCTGATCGCTGATGAGCTTTGGGATACGCGCCAGGCCCTCGAGGTGCAGATCGAAGAGGCGACCGAAATGTTGCGCCAGCTGACGGAACCCGAGCCCGCTTCAGCGGGAACTGAAAAATCGGCCAAGAAATCGGCCTGATGTGCGCCGATCAGATGTTGCGGATTTGATCATTGCTCCCGCCAGCCTCGCTTCATCCCGACGCCGTCTGCGCAGGCTGTCACAAAAAACGAGCCGCTATCGGTTTTGAGCGAATACCTGTGACTTAGGTTTATATCGCATCTGCAGCATATGGATTTCGCAACACCCAATCCCTAGATTGGTGATGCTGCGGGGTGCGTCAGGAGCAGATTAATTCTCCAGGGCCTATAAGATCAGCCAGGGAGCTGTCCCTGTCCGGGATCGTGGTCCCGGACACACGGCGCCCACCTTACTTTTGTAGGGACCCGGCGAGATCAAAATCCTGCTCCAACGGCCACCGCGGCACCTGATTTTCCCTTTCATCGCGACCTCATTCGATCGGTTGCGGCTGCGCACCAACCGTTGCCATCAATTGGACGGTGCGCGGACATTACTGTTTGATGGCGCGCATGGATGACATCTCACAGAAGAAAAAAGAACTGCGTGCGCTTGCGAAAGAGCGGCGTGCACGGGCGTTCAAACAACACGGGACGGCGGCGGGCGAGCGGCTGGCCGAAGTCGGCATCGGCTTTGCCAAGCCGCCGGAGCGGGCGGCGTTCTCGGGCTTCCTGGCGATCGGCGAGGAGATCGATCCCATGCCGCTGATGCGGCGGCTTTGGGAGGGTGGTCATGCGGTAGGTCTGCCGGTGATGGTTGGCAAGGCACGACCGCTCGTCTTCCGGCAATGGCGAGAGGACGAACCTCTCAACGAAGTGCAATGGGGCATCCGTGAACCGGGGACCGACGCCCCGGTGATCGTGCCCGACGTCGTGCTGGTGCCGCTTCTGGCGTTTGACGGCCGGGGCTACCGGCTTGGCTACGGCGGTGGGTTTTACGACCGGTCGATTGCCGAGATCCGGCAGACCAAGCAGGTCATCACCATAGGTTTGGCATATGACGAGTTAGAGGTCGACGCGGTGCCACATGACGCGTATGACCAGCGGCTGGATTGGGTTCTGACGCCGTCGGGCCCGAAAAAATGCCGCGTGGACTGATTACCTCATGCGTTTTCTCTTTCTCGGCGACATCGTCGGCCGAACCGGCCGTGACGCGGTCATGGAGCTTTTACCGGGTCTCAGGCAGCGCTGGGCACTCGATCTCGTGGTCGTCAACGGCGAGAATTCGGCTGGCGGGTTCGGCATCACGGAAAAGATCTGCGAGGACCTGATCGACGCCGGCGCGGATGCGATCACGCTGGGCAATCACGCGTTCGACCAGAAGGATACGCTCGTTTTCATCGCGCGGCAGGAGCGACTCATCCGTCCGCTCAATTTCCCCAAGGGAACGCCTGGGCGCGGTGCTGCATTGATTCGTGCACGCAACGGGGCCGACGTGCTGGTCATCAACGCCATGGGGCGCGTATTCATGGCCGATCTCGATTGTCCGTTCCGGGCCATCGATTCTGAACTCACGGCCTGCGCGCTAGGGCAGGGCGCCGACGTCGTGTTCGTTGATTTTCATGCCGAGGCGACGAGCGAGAAGCAGGCGATGGGCCATTTCGTCGACGGGCGTGTGTCGGTGATCGCGGGAACGCATACCCACACCCCTACGGCAGACGAGCGCATCCTGACGGGCGGCACCGCATATATGACGGATGTGGGCATGTGCGGCAGCTACAACTCCGTTCTGGGCATGGAAACCGACGAGCCGATCAACCGGTTCGTCACGAAGATCCCGCGGGGGCGCTTCGAGCCTGCAGCGGGGCAGGCCACGTTATCGGGCCTGGCGGTGGAGATCGACGACTCGACAGGGCTCGCCGTCAGGCTGAAGGCGGTTCGTCTGGGCGGCGTGCTGTCTTCGAGCGAACCGGAATTCTGGGCGGTGTGACCCGAAGAATCGGCGCCTTGACCCCAACGCCGCGTTCTGGCCTGTAGAGCGGGCGAGGTTCGGATTGAACAACGTCTGGCCGTTGCGGCCTGCTCTACCTCCGCGTTTGAGATACCGATTGATGCACCGATGGAAGCACAACAGCTTCCATCTCAGCCGATCAGGCTCTAGAACGTGCCCAGCCGCCGATGGCGGCAAATTGGGCGACCTCAGCAGTTTCGGGACACGACGATGGCCGGGCATTCAGCATTCAAGAACATCATGCACAAGAAGGGTCGCGCCGACGCGGCCCGGGCGAAGATGTTCGCCAAGCTGGGGCGGGAGATCACCGTTGCAGCCAAAATGGGAATGCCGGATCCCACAATGAATCCACGGTTGCGTCTGGCCATTCAGGCCGCACGTGCGGAAAACATGCCCAAGGACAATATCGACCGGGCGATCAAAAAGGCGGTCGGCGGCGACAGCGAAGCCTACGAGCAGGTACGCTACGAGGGTTATGCGCCGGGAGGCATCGCCGTCATCGTCGAAGCATTGACGGACAATCGCAACCGGACGGGCGGAGCCGTGCGGGCGGCCTTCACGAAGTTCAGCGGGAATCTCGGCGCCACCGGTTCGGTCTCGCACATGTTCAATCATGTCGGCGAGATTACATATGCGGTTTCGGCGGGCTCAGCGGAGAAGGTGCTTGAGGCGGCGATCGATGTAGGGGCAGACGACGTGGTTTCCGATGATGACGGGCACGTCATCACCTGCGGGTTCGACAGCCTAGGCACCGTGGCCGGTGCGCTGGAGGACTCACTGGGCGAGGCCGAAAGTGTGAAGGCCATATGGAAGCCCAACCTGACCAGTCCCGTTGACGAGGATCAGGCGCGTACGATCATGAAAATGATCGCCCTGCTGGAGGATGACGACGACGTGCAGAATGTCTTCGCCAATTTCGACATATCCGAAGACATTCTCAGCAAGCTGACCGCGGCCTGATTGTGCGTCCGGCGGCCCGCGCGTCAGAATAGGCATTCTGTAGCGTGATGTGGTCGGCGCGACCGTCGCATCGAAAAAAACAAAAAATAATATCGAGTGGTAGCTTCCGCCATTTACCGTTGCGGGCGCAAGGCGAGGGCGTTTGGGCTGCGTTGCGAGCCCTGGCATGGCTCGTGTGGGTGCAAGTCATCAAGGCCAGCATGCGTCATGCAGCTGCCGACCAACTCATTGAAATATATATTTTATGTTTGGATCGTGGATGGGGCGTCCGGGGCTTCGGAGGGCGGCGCGGGCAGCAGTTCGTCGGTACACGCGCGCGGATCGTCAGGGCTCGGCAAGGCCTTACCCGAATGCGAGAATTTGAAAGCTTTCTTGAACGGAAAATATTGGGAGACGCCGTAAGTTGGTTTTCGCCATCATTTAAATGACCATTTGATTTGGTGAATTCATGAAATGCAACTCAAGTGATTTCTCAAGCGATTTTGTTGAAGGCGCTCGCAATGATTTTCATTGCACCTCCAGCGAGGAAAGCCGACCAGAACATCTGGCGCAGTTGCTTCAGGTGCTCGAGCGGCAGCGGCGCATAGCCGAAAAGCTGGCGGCGTTCGAGCGAGAGATGCAGGCGCGGGAAGCGTGGGCAGCGCAAGCAGCAGACGAGACCGTGGTGTAGCCGGCGCTGCCTTGGCTGGCTCAACTGCACCTCAAGCCAGCCAGGGTCGCGTCCGATGTCATTATCAACCGTATCCGTGCCAACTCAAACGGCGGGCTTCGGCCCGCCGTCTTTTCATCTCGGGGCCGATGTACTTGCGCGCTGGGCTGTGCCGTGGGGACATCGCCATCGGGGGCAGAGTGCGCGTTGCGGCCTGGATGTCTGCTCTGGTCCGCTTGATCCGGGGGCCTCGTCACGGGGGCGATTTGCGCGCAAGTGTGGCGGCAAGGGGCGCCGGCCCATGCTATTCCTGGCACATGCAAAGAGATTCGATTCGCATCATCGGAATTGATCCTGGCTTGCGGCGCACCGGCTGGGGCGTCATCGAGTCGGATGGGGTGCGGCTCAGCTATGTCGCCAGCGGCCATCTGACGTCGACCAGCGACGAATCGCTGGCCTACCGGCTGCGCGAGCTGTTTGAGGGTATCTCCGGCGTGATCAGCGCCTGGCAGCCGCGCGAGGCGGCGGTGGAAGAAACGTTCGTCAATGAAAATGCGCGTGCGACGCTGAAGCTGGGCCAGGCACGCGGCATGGCGCTGCTGGCTCCGGCAATGCGGGGACTGCAGGTCGCAGAATATCCGCCGAACCTCATCAAGAAGACGGTGGTGGGCGCCGGGCATGCGGAGAAGCGCCAGATCCAGGCGATGATCGGATTTCTCCTGCCGAGGGCGAAGTTCGAGAGCGCCGACGAAGCCGACGCGCTGGCAATTGCCATCTGCCATGCCAACCATCGCGGCGCGCAGTCGCTGGCGGCCAGAGTGCTGGCGAAGGCGGGTCGGTGATGATTGGTAAGTTGCGCGGCAAGGTGGATGCGGTCGGCGAAAGCCATCTGATCCTCGACGTGAACGGGGTTGGCTACGAGGTGCAGGCGTCGGCGCGGACGCTGCGCAATCTCAAGCTCGGCGACGAGGTCTCTCTCACCATCGATACGCACGTACGCGAGGATGCGATCCGTCTTTATGGATTTTCCAGCGAGGTCGAGCGCAACTGGTTCCGCACGCTGCAGAACGTGCAGGGCGTCGGTGCGAAGGTGGCGCTCGCGGTGCTGGGTGTGCTCTCCACGCAGGATCTCGCCAACGCGGTGGCGCTCGGCAACTGGGCGGCGGTCGAGCAGGCGCCGGGTGTGGGCAAGAAGCTGGCGCAGCGCATCGTCTCCGAATTGAAGGACAAGGCGCCGGCGCTCAGCATGGCGGGCCTGAACATCAAGGGCCTTGCGGGCAAGGCGGAGGCTGGTTCGTCGCGGGTTACGGCGCAAGGGGCGGCGGATGGCATGGCCGCGGCCGAGGCGATCTCGGCGCTCACCAATCTCGGCTACAACCCGGCGCAGGCCAGTCAGGCGGTCGCGGCGGCCATGCAGGAGCTGGGCAACGACGCCGATACGGCCAAGCTCATCCGGCGGGGTTTGAAGGAGCTGGCGCGATGAGCGGTGAAGACGACGCCAGCGGTCAGTCGCACGGTCCGGGCAACGGCCAGCGGGCGCTGTACACGTTTCTTGGCTATTCGCTCGTCGGGTCTTTTCTTGCCGGGTTTGTGACGTTCGCGGGTTTGATCCTGGCGGGTCCGCTGCACCTTGATGCGCTGATCCCGGCAGGCATGCCGAATGCGGGCGCCGCGGCGATCGCCGCGTTCGTGTGGTCGGTCATTCCGGCCTCGGCAGCCGGAGCAGCGCTGGCACTGGTCGTGCTGCGGCACGGCGGCTTTGCCTGGATCACGGCGGCGGCGGCGGGCGGCATCGCCTTCATGCTGGCGGCAATCGCGATGCCAGTACCCGAGGGGCTCGCTCTCACGCCGCTCACGGCGCTTGCCGCTTTTATTGCGATCGGCGTGCAAAGCATGTTGCGCAACGCGAAGATCATACTGTGAAAGCACCGTAATGCGGCGGTAAAGCAATCAATTCGTGGTTTGTCTGAGAACCTTCAATCACGGCTTCGACGGAAGCATGACTGCGCACCACACAGGCAATCAGGCTCTGAGCGGGATGTTGCCGGGGCACAGCATCGTGCCGATTACGCGGTGGGCACGGGCAAAGGGATGGCGCGGGTGCAAATTGTGATAGAAGCGGAACGACTCAGGAATTCCGTACCGACCGGCTTGCAGCTCGCCAAATGTCCGACCCGAAGACACCCGACGATCGCATCGTCACCAGCGCCAAACGCGAGACGGACGCCTTCGAGGCGCAGATCCGGCCGCAATCGCTCGATGAGTTCATCGGCCAGGAGCAGGCGCGCGCCAACCTCAAGGTTTTCATCCAGGCGGCCAAGTCGCGCGGCGATGCGCTCGACCATGTGCTGTTCGCCGGGCCCCCGGGTCTCGGCAAGACGACACTCGCGCAGATCATGGCAAAGGAACTCGGTGTCGGATTTCGTGCGACCTCGGGTCCGGTGATTTCCAAGGCCGGCGATCTGGCGGCGCTCCTGACCAATCTGGAGGAGCGCGACGTCCTGTTCATCGACGAAATCCACCGTCTCAATCCGGCGGTGGAGGAAATCCTTTATCCGGCGATGGAGGATTTCCAGCTCGACCTGATCATCGGCGAGGGGCCTGCGGCCCGCTCGGTGCGCATCGATCTGGCCAGATTCACCTTGGTCGGGGCGACGACGCGCGCCGGATTGCTGACGACGCCGCTTCGGGATCGTTTCGGCATTCCCGTGCGCCTCAACTTCTACACTATCGAGGAACTGCAGCACGTCGTCACGCGCGGAGCACGGGTGCTCGGCGCGCCGATGAACGCCGACGGTGCACGTGAGATCGCAACGCGGGCCCGCGGCACGCCGCGTATCGCAGGGCGGCTGCTCCGACGCGTGCGGGACTTCGCTGCGGTGGCGGGCGTGCCGGTGATCGATGCAGGGATTGCGGACACCGCACTGCGCGCGCTGGAGGTGGACAACGAGGGCCTCGATGCGCTCGATCATCGCTATCTGATGTGTATTGCCAAGAATTATGACGGCGGGCCTGTCGGCATCGAGACGTTGGCGGCGGCGCTGTCGGAGCCGCGCGATGCACTGGAGGAGATCGTGGAGCCCTATCTGCTGCAACAGGGTTTCATTGGCCGGACACCGCGCGGCCGTGTGCTGACGCTCAAGGCGTACCGGCACCTCGGTTTGTCGGGACCAGCGCGGCAGGCGACGCCCGGCCTCCCCTTGTTCGAGGAGAGCGAAGACGGCGACGGACAAAACGGCACGGGGCGCGTTCGTGGCTCTTGATCGCTATTTTGAATGATCCGGGCAGGTCACAATTCTGCACGGACGCCGGATTCCACGCCAGCACGAACCTGATTTGCCAAGGCACGCTTGCGGAGCGCTCGGATGAACCTGTTTGAGCCCGATTTTGTGGATGTATAGTATTCGACGTGTTGTCGGGAGCAGGCCATGCGTACGTGGTCGGGAGAATCCAATGCACGATCATCTAGCAAAGGCGAAAGCGCTCAACGCCAAAGAACTGCTGGTTCTCAAGGCGCTGCGGGCGCAGCGGCGCCCGCATTCGGCCTATGAGTTGATCGACGAATTACGATCGCATGGAGTTACCGCGCCAGCTACCATCTATCGGGCACTGCAACGCCTGATCAAGCTCGGTCTGGCGCACCGGTTGGAATCGCTGAATGCCTTTGTTGCATGCGCGGATGGCGAGCACTGCGCGGCGGCTCGCAGTGTCGTCTTCGCTATTTGTGACGACTGCGGGCGTGTGGAGGAGATTTCGGAAATCGATGTCATGCCGAGCGTCGGCAAGTGGTCGAGGACGAGCCACTTTACGGTGCGGTCAATGACCTTCGAGCTACGCGGCCAATGCGGCGCATGTAGCGGCGGCGCATGATGCCGTCGGGCCATGCGGATGACCAGCACACGTCACCGAAATATGCTTGAGATCAGGTCACAACGGCCAGACGTGATTCAATCTGGATCCGATCTGCTCCAGCGCATCACCTGCTGAACTGTGAAGCGATTCGCAATCTGCTGCGCGGCGCCCAGTACGCGTGAATTGGCCCGCGCGAAATTGCCGATGAAGTTGCCGGCGTTCTTATAAGATTGCGCTCAGCTCAGTGCCGTCCCCGCCACAGATCCTCGTCGAGTCGTAGCGCCGGCTGGTCGCCTATTCGCGCGCGATAGATCTGTATGTTGGAAAGCACCTTGCCGACGTATTCGCGTGTCTCTTCGAAGGGGATTCGCTCGATCCAGTCGACCGCATCGAGATTGGCGCTTCGCGGATCGCCGAACGCTTTGATCCACTGCCTCGCCCGCCCTGGCCCTGCGTTGTAGCCCGCGAGCGTGAGCGGATAGTTGCCGTCGAACTCGCCCATCCGATCGCCAATGTAGGCCGAGCCGATCATCGTATTGTAGACCTTGTCGCTCAGCAGCCGTGGGATATCGCACTTTATTTTATGATCGCGGCAGACGTGGCGTGCCGTGACTGGCATGACCTGCAGCAGTCCGCGCGCGCCGGCTCCTGACACGATCTGTGTGTTGAACTCGGTCTCCTGGCGAGCAATGCCGAGCAGGAAGGCGAGTTCGGGCGGATTGCGCAGTGGTTCATAGGCCGGGAACGCCCGTGTCGGATAGGAGTAGATGAGGAGATTGTGCCCGTCGGCGATGGCCGACTTGGCAATTCGCAGCGACATTTGCGTGTCGCCGAGCGCATCGGCCAGATGCGCCACGAGGCCCGACCAGGCCTCGCTTGATTTCACGACGCGCGCGTTGGCGAGAAACGACCGGAAGATGACCGGGCCGAGGCCGGCGCGCTGTGCGATCACCGCTGCCCTGAGCGAATCGAGCTTTTGTAGCGCGTCCACCTCCGCTTCGCTGGCGCGCTGCGGTACGATGATCTCGATCCTCTGTTTGCCGGGGCTGAGCTTCTGCAGCGCCAGGAGCGCGTGGAACGTATCGCGCTCGCGCGTCGCTCGTTCGTAAGCGCTGCGCGCCTCCTTGGTGCGCCCGAGTGCCTCAAGTGCACGCCCGATCCAGTAATCGCCTTTGGAACGGCTCAGAGGACCGTCTGCGGCCTCGCGCATAGCCTTGAAATGCTTGAGAGCGGTTTCGTAGGACTTGAGGTAGCGCATGGCGATCCAGCCGGCCATGAACCGTTGCTCCTTGAGCGGGTTGACCGTCAGCGGTCCCGCATCGCGAACGAGTTCGTAGGCAAGCTTGTAGTTGTTGCCGTCGAGCGCTTCGTAGGCGTTGGCCCGCCGCTCCTCCCACCAATCATCGGGACTGACGATTTTACCGGGATCAGTCGGTGCGGAGAGCAGGATCTTGATTGCTTCCGTGGTCTTGTTTTGCCGGCGCATGAGCTGCGCGCGCTGGAATGCAAGCCCCCAATCAGCTTTCTCGTCAGCCGGCAGCGCCGCCATCAGATTCGCGGCGGACGAGGAGCGCAGGTAGACGGCGAGTCGCGCTTCTGCCTTGCGGCGCTCTGCCTCGGGCAGCAGTGGAATGATCCGGCGGATATAGGAGGCCTGCTCGTTGCGGCTGGCTTTCCACCGCCGGTCGCTCAGCAAGAACCGGTCGAGCCGCCAGCGGTGATCGGCCGTCGTCAGCAGCGATTTGAAGCGCTCCAGGAACCCGCTTTCCAGCGTCGCCGGGATGTCGCCTTCGCGCCATGCTTTTGCAGCCAGCCGTCGCGCGGCTTCGCGCTCCCCGGTGGCGAGATAGGCCGATGCGAGGGCCGCTTCGCCGATGGCCGTCTCCGGCTTGCCGTCGGGGAAGAAGGATCGGATCTCCTGCGCATTGCCGCCCTGCGTGAAGAGGGTTTCCTCGAGCCGCTGAGTGAGCAGTCCACGCTGCGGCCAGGCCGGATTCTGGTCGAGGAACGAGCGATACGCGCGCGCCGTGCCGATGCCGCGGGTCAATGCATACCAGGCGACGAGCTTGCGCGCGGTTGGATCGGTTATGCCGGCCGCGGCGTCGCCCGCCTCACTGGTGTCCTTGCCTATTTTCGCAAACGCCGCTTTGACGCGTGCCAGGTCCTCATCGGAGATCGCAAGCTTCAGAACTGGCGAGAGGACAGAATCGGCATAACGCCGATATGCAACTTCTGCTGTACCATCCGCCGGTGGCCGGGGCGAGAAACGCCTGCTCGCCGTATCCGGCATCGCCGCAGGGGGCGGGGGAGAGGGAGAGACTAACATCTGTGCCAGGCCCGTTGTACGCGATGGACTGGCCGCAGGAGCGGGAACCTGCGACATGGCTGCGTCTGGAAGCGCGAGAAGCAGACAGATCGCTGCGCCACCGGCAGCAGGACGCCAAGCGCGTTGGGAAAGGCGCCCGGATCGTGGGTAGGCAGTCATGGCATCGGCCATTTTCATCGCTATCCTTCCAGTCTCCGACAGGGGCAATCCGGCTTGCGGGCGGGAGAACGAGCGCATAATGTCGCCCGCAATCTGGTCGTCGCCCGCATTCTGGCAATATCTTTGCATATCGCCACGTGTCGCGAAGGGTAACGGCTGTCTGTCGCCGGGCAAGCCGAACGTGGTCAACAGCCCTTCAGTCCAGCGTTAGTTGGGCGATACCAAGGCGGTACGGATTATTGGAGGCACGGTTTGTTGCAGCCCTGTGCGCAATGGAAATGCGCTGGGCGCCGGCAGGCCGGAAGATCGGGATCGTTCATCATGTTCAAGGGCTCAAATACCGCGCTCATCACGCCATTCCGCAACGGTGCGGTGGACGAGAAGGCGCTGGCAAACATCGTCGATTGGCAGATCAGAGAGGGAACGCATGGTCTCGTTCCGGTCGGCACGACCGGCGAAAGCCCCACCCTCGATTATGAGGAGCACAAGCGCGTCATCGAGATCACCATCGAAGTCTCGGCTGGCCGCGTTCCGGTGATCGCCGGCACCGGGTCGAACTCGACCTCCGAGGCGATTGAGCTGTCGCAACATGCCGAGAAGGCTGGCGCGAGCGGTCTTCTGATCGTCACGCCTTATTACAACAAGCCGACCCAGGAAGGGCTCTATCAGCACTTCAAGGCGATCAATGACGCGGTCGATACACCGATTATCATTTACAACATACCGGGTCGCTCGGTGGTCGACATGTCGGTAGCGACGATGGCGCGGCTTTATGAGCTGAAGAACATCGTCGGCGTGAAGGACGCAACCGCAAACCTCGCCCGCGCCTCCCAACAGCGTCTGGCAATGGGACCGGACTTCTGCCAGCTCTCCGGCGAGGATGCGACTGCTCTGGGCTTCATGGCTCACGGCGGTCACGGCTGCATCTCGGTCGCCTCCAACGTCGCGCCGCGACTGTGCGCGGACTTCCAGAACGCTTGCATGAAGGGCGATTTCAAGACGGCACTGGCGCTGCAGGACAGGCTGATGCCGCTGTTCGACGCCATGTTCGTGGAGACCAATCCGGGGCCCGTGAAGTACGCTGTGTCGCGTCTCGGATTTTGCACGGCCGAATCACGCCTGCCGATGGTCCCGGTCTCCGAGGAGACCAAGCGCGTCGTCGATGCGGCGATGGGTAAGGCCGGCCTGCTCGATGCCGCCAGGGCCGCCGAATAGGTCGCGACGTCCCACACATCTGACAGTTGAGGAATGGGGCCTATGGCCGCCAGCAAGGACGACGGCCGCAAGCGGATTGCGGAGAACCGCAGGGCACGCTTCGAGTTCCGCATCGGCGAGGACATCGAGGCAGGCCTCGTGCTGACCGGAACCGAGGTCAAGTCGCTGCGCAAGGGCCAGGCCAACATCGCCGAGAGCTATGCATCGGTGGAGGACGGCGAGTTGTGGCTCGTTAATGCCTACATCGCCGAATACCCCGAGGCTGGCCCCTTCTTCCAGCACGAGCCGCGCCGCAAGCGGAAGCTGCTCATCTCAAGGCGTGAGCTGCACAAACTTGCCATCGCCATCGATCGCAAGGGCATGACGCTTGTGCCGCTGTCGATCTACTTCAATGCCAAAGGCCGGGCGAAGCTGAAGCTCGCGCTGGCCGAGGGCAAGAAGCTGCACGACAAGCGCGAAGATGCCGCCAAGCGCGACTGGAACCGCCAGAAGGCGCGGCTCATGCGCGAGAAGGGGTGAAGACGCAGTTGGCAATTTCCCGGGATCACACAATGGGACCAGTCCGGGGATCGCGTTTTTTGGATGAGGGGAAAGAATGGCGGAGCCCTGGCCGTGGCCGGCGCCAGCGGATGATGGCGCGGCGGTCCATCTCGTCGCAGGCACGCGACTGCCGACGATAGCGCTGCCATCTTCTGCCGGCGTCGCTATCGACCTGTCACGGCTTGACGGCCGCGCGGTCGTCTTTGTCTATCCATTCACTGGTACGGCGGGAAAGCCAAATCCACCTGGCTGGGACGACATCGCGGGCGCCCATGGCTCCACGCCCGAGGCGCAAGGTTTCCGCGACCTGATGCCGATGTTTGCGATGAAGTCCGTCAAGGTATTCGGCTTGAGTGCCCAGGCGAGCGCGGATCAGCAGGCATTCGCACGGCGCCAATCGTTAACATATCCGTTGCTGTCCGATTCCGACTTTCGCTTCACAGATGCGCTGCGCTTGCCACGGTTTGCAACCGGAGGCGTCACGTATTTGAAGCGACTGACTTTAATCTTGCGCGCTGGCGTCATCGAACGCTGCATGTACCCCGTCCACCCGCCGCATACACATGCCGAGCAGGTTTTAACCGTGCTGGGTTGATCCCGCGATGCGATGCATTGGCCGAATGCAGGCAAGGATTGGCAACTGCAATACACTCCCGGGAAACTGGGTGTGAGCGGTTCAGTTGCATTCGAGTGCGCATGCTAACGTGATCGTAAATGTTTGATGGCACGGTATGGGTGGCAGGGCATGATGCCTGCCGAGGCACGGCAATATGTAATGAGGCCGACTGTGAGCGTACCTAGTCTTGCGTCTGATCGCTTCTGGAACCAATTCAGGGCCGACATCGCCGACACCCTTTCCGATGAGCAGAAAGGGGAAATCGACCGGGTTCTCAGTCTTCCAACGGGGGCGTCTGCCGTTGGACCCGGTGATCTGCGATTGTCGTTTGGATGGTGCTTCGTGCGCTTGATGTGGGGACTGGAAAAGCGCAATTCGGATCGCGTCAAACGCGACGAAAAGGTCCATCCCATAATGACGCGTCGCAATGCGCCGATGCTGGCGTCGCTGTTCGCCGGCTATGCTGCGCTGTGGTACGTCGCACTCAGCCTGGGTCTGGCCGGTATCGCTTACCTCTGGCTCTGACCTCGGATACCTTTACCATTTCACATCTAGCTTGCTTGCTTGGCGGTCGCGATGAGCCGCTCCGACTACAGCACGTCGCTCTCTGCGTCCTCGACAGACACACCCATCCTATCCAGACCTTCTTCGAGATAATCGGCAAGTAGCGGCTGTCCTAAGAGGTATTCGGCAACGGAATTGACACGCTCGTTCTGCGCCGTCTCGACCGCCTCGTCGAAGTCCTCCGGATCGTACGTGCCGCGGCCGACCCAGCACAGCGCTACGAGTTGGGTCTGCTCGTCATCGTTCAGGGCGTCGATGAAAGCCACGAGTTCGTCGTGCAGACCCTGGTCGGTTCCGCTTTCCTCACCGCCCGTGTCCTCCTCATTATCCGTGTTCCATGCATCGACCTTGGCGTCAAACTCGCGTGCGCGGATAATGACGTGAGCAACCTTCTCGGGAGCGATTTCCATCGGCATTTCTGGCCTCGTCGCGGCATCCAGGGCTTCGGCTTCAGTGCATCGACCGGTGGAAGGCCCGAGTCAAGCAGTCCGTTCCCATCAGACAACGAAGTGCAGTCTTCCGCAATTGCTAAACGCCGCGACATCAGGTCAGCAGCCGATGGCTGCGCGGGCGGTCTTCAAACGGTGTCTCCAGCCGTGGCAACGAACGAACCGCCCCGGATTGCGGCAAGATCGGAACGTCTGAAAGCGCGTGTGCGCTCAAGCTCCCAGCGAAGGCATGAATCAGGTTCTCAATCAGGAATCGGGGAATGCCAATGCGGCCAATATGGTCCCGCCGGATCGCGATCCGCGCTGACACATGGTACGGTCATAGCCATCATTGATGCCCATGGAATCTGTGGCGTCAACTCGCAGACGAGGCGCTCGGTCCGGCACCATCAATCGCGGTGCGAATGTTCGCAAACACATCCCGGAACATTTGCGGCGTGAGGCGCCCCGTATTGGTGTTGTAGCGCGAGCAATGGAAACTGTCGGCCAGCGTCAATCCATTGTCGAGCGCGTGCATGGTCCCGTGCGCGAACCGATGCGCAGCCTTCCTGACGCCGAGCGTGGATAGGATCTGATCGTGAGCGATGCGGCCGAGCGCCAGGATCACGACCAGCCGCTGTTGTGCGGCAATGCGGCCGGCGAGGAACGGCCGGCAGTTGGTGATCTCCGATGAGGTTGGTTTATTTTCCGGCGGTACGCACCGAACGGCATTGGTGATCATGCAGTCCTTGAGCTTGAGGCCGTCGTCGGCCGCAGCCGCATAGCATCCGCGCGCAAAGCCGAAATCCAGCAACGTCTGATAGAGGAGATCGCCAGCATAATCGCCGGTGAAAGGGCGCCCCGTGCGGTTGGCACCCCTGAGGCCAGGCGCCAGACCGACGATGAGCACCCGACCTTGTGGATCGCCGAAGGACGGCACCGGCGCGTTGAACCACTGCGGCTCCGCGCGCTCATTCGCAGCCCGGAATTCAGCGAGCCTCGGGCACAACGCGCAGTCGGCCGCCGGCTCCGGTAGACCTGCCGTGAATGCTTCGATCGTTGAATTTGCGATGCCGGCTGAGATTTTCGCACGCGCCATGGGGTAACCTTGCGTCTGATCGGCTGGGGTGGAAACGCTCCGGTTTCCAGCAGTTTTAGCTGAAGTGCACAGCGGTTCAGCGTGAAAGAAATGGCTCAGAACAAAGGGTTGGATCGTGGATGTGTTTACGCCAAATATAAAAACGGTCTCAGCCTGCGCTGAGACCTGCGTATGCATATATTCAGTGAGTGTCGAGCGCAGCAAGCCGATGATCGGCAGCCCACGCCGCGTGTCGTACGTGCTGGGGCTGCACCACAGATCGTTATCAGAGTCCGTCAGCCAGGTCTTCGGCGTCCTCGTAGGGAACAGGCTCGGCAACGCCGCGATGGTTGCTGCGCTGATTGTAGCCACGTGCATTCCCCTCGCGTCCCGCCCTCTGCGCCGGGTCGCGGCCGATGACGGCTTCGAGGTCCGCAAGGTCGATGAACTGATCGGCTTGCCGCCGCAACTCATCGGCAATCATGGGTGGCTGGGTCTGCAGCGTGGACAGAACGCTGACACGCTTCCCTTTTTGCTGCAGCGCTGCAACCAGACCGCGAAAATCACCGTCACCGGAGAAGAGAACGATGTGGTCGAGCGTATCGGCGAGGCGCATGGCGTCGACAGCAAGCTCGATGTCCATGTTGCCTTTCACCTTGCGTCGACCGGTGGAGTCGGTGAATTCCTTGGTCGGCTTGGTCACCATCGTATAGCCGTTGTAATCGAGCCAATCGATGAGAGGACGAATTGAGGAGTATTCCTGATCTTCCGCAAGCGCCGTGTAGTAGAGCGCACGCACGAGATGCGCACGTTGCCGGAAATGTGCGAGCAATCGCTTGTAGTCGATGTCAAAGCCGAGCGCCCTCGAAGTCGCATAAAGATTTGCGCCGTCGATGAAGAGTGTGATCCGCTCGTGAGGGTAGAAGTGCATGTTCTGTTCCAGTGCGTACAGATTGGCGTAATTGCTCAGACCATGTATAATTCTGGGTGGTTCACTCGCCCAGCCCTATTAATCGGTATCCGAATGATTGCTCCTAACCCACCCGAAGAGACTAAAACGTTAGCCTACACACATATTTATGGATGAATATGTGCGCGCCTTTTGGGGGAGGCAATGTGGGTTGCCGAATAACAGATTTTCAATTGTGCGATGTAAATCATTCGCCAGCTCACTGGTCAGTTGCCGGATACTGACCGACCAGTACACTGAAATCAGGAATAAATCCAGCAATCTGTATTCGGGCCATTCATAAACAACGCCCGTCAGATGTAAACCCTTCCTCGACACACCACAGACAGTGGTCGAGAATTTTCAACGACGCTCCATAGATAGGTGCAGGTCTGATTTCATCAAGGAGGCGGGTTGAAAATCGGTCCTGTTCATGCGAGAGAGTTCTCAAACTGGCTTTGGGCAAGGGGCGCGGCGGCCGCGCTCCGGTTGCTGTGTGCCTTGAGCCGATTGGCGTGTTGCAAGCCGAGACACGTCCATTAACCGTTCAAACCACCGAAAGGACGCCGCTGATGGCTCGCGTCACCGTCGAAGATTGCGTTGATAAGGTTCCCAACCGGTTCGAGCTTGTTCTGCTCGCCGCCCATCGCGCGCGCACCATTGCCGGGGGCGGCGCCATTACAGTTGATCCCGACAACGACAAGAATCCGGTCATCGCGCTGCGCGAGATCGCTGAGGTGACAGTGCCATCTGAGGACATGCGCGAAAGCCTGATCCACTCGATCCAGAAGAATGTCGAGGTGGACGAGCCTGAGGCCGTCGCCGCTCCGCTTCTGCCCAGTGACCGGCGGTCCCCGGTTCTTGGCCGCGACGACCACTCGACCGACACCGTCGTCGATGTGATGACCGAAGAGCAGCTCCTGCGCGGCCTCGAGGCGCTGACGCCTTCGGAGCCCTCGGCGACCGGCGGCAGTGGCGGCCCGCGCGACCGCGGCCGTTGATTTGGGGGCGGGGTTGATCTCAACGCCCAGTCGCGTGACGGCCGGCTCCCGCGTGCGCTGCTCGCCACCGGAGCAGCGGGCGGGGTGAAACGCATTGCTCCCCATGCCGCTTCTGGTGGTAAGGAGTCCGCCCGGACATGATGCGTCAGTATGAACTCGTTGAACGGGTTCTGAGCTACGATCCAAAGGCCGACGAGGCGCTGCTCAACCGCGCCTATGTCTATGCAATGCGGGCGCATGGCGCACAGAAGCGTGCAGATGGCGCGCCCTATTTTTCCCATCCTCTGGAAGTTGCTGCGATCCTGACCGAGTTCAAGCTCGATGATGCGACGATCGCAACGGCGCTGTTGCATGACGTGATCGAGGACACGGATACAACGAGGTCCGAGATCGACCAGTTGTTCGGCGGCGAGATCGGTGCACTCGTCGATGGTCTCACCAAGATCAAGAAGCTTGACCTGGTCACAAAGGAGGCGCAGCAAGCGGAGAATTTTCGCAAGCTTCTCGTCGCCATATCATCCGATATTCGCGTGTTGTTGGTGAAGCTTGCCGACCGACTGCACAACATGCGCACGCTCGAGCACAAGAAGCCCGCAAGCCGCCGTCGGACATCCGAGGAAACGCTCGACATCTATGCGCCGCTGGCTGGCCTCATGGGCATCCAGGCGATGCGTGACGAGTTGGAGGATCACGCATTTCGCTGGCTGCATCCCGAAGCCTATGAAGCGGTGACCGGTAAGCTTGCCGAGTTGCGCAAGAAGAACGAGAACCTCGTCGAGGACATTCGCCTGTCGCTCAGCCGCAAGCTTGACGAGATGGATGTCGAAGCCGAGGTCAGGGGCCGCGAGAAGCGGCCTTACGCCATCTGGCGCAAGATGCAGAACAAGCAGATCTCGCTCGAACAGCTGTCCGACATTTACGGCTTTCGCATCATCGTTGCGAATACGGACGACTGCTATCGCGTACTGGGTGTCGTCCATCGCACGTGGCAGATGGTTCCGGGCCGCTTCAAGGACTACATTTCCGTTCCCAAGCGCAACAACTACCGCTCGCTGCACACCACATTGATCGGGCCGCGCGCACAGCGCGTCGAGCTGCAGATCCGCACCCGCGAAATGCACGAGGTGGCCGAATACGGCATCGCGGCGCACGCGCTCTACAAGAACGGGATGATGCTGAAATCGGCCGTGGCCGACGCGGCTCGTGGCGCTGTGACCGACGATGGCGAGATCTCGGCACGGATGATCGCAGCCGCGGAGGCGAATGGTGCCCACGTCGTTCACGCGCATGTCCCAGAGATTGAGGAAAACCCGTATTTCCGTTTGCGCCAGCTCGTCGGAACGCTTCTGGAAGGCTCCAATTCCGAGGAGTTCCTGGAGCACACAAAATTGGAGCTCTTCCACGACCAGGTCTTCTGCTTCACGCCCAAAGGTCGGCTAATCGCCCTGCCGCACGGCGCCACCGCGCTCGATTTTGCGTATGCCGTCCATACCGATATCGGCAACACCGCTGTCAGTGCCTATGTCAACGGCCGGCGATCGCCGATCGATACGATCCTGCGAAATGGCGACGAGGTGCAGATTCTGACATCCAAGACGCACCGGCCACCCTTGGTGTGGGAAAAGTTTGTAGCCACCGGCCGTGCCCGCAGCGCCATCCGCAAGATAGCCCGCGAAGCAGCGCGCCAGCAGTATTCCGAGCTGGGCCGCCGTCTCCTGGCGTCCAAATTTGAGGCTGCCGAAGTCGCTTTCAGCGACGAAAAGGTGCGCCGCGTCATGGCCCGCCTCAATCAGAAATCTCTGGAGGACCTCTACGCTGCCGTAGCGCGCAACGAGCTGGGGCCATCGGTTGTCATCAAGGCGGTCGCACCTGACGCCCAGTTGCCCGCGCCAGCAACGCCTGCGCGCCGCCCGCGCAACCGCTACGACACCGTCCAGAACCAGGAAGGCTGGTTCAACCTCTCAAAAGTGATGGGGCTGAAGTTCAAGCTCGGCAACATTGCGGCGGGCGAGCAGGCGGTCAAGCCCGGCAGTGCACCATTGCGCATTATGCGCTCGGACGTGCCGGTGGTGTTCGAGGAAGGGGGAGCCGTTCCCGGCGACCGCATCGTCGGCGTTCTGACACCGACAAACGGTATCCACATCTTCCAGATCCACTCGCCGCGCCTGCAAGAGCATGAGCACGACAATTGGATCGATGTGACCTGGGACCTCGACCCTGGGCAGCCGGTCCGGTTTCCCGCACATATTTCGGTGACGGCACTCAACGAGCCAGGTTCGCTGGCCGAAATCGCCCAGGTGATCGGTGAAGCCGACGGCAATATCGACAACGTCAAGATGATGCACCGCGGCGCCGACTTCACGGAGATGAGGATCGATCTGGAGGTATGGGATCTGGCCCACCTCAACCAGATCATCGCCGGCCTGCGCCAGAAGGCGGTGGTCAATACGGTCGAGCGGGTGTTCGAGTAACGCGTGTATCCAGCGTGGCGCGAAAGCTTTAAAAGCTAAGTGTATGTGTCAGCGGCTTGCGTTGTATCGAAGTCGCAGTGATCTGCTGGACAGCCGTTCGGTAAATAGATTTGATCCGCAACCCAGCCTTCGTATCGTAACATCTCGTAAAGCTTGGGATGCGCATCGCCAGTCCCCACTTGGTGATAGTGGCGTTCGGTGTTGCTCACCCTAGCGCAGCGACCGGCTGCCGCGTTGCGGAGTTCGGAGCAAAAGGGGAAATTCGCGCCGAATTTTTGGGCTGCGGCATGAGTGGCAAGCCGCGGAACCGGATGAGGTCAGAACCCAAATGCTGTTCAAGCAGCGCCAGCCGCCGAGCATTGCAGAACGGATCAGGGTGTGGTTGTGGCCGCGCCGAAGTTGGTCGCGCTCACTACGCTACGTTCTCTACAGGATCGTCCGTTTGCGTGCCAATCCGCACAGTCTGGCGCTCGGCTGCGCCGCAGGCGTCTTTGCCGCCTGCACGCCGCTGATCGGCGGCCAGATCGTGCTGGCCGCATTGTTGGCGCTTACTCTGCGCGCCAACGTGCCCGCCGCAATCCTCGCAACCTTTTTTGGCAATCCGCTGAGCTGGCCGGTCATCTGGGCCGCCACCTATGTCGCCGGGGCCCACATGATCGGCGAAAGCGCAATCGCCAGCGTCGGCGAGCTGCATTCGCGCGTCGATCTGCTCTTGAATGCCATGCTGGGCCAGTCGCCAGAGCTGATTGCCGCCGCTGCGGCTTTCATCTGGCCGATCTTCAAGCCGATGCTCGCCGGCAGCCTGCCGATAGGCCTCGCCGCCGGCGTACTGATCTACTATATGATGCGGGCGGCGGCTCGAGCCGTGCAGGCGCGGCGCTCGAACCGCCTGTATCCTCCCGCCGCTGCAGTCGCCGTATTCGAGCATGCAGAGCTGGCCGATACCCATGCATAATGAAAATGGGGCGCGCGTGCTGCGCCTCGGCGTCAACATTGACCACGTCGCGACCATCCGCAATGCGCGCGGCGGCAATCATCCCGATCCCTTGCGCGCTGCCCACCTGGCCGTCGCCGCCGGTGCCGACGGCATCACGGCGCATCTGCGTGAGGACCGCCGTCATATTTCGGACGAAGACATCACGCGCCTGAAGCGTGAGCTGACACGTCCGCTCAACCTCGAAATGGCCGCCACCAGCGAGATGCTCGAGATCGCTTTGCGGCATCTGCCTAACGCCTGTTGCCTGGTGCCGGAGCGGCGCGAGGAGCGCACTACGGAGGGCGGCCTGAACGTCATCGGCGGCGGCCGCCGGCTGAAGCGCATTGTCACGTCCCTCAAAGATGCGGGCATCCGCGTCTCATTGTTCATCGAGCCGGATCCTGACACGATCGCAGCTGCCGCGGCGATCGGCGCCGATATTGTCGAATTGCATACCGGCCGCTATTGCGAGCTGTCGCTGGAAAACAGCAAGGGTGTCGCCGCCGAGGTACGCCGGCTCGCCAAGGCGGCGACCGCCGCAGATGCTGCAGGCCTGGAGGTGCATGCCGGGCACGGACTGACCTACAACACGGTTGCCGTCATCGCCGCGATGCCGGAGATTGTCGAACTCAACATCGGTCATTTCCTGATCGGCGAGGCGATTTTCGGCGGTCTCAATCAGGCTGTCGCCCACATGCGCAAGCTGATGGACGAGACGAGATTCGGCCGGACCTACGTCGCTACAGGTGCGTCCGCACCAGTCATGCCGGCCGCCAAAACCGTGACCAAAGCGAAGGTTCGCAGCAGGTCATGATTATCGGACTGGGCAACGACCTGATCGACATCCGGCGGATCGAGGAGACGCTGGAGCGGTTTGGAGAGCGATTCCTGGACCGGGTGTTCACCGATATAGAGCGGCAGCGATCCGACCGCCGGCCACGGACCCGCGCCGCCTCGTACGCCAAGCGTTTCGCCGCCAAGGAGGCCTGCTCCAAGGCGCTGGGCACAGGGCTGCGCCAGGGTGTCTTCTGGCGCGACATGGGTGTCGTCAATCTTTCCTCAGGCCGTCCGACACTGCGCCTGACAGGCGGTGCGCGCCAGCGCCTGCTGGATCTGACGCCGCCCGGGATGGACATGCGCATCGATCTGACGCTGACCGACGATTTTCCGCTCGCCCAGGCCATCGTCATCATATCGGCAATTCCGACCAAAGCGGATCTGCGCTGATGGCCCGGCGTCAGCGCCGGCTAAGTGAGCTCGCACTTGCTGGCGGCGGATGCCCTTACAGAACGGTGTCATCCGCTCGTGGGACACGTGAGCCGCGCGTTGCGCCCAAACTTCGCCGCTGCGGCAGACTGTTTCCGGCGAATTGCGCAACAGCGCCGAAGCCGCTATAGGGCAACGGTAGATTTATCCGTTTCAGTGCTCGGATGAAAGGCTCCGCGCGTGCGTGCGGACCAAGCATGCTGTTGCGCGCTCACCGCCTGACATACGGCAACGTTCTGAAGCGTATCTCGAAATTACGGGTCCAATTGGATTGAGCAATATAGGCGTGAGACATGACGGCAACACGATCGGGCGGATGGTGGGAGACGATTAAGATCGTCATTGAGGCGCTGCTGATCGCAATGGTCGTGCGCGTGTTCTTCTATCAGCCGTTCAACATCCCTTCGGGTTCGATGAAAGAGACGCTGCTGGTCGGCGACTATCTGTTTGTCTCCAAGCTATCGTACGGTTATTCCAAGTACTCCTTCACCAGCAGTATTAATCTGTTCAGCGGTCGTATTTTCGCAGCCCAGCCCAAACGCGGTGACGTCATCGTCTTCAAGCTGCCGCGTGACAATTCCACAGACTATATCAAGCGGCTGATCGGACTGCCGGGCGACGAGATCGTGGTCCGCGACGGCATTGTGTTTATCAACGGCAAGGAGGTGCCGCGCGTGCCCGACGGCGAATTCGTCACGCGCGAGGACGGAGGCCCGCCGCGGCGCATCAAGCGCTACAAGGAGACGCTGCCCAATGGCGTCTCTTATCACGTGCTCGACAGCGAGCCCAACGGCCCCTTCGACAACGTCGGCCCTTACACGGTGCCTGAGGGTCACTACTTCATGATGGGCGACAACCGCGACAACTCCACCGACAGCCGAGCGCAGTGGGGCGTGGGTTATGTGCCCTATGAGAACCTCATCGGCCGCGCCGAGATCATCTTCTTTTCCGCTGCTGTCGACGAGCCTGGCGCCTTCAGCATTACACGGCCATGGACCTGGCCGTTCGATATCCGCTGGTCGCGCTTTTTCAAGCTCGTGCGCTAAAACAGAAGCATGCTCCGACGATCTGACCAGATCCGGCATTTAGAGGCGGCGCTTGGCCATACCTTCAAGGACCGCAACTTGCTGGAGCAGGCTTTGACCCATGCCAGCGTACGCGGCGCGGGACGCCAGCGGCCCGACAACGAGCGGCTCGAGTTTATTGGCGACCGTGTTTTGGCGCTCGCCATCGCTAACGAGCTTTACGTCCGTCATCCCAAGGCCCGCGAGGGTGAACTCGCCCGCGCTTTCAATCGCCTCGTGCGCGGAGAGACTTGCGCCGCCATAGCCCGCTCGATCAATCTCGGACCCTGCCTCATTTTGTCAGAGAGCGAAGCCGACAGCGGCGGGCGCGACAAGCACACGATCCTCGCCGACGCAATGGAGGCGGTGTTGGCCGCTATCTACCTCGAGGCCGGTTTCGAGCACGCGCGTGCCATCGTTCTGGAATTGTGGAATGATCGCCTTGAGGGCGCTCCCGCCGCCGCCGGTGCCATCGCCGACGCCAAGTCCGCCCTGCAGGAATGGGCGCAGGGCCAGGGTCTTCCGCTGCCGTGTTATACTGAAGAAAGTCGCACGGGCCCCGACCATGCACCACGCTTCATTACGCGCGTCACTATCGACGGTCGTTTGATGGCTGAAGGGGAGGGGACCTCGAAGCGTCAGGCTGAACAGGCTGCGGCGACAGCGATGCTCAGGGAGCAAGGTATCTGGAGCAAACCAAAACGTGAGTGACGAACCTAGCAAGTCAAAGGCGGACGAGGTGGCGGACATCGCCGGCACGCCAGGTCCATCAGGCGCTGGCGATGCGGATCGGCGCTGCGGCTTCATTGCCATCATCGGTGCGCCGAATGCAGGTAAATCGACGCTGGTGAACCGGCTCGTCGGTGCCAAGGTATCGATCGTAAGCCACAAGGTTCAAACGACGCGCGTTCCTGTGCGCGGTATAGCCATCGCTGGAGTAAGCCAGCTCGTCTTCATCGACACGCCAGGCATCTTCGATCCCAGGAAGCGGCTCGACCGTGCCATGGTCGATGCCGCGTGGGGGGGCGCCGGCGATGCCGATCTGGTAGCCCTTCTGGTCGATGCCCAGAAAGGTATCCAGCCCGATGTCGAGCGGATCATTGACCGAATGGCCGAAACAAGGCCTGCGTCAATTCTCGTCCTGAACAAGGTCGATCGCGTCGCCGACAAGGCAAAGCTGCTGGCGCTGGCCGCCGCGCTCAACGAACGCGTCGCGTTCGCCGAAACCTTCATGATCTCGGCCGAGTCGGGGTCTGGAGTGGACGATCTGAAGACCTATTTTGCAGCGCACGTGCCTGTGGGACCGTGGCATTACCCGGAAGACGAGATTTCCGATGCGCCGCTGCGCCTGCTCGCCGCCGAGATCACGCGCGAGAAGATCTACCGTCTGCTGCACGATGAATTGCCCTACGCGATCACCGTCGAAACCACAGACTGGAAGGATTTGAAGAACGGCGCCGCGCGAATCGAGCAGACCATTTTCGTTGAACGCGACAGTCAGAAGTCGATCGTCCTTGGCAAGGGCGGGCGCACCATAAAGCAGATTTCCCAGTCCGCACGCGCTGAGATCAAGGGCATCATCGAGCGTGACGTGCACCTGTTTTTATTCGTCAAGGTTCGGGAATCCTGGAAGGATGATCCCGAACGTTATCGCGAAATGGGCCTGGAATTTCCCAAGGGCTGAGCGTTGCGTTCGCGTCGAACTGCCTGGAGCCAAGAACTGCACCGCAAATTCGCGAGCGCGGCCCCGGCGCGGTGTCAGTGGTCGATGCGACACGTTCCACCCTGTACTATGAGCGGTTCGCAATGAACTGGAGCGATGAAGGTGTCATTCTCTCGGTGAGACCGCATGGCGAAACCGCCGCCGTGGTCGAACTGTTCACGCGCGCTCATGGCCGCCACATGGGGCTCGTGCACGGTGGCCGTTCACACAAGAACCGTCCGATCCTCCAGACGGGCAACCATGTGGATGCAAGCTGGAAGGGCCGTCTCGCCGAGCATCTGGGGCACATGACGCTGGAGTTGCGCACGGGATACGCGGCCATCGCCATGGAGGATGCCGCAGCACTTGTCGGCTTGACATCGATGGCGGCGCTCTCCCGTCTCCTTCCTGAGCGCGATCCGCACCCCAACCTTTATGAGATCACGCTGTTTGTTCTGGGTTTCCTCGACGATCCGACCGTATGGCCGGCACTGATGGTGCGATGGGAGCTGGCGCTCCTCGCTGAACTTGGCTTTGGCCTCGATCTCGATGCTTGCGCGGCCACCGGCTCCAATGACGCGCTCATTTACGTATCACCCAAGTCGGGCCGCGCGGTCTCCGCTTCCGCCGGAGAGCCCTACCGTGATCGCCTGTTGCCGCTTCCCGGCTTCCTGTTGAGGGGCCGCCGGTCCGGTGCCGGCGTGACCGAAAGCGATGTGATGAACGGCTTGAAGCTGTCGCGGTTCTTCCTGGAGGGCCGTGTCCTGGCTCCGCGCGACCTGAAATTGCCCGAGCCGCGATCCCGGCTCGAGGCGTTGCTCGCTCATGTTTAGCTGAAGTGTGCAGCACTTCAGCGTGAAAAACATGGCTCAAAACAAGAGCATGTTCAACTGAACGTCTGAAGTGGTTCAGGTTCAGCCGGATGAGGGTGTCAGCAACGGTGGCGTCGGTTGCGTGGGTACCGGTGCAGAGGCGGACATTTCCGGTTGAGCGGCGAAAGCACCAGCCATCGGATCGTCGCTGCGGCGCGACCTGCCTTCGAAATAGGCACCCTGCTCGATAGCAAGGGACTGGTGATAGACATCGCCCTCGACGTGGCTTGAGGACTGCAGCATGACCCGCTTGGAGCGGATCGACCCCATCACCTGCCCGCGAATGATCGCTTCGTCGGCCACGATCGTGCCGGTAATCCGGGCGCGCTCACCAATGATGAGGTTGGTTGCGCGAATATCTCCCTGTACCTCGCCGTCGATCTGCATCTCCCCTTTGGAGGTCAGGTTGCCGGTGATGATGAGGTCGGGTCCGATGACGGAAGGCGCAGAGCGCTCGGTGCTCGTTCTCAAAGGCGGAGCCGAAGGCCGTGGCGGCGGTGATGCGGTTGCCGGACCCATTCCGGTGGTCGGAGTTTTCGGCGGCTCGGTGTCAGAACGCTTGAAATTCGGCAACATGACTCAATCAACCTCCGCATCGAACAAAATCACAACGGGCCACCGGATGACCGGCCGGCAGACACACATACAAGACGGCACGCGGCACGACATCCGCGCACCCTCAAACCTTGGAAAAAAGGCCTAGCACGGTGGTGCCTGGACGTCATGTGCGGACCGGGCGTGCGCGCTGATTTCCAACTTTGACGTGGCATTCCAGCCGTCCCGAAACGGTGATGCCAAGGGATGATGGCAGGGCGGTGGCAAGGACTGTCGGCGTACAGTTTGGAACATAGATCAGCCATGCGCGCGGGGCGCTTTCGCTGACCGGGGTCATGTCGATCTTTTCGTTAAAATTGGTTAACGATCCGATGTTTTGTTTTGAGCATATGCAGGTGAACCGCTGCACAGCCGAACATTCATGACTAGAGCCTGATCGGCTGAGACGGAAGCACGACTGCTTCCATCGAGGGCGTGATTGAGGTTCACAAACGAAGCGATAGAGCAGGCCGAAACGGCCTGATGTGATTCAATCAAAACCTGACCTGCTCTAAGTCCGGTTGGCGACCGTGAGGCAATGATTGGATCGGGCTACGCGCCAGCAAGTTTGCGGACGGCCTTGAGAACCTCGGCGGCGTGACCCGGCACTTTTACCTTGCGCCAGACCTCGGCGATCCGACCCTTTGCATCGATCAGAAAAGTTGAGCGTTCGACACCCATGTACTTGCGACCGTACATGGACTTCTGGACCCAGACGCCGTAAGCCTCGACAACGGATTTTTCCTCATCTGCTGCCAGGATTACGTCGAGGCCGTGTTTGGACTTGAACTTGGCGTGAGAGGCTACGCTGTCGGGCGAAATGCCGATCACCGTCGCGCCGGCCGTGGCGAAATCCTGTGCGAGATCCGTGAAGGACTTGGCCTCGGCGGTGCAGCCGGACGTGTCGTCCTTGGGGTAGAAGAAGACGATGACCGGCCCACCTTTGAGTTTGCTCAGTTTTACTTTGTCTCCAGCGTCGGTTGGCAGTGTGAAATCAGGAGCGCGATCGCCTGTCTGCGGCATTGATAAGGTGCCTTTCTTTCGTCGTTTTTTGCACGGCACATCGCGGTTGCGACGCTATCGATCTGGTTGATCGATCCGACACCGCGGGGAGGCCGGTGCCGGGTGCCTCGAACCGGTCGGGGGCGGCGAGTTTCTCCTTCGAGGTATCGCGTATATGAGCCTTGGTCGCAAGCGGAGGCGGAGCATCTTGCTCAGCCGTGCCGTTGATTGCGGCGCCGACCTGCCGTTCGGCTTCAGATGTTGCCGACTATCTGCGCGTCGTTGGAGTGGCGAAGCAAAATTGGGGAAAACCGAGGGCGTACATTCGCAAGGAATGGCTGCTCGCGGAGACGTGGTATTGGGTGGTGCGCCAAATCGATCATCGACGACATGAGACGAGGACAGCTGGCGGCAGCCGGCGCCGGGCACCGCGTACGCAGGGCGTGCAGCGGGAGGCATCGGCATGGGAGGATGGCGCCCGGGTCACGCGCGGTCGGCGGGCTCTTCGTCATGCCGGACGCAGCGCACGCTTTGTCATGTTCGCGCTCGTGCCCTTCATCGTGTTGCTCGCGCTCGCGGCTGCGCTCACGTTCGTGCGCCTGAAGCACGGTCCGATCTCGCTGTCGTTTCTCGTGCCGCCGATTGAGCGCAGCTTGAATGCGGTCCTGAAGGGTTACGTCGCCAGTGTCGACGACGCGATCGTGCGGCTGACCGACGAAAACCGGCTCGAGTTTCGCCTGCTGAATGTTCGCTTTGCGGAGGCAGATGGCGACACGGTTGCATCATCGCCGCTCGCCTCACTCGAGATCAGCCGGCAAGCCCTGGTCAAGGGCATGGTCGTTCCCTCCCGTGTCGAATTGATCAAGCCAGAGCTGTTCCTGACTTATGCGCCCGACAAGGGGCTCAGGTTGAGCTTTTCGACGCTGCAAGAACCGGAGGAGGGTCCTCTCGTGCCTGAGCCGCGCACGAAACCCGATGCAGGTGCTCCCGCGCCCGCCGAGAGCTCGGGTGACAAGGTGCCCGGCAGCGCTGGGTCGCTGAAGTCCTTCCACTTCTCCGAGTTCATCAGGCGGGCCACGTCCGAGGCCCGGGATGCGGGAAGGGCCACATCCTATCTGCGCGAGCTCGGCGTGCGCGATGCCATCTTGAATGTCGAGGCACAGGGCAATCGCACGACATGGCAGCTTCCCGAGCTCAATATCGACTTCGATCATAGTGAGAGCCACTCGGTTGTTGCAGGCCGCGCACGTGTGGCATCGGCCAGCGGATCATGGCGGATTGCATTTCATACCGAAGATCGCGCCGGCGAAACCGTCGTGCGCGCGTCGATCCGCGATTTCGTACCGTCCGCATTTTTCAAAACCGACCATGGCGGGTCTCTGCTGGGCTACCTCGATATGCCCGTCGGGGGCGACGCCACGCTATCCATGGACCCGCAGGGCAGCCTAAGGGCCGCGTATGTGGATGTTGGGATCGGTCAGGGCAAGCTTGCCGTACATGACAGAGCCGGCAGACCGGAGCCCATTCCGGTCGATGCCGGTCGCATCAAACTCAACTACGATCCGCAAAAGGGGATCGTGGCGGTGGAGCCATCGACGCTGCGGGCTGCCGGATCGATTGTCACGCTCACCGGACGCTTCCAGGCCGGCAATTTCGACGGCGATCAGGGATGGGCGTTCGAGCTTGCCTCAGTCGATGGGATGATGGGGTCGGGCGAGTTTGCGACGCCGCCGGTTCCGCTCGATTCGCTCGTGCTTGAGGGCCGCTTCCTGCCGGAGCGCCAGCGCGTGCAGCTCTCGAAAGGTGAGTTGAAGGCCGGCGGTGCCGTTGCGGTCATGGAGGGCGAGGCCAGTCTGGACAACACCCGGCCGGGTGCCCGCATCGTGGTTTCATCAGGACCGATGTCAGCGGCGACGGCAAAAGCGCTCTGGCCCGTCGGGCTCACTCCCAAATCGCGAGCCTGGGTCGGCGAGCACGTAATATCGGGAGAGTTGCGGCGCCTGGAACTCCGGCGCGAAACGGGTATCTACGCACCCGCCGATGCGTCCGGAACAGGCGGCGAGCACGTGTCACTCGTCGTCGAGACCGGTCAAGGAACATTCAAGCCAGCCCTGCAACTGCCGCCGATCGATGTGCCGCGTGCGCTTGTCACTCTGGAAAATGAGCAGCTGGAGCTGACCACCCCGGAAGGCACGATGACACTGGAATCCGGCAAGGTGATCGCGCTGAAGGCTGGGCGGCTCGTTTCCAGCAATGCACTGGCCGAGCCCTCCGATGCGGTCGTCACGTTCAAGGCGCAGACGGAGGCCATGGCTGTTGTCGAGCTGCTGAGCCGTGGGCCGATATCGCTGATCGACGAGCAGGGGCTGCCGTTCAAGTCGATGGACGGGCGCGTGGAGGCTCAGATGTCGCTGGCCTTTCCGATGAAGAAACATCTGGTCGCCAGCGAGATAAAGACTACGGGCGTGGCGAAGTTGAAGGATGGCCGTATTCAGAAGCTGGCAGGCGAATACGATGTGCAAGGTGCCAGCGTCGCGTTTGACTTCAATAACGGCGCGGTGGAGGCCAAGGGCGAGGCGATTGTTCGTGGCGTGCTCGCGCGGATTTCATGGCAGCACATTTTCGATGCCGCGCCCGAACGCCAGCCGCCGCTTCGGATCACGGCGACGCTCGACAATACGGACAGGCGGCAGCTCGGCATTGATCTCAGCAACATGGTTACGGGAGAGATGCCCGTCGACATGCAGGTGGTGCGCGGGGTGGCGCCGGGCGAGCGCAAGATACACGTGAGAGCTGATCTTTCCAGTGCGGAAATCTCGCTGGCCTCGATCGCATGGCGCAAGCCGCCGGGTCGATCGGCGTTTGCCGAGTTCGATATCGCGGCAGTGGCCCAAAACAAGTATGAGCTGCAGAACTTCCGTATCGCGGGCGACAACGTTGCCATCGAAGGCTGGGCATCGATCGGTGCGGACCGCAAGCTGCGGGAATTCTACTTCCCTGATTTCTCGATCAATGTGGTATCGCGACTCAAGGTGCAGGGCACGCTGCGCAATGACAATGTCTGGGACATCAAGGCGCGCGGCAGCACTTTCGATGGCAGAGACTACTTCCGCTCATTGTTCAACGTCGGCCGGGACGGCGGTGGCGCGGATAAACCGGACAGCGGCGGTGGCGGCATAGATCTGGATGCACAGATCGACAATGTGCTGGGCTTCGGGGATGCCGCGCTGCGCGGGCTGAAGGTGCAGTTGAAGACACGCGAAGGCAAGCTCAGCGCGCTCGAAGCGCGCGGAGCGCTTGACGGAAAGGCGCCATTGGCGGTCATTCTCGACCGTGACGGGCAGGGGCAACGGCGCATTCGTGCAGATTCGACGGATGCGGGCCAGGCGTTAAAACTCGTCGGTTTCTATCCCAACATGCAAAATGGTCGCGCTCGGCTGGAGATGAACGTCGACGGTCGTGGCGCAGCGGAGAAAGCAGGCGTCCTGTGGGTTGAGGACTTCCGGGTACTTGGCGACCCGGTCGTGTCGGAGCTCTTCTCCAGTGGTCTCGATGACGGGCGACCTTCGATCGGCGGAAAGAAGCGCGTCGTGCGTGAAGTGTTCGAGTTCGACACCATGCGCGTTCCCTTCTCGCTCGGGCATGGGCAGTTCGTGCTCGATGACGCCTATATGAAAGGGCCGCTCCTGGGCGCGACGATCCGTGGCAAGGTCGATTACAAGACCGAACGGGTCAATCTCGGCGGGACCTACATTCCATTGCAGGGCCTCAATAATGCGTTCGGGCAGATTCCGGTGTTGGGACAGATCCTCTCAGGTCCGCGCGGTGAGGGAATCTTTGGCATCACATTCGCGATCACCGGCGCAATGGCCAATCCGCAGGTGATCGTTAACCCATTGTCGCTGGTAGCGCCGGGCATCTTCCGCGAGGTGTTCCAAATGACGAACCCGTCGCCCAAGGTTCAGCCACGCAAGCCCGAGCCGGCTTCGAAGCGCAAGGGCCGGCAAAGTCCTGGCGGGACATCCCCCGGAGGGACGATCGATGGTTGGTCATCGGACACTAGGAAGCCGTAGCAGTCCGTTGAACCGTGCGCCTTAGGTTGCGTACTCTATAAAAGATGCCCTCCTTCTTTCACGTGAACTTCCAGTTCGCCGACTATCTTGCGCAACGGCTCTGGCTAATCCTATGGGGACATGCGCATCGCCGCCCCCGTGAACGGCTTCGACCTATTCAGCGAGAACCGCTAGCGCAGGCAGCTGTGCCCGATGTTTCGTATGATGCCGCAGTTGCCTCCAAACGGGCGCACGTTCAGGCCACCAGACTTGATTTTGGGGTTACTTCTGATAATAAGTAGACCGATTAGAATGATGGCCCCGCATGCGACTGACATCCTTCACCGACTACGGTCTTCGCATGGCGAGCGCGCCGGAGCGGCTGTACTCGACGGCCGAACTGGCTGACGAGCCTGGGCTGTCGCGCAATCACCTGACAAAGAATATGCAGCAGTTTACGCGCGGCGACATGGTCGAGGCGAGGCGTGGAAGCGGCGGCGTTGCTGTGCTGTGCTGCACAAGTCGCCCCGGAGCATTCGATTGGGCGACGTCGTCCGACTGCTTGAAGAAGGGCAGAATTTGGTCGGTTGTATGGGTGTTCCCGGATTGAACCGCATGCTCGAGCCTCGTTGCCGGTTGAAGGTCCGACTGCGCCACGCGGAGGCCCGGTTCATCGACGATCTGAACACGTCCACCCTAGCCGATATCGCATTGTCGTTGCCCGGACCCGCATGACGAGGAAAGGTTGATCGCGATGGCCGAAACACTCAGTCTCACAGAGCGCCTGATCGGACTGTGTCTTTCCGTGCTTGTTGCGCTGATGGGGTTGGTGATGGCCGCTTCCGCAGGCTACGGCGTGATGGCAGTCCATGGCGCCATGGCGTTCGTATTGGGGATCGCGCTGGTCTTCATCTTGGCTGGCGCGATATCCGATCCCGAGCCACCGGAAGATCGCGCCAACCGCTACTACGATGCGCCGATACGGTTCGGCATTGCGATGACACTCCTCTGGGCTGTGATTGGAATGGGCATTGGCGTGTGGGTTGCCGCGCTGCTCTACTGGCCGGAAGCAACTCCAGCCCTGCCATGGACCAGCTTCGGGCGACTGAGGCCGGTACATACCACGGGCATCATTTTTGGCTTTGGCGGTAATGCGTTGATCGCTACGTCGTTCTATGTCGTGCAACGGACATCGCGCGCCAGGATCGCCGGGAGCGTCAGCTCCTGGTTCGTCTTGATTGGCTTCAATCTGTTCTGCTTTTGGGCCGTGACCGGCTATCTCATGGGCAGCACCCAATCGAAGGAATATGCTGAACCATCTTGGTATGCGGATATCTGGCTGGTGATCGTGTGGATCACCTATTTCGTGCTCTATATTCGCACTCTGGCGAAGCGGAGTGAACCGCACATCTACGTCGCTAACTGGTATTATCTCGCCTTCATACTCGTCGTCGCGATGCTGCACATCGTCAACAACGTCGCATTGCCGGTGAGTCTTGCGAGCGACCGGAGCTTTCCGGTCTGGGGCGGCGTACAAGATGCCATGGTGCAGTGGTGGTATGGCCATAACGCAGTCGCCTTCTTCCTGACGGCAGGCTTTCTAGGCATGCTGTATTATTTCCTGCCCGTGCGCTCCGGCCGGCCGATCTGGTCCTACCGGATTTCGATAGTTGCGTTCTGGGGCATCGTATTCTTCTACATTTGGGTCGGGTCCCACCACCTGCACTACACCGCGCTGCCCTATTGGGTGCAGACGCTGGGCATGACCTTTTCGGTGATGTTGCTGGTGCCCTCCTGGGCTTCGGCCGGCAATGCCATAGCCACGCTCAATGGCGCTTGGCACAAGGTTCGAGATGATGCGACCTTGCGTTTCATGTTTGTGGCGGCAGTCTTCTACGGACTGTCGACCTTCGAGGGATCGTTCCTCGCAATTCGACCCGTCAACTCCCTGAGCCATTACACGGACTGGACGGTCGGCCATGTCCATTCCGGTACGCTGGGCTGGGTGGCGATGATCATCTTCGGCGCCATCTATACCCTGGTTCCGAATTTATACAATCGCACCGCGATGGCATGGCCACGCGCTGTCGATTGGCACTTCTGGCTCGCGGTGTTGGGAACCCTAGTCTATGTCGTGTCGATGTGGAATGCCGGCATTACGCAGGGCCTGATGTGGCGCACTTATGAACCCAATGGGGCCCTGGCCTATAGCTTTCTGCAATCTGTGGAAGCGATGGCACCATTCTATTTGCTGCGAACCATCGGCGGCGCGTTGTTCCTGACCGGGGCGATAATCTGCGTGTTGAATTGTCGTGCGACGATGCGCGCCGCACCGCGTGGTATCGAGGCTGCCGACCGGCCGTTGCTGGCCCAGCCCGCGGAGTAGAGCCCATGATCTCGCTTCCCAAGCTGCATTACAATCTTGAAAAAGTCTCGATGGGGCTTGTCGTAGCGATCATTCTCGCTGCCTCGGTAGGAGGCATCGTCGAGATCGCCCCACTGTTCACAATTGATGAAACCGTCGAGGTTCCTGACGACCTCAGGCCGCATACACCGCTCGAACTGGCTGGTCGCCAGATCTACATCCGCGAAGGCTGCTATGCCTGCCACAGCCAGATGATCCGTAGCCTCGCTGACGAGCTCGATCGTTATGGACCATACTCGCTAGCTGCGGAGAGCGCTTATGATCACCCCATGCTGTGGGGATCGAAGCGCACCGGTCCCGATATTGCCCGGGTTGGGCGCAAGTACTCTGATGCTTGGCACGTCAAGCACCTGATCAATCCTCGCGACGTGGTGCCAACATCCATCATGCCGGTTTATCCGTGGCTGATGCAGCCACTCGACACGAGTCTGCTGGCCGCCGAAGTGTCGACACTGCACCGTCTCGGCGTGCCCTACGACAAGTCGCAGATGGACAACGTCGACCATGACGTCTTGGCCCAGAGCCAGCCCGATAGCGCTGAAGCAAAAGGCTTTGCCAAGCGCTATGGCAAGGACGTGGCGATCCGCGCATTTGACGGTGATCCGCAAAGGCTGACCGAGATGGATGCGGTAGTCGCCTACCTGCAATCTCTCGGCACGTTGACAGCAGCGCCCAACAAGATCCTGTCGGAGACGCCGAAATGAGTCACGGTACGCTTGTAATCTTCGCCAAGACGTTCGGTCTTTTCTGGATGATGGGATTCTTCATCCTCGTCGTTGTCCTCGCCTTCCGCCCGAGCCGGCGCGCGGCTTATGACCGCGCTGCCCGTTCGATCCTCCCAGATACTGATCGGGACTTTGGCCAATGACCCCGCATGGCTCGCGCATCACCGCGCCCGATGACGTCGATTACAGGGACGGCACCCGGGAAATCGATCCCGTCACCGGCTACGATACCACCGGTCACCTATGGAACGGCATCCGCGAGCTCAACACCCCCTTTCCACGTATTGTGCTTGTGTTTCTGGCATTGACGTTCATCTACTCGGTGGTTACCTGGGTGCTGTTGCCGGCCTGGCCGCTGGGGAAGAACTATACGCGCGGCCTCCTTGGCTTGAAGCAGGAAGGCGAAGCATTAAGCGGCTTTGTTGCGCTGGAAACGGCCCGTCAGTCCTGGATGAGCCGGTTTGACAAGCCGGATTTTGCAGCCCTTGCCGCCGACAAGACGTTGCTTGGCGAAGCGATGCCGGCGGCACGACGGCTGTTCGAAGACAATTGCGCCGCGTGCCACGGGCGCAACGGTACCGGCGGACCAGGCTTTCCCGATCTTGCCGACGGCTCCTGGCTGTGGGGCGGCGATCCCGACACAATCGCCGAGACCATCAGGGTTGGCATAAACAGCACGGACAAGGATACGCGCTTCTCGCAAATGCCGTCCTTCGACTCGTTGTCGCGGACCGAACGCGAGAAACTGGTTGAATACGTGACAGCCCTGCCTCAGGCAAAGGCAAGCGCGAGCATGCCTGGCGCGGCGCTGTTTGCCGACAACTGCGCACCATGCCACGGCGATGGCGGCAAGGGCGGCCTTGCAATGGGTGCGCCGTCGCTTGCAGATCACGCCACAATTTATGGCCAGGATCGCCTCGCGGTGCTCACCACGTTGGCGCATGGGCGCCAGGGTGTGATGCCGGCGTGGTCCAACCGGCTGTCGACAGCACAGATCAACCTGCTCGCGTTGTACGTTGCCCAACTCGGCAACGGGCAAGCGGGGCAAGTCCAATGACGCCGGCGATGCAAAAGTGGCTGGCGATTGCCGGTGCCAGTTTATGCGCGGCCGCATTCATTGCCGCCAACGTGCACTTGGTGGTCCTGGCGATCGGATCGCAGCCAGCCTGCACCTTGGTGGAAGCCAGCCAGATGCCGGCCCGCCGGGACTGCTGAAGGAAAACGCCATGCTGGAACCATTACCGGCCCTGCACACACCAAACCGGCCGCCGTCTGTTTTTGCCCGCCATCTGCCGGCAGCAACGGCACTGACGTGGCTCGCAGCGGGTTGGCAGGATTTCCGCGATCGACCGTGGACCAGTGCCGCCTTCGGTCTACTCCTCGTGCTCGTTTCTTATGCTGTGCTGGCCGGGCTGTATGCGACCCACCTCCTTTATCTTGCCTTGCCCGCTTTATCGGGTTTTCTGATTGTTGGGCCGTTCTTCGCCATCGGCCTTTATGAAAAGAGCCGTCGGCGCGCTGCGGATCAGCCGTTTACGCTTCGCGATTTGCTATTCACGTGGCCGGCCTCAGGAGCGCAGCTGGCCTATGCCGGACTCCTGCTCGGCCTTTGGGTGTTGTTCTGGCTTCGCACGGCTGATCTTCTCTACGCCCTGTTCTTCGGTCTGACACCGTTTCCTGGCGCCCGTGAGGCGTTCCTCAACGTGTTTTCGACATCGCAGGGCCTGGGCTTGATCGTGGTCGGCAGCGCAGTCGGCGGTCTGTTTGCCGCCTTCGCCTTTGCCATAAGCCTTTTCTCCGTGCCCAAGTTGACAGTAGAAAAGTGCGATGCGCTGACCGCGCTCGGGTTGAGCTTCACCATGACGACACATAACCTGCCGGTGGCGCTGGCCTGGGCGGCAATCGTCGTTGTCGGCATCGTCGTGTCGGCGGCGACCGCATTAATTGGGTTTATCGTCATATTCCCCGTTCTGGGTCACGGAACATGGCATGCGTACCGGGCCATCAGCGGGGAAGCGTGATGGTCTCATCGTGCTCATCCCTCTGTCGATGGGTCACCGGAGCGCAAATGGCCTTTCCAGCGTATTGCCGAAAGGCGCCTCAACTCATTGCAATCATTTGAAAGTTTATGGTGGGCGGTACAGGGATTGAACCTGTGACCCCACGCGTGTGAAGCGTGTGCTCTACCGCTGAGCTAACCGCCCGCACTGCAGCCTGGCGCAGAACGAGCCGCCGTTATCCAGAGGCCGCCGCCGCCTGTCAAGGGGCAGATCGTTGCCTCAGGCGGAACATGCGCGCGCCTCTTGGCGTTTTCCTTCAAATGACGCGCAATCGCAGCCTGCGAAAGCGGCAATGCGCGCTTACTCGAGAGCCTGATAGGACAAACCGAAAAGCAGGAAGGCATCGAAATGATTACAGTGGGCAAGATGATGAGCATAACCATGCGGGCCGCACTGTTTGGTAGTGCGTTGTCGGCGTTGCTGTTCGCCCTGCCATCCGCGGACGGTGTCGCCGCCCCCAAGGGCGACGACGATCCGGGCAAGCTGCTCTACAACAACAGTTGCCGTACGTGCCATTCTGTCGGCGCCGGCGATAACCGGCTCGGCCCAAATTTGGCGAATATCGTCGGGCGGGAGGCCGGAGCCGCGGAAGGCTATACATACTCGTCCGCATTGAAGTCGGCCGAATTCGAATGGACGCCAGAGAAGCTCGACGCGTTCATTGCCAACCCCGACGCGGTCGTCCCTGGCCATAACATGAAGCCCTACACCGGTATCGCCGACGCGGGCCAACGCAAAGAGCTGATAGACTATTTGAAAAATCCAGGTTGAGTAGTGTCCGCCAGTTTATCCGGGCATGACCTCGAAGCTCAGTGTGACCCTGACAACCTCGGGCAGCAGCCGTTCGGCTTCCGTCTGAGGCACCAGCCCGACGAGCCGGTAGTAGCCGCCGTCGCCCGCCACCAGTAGCACCTGGTAGATGACGACGGGTGCCTCCGATTGGAGATCGACGGCAGTGCCTTTCAAGGCGACTCCGCTCATTCCCGAGACTTTGACCGGTTCGGGGACGCCAATGGTCATGTCGCGGTAGCCGGAGAGTGTCCGCATCAGAGCCTTGGCTGTCGCGTTGACATCGACGATGGGGCGCTTGTCGATCGAAGGAGCAATGATCAGCGCCGGTCGTGAAGCGCCTTTGTGTTCGGGCTCCAGTCGCCCATCCAATGTGTAGAGCTTACTCGTTCCCGCGACGCGGCCAGCCTCCTTGAACGGGCCGAGGTAGCCGAGCCTGTAGAGTTCCTTGATCTGTGCGGCTGGAACCGTTTGCGCACTGGTCAGCGCCTGCTCGATTTCCGTGATCATTGTGCCGGGTGGTTCGAGTGCCTTCACCGGGACGTTGGCCGACACCAGCACTGTCTGGTCTGTCGTCGGGAACAGCACGAAGAACTTCGCATACTCGCCTGCCGGGGACGATTGCCGGGCCTTCATATAAATGTACTCGCCCTGCCGGGCCAATTGTCCCGCCTTGCCGTCCATCAGTCCACGCGACGCCAGCGTCTCCGGTGTGAATGCGCCTTTCATCTCGTCAAAGGCAGCGCGCGGGGCCTCGAAGATGACAAACGAGATGCCACGGCGCTCGTCCTCGAAACCTGAATAGAGCTTGGCCGGCTGATAGGACGGCGGCAAAACGAGAGCCACCCGGCTGTTTGCAGCCTGGACCAGACGCGCGCTGGATGTTCCCGCTGAACTGCCGGCGTCCTGTGCCAGTGATGCGATGCCTCCAGGCATGGATGCGCCCGCCAAAACGAATGTCGCCAGGGCTGCGACCGTCATCAGCATCGTGCGCCAACGACGATATGCGCCATGAACGGGACCGGAATTGAGCCGCGACCGCATGTGGAACTCCTAAGAGCGTGTTGGCGAAGTGTGCAGCGGATCGGCGTGAAGAGCATGCGCACGACAAAGGGCTGGATCTGTGAGCATGCTTCTTCGAGACATGGGATACGGTCTAGTCGGATCAAGCATGCCTCCGCGCCCGCTACATCAATAGGCGGGCAGGCTCTGCAGACAAGCGCCGGGCTGCGGCTGAATTGCGGCGAATATTGCAGTGGTTCACCTGAACAGCGCTGGATATGTTGGATGGAACCCGCGCACTCAGCACGTTTTGCCGAGATCAGCCCGCCATAACGCAGAACGCCCGCGATTGGATCGCGGGCGCTCAGGACCGATATGATGAGAGTTGTTTACTTGAGCGGCGCTGCGGCCTCGTCGAACTTGTACTTGATGCCGACGGTTCCCTCGAACTGCCACATGTGGATGTCGATCGTTTGGTACGGGTTGAACAAGTTAGGCCCCGAGACGCTCATCTCCGGTGAGTACATACCCGCAAGTTCGAGACTATAGCCGCCGCCCAAGTCGTATTCGAGACCAGCGGTGATGTGATGCTGCGTAACAGCCGGTGCAATCAGGTTCAGCGTCACATCCTCACGGCCGATCGGATTTGTGTTCCAAGCGTAGCCGGCGCGCAGCGTCAACTTTTCGTCACGACGCCATTCAACGCCGAATTTGATGACGTCGACATCATCCCATCCGAAACCCGGACCATTCGATCCTCCGAACGCCGCCGTAGGATCACCTCCCATGAAATTAATGTTCTGCTGAGGATTGCCGACCGAGTCGACCCAGCTGTACCAGATGCGACGGTAATCCAGCATCAGGGTGAGTTGCGGCGAGAGGTCGACTGCAATACCGGCCTGCAGCGAAGGCGGAATATCGAATTCGCCGCGATTGGCAAACAGACCGCTATAGTGATTGAAGTCCTCCATCCAAATCGGGGACGTTCCCGCAATGCCTATGCGGAATCCTTTCCTCGGTTCGATCTCGATGCCGCCCCGGACGCCGAAACCATAGCTCCAATCGTTGTCGCCACCACCGATTCGCGTACCATCGACAGAAAAGCCACCAAAGAGTTGCGTGCCGTTAACATCAATTGTCTGCAGCGCCATCATTGGCGCGATGCCCACCGAGACCCCTGGTGCGATTTGCTTGGCCATGGCGACGCTCATGACCATTTGAAGCAGATTGACGCCCGTTTTGCCGTCGCAGAATAGTCCTGAGCTGAATGGACCACCAGGGCAATTTGGATTCGCGACATCGGGGAAGCTCGTGTTCATACCGCCATTGCCCACGATGCTAAGGGCCATCACGTCGAACAGCGGATTGGCGAAGGCGCGTGTGCTCCACGCCAAATTAGGAATGAAAAAGTAATTCCGGTCGCTATCGAAGCTGCCCTGCGGCAAAAACCCGGGTCCCCCGTTAATGTCGGTATCAAACCCGCGCCGTGGCGAGAAAACCGAAAGCGACATGTCGATCTCGTCACCGACATGAACGAGGCCGGCGGGATTCAGCGAGGCCGCTGTGGCATCGCGCGAATCGGCGACGCCCGCACCGGCGAGCGCCTTGGAACGGGCACCGAAGCCGTGTGCGGAATACCCTTCAGTGGCATCCGCTGGCGATACCGTTCCGAACGTTGCGGCCGCAATGGCCAAGGCGGAAATGGAAGTGCGAAGTCTGAGCATGGGCCCCCCAAAGTGCGGCCAAATAGGCAGCAATCCTCGTGATGTTATTCCCTGAGCCCAGGCGTCTTCGCGACGCGCCCTTCCGGCATTCAAAGTTCCGCATATTAGCCGTAACGCATTTCCGAAAAACAAGAGCCGCCCACCTGACGGAGAGCGGCTTTTGTGCGAAATAACAACGGTAGTGCTTTGGCAGTTACATGCGCGCGTTGCGGCGCAGCACAACGCAAAACACGGAGCAGTTTACGCTGTGTGCTTGATCACAAAACGATAAACGCCATTATCCTCGCCAGTTTCCATCATAGTGTTGCCTGTGGTGCGGCAGAACGCCTGAAAATCGGCCACGGAGCCCGGGTCGGTCGAAAGCACCTCAAGCGTGCCGTCTTTGGGGACTTCGAGAATCGCTTTTTTCGCCTTCAGAATCGGCAGCGGGCAGTTGAGACCTTTGGCGTCGAGCACTTTGTCAGCCATTTGTGGTGTCCTTCCGTGGATGGTTGTGTCTGATGAGGTGAATGGGCCCGGCGCATCGTCGGGCGTCACAGGCCGTCATTATCCGGGCAGGGCCGCGCGGCCCGAAATCAACCGGCATTGCCGGCCGCGCGAACCCGTCAGATATACAAATTGATATCGGACGCCAGCGCCTTCTCCATGTATGTCGCTGCGCCGCCGAGCGTGATGCCGTCGATCATGTCCTCCTTCTTCATCTCGAAGAGGTCGAGCGTCATCTGGCAGGCAATCATCTCGATGTCGCTCTCCACTGCCGCCTCGCGAAGGGTCGGAATTGAAGCGACGCCCTTCTTGGCGATGAGGTTCTTCATCATCGTGGTCGCCATGGCGTTGACGCCCGGAAGCACGCCGATGAGGTTCGGCATCTTCATGTGCATGCCGGCCAACGGCATCACCATGTCAGGCTTGCCGAGCGGCGAAATCTGCAGATCGAGATCCTTCTTGAGCAGTGCGAGCCCGTAGAAGGTGAAGAACATCGACACATTGACGCCCATGGCAGCGGCCGTCGTGGCGAGGATGAAGGGCGGATAGGCCCAGTCGAGCGTGCCTTTCGTGACGATGATCGACATGCTCTTTTGATTGGAATCGGACACGATCGGTCCTCCCTGGTCTGAATTTCTTCTCCCCCGTTCCTGGCGCCGGGCTGGTCATCCTTCTATATTCGAAAGTGCGAAGATAAGAAAGTCTCGCCGACGTGGGCAACCGCCAGATCCGCGCCTCTGGTGGACAAAGTGTCGCCAGCGCGCGACCAGCGCAAGGACACTACGGGGCCGGATGCACGAAAATTACGGATTTTCAACTAAGGCCTGGAAACCAGGACGGGCATCGCGGGATGCTGCGGCGCAATAATCACAAGGTCGTTGTCCTGCCGCGCGGTGCGGCTCCTCGGAATTACCAACCAACGCGGTTGATGCGTGGCGTTCTCGCGTGGGTACCGATTGGGCGGCAGTCGCTGGTCATCAAAGGCGCTGGACCAGGCAGCATCGCTGGCGAGGTGCAGCGCGATCATGCTGCATGGCATTCGCGCCACGCTGCATCGGGATATGCGCGCGCTGAGCTTGCTCGGGCAGCTTGGCCACCATGCGCTTCTTGCCTTAGCACCGGCAGCAAGGCAACGTGACCGCCGCCTACAAGGGATTCGCACCAGACGTCGCATGGGGGGTATCGCCAGGCCCGCGGCGTAACCAACTTGCTCGACGAGCCGAACACGTCCTCGTCCGCTCCGTCGGAAGAGGACCGAAAAGAACAATTGCGTGCACCTGCAGGGAGGCCGCCAAGCCATGAGCGACGAGCCGCGCCGAGCCTACCGCTTTTCGTTCGGTCTCGACCGGCTGGGTCTCATTGCACTCAAGGCGCCCTACATCTCGGCCGCTTTCATCGCCGTGTTGTCGTGCCTCGCGGTTCTGGGCGTCATGAACCTCAAGGTGGACGACTCGCTCTCCGAGCTGTTCCGCACCAACACCGAGGAGTTCCGCCGGTACGAGGAAATAGATCGCCGCTTCCCATCCAGCGAGTTCGACGTCCTCGTGGTGGTGGATGGCAAGACGCTACTCGAACGCGAGAACCTGGAGCGATTTGGTAACCTTGCCATCGAGCTCAATCTGGCGGAGGGCGTCAACGGGCTCATCTCCATGCTGTCCGCGCGCGACAAACCGGATGCCAAGGGCTACGCGGCCCCGCTCGTTCCCGATGCCCTCCCCGAGGGCCCTGAATATGACGAATTGATCGAGCGGCTCAAGACCAACGACATCGTCGCCGGCAAGTTCTTGTCGGCCAATGGCGAACTTGCATTGATGGTGATCTCGCTCGACAGAAAGTCAGTTGAGCAAAAGGGTGCACGAGAGATCATCGGCAGTATTCAGAAAGCCGTCGATGAGGAACTGCAGGGCAGCGGCCTGACCGTCAAGCTGACCGGTGCACCGGTCATGCAGCTTGAGATCCGCAATGCCGTTGAACGCGATCGGCTGATCTACAACGGGCTGGGTTTTCTGGTTGGACTGGTCGTCGCCTATCTCTTCTTCCGGCGCATTTCTCTCACGCTCATCGCCGTCGCGGGACCGGGCATCGCCATCCTGTGGACATTGGGCGTGATCGGCGCGATGGATTATCGCCTCAACCTCTTCATCAACGTCATCACGCCATTGATCCTGGTCTCCGGCTTTTCCGATTCCATGCACCTGGTGTTCTCCGTGCGCCGCTCCATTCTGATGGGCGTCGATCGCATACAGGCTGCCAGGGAGGCCGTGCTGGACGTTGCGCCTGCGTGCCTATTGACTGCGATGAACGCAGCACTCGCCATCCTGTCCTTTCAGTTCGCCGATTCCGCACTCATCAAGACGTTCGGCACGGCAGCACTGATGGCGGTCGCCATCTCCTACCTTGCCGTGGCTGTCGTGGTGCCGACGCTTGCTGCTCTGCTGGTCCGTCAGGAGCCCGCCAGCCGCAGTGGCGACCGCGACGCAGAGGAGGGGGGAGTGGGTGTCCTGCAGAAGGTCACCGAGCGCATCGTCCGCAGCGTGTCGCGATGGCCGGTGCTGTTCTCCGCGATGGGTGTAGCCTTTGTCATTGCCACGGGCTGGGCCTATTCGCAGCTCGTGCCGATGTACCGCCTTGCCGATCAGGTTCCCGACAAGGAGCAGGCGCTCGCCGGCACCGCCAAGCTCGATCAGAAGCTGACCGGCGCCAATCCGGTTCATGTCATGATCTCCTGGCGCGATGGCCATAGCCTTTATGAACCCGAGACGATGAAGGTCATCTCCGAGGCGCACAGTGTGCTGGAGCACCGTGCCGGTCTCGGTAACGTCTGGTCGCTCGATAGCCTGCGCCGCTGGCTTGCCGAAGCCGGCGATACGAGTGTCGAGACGCTGAAATCCTACGTCAAGGTTCTGCCAGAGCATCTGACCCGGCGCTTCATCGATGGGGAAGAGCATGCTGTTCTCGTTACGGCGCGCATGCCCGACATCGATGCCAGCGAGATCCTGCCCGTGATCGAGCAGATCGATAAGGCGCTCAAGCCGGTTCGTGAAGCCAACCCCGGTTACGCCATAGCGGTCACGGGTCTGCCCGCGATTGCAGCGCGAAATTCCGCCAAGCTGATCGACGAGCTCAATTGGGGGCTGGTTGGCGATATGTTCGTCATCTTCATTTTTCTCGGTCTTGCCTTGCGGTCCTGGCTTGCCGGCCTGGCGAGCGTGCTGCCCTCGCTGTTCCCTATCTTCGCCACTGGCACGCTGCTCTATTTGACCGGGCAGGGGCTGCAGTTCGCATCCATCATTGCGATAACGGTGGCGTTCTCGCTAGCAATCGATTCCACCATCCATTTCCTCAACCGCTACCATCTGGAGGAAATGCGGGTGAAAGAACGCACGGGCGGTGATCACACTTTGCACGCGCTTGTTCGGACCATGCATCACATCGGCCCCGCTGTTGTGCTGACGACGATCGTTCTGGCTTTGGGTCTTGGTGTGACGATGCTTTCGGACCTGCCCTCGCTGCGCCAGTTCGGCCAGCTGACCGCTGTCTGCCTATTTGCCGCATTGATCGGCCAGCTGATCATACTTCCGGCCACGACTGCGCTGATCCGCCGTTTCATTCCGCCAAATCGCTGAAGATCGTTGATGAGCCGCAGGCGGTGAGCGGGAGGGCGCCCGTCGTCGTCAACAGGCGTACCGGACCTGTTGCAGCCAGATCGGATTGCTCGCGAACTGCCCCAAGCATCTGAGGCAGATCAAATTTGGTGATGACTTCGTGTGCGATGACTGTACCTTGAGGTGAAGACTATTCCACCGTAGGGGGTGTCCATGACGCGCACGCAGCGATGTCCTTCACGACGCATCCGACGGAAATTGAGTGGTTTGAGGTCCCCGGCACGTGCGACGATGAAGGTGATGAGCCTGATTGCATTCGCGCTCATGCTGGTGATCGGCCTGCCTCCCCTGGGTGGTGTGCACGCGCAGCAGATGCCTGACCCCGAGGCGCTGAAAAATCAGGGTATCGCGACCCCGGGCGGCTCGGTTCGCCCGCCCGCAGGCGCGGTCAATCTGCCCGGCACGGAGAGTTCCGTCCGTCGTCCCGGTGACCCTGCAGCAGGCGGTATCATCCCGCCGCCCGACCATGCGCGCGGCGATCAATCCGTCAGCGATGAGTTCTGGTCGCGCATTCGACATGGTCAGCGTGGCGACGTCGTTATGCCCGGTCCGGAGAAGGGGGTTCTGATCCAGAGCGCAGGCGAGGACTGGCGGCTACTGCGAAATGATCAGGTCACCCGCTACGGCGGCATGACTCTGCTGGGCGTTCTCGCTGCCATCGCGCTGTTCTATCTCGCGCGCGGCCGCATCAGGATTGAGAACGGGCGAACCGGTCGCGTCATCCCGCGCTTTTCGCTCGCCCAACGCATAACGCACTGGTTCGCCGCAACCCTCTTCGTCCTGCTGGCGATCTCTGGCCTCATCATCCTGTTTGGCAAGTCGGTGTTGCTGCCTGCGCTCGGCCCGCAAGCATTCGCGGTTGTCGCCAGTGCCGCCATGCAGGGCCACAACCTCTTCGGCCCGTTGTTCCTGCCTGCCGTGCTCGCGATTCTCATCGTATTCATCAAAGGCAATGCGCCGCGCGCGGTCGACTTCGTATGGTTCATCAAGGGCGGAGGATTGTTCGGAGGGCACGCGAGTGCCGGCAAGTACAATGCCGGTCAGAAAGTCTGGTTCTTGATGACCATCGTGCTGGGCTTCGCCATTGCCGTGTCCGGCTTCGTGCTGCTGTTCCCCGACGCCCTTGCAGACCGGACCCAGGCGCAATTGGCCAACCTGGCGCACGGCATTGCCGCATTGATCTTCATTGCTGCCGGGATTGGTCATGCCTACATCGGCTCCGTCGGTATGGAGGGCGCCTTCGAGGCCATGAGCACAGGCACGGTCGACGAGAACTGGGCTAAGGAGCACCACGATCTTTGGTATGCGGAGCACAAGAGTGCGGCGACCACGGACATGTCGCGTGCCGAGGTCGCGGCCGGCGCAGCCGGTGACGGTGTCATGCATGGAGTGAGGCCATGATCGAATTCATTGAGGGTCCGCTCTGGTATCCGGCGCTCGTCGTCTTCATCGTCGGTGTCGCCTGGCGGCTGACGGCACTCGTGATGATGAAGCGGCCGCGCGATCTCTCAACGGCACGCTCCCCACGTGGCGGAGTTGGCGGCGCGCTGAAGGCGCTGCTCCTGCACTCCGTACCGCATGGCGGCAATCTCGGTCGCACGCTTTATCATTTCCTCACCGGCTACCTGTTCCACGTCGGCCTGTTCGTCCTGGTGTTGTTCGCCGCGCCGCACGTGGAATTCATTCAGGAACGCCTGATAGGTTCTGATATCGGCTGGCCGAAACTGCCGCGCTGGGGCTTCATCATCGCCGCTGAGGCTGCGTTTGCAGGCCTCATCCTGCTGTATATCCACCGCCTTACCGACCCGGTGAAGAAGCAGCTGACGGATATCGACGATCACCTGGGGGTTTGGCTTACCTTCATCGTCATGCTGACGGGCTGTCTCGCGCTTCAGGAGGCGCATGCCGGGCTTCGCGCCTTCCACATGCTCACCGTCGAGGCGCTGCTGATCTACTTGCCGTTCTCGCGCCTCATACATGCCTTCACATTTGCCTTCGCCCGCGCCAGGACCGGTGCCACGTACGGCCGCAGGGGGTTCACGCCATGACAGCACAACCCAGTCAGATCGTGCCCGACAACCGCCCGGTGAACGTAGAGGCCGCCGTCGACAAGATGGAGGCGCTGCTGGGTGGACACATGGCCGCCTATCTGGATGCCTGCGTCCATTGCGGACAGTGCGCGCAGGCCTGCCACTTCCATGAGGCAACGCAGGACCCACGCCAGACCCCGGCGCTGAAGCTGCAACCCATGACGCGGGTCTACCGCCGCAACCAGGCACCGTTCTCCGGTCTCCGAAAGGCGCTGGGCTTAGCGCCGCAGATCACGGAAGCCGAGTTGCGCGATTGGGAGCCGCTGATCTTCGACACGTGCACCATGTGCGGCCGCTGCACGATCGTCTGTCCGATGGCAATCGACATCGCCAGTGTCGTTGCGGCGACGCGCCAGGCGTTCGTGGCCGCAGGGCTCGGACCTCCCGATCTGCTCCAGGCCGCCGACAACGCGCGCGACAAGGGCAGCCCGCTCGGCGTCACGCCCGAGGTGCTGGAAGACCGCGTCGAGTGGCTTGCCGACGACAACGAGGTCGAGATCCCACTCGACAAAGATAAGGCCGATGTCCTGCTGACAGTCTCTTCCATCGAGATGATGAAGTACCCCGACAGCGTCGTCGCCATGGCCAAGCTCCTCAACGCGGCCGGTATCGATTGGACTCTGTCGACCAAGGGCTACGAGGCGACCAACTTCGGCGTGCTCTCCGGCAAGGCGGACGTCGCCAAAATCATGGTCGAGCGCATTGCAACGGCTGCCGATGCCGTGGGTGCTAAGACCGTCGTTGTTCCGGAGTGCGGGCATGCCTATGGCGTGCTGCGCTGGACCGGCGCCAACCTGCTCGGACGCGAGCTTCCTTTCGAGGTGCTCCACATCACCGAGTATCTGGCGGCGCTGAAGCGCCAGGGCAAGCTCAAGTTCAAGCCCTATACCGAGCAGCCGGTCACGTATCACGATCCCTGCCAGATCTCTCGTCGCGGCGGCGCAACGGCGGACGCCCGCTACCTGCTCGAAGGCTTTGCCACGGACTTCCGCGAGATGACGCCGACGGGAAACTATAACTGGTGCTGCGGCGGTGGCGGTGGCGTGCAGGCGATGAGTCGCGCCGCTGACGTGCGCCACGAGGTATTTCGCATCAAGATGGCGCAGGTCGAGGCGACGGGTGCGCCCGCTCTCGTCTCCGCATGCGCCAATTGCCGTCTGACCATGGACGAGAGCAAGAAGGCGCTCGACTGGGACAAGGAGCTGTTGAGCATTGTCGAGATGCTGGCCGACAAACTTGACGTAGCCAACGACGAGTGACGGCACCTTGGCGGATCGCGCGGATTTTCGAGGGATGGACGGCGGTAATGCAGTGCAAAGCCGCGGCAGATCGCGAGCCGTGGTCAGGCAGGGGTGATATTGCGCAATGACGTGGCGCACTGTGTCGAGGCAGTCCGGCGATTGGGCCGCGCGGATAGCGAATTCGGAGAACGCTCCAGGCTCGTGGCTTGAGCGCCTGTCCGTTATCGAGGCGCTGGAGGACGCCGCATTCGATCCAGCGCTCGTTGCCGCATTGGAGGCCGACGCACATGTGCGCCCGCTGCGCGAGATCCGTTTTTCGACACCGACGTTCCGCGAGTACGAGTCATCGGAGATCAAGGGCTGCGGAAAGAATACCTTCCCCGCCTTCTCGGTTACTGGTGGCGCGTGCGCGCTCGATTGCGATCATTGCCGCGCTGCGATCCTCGAGCCGATGATTCCGGCGACGACGCCGCAGATGCTCGATGCAAAAGTGCGCGACCTCGTGCTGTTGCAGAACCTGCAGGGCTTTCTCCTGTCGGGTGGCTCCAACCGACGCAACGAGATCAAGTATGAGAAGTACTATCCTGTCATTGAGCGGCTCAAGCGCGACTTCCCGCATCTGAAGATCGCAATCCACTCCGCCCTGCTCGATGAGCCGCGCGCCCGGCTGATGGCCTCGGCCGGCGTCGACACCGCGATGATGGACGTGATCGGTGCCGCCGAGACGATACGCGACGTCTATCATCTCGACCGGCCGGTCGAGGACTTCGAGGCGACGCTGGCCGCGTTGTGTTCGACAAGCATGGAGGTCGTCCCCCACATCGTCATCGGTCTTCACTACGGCCGCCTGCTGGGCGAGGCGCGCGCACTCGACATTTGCGCACGCCATGCGATCCACTCTCTCGTGCTGGTCGTCATCATGCCTTTCTATGCGAAGGAGGGCACGTTCGTGACGCCTGACATCGCCGATGTTGGCCGCATCTTCCGCGAGGCGCGCAAGCGCGTTTCAGATCGGCCCGTCAACCTCGGTTGCGCCCGCCCGCCCGGCATGCACAAGCGTATCGTCGATGCCTATGCGGTGATGGCGGGCCTCGACGGCATCGCATTTCCTGCAGACGGCGCCGTGGCGGTGGCTGAAGCAATCGGCCGACCCTTTACGCAGGCACATGCCTGCTGCTCGATCAAGGTGGGCGGATCGGCAAGCGGAGGCGCCTCATGCGCGGCCTAGCGCCCTCCATGTCCGGCGCAGGACACGTATCGCCTCACCAGACGTGGGATGTCCTTGTCGTAGGTCTGGGGCCTGCCGGCGCTTGCGCGGCCGCAGAGGCAGCCTCACACGGCGCGCATGTGCTCGCCATTGACCGCAAGGCGGAAGCGGGCGTGCCGGTACAATGCGCCGAATTCGTCCCTCGCATGCTGGGCATGGAAATCGCAGACCTTGCTACGGCGCGGCGCCAGGACATCGCCGCGATGGCAACGTTCGTGGAAAGCGCCACGCCCGACATCGAGCCGCACTTCCCCGGCGTCATGATCGATCGCGCAGCCTTTGATGCCGGGCTTGTCGCGAACGCTGCAGCGCACGGGGCGCAATGCCGCTTCAGCACTAGCCTGCGCGCGCTCGATGCCACCGGTGGCGCACACCTGTCCGACGGAACCACGATTGCAGCGCGTGTCGTCGTCGGCGCCGACGGTCCGCGCTCGCGTGTCGGCGACGCGATCGGCGCTCCGAATAGCGAGATCGTCGAGACACGCCAGATCACGGTGCCGCTGCTGCGGCCTTTCGACTCGACCGATATTTTCCTGTCCGCCGGCATTCCCGGTGGCTACGCGTGGCTGTTCCCGAAGGGAGAGGTCGCCAATCTCGGTCTCGGCGTTGCACCTGAGTGGCGCGCGCTGTTGAAACCGTTGCTCGACGATCTGCATGCCCGACTCAGGGAGGAAGGGCGTGTCGGCGCGGAAATCATCACTCACACCGGCGGCGCCATTCCGGTTGGTGGCATGCGGCGTCTCGTGTCGCGGATCGGCGCGACGACCGTGCTGCTGGCGGGCGATGCGGCGGGCCTTACCAACCCCGTGACCGGTGCTGGAATTGCTGCCGCCGTCGTCTCGGGACGTGAGGCGGGAGCCGCCGCCGTACGCCTGCTCGAAGGAGATGCGTCAGCCGCTGACGAATATGCAGAGGAACTGGAGATGCTTTTCGGATGCTCGCTCGAGCGTGCGCTGGCCCGTCGCCGCGCACTGATGGAGAAATACAAATCAGGCGGTGCGCCCGCCGAGGTTGACCTAAGGCGCGGCTGGATCGCGTTCCCGGAATATTGGGCGGCGTAAGCGATGAGAGATGAGGAACGCACATGAGTTGCATCAAGCGTGAAACCGCACTGCCATCGCGTGCTGGCGTGGAGGCGCGCGATTTCAACACCTATGCCGCGATGCAGCCGCGCGTGCCAGGTGCTATTCCGGCCGAGGCGAGGAACGGCGGCAGGGTCAAGTCGCATAACGTGCCGGCCGAGGGTGTCTACCTGCCCAACAACAATCGGCTCACTCCGCACATGCGCTCACCCGAGTACGTGCAGATGTCGACAGCAGCGGCCATCACATTGGGCGTTATGCCTGGCAAGATGCACCGCTGTGGCTGTACGCGCTGCCTCAATCTCCTGTTGACCTATCCTGAAGGCTGCCGCGCCAACTGCGCATATTGTGGGTTGGCGCGTCACCGCGAGAGCGACCGCGATTACGCGGATCGCAATTTCATTCGCGTCGATTGGCCTGCAGTGCCGATGGAGCAGGTTGTCGATATCGTCGCGCGCGATGGCGAACAGACGCCGTTCCACCGCATGTGCATCTCCATGATCACGCATCCGCGCTCCGACGAGGACACGGTTGCCGTCCTGAAGGCCTGGACCTCTCGCATCGATCCAGCGAGCCTGCCGGTTTCGATCCTGTCCAATCCGACCACCATGAAGCGTGCTGACGTCCAGCGCCTCAAGGACCTGGGAGCGGACATTTTTACGGTGGCACTGGATGCTGCCACGCCTGAAATCTTCGATCGTACACGCGGCAAGGGCGTCGACAGCCCCCACTCGTGGAAGAAGTACTGGGAGGTGCTGGAGGACGCGCGCGACATCTTTGGCAGGGAGAAGTTTGGCGCACACATCATCGTCGGCATGGGCGAGAGCGAGCGCGACGTGCTGAGGCTTGTCCAGCGTCTCGTCGATATGGGCGGACATTCCCACATGTTCTGCTTCTTCCCCGAAAAGGGCTCGCTGATGGATCATCTGCCGGCAACGCCGCGCGATCAGTGGCGGCGTGTGCAGCTTGCCCGCTACCTGATCGACTATGCTGGCGTGCGCGTCGAACACATGCGCTTCGATGGCGAAGGGCGCGTGAGCGACTTCGGCCTGCCCCAGGCCGAGCTTGATGCGATGATTGACAAGGGCACCGCTTTTCGAACGTCAGGATGCCCCGGCAAGGAGGCCGACGACGTCTCCGCCTGCGACCGGCCCTACGGCGACAGTCCGCCTTCCAACGTGGCGAGCTACCCGTTCCCGCTCGCCGCCGTCGATGTGCGCAAGGTGCGCCATCAGCTTCGCATGGAGCGGACGGGAGAAAGCTATGAGGCAGGTGAAGACCTCGACCCCGAGAGTTGGAGTGGCGGCCGCTAAAACATGTTTAGCTCAACGATCCAGGCGCATGGCGCCGCCTGCTCATCGAACACGACACAGCCAACAGCGAGGTGCATGAACGTGGCCGTTCCCTTCCGCGTCATCGATACCGGACTGCGCGAAGGCCGCGCCAACATCGCGTTCGACGCAGCGCTGATCGATCTGCACGCCGCCGGCCAAATACCCGATACCATCCGCTTCCTTCGCTTCCGGCCGACCGCTCTTGTCGGCCGCCACCAGGCAATAACGCGTGAGCTGAACCTCGCGCAGTGCGGCGCCGATGATATCGGGCTCGCTCGCCGCATCACCGGTGGCGGTGCGATATATTTCGATGAGGGCATGCTTGGCTGGGAACTGGTGTTCTCGCGCCGGCGCCTCGTATTGCCCTCTCTGGCCGACTACACGCGCAAGATCTGTGAAAGCGCCGCCGACGGACTGTCACGCGCCTTCGGCATCGACGCTCGCTTCCGCCCCCGCAACGACATCGAGGTCGGCGGCAGAAAACTCTCAGGCACAGGTGGCTTTTTCGAGGGTGACACGTTGTTCTTCCAGGGCACCGTGCTGATCGATGCTGATCCGGCCCGCGTGATGTCTTACCTGAACGTGCCGCGTGCCAAGACCGAACGTCACGCTCTCGATCGTGCGGAAAATCGCATAACCACCTTGAAGGCGCTGACGGGTGCCAGCCCCGAACCGGATTTGGTGCAACAGGCGATATCCGATGGCTTCGCACGTGGACTCGGCCTGGCGCTCGCCTCTGAGCCCGCCACCCCCGCAGAGGAGGAACGGGCAGCGAGGGTATACGATGACCAGGTCGGCCAGGACGATTTCGTCTTCGAGATCGATGCCCCGGGTGAACCCGGGCATCTGGAGGCGAGCATCACGGGGGCCGGCGGAACCGTGACGGCCTTCGTCCGTGTTGACGGCAGGCCGGGTGCTCCCCGCATCGCCCATGCACTCATCACCGGAGATTTTTTCGTGACACCGCCGCGGCTCGTTCTCGACCTTGAGGCGGCCCTGCGCGGCGTTCCCGTGCATGAGGCGGGGATGGCAGTGGATGCCTTTTTCACGGTCGCCCGCCCCGACCTTCTATCGATCCGGCCTGAGGACTTCCGCACCGCCATAACGACAGCACTTACCGGGATCGGACAAAACCGCCCGGGTATGCCGAAAAATTGAGGTGACGCAATTGCAGTTCGTCCAACGTGTGGAAGCTTGCGCCCCGAATGTGCCGCGCTACAGTGATGCGGGAAATGCAGCAGCGGTGTTGACCGGCCACCACCATCTCAACATGCAATCGTTCGGAGAGGATCATCATGGCTAGCAAGCTCGTCATCGTCATGGCCAATACCGACCCGCGCAACGGCGAGGAACTTGGCGCACCGATTTTCCAGGCGTCAGTCGCTGCCGCCATGGAGTACGACGTGGAGGTGATCTGCACAGCCACATCCGGCGCGCTCATGAAAAAGGGCGTCGCCGAGAAGCTGCACGTCAAGGAAGGAAGTCCGAAGACCGTGTATGACTTCATCAAGGATGCACACGAGGCAGGTGCGAAGTTTTATTGCTGCTCGCCCAACCTCGATCTGTTCGACATGACCAAGGACGATCTCATTCCAGAGTGCGAAGGAATTGTCGGTGGCGCCCATCTCATCGAGACGATCATGGAGGATGACGAGGTCAGAGTTCTCACATATTGATGAGAGCGTAAAAAATCGATCCTGCAACAGAGTGCAGCGGCCCATATTCGAAACCTGCCGGACCAGGCGTCACGGCTCGACAGCGCTGGAGAGAAGGACAATGCCGACGGTACGCGGATGCAACCTGCCCGATGATCTCTTCTACGATGTCGCCAACAACATCTGGTTTCGCGAGATGGGCGATGGCACGGTCAAGCTCGGGATGACGGCGGTGGCCACCGCTATGGCCGGCCAACTGGTCGCCTTCACGCCCAAGAAGACGGGCAAGGCCATCGCTGCCGGCAAGTCATGCGCAACCATCGAGAGCGGCAAATGGGTTGGTCCTGCCAAGTCGGCGGCAGGCGGCGAGGTTGTTGCGATCAACGACGATCTCGTTGCTAACCCGAAGCTTGCCAATGAAGACCCCTATGACAAGGGTTGGATGATCGTCCTGAAACCAGAGGATTGGGCTTCCGCCAAGGCAGCGCTCGTTCCGGGCTCACAGGTCGCCGCGAAATACGAGGAGAAGATGGCGGCCGACGGATTTGCCGGCTGTGCGTGATGCCAGCCGCAATGGGCGGATCGGCGGACGCAACCGCCACTCGGCATCATCGCCATTGATAATATGGGACATTCCCGCGGCAAAAATGAAAAGGGCGATCCGGCCGGATCGCCCTTGTGCATTCGCTGACGCCTGCAAGGCGTATCGCGTCACTGCTTGGAATCGAGCATCGCCTTGATCTCGGCGCCGATCTTGTCGGCCTCGGCCGTTTCCTTGGCGTCGCAATGCCCCTCCATTTTGCTGAGCATCTGCTCGAGCTGATCGAGATCCGCGTCGGTCAGTTTCTTCTGCTCGGCCGACTGCGCAAGATCGAAAGCATTCTGCAGGCACGCCTCCACGGCGGGATCAGTCGGGGCTTCCGCAGGCTTGTCCTGCGCCAGGGATGCGCCTGTGAGGGCCGCGCTCATGGCGGCTGCCAGGATGAGACGCTTGATCATTTGGATTGGTATCCTCTGTTGTCCGTTCGCATCTCTGTGCGAATACACGCCGTTTGATCCTGGATTGTGGCTTCTCGTAGACCGAAGAACGACCGATCGGAGGCCACCGACAAGAAACGTTCCTTGTGGCGGAATTGTATCAAGCCGCGGTGAAGAGCGCCCCGAGAACGTCTGACAAATTGGCGTATGTGTCGATCGTAGCGTCTGGATTGAGCTCGCGAATTGGCACGTCCGAGTAGCCGAATGATACCCCGATCACTGGCACGCCGGCGGCTCTTGCCGTGGCGATGTCAACGCCGCTGTCCCCAACCATGATGGCACGGTCAACCCGTCCGCCCGCGCGCCGGATGGTGCCTGTGAGATGCCCTGGATCGGGCTTGGAGACGGGCAGCGTGTCGCGGCCGACGATGGCGGCAAAAAGCTCTGTCAACCGCAGCGCATCCAGCAGCTTGAACGCCAGCGCCTCGCGCTTGTTGGTGCAGATCGCGATGCTGGCCCCTGCGCTGGTCAGCCGGGAAATCTCGTCGAGTACGTGTGGATAGGGCCGGCTGCCGCGTGCGATGTTCGCCTCGTAGTGATCGAGAAAGATGCCGAGCAACTTGTCGACCTCCGTTTGTGATTGCACTGCTCCGCTTTGATTGAGCGCCTCCTCGATCATGCGTCGCGCACCGAAGCTGATCCACGGCTGGACCGCAGCGGCCGGACGTGGCGGCAGCGACAGTCCCGCCAGAACATGATTGGTCGCGCCGATCAGATCGGGCGCGGTGTCGATGAGCGTTCCGTCAAGGTCGAAGACGATGGTCGCGCCGTTCAAGGGAGATCTGGACACAGGACGAATGACAGCCTTTGCAATGAATTGATCGGGGCATGCGGCAACGCATATAGGGTCAAGTCTTGTAACCCCCAACGCCAGTCTCTACACAAGTCCCGATATCGATGGCAAACCGCGGCCCCGCCGGAGACGATTTTTGGTGGTATCCTTCGCCCTTTCGGCAGGTTATCCGCCTGCACACTGCCGGCAGCGGGCCGCATGAAACAGGGAGACGTACCATGCAACAAAGAGTGCTGAAACTGGTGCGCGACCAGGCTTTCATCGATGGCGCCTGGGTCGGCACGCCGTCGGCCCCGGTCCGCAACAAGGCGACCGGAGAGATCATCACCAGCGTACCCGATATGGGCGCTGGCGAGACGCGCGCCGCAATCGAGGCGGCTCACCGCGCGCTGCCGGCCTGGTCAGGCAAGCTCGCCAAGGAACGTTCTGCGATCATCCGCCGCTGGTATGACCTCATCATTGCGCACGCCGACGAACTGGCGCTTCTGCTGACCAAGGAACAGGGCAAGCCGCTGGCCGAGGCCAAGGGCGAGATCATCTACGGCGCGGGCTTCGTGGAGTTCTTCGCCGAGGAGGCCAAGCGCATCTATGGCGAGACGATCCCGAGTCCCAAGCCGGATGCCCGTATCGTCGTGATCAAACAGCCGATCGGCGTGGTCGCCGCCATCACGCCTTGGAACTTCCCGAGCGCCATGATCACGCGAAAGGTCACGCCTGCGCTGGCTGCTGGATGCACGGCCGTCGTCAAGCCTGCGGAAGACACACCGCTGTCTGCACTGGCGCTTGCTGCACTCGCGGAGGAAGCGGGCATCCCCAAGGGCGTGCTCAATATCGTAACGGCCATGAACCCCGTACCCGTCGGTGAGGAGCTGACTGCCAATCCGCTCGTCCGCATGGTCACCTTCACAGGCTCCACCGAGGTTGGCAAGCTGCTGATGGGGCAGGCGGCAAAGACCGTCAAGCGCGTCGGATTGGAACTGGGCGGCAATGCGCCTTTCATCGTTTTCGACGATGCCGACATCGACAAGGCGGTGGTCGGCGCGATCGCATCGAAATATCGCAACGCCGGACAGACATGCGTGTGCGCCAATCGCATCTATGTGCAGGCAGGCGTCTATGATGCCTTTGCCGAAAGGCTGGCGGCGGAGGTCGCAAAGTTCAAGGTGGGTGACGGCACCGAGCCCGGCGTGACGCAAGGGCCGCTCATCAATGCCGATGCCGTGGCCAAGGTCGAAGAGCACATCGCCGATGCGCTGTCGAAAGGCGCCAAGGCCATTCTCGGCGGCAAGCGCCACGACAAGGGCGGCACCTTCTTTGAGCCGACGATCCTCACGGGCGTTACGCCCGCCATGCAGTTGGCGCGCGAGGAGACCTTCGGGCCTGTCGCGCCGCTGTTCAGGTTCGAAAACGAGGCGGACGTCATTGTCCAGGCGAACGCCACGCAATTCGGCCTCGCTGCATACTTCTACGCCCGCGATATCGGGCGCGTCTGGCGCGTTGCCGAAGCTCTGGAATTCGGCATCGTCGGCATCAACGAGGGCGTGATCTCCACCGAACTTGCCCCATTTGGCGGCGTTAAGGAATCCGGTCTTGGCCGCGAGGGTTCGCATCACGGCATCGAAGAATTCGTCGAGATCAAATACATCATGATGGGCGGCCTTTGAGACCGGGACGGCTTCGCGGCCCCGCTAGGCGCAGCGGCCAAACCTCGATGCACTGGCAGTCCATTCTTCCGGCTCTGCGATATGGCTCGGAAAATCGCGCTTCGTTTTCCGGCGTGATTCTGGCTATTGTGCGCGGCGAAACAAACGGATTACTGCTGTTTGAGCCGGAGGAGAGATGGCCATGAGTGCCGATGAGATGAAGCGAAAGGCGGCGGAACGCGCCTTGATGTTCGTCGAGCCTGGCATGAAGCTTGGCCTCGGCACAGGCTCGACCGCTGCGGCATTCGTCGACCTGCTGGGCAAGCGTGTCGCCGAAGGTCTCGACGTTATCGGCGTGCCGACCTCCGAGGCGACACGACGCCAGGCCGAGGCATTGGGCATTCGTCTCACGACACTCGATATCGAGCCGTTCTTGGACCTTACGATCGATGGTGCCGATGAGCTCGATTCGGGCCTGCGTCTCATCAAGGGTGGTGGCGGCGCGTTGCTGCGCGAGAAGATCGTCGCAACCGCCTCCGACCGCATGATCGTCATCGCCGACTCATCGAAGCTGGTCGAGACGCTGGGCAAGTTCCCGCTGCCTATCGAAGTCATTCCCTTTGGCCTCCAGGCGACGCTGGGAATGATCGAGATGCTGAGTGAGGACTGCGGCTGCTCGGGCGAGCTGAAGGTGCGAACGACCGCGACCGGCGAGCCATTCCGGACCGATAGCGGCAATTTCATCGTCGATGCGCACTATGGTGCGATCGAGGACCCCGAGGAACTGGATCAGGCCCTGAAGCTCGTGCCCGGCGTCGTCGAAAATGGCCTGTTCATCGGCTTGGCCGATGCCGCCATCATCGCCGGTCCCGATGGTGTGAAGGTTCTCGAGGCGAACTACGCCGATGACGACGAGTGGGATGACATTCTCGCCGAGGCAGATGAACCCGACTCCGAGCGAGGCGATAAGTCGTGACGTTGCCCGTACGTTAGGGACCTTGCGCATTTGCGGCTGCTTTTTTGCACAAATTTGCGTTAACACCACGCCGCCGCCTGCCGTGTCGCTGCGGGCTGCGGCCATGGGTCCGCATTGGCTCCGCATGCCGTGCTGTGATCTGAGACAGACGACGAAAAACACGGGAGTGAAATCATGAAGCCAAAACTGGTACTCGTCTGGGCGCTCGCCGCCATCCTCTGCAACCTCGTATCCGCCGCACCACTGGTCGCCCAGCAGGCAACGGCCGACCCGGATGCCGCGCACGTTACAGCAGCCAAGGAACTGGTATCGGCCATGGATGCGAACACTCAGGCGCTCGCCTCCGTCGAGCAGCTTCGCCAGGCGCTCATCATGCGCATGCAGGCTTCCGAGCCCGCTAAGGTGGTCGGCTTCACGGCTTATGCGGACAAGGAGATGAGCCCCGGCAGCCCTCGCGTGAAGGCGTTCCTCGCCGACATGGAGAACATTGCGGTGCAATTCTACGCCCGCAATTTCACGCCCGAGGAAATGAAGACCATTGCCGCTTTCCAGCAGAGTCTGGCGGGCCGCAAGTTCAACAAGCTGACGCCCGAGCTGGGTGGGCTGATCGCCAGCCGGATGGGGCAGTTCCAGTCAGACGTGATCAAGGCGATCGAGAAGGGTGCGGCTGGACAGGCCGAAGGCAAGTAGATTTTCAACCGGGCTTGACCCGCGCCGGCATCAACCTGCCAGACCTCCCCGAGGAACCGGAATTTTCAGGAGCGCGCCGTTCGGCTACGATCACCGTGTTGGTCTGTTCGCCGATGGAGGCTTTGAATGTCCTTGGTGCGTCTGGCCGTGACTGGCGTGGCCTTCATGCTGGTCCTCGCAGCGCCCGCCGCGGCGCAGGAAAATCCAAAGGACCCCGAGCGCATTGCCGCGGCGATGGAGCTGATTGAGGTCACCGGCGCCAAGAGGCAGATCGAGCTGATGCTCGACGTGATGAAACAAGGCGTGGGCGAGGGCGCTGGTGAGCGTGGCAGCAGCAGCGCGGATGCCCAGGCCGAAAAGGACTTCGCAGCGTTCAGCGCCAAATTTCAGTCGTACCGCGATCAGATGATCGACGAATTCGCCACCCTTTATGCCGAGCGTTTTACGGCCACCGAGCTCAGAGAGATCAGTGCGTTCTACCGCTCGGGGGCCGGCGCCAAATTCATCTCCGCCATGCCGGAACTGATGCAGCAGGGCGCACAGATCGGCCAGAAATACGGGCTGATGGCAGTGCGGGAACTCAAGGCCCTCAAGGCCATGCAGCACAAAAACAAGCCCTGAGCGCACTGGCGCGGTGAACGCCAAGGCCGGCCGCTGCGCGTCAACCCCGAAAGCGGACTGCCCGATCATCACGAGCGCGCGCAACCATATGACTTGAGTTGATCGCACCGCCGACCTAAACCTCCGCCCGAAGCAAAAGACACAGTCACGACAGGGGGCGGTGGGCGGCATGCCGGACCAGGACTTCGATCTTTTCGTCATCGGCGGCGGATCGGGCGGCGTACGCGCCGCGCGCATAGCGGCGGGGCACGGTGCGCGTGTGGCGCTGGCCGAGGCCGACCGCTATGGTGGCACGTGCGTCATTCGCGGATGCGTTCCCAAGAAGCTGCTCGTCTACGCCAGCCGCTTCGCCGACGACTTCGCCGATGCGGCGGGTTTCGGCTGGACACTTGAAGCTCCGCGCTTCGACTGGCCCGCACTGATCGCCGCGAAGGACCGCGAAATCGCCCGCCTGGAAGGTCTCTACCAGAGCACACTGCGGAACGCCGGCGTGACGCTTTATTCCGAGTATGCGGCTCTCACTGGCCCGAATACGGTCCGGTTGCAGGCTTCGCGACAGGAGGTGCGCGCGGGCAAGATCCTCGTGGCGACAGGCGGCGTTCCCTTCGTCGATCCCGGACTCGATGGTGGCGAGCACGTCATCACATCCAACGAGGCGTTCCATCTCGAGCGCTTGCCCAAGCGCATCGTGATCGTCGGTGGTGGTTACATCGCCGTCGAGTTTGCCGGTATCTTCGCCGGCCTCGGCTCCGAGACGACAATGGTCTATCGCGGCGACAAGGTCCTGCGTGGCTTTGATGACGATTTGCGCGATGCGCTGAGCGAGGCGTACCGCGCTAAAGGCATCCGCATCCTCACCGGACGCACGATCCCGAAGGTGGAGGCTGGTGCGGACGGCAAGCGGGTGCATTTGGACGACGGCACCATACTCGATGCGGATGTCGTAATGTATGCCACCGGGCGCGTGCCGAACGTGAAGGGGCTGGGGCTTTCTGCGCTCGGCGTAGAATGCGGCTGGAACGGTCACATCGTCGTCGATGAGGAATTCCGCTCATCCGTGCCGTCGATCTATGCCGTTGGCGATGTTACCGACAAGCCGCAACTAACGCCGGTGGCAATTCGCGATGGCCATGCCTTCGCTGATCGCGAATTCGCAGGCATGACCCGTGACATCGACTACGAGATGGTTCCGACGGCTGTATTCTCCACGCCGGAGATCGGCACCGTCGGCTTGCCCGAGCATCTGGCCGGCGAGCGAACTCACGCGCTTGATGTCTATGTCTCCCGCTTCCGTCCGATGCGCGCCACCCTGGCCGGCCGCGAGGAGCGCATGATGATGAAGCTCGTTGTCGATCAGGAATCGCAGCGTGTCATCGGCTGTCACGTGTTCGGCCCCGATGCTGCCGAGATGGTGCAGATGGCCGCCATCGCCATGCGCATGGGCGCGCGCAAGACGGATTTCGACCGTACCATGGCGCTGCATCCAAGCGCTGCCGAGGAGCTGGTTACGATGCGCGCCAAGCGGGTGAAGGCGCAGTCCTGACGTCCGTTATTCACATCCCGGCGCGACAGGTGCACGGCCCGTTTGTCATATCCGCGCGCCCTGGTTGAAACAGATCGGCACCCGGCCTAAACCCTCTGCCGGAATGTCGGGGGCTGCCACCCGTGCCCGCCCGCCGCGACCCAAAGAGGCCTTCATGCCGAGACTTGCTGGAAAAATCGCCGTCATCACTGGATCGGGTGGCGGCATCGGGCTGTCGATCGCGGAGGTGCTCGCGGCCGAGGGCGCCCACGTCTTTATCGCCGATATTGATGGGACAGCCGCCGAGGCAGCTGCTGCGACCATAAGCGCGCGGGGGCAGGCTGCGACTGCGATCGCATGCGATGTCACCCGCGGACAGGACGTGACGGCGCTCATCCGTACGCTCCAGACCAGACACGGCAAAGCCGATGTCGTCGTCAACAATGCAGGCATCAACGTGCGCGCCGACTTCCGCCACCTGAGCGATGAGGAGTGGGTGCGCCTGCGCGAGGTGAATCTCGACGGCGTGGTGCGCATCGCACGCGACGCCTTTCCGCTCTTGAAGGCAGCGGGCAGCGGCTCGCTTATCAATGTCGCTTCCATCATGGGTCACCGCGGCCTGCGCCAGCTTGCCGCCTATTCCGCCACGAAGGGCGCCGTGGCTGCTCTCACGCGTGCGCTGGCCGTCGAGTATGCGCCGTTCGGCATTCGCGTGAACACGGTCTCGCCGGGCTTCGTCGAAACCGCACTTACCGAGCGCGTCCTTAAGAACCCGGCGATCCGCAAAGCGCTTCTCGACCAGACGCCCATGCGCCGTTTCGGCAGTGGTGAGGACATTGCTCGCGCTGCGCTGTTCTTTGCCAGCGACGATTCGGAGTTCGTCACCGGTTCGGAACTGATGGTGGATGGCGGCATGGCTGCCGGCCTGTGAGGCGGGGATAGGCGTGAGGCGGGGATAAGCGCGAGCCAGCGCAAAGCTGCCACTTTTGCGTCAAGCCCGGCGGCTAATTCGGTTTGAACGAAAGCCCCTGCGAGAGCTTAATCCGGATTGTGGCCCTTGCGATAATGTGTCCGACAGAGGTGTTTCATGGCCCCTACTTGCACTCCCTGGCCATTCTTGCCTGCAAAAAAGCGCGTGCTTTGGCGGATGACCGTGATGCGCGTTGCAATGCTTGCCTTTGCGATGTCGACCGGCCTTGCGGCGCCCGCCAACGCAGTGCCGGAAACGTATACCTTCGACAAGGACCACACGGAGATCCGCTTTAGCTGGGATCATGTCGGCCTTTCGCGCCAGTCCGGACGGTTTCTCGATATCGCCGGCGAGGTCGTCTTCGATCAGGAACGGCCGGAGGCAAGCCGCATCGATGTACGCATCCCCTTGCGGAGCCTTTCGACCGGTGTTCCTGCCCTCGATGATGTGCTGTTGAAGACGCCAGATTATCTCAATGTCTCCCAGTACCCGGAGATCACCTTCAAGAGCAGCGAGATCGTTATGACGACGGCTAAGACGGCCAATGTGGCGGGGGCGCTGACGTTCAACGGCGTCACACGTCCGGCTATGCTTTCGGTCGTGTGGAACTTCTCCGGCGAGCATCCGCTCTCCAAGATCAACCCGACTTACGCCGGCGTCTATGCTTCGGGGTTTTCGGCACGCACGCAGATCCTGCGCAGCGAGTTCGGCATCACGCGTTCGATTCCGCTCATCTCCGACGAACTCCGCATCACCATCGAGACCGAGCTGCATCGCCGCTGACATAACGAGCGCCGCTACAACCCGGAAATAGTCTCCTTGATCAGCATATCGACCACGCTTTTCATGGCCTGATCGCGATCAGCACCGCGCCCAAGCTGCTCTTCCAGCACATCGAGCTGTCGGTCCGCACCCGTTCCGCGCGCCACGATTTCCCGGGCGCGTGCGATTTCGTCCAGACAGCCGATTTCAGCGGCATCCTCCGAGACCAGTTGGATCAGCTCGTCGATCAGCTCGGCAAAAGGAACGAGCGTCCCCTTGCCGAAATCGAACAGCCGGTCACCGACGCCATAGCGTTGTGCGCGCCAGCGGTTCTCCTCGATGAGGAATGCCGGGTAGCTGCGCCAGCGCTGATTGCGCCCCTTGATGCGGTAGAGCATGCGCGCCACCGAGACATAAAGCGCCGCAATCGTCAGTGCGTCATCCATGCGCGGGCACACGTCGGTGACGCGTATCTCCAGCGTCGGGAAGCGCGCTGACGGGCGCAGATCCCACCAGACCTTGGTGGCATCCTCGATCACGCCTGCGCGCACCAGGACGTCGATGGTGCGCTTGTATTCGCCGAAGCTCTCGAAGCGCTGCGGCAGGCCCGTGCGCGGCAGTTCATGGAAGATCGACAGCCGATAGCTCTTGAGCCCGGTGTCCTCGCCCTCCCAGAACGGAGACGATGTGGACAGCATGAGCAGGTGCGGCAGGAAATAGCGGATCTGGTTCATCAGATCGATGCGGTCGTCATCGTCCTCAATCGCCACATGCACATGCATCCCGCAGATCGAAAGCCGCCGGCCGATACCGCCGAAGTCCCGTGCCAGGGCCTGGTAGCGCTCCTTGGGCGTCGTCTCCAACGTTGCCTTTCTGGCAAACGGGTGGGTGGAGGCGGCAATCGGCGCAAGGCCGAATTTCGCCGCGTTGCGGGCAATCGTGCCGCGCAGGCGCGAAAGTTCGTCACTTGCCTGCGAGAAGGAGGAACATACCTGCGTGCCGACTTCGATCTGACTGCGGAAGAATTCCGGAGCCACCTGCTTTCCCAGTTCGTCCTCGCACGCGGCCATGAGGTCGGCCGGTGCGGCGGCGAGATCCCGGGTGTCAAGGTCGACGAGGTGATATTCCTCCTCGATGCCGAAGGTGAAGGAGGGGGCTGTCATTGGCTCAACCAGCTCACTATCTATCGACGAGAAGGCTGCCACACCCCGAGTATAAGCGTCAGCCGAAAAAGATCCGTGCCGCAAATGCCTGTGCGACACGAGCAGATTCCGGTCATGCCGGTGGCGGGGGGCGGACGGATCGGCAACCGGTTGTGGTCTATTGCTTTCGGCATTCGGCTGGCCGCGGAAGACTGGTCACCCGGCAAGGGATGGCCTATAACCCCGCTCGAATGGCATAATTGCCGAACTAGAAAGCATTTTTGGACGGTCCCGCCGAGGGTACGAAAATCCCAGGCGGGCACCGTTCCTTTGGTTGCAGGAGAGTGAACCCATGGCGGCATCCTGGTCCCCCGACAGCTGGCGTTCGAAACCGATCGTCCAGGTGCCAGATTACCCCGATCTCGACGCGTTGGCGGATGTGGAAACAAAGCTTGCGACGTTCCCGCCGCTCGTTTTCGCAGGCGAGGCGCGCGAGCTGAAAAAGGCGTTGGGCGAGGTGGCCCAGGGTCGCGGCTTCCTTTTGCAGGGCGGCGACTGCGCCGAGAGCTTCGCCGAGCACAGGGCCGACAACATCCGGGACTTCTTCCGCGTCTTCCTGCAGATGGCGGTGGTGCTGACATATGCTGGAGGCTCGCCGGTGGTGAAGGTCGGTCGCATCGCCGGCCAGTTCGCCAAGCCCCGTTCCGCGCCGACCGAGAAAAAGGGGTTGATCGAGCTTCCCAGCTATCGCGGCGACATCATCAACGGCTCCGAGTTCGAGGTTGATGCGCGCATTCCCGATCCGCACCGCCAGCTCCAGGCCTACCGGCAGTCGGCGGCGACGCTGAACCTGATCCGCGCCTTCGCCAGCGGCGGTTACGCCGACCTGGAGCGCGTACATCAGTGGAACCTCGGTTTCGTCAAGGACAGCCCCCAGGGCCATCGTTACCAGGAACTGGCCGACCGCATTTCCGAAACGCTGAACTTCATGCGTTCGTGCGGCATCACTTCCGACAACACGCCGCAGCTCCGCACAACGCGATTCTACACCTCGCATGAGGCGCTGCTGCTGGGCTATGAGCAGGCGTTGACGCGGCTGGATTCGACCAGCGGCGACTACTACGCCACGTCCGGTCACATGCTGTGGATTGGTGACCGCACGCGCCAGCCCGATCACGCGCACATTGAGTTCGCGCGCGGCGTCAAGAACCCGATCGGCCTCAAGTGCGGTCCCTCGATCGAGCCGGACGGCCTATTGAAGCTGATGGATCTCCTCGATCCCAAGAACGAGCCCGGCCGCTTGACGCTCATCTGCCGCTTCGGTGCGGACAAGGTGACGGCACACCTGCCCAAGCTGGTGCGCGCGGTGCAGAAAGCGGGCCGCCTGCCGGTCTGGTCGTGCGATCCCATGCACGGCAATACGATCTCGGCAGCCACCGGCTTCAAGACGCGGCCCTTCGACCGCATCCTGAAAGAAGTCGAGGTGTTCTTCGACGTGCTGCGCGCCGAGAACGCGCATGCTGGCGGCATTCATGTCGAGATGACCGGCCAGAATGTGACCGAGTGCACCGGCGGCGCGACCGCGATCAGCGAGACGGACTTGTCCGACCGCTATCACACGCATTGCGATCCGCGCCTCAACGCGGACCAGTCGCTGGAACTTGCGTTCCTGGTCGCTGAACGCATGAAGGCCGAGCGCCTCGCCCGCGCTGAGCCGATGTCTGCCGCAGCGACGGCATGATGAGCCGGTTGAAGCGTCGGCGGGTGTCAACACCCGCCGACGTCGAACACGCATCATCCCGCGGCTCGGCGGCGGCATCCAGTCGTTATGTGATCTCCCATGCGGCCCCTTTTCCCGAGCGGAGAGGGAGAGTTTTGAACTGACGTGCCGCGCCCCTCTGCGACCTTTCCGTTGCGCTCTGGGCCTCCGCCCTCCTAAATGCACTCCGTTTGTGCCGCAGGACCGTCCGTACCCATGAAAATCGCAGCAGCCCAGTTGAACCCTACCGTCGGCGACATCGACGGCAATGCCAGGAAGGTGGTGGCTGCCCGTGCGCAAGCCGCACAGCAGGGCGCCGATCTCGTGGTGTTCCCCGAACTCTTCATCACTGGCTATCCACCCGAGGATCTGGTCCTCAAACCCGCCTTCCAAGAGGCCGCACGCGCGCGCGTTCTGGCCCTGGCGCAGGAATTCGACGACGATGGTCCCGGCGTGCTCATCGGCACCATCTGGGCCGAGGAGGGCAAGGTCTATAACGCCGTCGTGCTCTTGGAGAAGGGCGAGATCGCGGCCGTTCGTTACAAGGTGGATCTGCCCAACTACGGCGTCTTTGACGAAAAGCGCGTCTTCGCAACCGGCCCATTGCCTGGACCAATTGCATTTAGGGGCATCAAATTCGGCGTGCCCATCTGCGAGGACATCTGGTCCGACGAGGTCACCGAATGCCTCGCCGAGTGTGGTGCGGAAATCCTCATCGTACCCAACGGCTCGCCGTTCGACTGGAAGAAGCCGGACGTGCGCTTGAATATCGCCGTGGCCCGCGTCACCGAGACGGAGTTGCCGTTGATCTACGTGAACCAGGTCGGCGGCCAGGATGAGCTGGTCTTCGATGGCGGCTCCTTCGCACTCAGTGCCGATCGCCGCCTCATATTGCAGTTGCCCCAGTGGACCGAACAGATCGTCGTTACCGAATGGGAGAAGGATGATGGCGTGTGGGCGTGCGTGAAAGGGCCGATCGAGCCGCTTGTCGAAGGTGACGCCGCGGCCTACGCCGCCTGTATGCTTGGCCTGCACGATTACGTCGAAAAGAACGGTTTTCCCGGTGTTGTGCTGGGCCTGTCGGGAGGCATCGATTCCGCACTCGTCGCAGCGCTCGCTGTCGATGCGCTGGGGCCGGATCGCGTTCACGCCGTCATGCTGCCTTATCGCTACACGTCTGAAGCCTCGCTGAAGGATGCGGCTGGTTGTGCCAAGGCGTTGGGTATCCGCTATGACGTCATCCCCATTGCCGCGCCCGTCGATGGTTTTGCGAGCGCGCTTGCTGATCTGTTCACGGGAACCAACGCCGACATCACCGAAGAGAACCTGCAAAGCCGCACACGCGGCACCATCATTATGGCAATCTCGAACAAGTTCGGTGGCATGGTGCTCACCACCGGCAACAAGTCTGAAATGTCGGTCGGCTACGCAACACTTTACGGCGACATGAACGGCGGTTTCAACCCGATCAAGGACCTGTACAAGTCTGAGGTTTACCGCCTGGCGCGCTGGCGCAATACCAACCTCCCTCCGCAGGCGCAGGGTCCTTGCGGCATGGTCATACCTGAAACCATCCTGACAAAGGCGCCGACGGCCGAGCTGCGCGAGAACCAGACCGATCAGGACAGCCTGCCGCCCTACGATGCCCTTGATGATATCCTTGCATGTCTCGTCGAGAGGGAGATGAGCGTGCGCGACATCATCGCGCGCGGCCACGCAGCCGAGACGGTGAAAAAGGTGGAGCGACTTCTCTACATCTCCGAATACAAGCGCCGTCAGGCGGCACCCGGCGTCAAGATCTCGTCGCGGAACTTCGGTCGCGACCGCCGCTATCCGATCACCAATCGCTTCCGCGAGACCGTCACCGGAATAGGCGCTGACGCCGATACAACAGCGGCCCGCAGCGTGCCGCGAAGCGTGGCGCCGCGTGCCGACGGCGGCGAGGTGGCATGATGAGCGTTACTGTCCGCTTTGCACCGAGCCCCACCGGCCGCCTCCACATCGGCAACATCCGCACTGCCGTGCTCAACTACCTCTATGCGGTGAAAATGGGAGGCCGCTTCCTGCTGCGTCTCGACGACACCGATGCCGAACGCTCGACAGAGGCATTCGCACAAGGCATTCATCGCGATCTCGCGTGGCTGGGTCTGACAACCGGTTGGCATGTGCGCCAGTCTGACCGCCTTGCACGCTACGATGAGGTGGCCGCCTCGCTCAAGGCCGCAGGAAAACTCTATCCCTGCTATGAAAGCGAGGACGAGCTGGAACGCCGCCGCAAACGGCAGATGGCGCGGGGCATGCCGCCCATCTACGATCGTGCAGCGTTGAAACTCACGCCCGAGGAGCGTGCCGCTTTCCAGACCGAGGGCCGCAAGCCGCACTGGCGCTTCCGTCTGCCCAACACCGAAGGCGAATGCGATCTGAGGCCGTTGCCAACTATCGTCTCCTGGAACGATCTCATTCGCGGCGACCAGACAGTGGACCTGGGCTCCCTGTCCGATCCCGTGCTGATACGCGCCGACGGGACATATCTCTACACGTTTACGAGCGTTGTCGACGATATCGATTTCAGCATCACCCATATCGTGCGGGGCGCCGATCACATCACCAACACCGGCGTCCAGATTGCACTTTTCGAGGCGCTCGGCGCCGTGCCGCCGGCCTTCGGCCATCACTCATTGCTGGTCGATAGCGAAGGCAAGGCGCTGTCCAAGCGCATCGATTCACTGTCGGTCGAAGGCTTGCGAGCCAGTGGCTACGAGCCGATCGCTGTCGTTTGCCATGCCGCACTCGTCGGCACGTCCGAAGCGATTGCCCCGCACACGTCGCTGGCCTCGCTTGCCGAGGCACTCGACTTTTCGCGCATCTCGCTTTCACCCGCCCGCTTCGATGTCAGCGAGCTTGATGGTCTGAACGCGCGCCTGTTGCACATGCTGGACTACGCCAATGTGTCGGAACGGCTGGCCCAGATCGGCGTCGGCGGTGGTGCCGAATTCTGGTACGCGGTGCGCGGCAATCTCGAAAAGCTCGCCGATGCGCAGCTCTGGTGGCAGGTCATCGCGGGCGAAATCACACCTCAAATTGAGGATCGCAAATTCCTCGAGCGCGCGGCGGATCTCCTGCCTGCCGAGCCTTGGGATGAAGGCACATGGGCGGTGTGGACCGCAGCTGTAAAGCAGCAGACCGGCACCAAGGGCCGCGCCCTGTTTCATCCGTTGCGATTGGCCTTGACCGGCCGCGAGGCAGGGCCGGAGCTGAAGACGCTTCTGCCGTTGATCGGGCGCGACCGCGCGCTCAAACGTCTGCGTGGCGGAGATTGAGTGCGGCCGGCAAGCGGAGGCCACAATAGTCAGACGTGGTTCGATCAAACCTGACTTGCTCTAACGCGGCCGCCATGGATCAATCGCCTCACCGATCTTTGGTGCACGCTGCGTGCTGCCTGTCATGCGCGGAGCAGCGGTCTCGCCAGTCACAGTCGCATCGGCTTTCTTGCCGCCCGGCCCCGGCATCGGCGTCTGGGGAATGTATTCTGCCTGCTTGCACGAGCAGCCGTTGATGTATTCCTTGCGGTAGCGGAAAGCCGTCTTCAGCTTGGTGTAGAGCTCGTTGTTGGAGAAAGCGACCATCTGGTCCACCGCACCGCCTGGGTTCTGGTAGTAATAGAGCTGTGCGGGCGCGGCGCACTTGGACTGGCAGACTTCGGCGTCGCGCTCGAAGTGATTGGGCAGCGTCGAGAAGCTGATCGGAAAGTAGTAGCCGTCGCACAGCCGCACGCACATTGTGCGGTAGGTGGCGAAGGGGAGCGAGCGGAAACCGTTGTTGTTGCCACCGCCGCCGCTTGAATCCTCGTCCTGCCAAAGGCCCGAGAACGGACCCCGGTCGCGCCGCCGCGCCTCCTGCTGGTAGGAGGCGCCGCAGTTGTTGCGCGCCAGCTCGCGGATGATCTCGTCCTGATAGGAACGTCCGCTGTTTGCCTCGATGTCCTGGCGGCGGCCTTCCAGCTCCGCGATGTATCGCTTCGTCTCGTCGACCTGATTGACCGCACGACGGCAATTGCGCGAGTTGCGCAGTTGCTTGGTGAATAAGAACCATTCGTAGCAGTCGGCCCGCTCGAGCTCGCGTTCCTGGCGGCCCAGGTCGCGCTTGGCCTGTTGCAGCGCGCGCTCGATTTCGGGAAGCTGCTCGCGCGCCTTGTTGCCGCCCTGTGATTCCTGAACCAGCCGCTGCTCGAGTGTGAGGCAGATCGAGCTGTTGCCGCCTTGCGATGCATCCGGGTTCCACTGGCGATCGGGACCGGCCGGCGCCTGTCGCGGCGGTTCACGGTAAATCGGTTCACGCGGTACGGGACGCGGACGCTCCTCCGACTCCCACGGCCAGCCGAAGCCCTGCGCATTGACCCCCGGCGCGCTCATGATGGAGAGCGCGGTGGCAGCCAGCAGGCACGCGCTCAATGCCCAGCCCGCGAAGACAGGCCGTGGTCGCGCTGCTTTGAGTATCTTGTCCACCGTACGCCTGATCATGCCGCCTTGCATTGCTTGCCGCCATTCGCGCGGAGGACTTGAATTGCCGGGCGGCTTCGTGAGAAGTTCTGCGCCACTTGCTGCCAGCGAAGTGCGCCGCCTATGCTCTCGATTCGCCCCGCGGAGAGTAGCTCGCGTGAGATCTTCGGGCCTTCACACCACCCGCCAGCAGATCACCCGCCAGCACGGCCTACCAGTCCGGCCCGTGCTCCGGTGCCGCGCCGGCACCGTACCCAGCCCTTGCGCCGCTACGCCTCTATGAGAGGTTTAACCTGTTCTGCTAGGGGGTCAATTGGGACTAATCATGGCAATCCACAGGTCCGGCAGAAATTCTGCGCGCGGCATATGGCGACGGGGCGAAGATGCTGCCAAACCTTGAGAAATTTGTCGCCGGAGCGTTCAATAACGTATTGGTGGAAATCCAGGGCGGAAATCGGGAGGACCAGAAGTGTCGAAATGCACGAGGGCAGGTGTGGGCGTCGTGTCAGCGCTGGTGATGCTGGCGATCCTGATGGCACCGCAGGCTTCAGCCGAGGGCCTTGCAAAGCACTTGTCTTGCACCTTCGACCGCGGCACTTCGACGACCTATGAGGCTGGAGAGTTCATCTCCAAGCCCGCCCAGCCGCTGACTTTCGAAATTGCCGATATCGATCTGGAGGCCCAGTCTGCCCGCCTACTGACGAGTGACGGCGATGGCGTCGGCACGTTGCGTGTGGTTCGTGCGTTGAACGCCAATCATTTCCTCGAGGTCGTCAATGAGGGTTTCCTGAACCTGACCACGATCTACGATCTCGATGCCGCGCGCGGCACCTACCCGGCTGTGCATTCGCGCCATCTTGGACTTTTGGGTCAGCCCGTGTTCGCCCAATATAGTGGCCAGTGCAAGCCGCTGCCTTGAGGCGAGGCGCGGCTTGAAAGGCGCCCAACGGAACAACGATGACGCTTCATCTGGTTAAACTATGCGTCGGCGCGATCTCGATCGACGACTTGGCCGAATGGCAGGCTGGGCGTCTGGCCGAGGCACGCAAGCACAGCGCCGGCGCCAAGCTGTTCCACGCGACGTTCCAGACTCCGAGACGCCAGGACGAGCTGCTCGAAGGCGGCTCTCTTTATTGGGTGATCAAGGGGCAGATCCAGGTGCGCCAGCGTCTCATCGGCTTCAGCGAGGGCAATAAGAGCGATGGCTCGGCCTGCTGCCTGCTGCTGCTCGATCCAGCACTGGTTCCTGTCCATCCCGTGCCGCGGCGCGCATTCCAGGGCTGGCGGTATCTGACTGCCGAGGATGCGCCGCCGGATCTGACCGGTGCGGCCGGACGCGGCCTTGCCGCGATGCCCGAGCAGTTGCGCCGCGAGCTTGCCGAACTGGGGCTGATCTGATCAATTCGCCGCCACCCGCGGCCGGACCGGCCGGAAACTTCCCATAAGATGCCGCGCGAAGCGGCGCGACCTTGGCGCTGGAGGCGCCGCACGCATGACCCATCCACTCGTCAACCCGCGCATCCGCGCGATCCCGCCGACCATTCCCTTCGTCGGGCCGGAAGCCCTGATGCGCACATCCGGCCGCCGCTTCAGCGCGCGCATCGGCGCCAACGAGAGCGTATTTGGACCATCGCCCAAAGCGATCGCAGTGATGGAGAGGGCGGCGGCCGAGAACTGGATGTATGCCGACCCCGAAAGCTATGAGCTGCGTGCCGCCATCGCGCGTCACATGGGCTTTGGCGAAAACAACGTGGTGATTGGCGAAGGTATCGACGGACTCCTGGGGCTGACATTGCATGTCGTGCTGTCACCCGGCGACACGGTGGTGACGTCCGATGGCGCCTATCCCACCTTCAACTTCCACGTCGCCATGCATTCAGGGCGTCTTGTCAAGGTGCCATACCGCGACGACAAGGAGGATCTGGCGGCGCTGCTCGACACCGCCAGGCGCGAGAAGGCGCGCGTGCTTTATGTGTCAAATCCCGACAATCCGATGGGATCATGGTGGCCGGCCGATGAGATCCAGCGGCTGGTGGACCAGGTTCCTGACGACATGCTGCTGATCCTTGATGAAGCTTATGGCGATACCGCGCCTCAGGGCACGCTCCCCGCAATCGATGTCGCACGCCAGAACGTGCTGCGCTATCGAACCTTCTCCAAGGCCTACGGACTGGCCGGTGCGCGCGTCGGTTACTGCTTCGGCCCCGCCGAGCTGATCGCCGAGTTCGAGAAGGTGCGAAACCATTACGGCATCAACCGCGTGGGGCAGCTCGGCGCGTTGGCCGCACTTGAGGATCAGGCCTATTTGAAGACGGCTGTTGCAGACATCGCCTGTGCCCGCGAACGCATTTCTGGGATTGCCCGAGCCAACGGCCTGAATCCGCTGCCCTCGGCCACGAATTTCGTCGCCATCGATTGTGGCCGCGACGGCACTTACGCCAAGCGGATACTCGATGGTGTGCTCGCCCGCGATGTCTTCATCCGCATGCCCGGCGTGGCGCCCCTGAACCGCTGCATCCGCGTGTCCTGCGGCATCGAAGAAAACCTCAACATGTTTGCTGACGCGCTTGCCGGCAGTTTGAAATCGCTGGCGCAGACGTAAGCCAGCGGTTTGCGTGACTTGCCTGCAATCTTTGCAAATCGCCTTACGCTTCTCGAACGCTCCCTCGCATCCCGAGGTATGACAGCGTCAAATCCCACCTTCCCGAAGCTCACAGCGTCAGATGGCGGCGTCGGAACACAGCGCTCCGAACATGACAGAGCCCGGCGGGGTGCCTCCGCACCCCCCGGGCTTGCCGGATCGTCTCATGGGCTTTTTGATCGACGTACGGCGTTGCTCCTCTGCTCGGCTCGTTCGAACATCATGCCGGATCGGTGGTCTGCGACGCCAATGGTACGGGTGATCGTGACACCCTATGGCTCGCACCTTCCATCACTGGACAGCAGCCCATTCGCTGGGGGCTGCGTCGAACATGTGCCCGAAAAAATGGCCGAAGCAGTCGGGTTTAGTGCCTTGATACGTCCTTTTAGCCTGTAACGACCTCCGTCGAGAATTACGCTCATCCTGCCGCTTAATGGCACCAGCCCCGTTGAATGGACGTGCTTTAGCCAAGTATTGCACCAATCCATTCTGGTCACACACCATGTGTGCCCGTCTGCACAGGTGTAATGCACCAGACGGCATTCAGTAGCGTCGTTGTTTTCAGCTTTTCAAGTCTTCGCCGCCATTGTCGAAGATCAATTCAGATCTTGCGGTCAGGCGGCCTTTAGCGACCCGGCGGATACATTTTCTTAGACCTCCTATCGAAGGGTTGAAGAAAGTTTGCCCCTCGTTGCGCAGCCTGTCAACGCCATTCGAAACTTTTGTGTCGTTCCCGGACCATGCTTCGGGTTCGGCCACATGGTTAGCGCCATATTAACGCTCGCGCGCTAGCTTGAGTAAGTCTGCGATCGATGGGCCGGATGTGCGCCATGAGGGCTTGGCAACCGGTGGGCGGAAAAGGATGAGCAAGGCGACGGCAGCTATTGTCGGTTTGGCGGGTGTCGCCTTCGCGACCCTGCTGGGTTACGGCAGCGGCATGCCTGACGTTGGCACGATCGCCGCCAAATCCCCGACTACCGCGGAAATCGTGAGCCAGACCGATGCGATACGGGATTGGAAGCTTCACTGGCCATCGTTCGGAGTCGGCATTGCAGCGGGAATTCTGCTGGCGCTGTTTTTCCAGATCTCGTGGTTCGAGCTGCCTCGCTATTTCGTCCGCTGGCTCATCGCTAACGAACGCAATTTCTATCGGGTCGGCGTCGCCGGCGTTTGTCTCGCCGTCCTTCTTTTCTACTGACGCCACCTCTTGAGCAGCTACGTTTTTGCGACCTCGTTGTGCGCACGGGCGGCGATGTGACTTGCCGCTGCACATTTCTGCGAAACATGTTCAAGCCGTCGCCACGCCCACCCCTTCAAATTTTCCGGCCCCGCGCCATATTGAAAAGGGTCGCGCGAGGAGTTCGCGCGGGTCATCTGGATCCGTCGAGGGAGTCTCGGCATGACCTACGACTATCTGGCCTTCATAGGCCGCTTTCAACCATTCCATCTCGGCCATCGCTACGTCATCAATGCAGCGCTTCGTCGCGCGCGCCACGTGATTGTGCTTGTCGGTTCGCCAAACATCGCACGCTCTGCCAAGAACCCGTTCACCTACGATGAGCGTGCCGCCATGCTTGGTGCGGCGTTTCCTGGCGAGATCGCCGCTGGCCGTCTCGTTGTCAGACCAGTGGACGACTTCGCTTATAACGATACGGCGTGGGTGGCGGCGGTACAGCGAACGATGGCGCGCGCGGTGCTCGAGCATGCCAATGGTGGCGTCGCAACGTTGTGTGGCATGAACGATTTCAGGATCGGTCTGGTCGGCCACGCGAAGGACGCCTCCAGAAGCTATTTGAAATCATTCCCCGAGTGGGAGGTCGTCGAAATCGAGGCGCCGAACGGCACGTTCGCAGCCGCCGACATCCGCCGTGACTATATCCGCCGCGCGCCGATCCTGCCGCACGATACCTGTCCGCCCGAGGTCGTCGCACAAATGGAAGCCTTTTGCCTGACGCCCGCATTCACTTGGCTCGTCTCGGAAGCCGAATGGTTGGCGGACTACAAAAGAAGCTGGCAAGCAGCGCCTTACGCGCCGACCTTTGTCACCGTCGATTGTATCGTCGAACAATCAGGTCACGTGCTTCTCGTGCACCGTCGCGATGCGCCGGGTAAAGGCCTGCTGGCATTACCGGGTGGATTCGTCGGAAATGATGAGCACCTGCGCGATGCAGCGATCCGCGAGTTGCGCGAGGAAACAAGCATTGCCGATCAGAAGGGGCCGATACCGCCGGCAATGCTGGCCTCTTTCATCGACGATCGCGCCAGCCGCGTCTTTGATGCGCCCGACCGTTCCGAGCGCGGCCGCACGATCACGCATGCCTTTTTGGTGCGTTGTCCCGACCGCCGCAAGCTCTTCAAGGTGAAGGGCGGCGACGATGCCGCACATGCAGCATGGTATCGCTTCTCGGATCTCGATCCGCATGCATTTTTCGAGGATCACTGGTTCATCCTTCAGGCGATGACTGGGATCTGAACCCGACTGCGTTTTATCTGGCGGCGTCGCACCGGCAGCCGGGGAGTCCGGATGCCATCCAACGGCAAGAAAAGTTTTCGTTATGACCGATACGAAATCTAACGCTGGAGGGTCGCTGCACGCGGAAAGCCTGCGCAATCCGATCCTCAATACCGACAGCTATAAGCTCTCCCATTACCTGCAGTATCCACCCGGTACGCGGGCGATATCCGCATATGTGGAGGCGCGCCACGGTGGTGAAACCGAACGTGTCCTATTCTTCGGGCTGCAGATGTTTCTGCTCGATTATCTGACGCGCCGCGTCACCGCTACGGATATTGATGAGGCCGAGGAAATCGTGACGGCACATGGCTTGCCATTCAATCGCGAGGGCTGGCAGCGGATCGTTGATCACCACGGCGGCACCCTGCCGATCGAGATAGAGGCACTTGCCGAAGGAACGATCCTGCCCACAGGAATGCCGCTGCTCCAGGTGCGCACGACCGATCCGGAGCTGTTCTGGCTTGCCACCTACATCGAAACCGCGCTGCTGCGCGCGATCTGGTATCCCTCGACGGTCGCAACGGTCTCATGGGGCGTCAAGCGGACGATTGCGGCAGCACTTGAGAAAAGCGCCAATGACGACATCATTGATGCAGTTCTTCCTACGCGCCTTCACGACTTTGGCGCGCGCGGTACGGCGAGCTTCGAGCAGGCCGGCATCGGCGGACTAGCCCATCTCGTCAACTTCGCCGGAACCGACACATTGACCGCGCTGCTCTACGGCCGGACCTTTTACGACGAACCGATGGCGGGCCACTCGATCCCTGCTGCCGAGCACTCCACGATGACCGCCTGGGGCGAGTCGGGGGAAGCGGACGCATTCCGCAATATGATCCGCCGCTTTGGCGGGCCGGGGCGGTTCGTTGCCGTCGTTTCCGACAGCTACGACGTCTATCATGCCGTCCGGCGGAACTGGGGCGAGGTGCTGAAGGACGAGGTTTTGCAGATGGGCGGCACGCTGGTCGTGCGGCCCGACAGCGGTGATCCCAGGGTCGTACCCATCGACGTGGTCGAGATGCTGGGTCAGTCCTTTGGCTTCTCGGTGAACGCCAAGGGCTACAAGGTACTTCATCCCGCCGTGCGTGTGATCCAGGGCGACGGCGTCAATCCGCATTCCATTGCCGTGATTCTCGAGCATCTCCTCGCCAAGGGTTGGTCTGCCGAGAACATTGCTTTCGGCATGGGCGCTGCGCTGTTGCAGAAGGTCAACCGGGATACGCTACGCTTTGCCATGAAAGCCAATGCACGCCAGGACTCATCCGGTCGTTGGCACGATCTTGCAAAGACGCCGAAAACCGATCCCAGCAAGGCCTCGAAGGCGGGCCGTCTCGCCATAATCCAGGAAAATGGCCGCTACGGTTGGTGCAGACTCGATGAACTGGGGAGCCGTGAGAACTTGCTGCAAGTGGTCTGGCGTGATGGCAAATTGCTCAACCGCACGTCTCTGGCGGCCGTGCGTAACCGCGCTGCTGCCACGTTCTGCATATGAGTGGCGCGATGGGAGGACTTTCAGCCCCTTTGATCCCGTGACCAAATGAGCGTTGAAGGCATGAAAGGCGCCGTTTCGGGCGCCTTCCAAGTGTTTCCAGACGTATCACGCACGTCAGCCGGCGGTCGTCTGAGCTGCCAGCCGGTGGTGGCGCCTTAACAAGGGCTTGAGCACGATTACGGCACAAAGTGCGGCCGTGATGTCCATGGCAGCCACAGTGTAGAACACGGTTGACCAGGTTCCCGTCGCCTCCATCAGCAGGTTGCCGACCGGAACAAGCAATGCGGCAATGCCCTTGGCGCAGTAGAGAACGCCATAGATCATGCCGATGTGCTTGGTACCGAAAGCATCGGCCGCCGTGGCACTGAACAAGCTGTAGACCTCGCCCCAGGCCAGGAAGACGATGCCGCTGAGGATGATGAACGCCCAGGGGTTGTGACCGAACGTGGCCAGCGCAACGATGCCGAGTCCTTCGAGCATGAATGCAATGAACATCGTGTTCTCGCGGCCGATATGGTCGGAAGTCCATCCAAACAGCGGACGCGAAACACCATTCATGATGCGATCGAGCATCAATGCAAAGGGCAGTGCGGCAATTACGATGAAGCCGAGATTGACAGGGTGTTCCTTGACGCCGAGATCAGCTGCGACGACGCCGAGCTGGGCAACCGCCATCAGACCTCCGGTCACGGTCAGGATGAACATGATGAACATCAGGTAGAAGACCGGCGTCGCTGCGGCTTCCTTCAGTGTGTAGTCCTTCTGGCTCTGCGCCACCTTCGACGAGGTCGCGATGACTTCGCCTTTGGCAGGTGCGCGCAGGAAGAATGACGCCATGACGATCGCCGCACCCTGAACGATGCCGAACCAGAAGAACGCCTGGGAATATCCACCGTTGGCAATCAGACTGGCGATCGGCAGGATCGTGAGCGCAGAACCGGCGCCGTATCCGCCCGCCGTCAGTCCGACAGCCAGGCCGCGGCGGTCGGGGAACCACTTGATAGCGTTATTCACGCAGGTGGCGTAGACACACCCCACGCCGATGCCGCCTGCTATGGCGCCGATGTAGAACATCGAGAGCGTTGTCGCGTAGCTGTCGATCACCCACGAGAGGCCGACAAAAAGGCCCCCGGTGAAGACCATGAAACGAGGGCCGAATCTATCGATAAAGTAGCCTTCAATTGGGGCCATCCAGGTCTGTACGATCACGAAGATCGTGAAGGTCGCTTGGATCGCAGCGCGTTCCCATCCAAATGTTTTTTGTATTTCAGGAACAAATAGTGTCCACGCATACTGAATGTTTGCGGCGGCCACCATGCAAATGATGCCCACTACGATTTGAACCCAGCGTGATTTCAGTCCACTCCCCGCGTGCGTGCGGGAAGCTGCGGCCGCCCCTTGGGACAGCTGGTCAACAGCAGCCATATATCCTCCATTTGAAGACGTCTATAATGATATTTTTATTGTTTTTCATTGGTTTATGTGGCGGCCACCAATCTGATGACTGATTCCACCATAAGGTATACCATATACCACAGGATACGTGTTGTCACTGCGCTGGGCTTGAAAGATCAATAGGGCGAGCTCAAAAATTGGGTATACAACTCTGAAATCTCTCAAATATATATTTTTATTCGAGCTAAAACCCTAACCCTCGGATGCGGTTTTTGGCGACGGATTTTTGAGGTCAGATTTTGGTTTTTCTTGCGCGTTTTGCATCGACCAAATCAAAACTTTGCAATGTGGCGATACAAATCTCTGGGAGGCGGTTGAATTTGCAGAATTATTCAATTGAAATTGTTTATTTCAAAAATCGCGATGCAAAAAAAATCATGAAAGAGGTCCGGGGGCGCTGTGCTCCCGGACCCATTTCGCGCGGTTGGCTGAGTGATGCTTAGACTGAATAGTACATGTCGTACTCGACCGGGTGCGGCGTCATCTCGTAGCGCATGTTCTCCTCCATGCGCAGCTCGATGTAGGCGTCGATCGTGTCGTCGGTGAAGACGCCGCCCATCTTCAGGAAGCCGCGATCCTCATCGAGAGACTTCAAAGCCTCGCGAAGAGAGGCTGCAACCGTTGGGATCTGGGCAAGCTCCGCCGGAGGCAGGTCGTAGAGGTTTTTGTCCATCGCCGGACCGGGATCGATCTTGTTGGTGATGCCGTCGAGACCGGCCATCAGCATCGCAGCGAACGCGAGATAGGGGTTGGCACCCGGATCGGGGAAGCGAACCTCGACGCGCTTCGCCTTGGGCGAAGAGACGTGCGGAATTCGGCACGAAGCCGAGCGGTTGCGCGCAGAGTAGGCGAGCAGCACCGGCGCCTCGTAGCCCGGAACCAAGCGCTTGTAGGAGTTCGTCAGCGGGTTTGCGAAGGCGTTGATGGCCTTGGCGTGCTTGAGGATACCGCCGATGTAGTAGAGGCACATTTCCGAGAGATCGGCATACTTGTTGCCGGCAAACATCGGCGTGTCGCCTTTCCAGATCGACTGGTGGACGTGCATGCCCGACCCGTTGTCGCCGAAGATCGGCTTCGGCATGAACGTTGCCGACTTGCCGTAGGCCTGCGCGACGTTGTGCACGACGTACTTGTAGATCTGCATGCCGTCGGCCATTTTGATCATCGGGCCGAACTTGACGCCGAGTTCATGCTGGGCCGAAGCCACTTCGTGGTGGTGCTTCTCGACGATCACGCCCATCTCCGACATGACCGAGAGCATCTCCGAGCGGATGTCCTGGCAGCTGTCGATCGGCGGCACCGGGAAGTATCCTCCCTTCACGCGCGGACGATGACCCAGGTTGCCCATCTCATAGGCCGTATCGGAGTTGGAAGGCAGTTCCGTGCAGTCGACTTTGAAACCGACATTGTACATGTCGGTCGAAAAGCGCACGTCGTCGAAGATAAAGAATTCCGCCTCCGGTCCGAAGTAGACGGTATCGCCGATCCCGAGCGACGCCATGTAGGCTTCAGCCTTCTTGGCGATCGACCGCGGGTCGCGCTCGTACATCTCGCCGGTGGACGGCTCAAGCACGTCGCAAAAGAGCGCCATCGTTGTCTGCGCGAAGAAGGGATCGATGTGGGCCGATGCCGGATCGGGCATCAGCAGCATGTCCGAGGCCTCGATCGATTTCCAGCCGGCGATCGACGACCCGTCGAAAGCGTAGCCGTCCGTGAACATCGCCTCGTCCACGCACGAGACGTCGGCCGTGACGTGCTGCATCTTTCCCTTGGTGTCGGTAAAGCGGAGATCGACGAACTTGACGTCCTTCTCCTTGAGCATGGCCACGACATCGTTTGCGGTCTTCATGAGAGCTCCCCTGTTGCGAGCGCTTGAGTTCTTTGGGTTGCGTTGGCCGGCCGTTGTGAGCGGGCCGGAGTGTTCAGTATTTTGGAGTCCTTGGTGCCCGGTTCGTCCGGGCGGCCTCAGATCGCATCGCTGCCGGTTTCGCCCGTGCGGATGCGGATCGCCTCCTCGACGGTCGAGATGAAGATCTTGCCGTCGCCGATGCGTCCAGTCTTGGCAGCGTTCTGGATCGTTTCCACGGCTTTGTCGACCATCTCGTCGCTCAGCACCACCTCGACCTTCACCTTCGGCAGGAAGTCGACAACATATTCCGCCCCTCGATAGAGCTCGGTGTGTCCCTTCTGCCGTCCGAATCCCTTGGCCTCAATCACGGTAATTCCCTGCAGGCCGATCTCCTGCAGAGCTTCCTTCACCTCGTCGAGCTTGAAGGGCTTGATGATGGCCTCGATCTTTTTCATGAATTCCCAATGCCTCCCGGTCTTCCGGATTGTCAGGTTGCCGCGCCGGACGGCGCACTCAAAAGCATGCCCCATGCCAGTTTGTAAATGGAAACATAATCCCTTGCCTTTCAGCAGGTTGGCGCGAGGCAGGCGGAATGTGATGTCAGATTATGCAGTTGATTTGCCTGTTTTATGGGCACCATGCCGCGCATTCAGGCAGACATCCTGGGCACGGCGCATGATCGAGATCAAGCCTTCCACGCACATCGTGCTTGCAAAGGTCGAGGCGAGGGGCCGCCGCCACGAGGCGTGCCGCATGCGTGCAGGTCGGCGTCCGCGCTATGCTCCTGGCTCCTGGCGGAAGGACGCCGGCAACGGCGTCGCCGAATGACCGGCTTGGCAATGATTGAGAGGCGTATATGACCGAGTTGCTGACCACCGAGGAGATGGGACGCGCGGACCGGCGCGCGGTGGATCTGGGCATAGCCTCGCTGACGCTAATGGAGAACGCGGGCAGGGCGGTTGCCGATGCGGCGTGGGCGTATCTGCAGGCTGGCGACAAGGTGGCGGTGTTGTGCGGGCCGGGCAACAACGGCGGCGATGGCTTTGTCGCGGCGCGTCATCTGGCGGAACGCGGGTGCGATGTGAGGGTAGCGCTGTTGGGAGACATCGCCGCAATCAAAGGTGATGCCGCGGAGATGGCGGCCCGCTGGTCGGGTGAGGTTTCAGCTCTGCATCCCGACATTTTGCCGCAAGCCAAGGTCGTCATCGACGCCGTATTTGGTGCCGGTCTCAGTCGCGACGTGAGTGGCGTCGTGAGCGAGGTGATCCGCGATCTCAACGCACGAGAGCAAGGCGTGAAGGTCATTGCCGTCGATGTGCCGAGCGGGCTTGATGGCAACACCGGGCAGAAGCGTGGCGTTGCCGTACGTGCCGACGAAACCGTCACCTTCATGTGCTTGAAGCCGGGTCACGTTCTAATGCCCGGGCGCAAGTGCTGCGGACGCGTCACCATCGCCGATATCGGAATTCCGGTGCACATCCTCTCCGAGGTGGGGTCGCGGGCATCGCAGCTGAGTGAGGCAAGCGCAGTCGATATTGCCGGAATGTTCCCCTGGCGCACGGCGGACGCGCACAAGTATGCCCACGGCCATGCCGTCGTTGTTTCGGGGCTGGCGTTCCAGACAGGTGCAGCCCGCCTGGCGGCGCGCGGCGCGCTGCGCGTGGGAGCAGGGCTCGTCACCGTGGCATCTCCGCTAAACGCCCTACCTGAGAATGCCGCGCATCTGACCGCCGTCATGCTGAAGCCCTGTGCCGGCCCGCGTGCGTTGTCGGAGATCCTCGCCGACCGACGCAGGAATGCAGTCCTGATCGGCCCTGGCGCAGGCACGGGATTGGAGACGGCGGAACTTGTATTGGCCGCACTTGCTTCGGGCGCTGCCGTGGTGCTCGATGCCGACGCGATCACGTCGTTTGCAGCCGATTCCGAGAAATCGGCAGCCGTTTCTTTCGGCTTTACCTCGAAGAGCGAGACGAAAACCCACGGCTCAAAAGCCTTGTTCGATGCAATCCGCGCACAAGCCAGGCGCCCCGTCGTGCTGACGCCTCATGAGGGAGAGTTCAGACGGCTCTTTCCCGATCTCGCCGATGTTCCCTCAAAACTCGAGCGCGCGCGCGCAGCGGCAAGCCGTTCTGGCAGCGTGATTGTCCTCAAAGGTGCCGATACCGTGGTCGCTGCACCCGCAGGCGATGCGGTCGTTGCCACGAACGCACCACCCTGGCTAGCCACCGCCGGCACTGGTGATGTGCTGGCCGGATTCGTGACCGGTCTGCTGGCGCAGTCCATGTCGGCATTCGCGGCGGCGAGCACTGCGGTATGGGTGCACGGCGAATGCGCCAACAGCCTCGGGCCTGGACTCATCGCCGAGGATCTGCCCGAAGCAGTTGCCGATGTGTTGGCAGTTCTGTTGCGTACCCGCAATGAAAGGACTGCGCAGCATTGAGCCTGCGCACTTTCAACGCGACCTGCCGTTCCCGGATTGATCGGGCTCGCTTGGTTCGCCTCACATCCCGCCGAGATAGGACCTGGCTTCCTCGCCGGGGTTCGGCAATCCGGCGACGCGCCAGGCAACAAGGCAATAGCCGAACAACTCGTTAACTGCGCTGCGATCAATACCGGCCTGATGGCAGACGTTGTGGATCGACGAGATGGTCGCCATGCGCTCGAATTCATTGCGTAGCGCGCGGATGACCGCCCAGTGACGCTCGCTGAGGTCAGTTATTCCTTCTTCGCGCGCCAGTTCGCGTGCCAGATCCTCGGTCCAGAACGAGAAATCGGTGATCAGGCCATCATCGTCGAGCAGCGTCGGCTCGTCCTTTTTTGCGGCCAGGGCGGTCATGGCAGGTGTCCTTTCAAGCGCTGGGAGATGACGCGGCAGCGTCGCCTGGGCACTAGAGCACCTTACATCAAATAGAAAAATTTTTCTTGATTCATGTTGACACACCAATAAAAAAGAAAAAATTACTAAATTGTCGACGGCACGGCAGGGGGCCTGCTCAATCGGGCCGCTGGCCCGCACGTTTCAGCTCGTCATCGGCCTTCAGGAAGGCATCGACTTCTGGCGTCAGCGGCGGGCTCTCGGCCTGAAAGCCCACTTCGCTCATCAGCCGTTCGATCGGCACGAAGCGGCTGAGCGCGCGGTCGTAGAGGCCACCTTTGAACAGTGCGTGAGCGGCAATCTGTTCGGACCTCGGACCGTCCTTGAAGATGAATTGTTGCTCCATCACGACGCTGGTTGCATCCCAGGCAACGATCCGCGTGGCGATCTCGAAGCGCTGGAACAGCCGCAATTCGCGCCTGAAGCGGATCTTGATGGCGCTTGCGACGGGTGTCCACTTGTGACGCAGCACCGCCCGCCACAGACCGCTGCGTACCACGATATCGAGGCGCCCCAGATCCATGAGCGTGAGGTATCGGCCGTTATTGAGATGTGCCGATGTATCGAGATCGGTTGGCAAGACGCGGAAGTTTAACCGCGAGACGCCATCGGGCACCCCGATCGCGGGACGCCGCCAGATTGTCACAAGGTACCAGAGCAGACGCAGCCACAGGTTCATCGGTAAAGGGTCTCCGGGGCTGGCGGAACCGATCGGCAGATCCAACCGCAGCATGACGTAAACGTCAAGATCAAGCGTAGCGGCTGGAAACGCAGCTGCGACAGCGCGGCCTGTTTCGCGACTGGCAACGCGGGGTTCGCGGCGGCGCCATATTCCCTTACTATTGAAACAACGATTCAGGATGGACGGGCTCTGGCAGCGATGGTCCTGCCGATTGCGCGGGACCTGAATGCAGGCATGTGCGCCGGTCTCTGTCACCGCCGGCTGTTCGACCGAGAGGACGCGACGAGTGCACGAACAAGTTCGCGAAGCGCACACATGCCGCCGCGGCGGTTTCACGACATTGGGATGCGGCGGTGCGACGTGCGCCGCTGTCCTCGCCATTGCACTCGTGACGGCGCTGGCATCGGGCTTTGCGCAAGCGGCGCCAAATTCGGCTTCTCCCGAGACCGCCCGCAAGGGTGGAGCCGCCCTGGTCCGCGGCGATACCGGTCAGGCCATCACCCATTACACGGCGGCGCTTGCCGACACCTCGCTGGCCAACGATCGCCGTGCCATGATCCTCAACGATCGAGCAGTCGCCTTCGCGCGCATCGGCAAGACCAAGGAAGCCTTCGATGACTTCAATTCGGCCGTGCAGCTCTTCCCAGAATATCCAGCGCTTTACAACAACCGGGGCAATCTGCTTCTCGCCTTGGGACTCGTGAAAGAAGCGCTGAAGGATTTCGATCGCGCTCTCGTGCTCGCACCGGGCTATGCAGCCGCTTACAATAATCGGGCTGGGGCACGTATGCGTGTCGGCGAGGTGGAGGGTGCGGTCCGCGATTACACCCATTCCATCCGCCTCCTGCCGTCGAGTGCCGCACCATTGTCGGGTCGCGGCCTTGCGCATTTGCAGCTTGGCCGCCCGCATGCCGCCATTCGCGACTTCTCACGCGCCGTCAGTTCCGACGCCAGTTTCGCCACCGGCTACGGCAATCGCGCAGAGGCAAAGCTCGCCGTGGGACATTACGAGGAAGCGATCGAGGATCTGTCGCGCGCGGTGGCATTCGACATCAAGAATGCCGACCTGTACCGGATGCGCGGCCGTGCCTATCTGGTGACCGGCGGTGTCGACGCCGCCATAAAGGATTTTTCCCAGGCCATCGAATTGAGGCCGAATGATCCAGCACTTTACGCAGAGCGTGGTCTGGCTCATGCCCGTGCCGGCCATTTCGAGGAGGCGCTGGCCGATCTCGGGCACGCCATCGAGCGCGATCCGCGCTCCGCTGTCGCCTTTGCCTATCGCGGCTATGTGTTCAAGGAGCAAGGGCAGGCCGATGTCGGCATGAAGGATATTGCACGCGCGGTGAAGCTCGCGCCCGACAATGCCGACGTGCTGTGGGCCAAGGCCGAACTCGAGGACACGCTGGGCCAGCGCGATCAGGCCGTTGTCGATTTGAAGCACGCGCTCCAGCTGGAGCCGGGCATGAAGCTGGCTGCCGATTCACTCGAGCGCATCGACGCCGCCGCCGCCAGCATGTCCGAGGAAGTACCTGTGCCGGGGCTTGGACATGACGATTGGGAAGTGGTTGCCCGCGGCAAGCGCTTCTTCGCAGTCAACCCGGATCACCCGCGCTTTTCGGTTCCCCTCGAGATGGTCGGTGAGGGCAGTCCAAAGCTGATATCCTGGGAGGTACGGCCCGCACCGTTGAAACACATTGGCGTGCTGACCTTCTACGGCGGCACCGTCAAGGGCGAGAAGGGTGACGAGGAGACCGAGTTCGCCGCCATCCTCAACACATCGACCAGCACTGTGGTGGCCATCGAGCCGCATCGCCAGGGTGAAAAGATCTCCACCTGGACGTGGAGCGATGACAAGGTCACGGTTGCTGCTGTCGATGGTGTAACCGATGAGTTCCAGCTCGAGCCGCGCCGGCAGCCGGTCGCAAGCAGCGCTCACCGCCGCCGCTATAGCGAGGGCTTCGACGACCCATGGGCGGACCCATGGGCCGGGCCCAGGCAGAACAGCCGCCGCGCCTCGCGTCCGGCCCGGCGCAAGCCCAAGACTTTGTTCGATCTGCTCTTCAACTGATCAGAGTACCGCCAGGATCAGCGCAGCCGGGCGGAATCTCGAAAGCCATGGCGCAGTGCTGACGGTCTCATTGTGAGACGTGTGCTAACCCTCGAAAGCCCCGGCGATTAAGAAAATCGCATGAGTATAGCGTGTAGACATCGCAATCCGAATGATCGGGTGGCGCAGGTCGCGGCGTTGGAGTGGTGTTGATGAAGTTTTTGATTGGTGTGGTGGCTGGGATTTTGAGCGCCGCCGCGTTCACTGCGAGTGCTTCTGCCGAGGCTGGCACGCTGAAGGTCAAAATCGATCTGACAAGACAGCGCTTGATGGTCCAGGAGCACGGCGAGACGATCTATGCCTGGCCAATCTCGTCGGGCCGTGCGGGCTACCGCACCATCACGGGTAGCTTCACGCCGCAGTGGATGACGCGCATGCATTATTCGCGCAAGTACGACAATTCGCCCATGCCCAACGCCATATTCTTCCATGGCGGCTTCGCCATTCATGGCACCTACGCCACTGGCCAGCTCGGCAGCCCGGCGTCTCACGGTTGCGTCCGGCTCTCGCCACGCAACGCCAAGACCCTCTACAACCTGGTCTCCAAGCATGGCCGCGCCCGGACCACCATCTCGGTTTATGGCACCGCGCGTGATCGTGCACCCGTCGCAGTCGCATCAAGGTCCAAATCGAAATCCAGGAACGTTCACGCAGGTGCGGGAGCGTCGCGCACGATGGGCTACCCGTCCGCCTCCCTTGCAACCGGGCGGCCCAAGATCATTTATCGCAACGGGCGGGCCTATGTGTACGTCGGCAAGGACGCTGCCCGTCGCTACTACACCAGGAAGCAATATTCTGGAGGCTTTATAAATTACTGACGCACGATGCGTCGGGTATCCATCAGGTGTGGGCGAAGGGAGAAGAAGCGCTCCCCCTTACTTCGTTTTTCATTGCAGCACACATGTTGATGAGCGCAGCGCCGCCAAATCGAAATGGCAGCGCCACATCTTAAAACGGGTTCCATGTCGCATGCGGGGTGAAGCGCACGTAGCCGATGTTGGCGCCGAGACGTAGGCCGACGCCCGTGCGTATGGGTGACATCAGCACCGGCCCACCCTTCAGCAGCGTCAGCCCAACGCCGCCCAGCACGTAGGCCGAGCCGTCGACGCCGCCAAAGTTGCGGAACAAATCCGTCTCGGATTTCAGCCGGTAGATGAGAAAAAGCGTACGCGATCCCTCGGCACCGAAGTCGTAGCCCAGTGACGGCCCATGCCAATAGACTTGGCGCTGCCCGCCAGCGCGCATGTAGAGCGTCCCTTTGCCGTAACGTGCGCCGGCCAGGAACGCACCGCCCCCTTCGCTACCCAACACGTACGCGCTCGGTCGCCCATAGTTTGAAAAGGCGTATTCGATGACGCTGCCGAGGTTGGTCGAGATGGTGCCGAAAAAGCCTCGCGTCGCCGCCTTGATCTCGTCGAGCGAGTATCCCGGTTCGCTTTCGGGCAAGGGCGCCGCCAGTGGCTCTTGCTGGATTTGTTGACCGATGGCTCCCGCTGCGTCCGCCTCGCGCCTCTCGCTTGGTTGTGCAGGCGCTGTTTCAGCTTGCCAGGTGCCGGGTGGGGCAGACGCGGGCTGACGCGTCGGCGGCCCCTTGGTCGCACGCTCGGGCTTGGGCTTAGGCTTTGCGGTGGCAGCCTGTTGGCTGTGGCTCGATGCGATCTCGCCGTCTCGCATTGCCTCGGCGAGATTAGCCTGCGTTAGCTCCGCCTTTTCTTTCATTGTCGCCAGGAGTTGGCGGCCCGCGTCCTTCAATGCCGGAAGCCGGGAGCAGTCGAGTGATTTCTCGTCCACCTCGCCGAGCATGTCGATCTTTGACAGAAGCTCGTTGGCTCTCTCGTCGAGCGCGGCAATGCGCGGCGTATGCAGGAACTGTATCGCCCGCTCCTCCAGTTCCCTGTCGCTCCAGCCGCGCTTTTCCTGGAGTTTCTTGACCGCCGCCGTCACATTGGGTGCGTTCGCCGCGTTGAATTCGCGCAAGGCGGCACCGGCTTGGTCGACGGCGCGTGCAAAATCGTCCGGTGAGCATGTTTGGGCTGCAGCAGGCAGCGCAGCGAGGCATGGCGCAACAAAGAGCACCACAAGCCGAGCGATCCAGGCATGAGGACTGCTCGTCAGGCGGCGAGCCACACGCTTTGTGTAAAACGGCATGAGCATAAAGTGGAGTTCCTTGCATCGCGGTGCCAGTGGCAATCGTCTCCGGCGGCCAGTAATCCGCTGTCGTCGCTGTCTCGTGACCGCCGCCATAGCGCGTGATGGTGGCCGTTCGGCGTCGGCCACCAATCAAAACCAGACCTGATCGAGCGGGACCTGGGTCGGAGTTGGCGCCCGTAGCCGTCCATGATCGGGCCAGTTCATCACCTTTGGGTGGCACGGCAAGAAAAATCGGCGCGTGTAACGGCCGGAACAGCGACGGCGCGGGCGCCAGCCTATCGTCAGGGTCATCAGATGAATGGCCGGCACGGCCAGGACGCAAACCCGACAGGACACCCCAAGGAGGACACCATGACTGCGAACAAGCTCATCAAGTCGATTTTTGGTACCGCCCTCATGCTCGGCGTTGCCACGTCCACGATGCTGGTCTCCGGCGAGGCCGAGGCCGGGCGCGGCGGCAAGGGCTACTTTGTCCAGCAGTACGACCTGGACCGTCCGCTGCACGGCTACGAGGGTCACGCCTGGCGGGGATATTACTGTTCCTACAAGCGTCTGCCGAAGCGTGAGTGCAACTGGAACGGCGTGACCGAGAAGTGCAAGGTCGTCGGCTGGACGCTTGAGCAGTCCTGCCAATAAGCCTCAGCAAATCGTAGGAAAAACAAATAGCTCTGCGGCCCCGGGGGTTCAGCCTCGGGGTCGCGTCGCGTGGTGGTGCCCGCACGGCATCAGATCAGCGCCTACAACATGTGTGCTACAGGAAATGAACGCTTATCAGCGGCGTTCCCTGTCGCGCTGCCAGTAAACGAAAGCCACCGTCACCATCGCCGTCAGCGCAATCGTCCCCAGAATGTCTGAGCGACGAATGAAGGCGTACCAGGCATCGAAGCCCTGCGTGAAGCCGCTGCGTGCCGTCAGAACATTGTTGAGCATAAGAATGACGAATGCCGCGAACGCTGTGAGCGCCGAGGAGATCGCCACCTGTGTGACGCGCTTGGTCAGACGCGTGACGGAGAAGGTGCTGCTCCCAAGCGCGAATTGGGTCCGGTCGGACATGATGCGAGCCTCCAGCTTTCTCGAAGCAATTCTTGAACCTAGCCGATTCCCGATGGCGAGACGAAGGCGCCATCGCTCTCCCCGCCGCGCCGTGTCGCTTTGCAGCTAGCGGCTGCCATAGGGGCGGAGTATGGGTCGAACTGTGGTTATCCACCTCCGGGCTGGGATATGCGGCTCTGCAACGCTTCAGGAAAATCACAAATGTTCAGGGGGTTACAGTGCCGAATCAGCGGGACGGTCGGGTTGGAAACCAAACTCGGTTTGTCTATAGTGCCCGGCGATGGCTCCAACTGGTGCCGTGGCGACGGCGGTCGAACACTCGAGCAGCGATGCTTGATCGGGGACGCAATGGTGCCTCTGGCAGACGGGTGGGGCTGTGGAATGCGCAAGCGCGCCGTCAGGGCGTGGCCGGGTTGCAATGTCTCGAAACGGTCATGATGGCCGTTGAGGGAAGCTGGCGTGCGGCCGGGCGCGGAGTCGTTATGCTGGACGCAAGGCAAACGGGTCCGCGAGGCCGGGCAAGGTCGTGGATTGATGTACGCGGGATGGGGCACGTATGCCGGCAAAGCGTTGCGGCTGGCGCGACGGACGGTGTTGGGTGTCGATTGCGGTGGCGCGGCACGTCACGCTGAGGGGTGCGGTCTGTGGGGAGCAAGAGCGGTATGAGGTGCAATCCGTGGCGCTGGCTGTGGGGGCTTATCCCGGTCGCGATCCTGACTTTTCTCACGGTCCAGTGGGAGCATGACCGCATCGAGAACGATCTCCGCCAGCGTACAGAGACTGCGTTGCAGGCGGCCGGTCAGCAGTGGGCCGTAACTGCATTCGACGGCCGCGATGGTCTCATCACCGGTCAGGCGACCTCCGACGAGGGTCCGCAGCGTGCGCTCGCCGTCGTGCGCGACGTGTGGGGCGTTCGCATCTCCGATCAGCGCACCCGACTGCTGCCGAAGATCGAGCCCTACCAATGGTCGGCGGGCGTGCGCAACGACCGCTTGAAGCTGATCGGATACGTTCCCTCTGACGAGGTTCGCACCACCATCATCGGACTGGCCCAGGCAGCCTTCCCCAATCTTTCAATCGACGACCGTCTCGAGCTTGCCCGCGGCGTGCCTGATCAGAATGTCTGGCTCGGTGGCATCGGCTTCGGCATGAAACAGCTTGCTTCGCTCCGCAGCGGAACGGTGAGCCTCACCGATACGGGTCTTCGCATCGAGGGTGAGGCGGGGGACTTCTCCCGCTATAAGAGCGTGAAGGGCGCTCTCAGGACCAAGCTGCCCTCGGGCGTGACGCTGATCGCAGAGAAGGTGACGCCGCCCGTCATTTCACCTTTTACCTGGATGGCAAAGCGCCAGGGTAATCAGATCCAGCTTGGAGGCTACGTTTCCGATGAAGCGTTGCGGGAGCAGATCTTCTCACACGCCAAGAAGAAATTCCCGCGCCACGCCATTGTCGATCGTATGGAAACCGCTGCCGGTGCGCCAGACAAGCTCGCCGCGGTGGCCAGGGCCGCGCTCGATCAGTTGGTTCTCCTCGAGAACGGTGTCGTGGAACTTGCCGATAAGAAGGTGAGCATCACCGGCCAGGCGCCCGACCAAGCCAGTGCTGCTGCGGCAGCCGGCGGACTGCGCGGTGCGGCCGAGGGCTATCAGATCACCGAGGCGATAACCTTCCCGAAACCGGCGCCGGCGCCGATCAGTCCCTACGTCCTGAAGATCGACCACTCCGCAAATGTGGTCACGGTGGCCGGCTATGTTCCCAACGAAGAAGCGCGCACAGAGTTGCTTGCGGCCGCACGCAAGCGCTTTACCGACGCCGATGTCCGCGACCAGCTTCAACTGGCATCGGGCGAACCCCCGCTCTGGCTCGGCTGCGCCAAGGCGGGATTGTCGAAACTGGTCGATCTCGACAAGGGCGCTTTCACGGTAACCGATATGAAGTTGAAGCTGGTCGGCAGCACCCGCAGCGAGACCGTGGCTGGAAATATTGCCAGTGAATTGCGCACGGCTGCCAACCGTGCCTGCGAGACGTCCGTTGAGGTTGCCTACGACGCACCGCCTGAGCCCAACCTCAACTGGCGCGCCGCATATGACGGCGGCAAGACCGTCGTCATCGAGGGTGACGTTCTGGATGCGCGCACCCGCGCCGCGCTGGTGCAGGCGGCAACGCGCCACTTTCCCGATGCGCAGATCCAGGATCGCATGACGATCAAGAATGCGGCCTCGACGAAGTGGGCTGTCGCCGCCGAACTCGGGCTGAAGCTCATCGCCAACTTGCGTCAGGGTGAGGCAGTCCTTTCCGGCCAGGTTCTGATGATCCGTGGCGAGGCGAAAGATACAGCGGTGCAAACGGGCGTGCGCGATCAGCTCTCGCGCGCGGTTCCTAAAGGCTACACGGCGCGCGACGCGATCGAAGTGCGCTCCGACGCCATGATCTGGGCCGAGCAGGAGGCCAAGCGCAAGGCGGCGGAGGACGCTGCCAAGGCCAAGGCCCCTGCCGAGCAGGAATCGCGTCGCAAGCAGGATGAGGAAGCGCGTGTTACGGCCGAGCGGGTCAAACTCCGCGAGGAGGCCGATGCTTGCCAGCGAATTATGCGCGAGGTGAGCACCACCGGCGTCATACGTTTCGACTGGGCAAGCTCCAATCTCGATAGCGCCTCACGGCCGACGCTCGACAAGCTCGCCAAGGTTGCGCGCGCCTGTCCGAAGGCGAAGATCGAGATCGAGGGCCATACCGATGCCGAAGGCACGCCCGAGCGCAATAAGAACCTGTCCGAGCGCCGCGCCAAGTCCGTCTACGACTACCTGGCCAAGGCCGGTGTAGGTGCAGAGCGCCTATCCGCCGTGGGCTATGGAGAGACGCAGCCCGTTGCCCCGAATGACACGCCTGCCAACCGCGCTAAGAATCGGCGGATCGAGTTCACGGTCGCACCCGAATAGTCGAGGCCATTGCTAACAGCCGGCTGCTCGCCGGCGATGGGAAGTGTGCCATGGATTATCTGTTCTTGAAGTTGTTCTGGTATCTCGTCGTGGCTTTCCTGATCGGCATCGCCATGGGTTGGCTGACGTGCAGCCGCCGTACCGAGGACTGATCGCAGTCTCTCGCGTCAAGCCGCGGTATCGGCAAGGAGTACCGTCAAATGACCTTTCTGCTGTTCCAGGCGTTCCTGCTGATGGCCGCGGCCTACTTCCTCGGCGCGTTTCTCGGCTGCTGGTGGCGTCGCACCTTCTTCGGGCCGGCACAGGAGCGTTCAATCCGGTCGAATGCAGAGGCCGTTGCCACCGCCGGCGCAGTCACCAGCGCCGATGCGCTTAATATCCCGCGCTCCGAGCCGATCCCCGTGCAGCCGCGCATCGAATATGTCGAGGCGCCCGAAGCGATCGCAGAGCGCAACCGCTTCGAGCGTGCCTTGTCAGGGGCGGGCAGTCTGCAGGCGGGGCGGCCGGACGACGCATACGACACCGCTGAAGTTGCCCACCAGGACGAGCCGCCGCGCGCCGACGACGACATCGCTCACTTCGCAGTCGAGCCGAGGAGCACGCAGGCTGGGCATGAGCCGACAGCTTCATCTGCACCGCCGCATGCCGGGGCACCGGAAATCGAGCCTGAGCCCGTACCCGCCGCAGCCAACGTTACCGATGACGCCATCGCCGCAGCGGCGGCCGCAGCCGTTGCTGCTGCAGTCGGTCAGCGCGCAGCGCAGAGCTTCGCGCCACCGGCAGAGGCCACGCCAGCGCCCCAGGCAACTCCGGTCGCCGCCTCGGGCGGCATGGCCGGCGTCGCAGCCGACGTGCGCGTGCCGCCACTAATGCCAGCCGACAGTCAGGATCTCAAGCTGATCCGCAATATCGATGCCGACGTCGAGCGCATACTGAATGGTCTGGGTATTTGGCGATATGCCGATATCGCGCGCTGGGGACACGGTGATGTCGCCGCCGTAAACGTTGCAGTTGGCGGGCATGCGCGCGTGCAGCGTGAGAACTGGGTCGAGCAGGCAACGGTGCTCGCCAAGGGAGGGCTCACAGCCTACGCACGCCGCCGCCTGCGTGGCGAGGCCGCCGACGCCCGACCGACGGAAGCGGCGCGTCCGTCCCATGGGTCGATGGCCGCCGCGCCTGCGCGCGCCATGCCATCGCTGCCGGGCGAGACGACAGAACCTCGCACGCCATCCGGAATGGCCTCGGCGGCCGCTGCGGCCGTTGCGGCAGCCGCCGCATCTGCCAGTCGTGGCCGCGCCGCCTCGGCAAGCAGCCGCTATCTCGCCCCGGTTCGTGCGCCGCGCCCCGTCATTACCGAACTCGGCGAGCCGCGAGCCACGGTGCCTGAGCCCGCACCAACGCCGCCGGCAACGGCTCACGTTCCACCTACAACACCCCTCGCTCCGCCGGCGCCTGCCGGCACCCTGACGCGCTCCATTGCGGATTCGCTGCAAAGGATCCGCGGCATCGATGCAGCCGCCGAGCATTTGCTGCACGACAACGGCGTTACGCGTTATGCGCAGATTGTTGACTGGACCGTCACCGAGGTTGAGTACTTCGACGAGCTGATGGAGCAACCCGGCCGCGTCAGCCGGGAGAACTGGATCGAGCAGGCACAAATCCTTGCGCGCGGTGGCTCGACGCTGTTTGCGCGTCAGCGCGATGCGGGCGCAATCCAACTCGTCGGCGGGGCAGCCGCGATGGCGGCCGCTGCTGCGTCGGCTGCGTCTGCAGCGATGCAGACAATAGGCGAGCCGCGCGCCGCCCGCCCCTCGCGCCTAGTCGATGCCATGCGGCAAAACCAGGAACGCGCGCCTGCCGCCCAACCTCAGGACCAGCCTGAGCCCCAATCTTCGCAAGCCCAATCTTCCCAAACCCAGTCTTCCCAGACCGACTCGCACCTCGTGCGCCACGACGTTGCCGGCCTGCGATCGGTCCGTTCCGAGGCTCTGCGCAGTGATCGCTTCGGCGGTACTGCGCATGCCGTAGACGACCTGAAGCGTATTCGCGGGATCGGCGTACTGATCGAAAAGAAGCTCAATTCGCTCGGCATCTCCGCTTACGATCAGATCGCCAACTGGACGGCCGCCGACGTTGCCGACGTCAGCGAGATACTGGACTTCAGAGGGCGCATCGAGCGTGAGAACTGGATCGAACAGGCGCGAATCCTCAGCGCAGGCGGCCAGACCGAGTTCTCCCGCCGTGTCGATCGAGGGGATGCCTCCTGACGGTGCCCGCATGGAAATTGGAATGGAGTGCAGAGCCGACGCAAAGGGCGGGCAATGAAGGCTGCTGGTATGCGCGCCAGTAGCGCGTAGCTCAACGCTGCGATGTCACGCTGCGGCGTAGCGATATGTGTGGTCTGTATTGACGAGGAATGCATCGATCGCGTCCAGTGTCGGCGCGTCATGCAGCAGCGGCGCGTGGCCCTCACCTGGCACGACGTGGGCGACGAGCGAGGGATGCCGCTCCGCCATGCGTGCGACCGTCTCCGCCGAAAGCAGGTCTGAGTTCGCGCCGCGGATTACCATCGCCGGCACGCGGCGCAGGGCCCCGAATTGTGGCCACAATTGAGGCATCGGCCCCTCGAGCACGGACAGCGACCTGCCGAGCCTGGGATCGTAGGAGGGCACCGGCCTCCCGTTCTTGTCATTGAACCACTGCCGCGCGATCTCTCGCCAGCCTTCCGCCGTAACGTTGGGAAACTGGCGATGGTTGAGTTCCTGCGCGATCTGGCCGGCGTGCTCCCACGAGTGCGGCACCGGCGTTCTGCCCACATAGCCCGCGATCCGCAGCAGCCCGTCGGTCTCGATCACGGGCCCGATGTCGTTGAGGACGACCGCACCGATCGCCGAAGGCTGCGCGGCTGCCATCACCATGGCGATGAGCCCGCCGCGCGACGTGCCCACAACGGCGACATCGGCAAGCTCGCAGCACGTCATGAAATCGAGCGCGTCGAGCATTTCCACGGGAACCGAGTAGTTCCGCCAGTCCCTGTCATGCTCGGATTGGCCGCGCCCGCGCGTATCGAGCGTGTAGACGTCCCGTGGTGTTTGCGCGTGGCCGCACAGTGCGCCCGCCATCACGTGGAAATCGCGACTATTGCGCGTAAGGCCTGCTAGGCAGAGCACCGGACGGCGGCCACCATCCCTATGGGCACGGTAGCGGCGCGCGTAGAGCCTCAACCCGTCGCGTGTGGTGAAATGCAATTCCTCAAAAGCATCGCTCGCCTGCCAGCCGACTAGATTGGAAGCCGCATGAGGGACATCCAATGGACTGGAAACCGCCTGCGCATGATCCGCTTGCATACCCGCCGCTCCCCTGCATGTCTTGCCGCCAGTATTGCAATATCTAAAGCCTGATCGGCTTCGACGGAAGCACGACCGCTCCCATCGCGGCCGAACAGGCTGATGCTGCTTTAGACGGGGCGCAACAGGACATGCTTCTTCTTGCCGAGCGAGAGTTTTACGACGCCATCGAGGGTGACGTGGGTGTCCATCAACGACATCTTGTCGTCCGTGACGGTCTCGTCATTGACTTTGAGGCCGCCTCCCTGAATTTGGCGGCGCGCTTCACCGTTCGACTTGACTAGTCCTGCGGCGACGAAGGCACTGAGCACGCCGATGCCCGCGGCAAGTTCGCTGCGCGCGATTTCGACCGTCGGCAGGTCGCTGGCGGTCTGCCCCTGCTCAAAGGTCAGCCGCGCGGTCTCGGCAGCGGCATCGGCCTTTTCGCGACCGTGAATAAGAGCCGTCGCCTCGGTTGCCAACACCTTCTTCGCCTCGTTGATTTCCGCGCCCTGCAAGGCGGCAAGCCGGGCGATCTCATCGAGGGGCAATGTCGTGAAGAGCTTCAGGAAGCGCTCGACATCGGCGTCTTCGTTGTTCCTCCAGTACTGCCAGTAGTCGTAGCTGGAGAGCTGCGCCTCGTTGAGCCAGACGGCCCCGGCAGCGGTCTTGCCCATCTTGGCTCCGGAGGCGGTCGTCAGGAGCGGGCAGGTGAGTGCGTGCAATGAGTGCTTCACGCCCATACGACGGCCGAGGTCCAGCCCCACGACGATGTTACCCCACTGGTCGGAGCCGCCCATCTGGAGATTGCAGCCATAGCGTTGCGCAAGCTCGACGAAGTCGTAAGATTGCAAAAGCATGTAGTTGAACTCGATGAACGAGAGCTCCTGTTCGCGCTCAAGGCGCAGTTTCGCCGAATCCATCGTGAGCATGCGATTGACTGAGAAATGGCGGCCGACATCGCGCAGGAAATCAATGTAGTTGAGCGATGCCAGCCACTCCGCGTTGTCGAGCATGAGGGCGTCGCGCTTGCCCTGGCCGAAATGCAGCAGCATTGCGAAGACGACTTTGAGTGCGTCCTTATTGGCGTTGATCTCCTCGACCGATCGCATCACACGCGTCTCGTCCTTGCCGGAAGGATCGCCGACGCGGGTGGTTCCGCCGCCCATCAGCGTGATCGGCCTGCCCGCACCGGACTGTTGCAGCCAGTGCAGCATCATGATCGAGAGCAGGTGGCCGACGTGAAGCGATGGCGCGGTACAATCGTAGCCGACATAGGCGATGAGGTCGCCCTTGGCAGCCAGTGCGTCGACACCTGCAAGGTCGGAGCACTGGTGGATGAAACCGCGCTCGGAGAGGATATTCAGGAAATCGGACTTGAAGCTTGTCATGTCGTTTGTCTGTCGTCGTTTTTGCGGGCTGGTTCGTCCGGCACGGATTGTACCGGACGCGGCTGACGGTGTGGTGTAGGGTCGCCGGAATCGGCGGCACCATGCACGAGGTTTCACCAATTGGGCAAGTTTAAGCGCGCTATCGGGGTGATGAGCGGCACGTCGATGGACGGAATCGACGTAGCACTGATCGAATCGGATGGAAACTGGGCGGTCAGGCATGGACCATCCTTCACGTTCCCCTATTCGGAGGGCTTTCGCGAGCGGCTAAGGCAGGCGATGGCGGTTGCGCGCGGCGTCAAGGCTCGCGATGAGCGCCCGGGGGTCCTCAAACTTGCCGAGCAATACCTCACGGATCTCAGCGCAGAGGCGATCTCGCAGTTTCTGCAGGACATCCAGATCGGCGCTGATCAGATCGACGTGATCGGGTTCCATGGCCATACGGTCTGCCATTCGCCCGATCGGCGGCTGACAGTGCAGATCGGGGATGGGCAGCGGCTGGCGAAACTCGCGGGCATCCCCGTCGTCTACGACATGCGGGCAGCCGATGTGCAGGCGGGCGGAGAAGGCGCGCCGCTGGTGCCGGTCTATCATCGGGCACTCGCCATCAACCTGGGCAAGATGCCGGCGGCGTTCGTCAACATCGGCGGCGTGGCCAATGTGACCTATGTCGGCGACCACGATGAGTTGATTGCGTTCGACACGGGGCCAGGCAACGCGTTGATCGATGATTGGATGCTGAAGCATGCGGCCACAGCCTTCGATGCGGACGGCGAGACGGCGCTCAATGGCATGGTCAACGAGCCCATTCTGCACGATGCGCTAAGCGGACATTACTTCGTCGAACCTCCGCCGAAGTCGCTTGATCGTAATGCGTTCGATACAGCATTGTTCGAAGGCCTTTCGTTGACGGCAGGTGCGGCGACGCTCGCTGCATTCACGGCAGACTCCATTGCGCGGGCGCGCGAGCACTTCCCGCGGGAACCGGCGATCTGGGTGGTCTGCGGTGGCGGCCGCAAGAACAAGGCGATCATGACGCGGCTTGCCGAGCGCGTGGAGAATGCGGTCGTGCCGGTCGAGGCGATTGGATTAAACGGCGACAGCATCGAGGCGGAGGCCTGGGGTTACCTTGCCGTGCGTGCGCTGCAGGGGCTGCCGCTCACGTTTCCCGGCACAACGGGTGTGCCGGGCCCCACGACTGGCGGAATGATCGCACTTCCCTGACCATCACTTGCCGTCAGCGGCATCATGCGTTCTCAAGCGGCGACGTCGCGGATCACGCGGGTGAGCCCCGATGTTATGCGCGCGAGTGCGGTGTAGTTCACCGTATCGGGGAGGTCGGTGCGCGTGTGGTAATGGGGATTACGGAAGGGCGCGGTGTCGGTGACCATCAAGGCGGGATAGCCGCAGCGATGGAAGGCCCAGTGATCCGAAAGGTCAATTCCGCTGATGAAACCCGGTGCAACGCCGCCGATCGAGGGAAAGGCGGTCGCGCGGCGGAAAGCCGTGGTGCAACGCCCGACCAGCCGGCGAGCGCCCGGCAACCCGACGAACGCGACGAAATTACCGGTCGTGGGATAGATCAGTCCGAAAGGCGGCGGATACTTCTGGGATTTGGGCTCATCGGAAAAGTAGCCGAGTGTTTCGAGCGCGATCATACCCATTACGGGGACGCCCTCCTGTCTCAGCGCGCGCGCCTGCCGCAGACTGCCCATGTCGTCGGTCTTGCCGTAGGGGTGCTCCTCGTTGACGAAGAAGACGATACGCACCTCGCGTGCCGGCTGAAATGATGGCTCGGCTGCGGCAAGCTCGCGCGCAATTTCGAGCAGAGCAGCAACGCCGGTGCCATTGTCATTCGCGCCCGGCGAGTCATCGGGAGAATCATAATGCGCACCAATGACCAGCGTGCCTGGCGGCTTGTGCAAGGCGTTATGACCGGTTGGTCGGGCAGATGCTGGCAGGACCACCTCGATGTTACGGACCGGCCGCCCTTCGACCTCGAACTCCTGCAGTCGCGGGATCAGGCCGAATGACAAAAGAATGCGCTCGATGTAACCCGCCGCAGCTTCCAGATCACGATAGTGAGCCAGATTGTGAGGCCGCGACGCGATCTGCTCGATATGCTCGCGCAAGCGCGCGGCGCATTGCAGTTCGTCGGCGGTCGGTTCAGGAACCGGTATTCTGAAGGGCTGGACGGGCAGCACGACCACGTAGCTGAGGGCTGCGAGCCCCAGGATCAGGATACCGGCAATCGCGAGAAGGATGCCCATGCAAGGACCTTTCAAACCGGCGCGTACGTGCTCGCCAACAGCAAAACACGTACGACGTCTGAATAGGTCTAGAGCACGATTTGCGCCTACCTCTTTAAACTGAACATTAGAATGTCAGATTTCCGCGTTAAGCAAACCTTGCTGTCTGGCAGGGCAGCATGCCGGCGTCATTCGTCGGCGTCGTCGTCTGCGTTATCGCTGGCCGCAGGCGATGCCTCCTCGGCATCGCGAGCGCGCTCGCGCTCGCGCGCTAGGTCACGCTCCTTTTCCTTGGCACGGCGGCTTTCGCGTTCCTCCGCGTCCTTGGCCATGCGCATGTCAATATAACCGCCGACAACCTGGGTCAGCTCATCGATCTTGTTCTCGAAGAAGTGGTTGGCCCCAGCAACAACCTCGTGGTCGATCTTGATGCCGCGTTGGGTCTTGAGCTTGACGGAAAGCTCTGCGACCGACTGCGATGGAACGACGCGGTCCTTGTCGCCATTGATCATCAGACCCGAGGACGGGCATGGTGCGAGAAACGAGAAGTCATAAAGATTGGAGGGCGGCGCCACACAGATGAACCCATCGATCTCAGGCCGACGCATGAGAAGCTGCATCGCAATCCAGGTGCCGAACGAGACGCCGGCGATCCAGCAGCACTTGGCATCGGGCTTGACGAGTTGCAGCCAGTCGAGGGCGCAAGCCGCGTCGGCAAGCTCGCCCGGGCCGCCGTCCCAATAGCCCTGGCTACGGCCGACACCGCGAAAATTGAAGCGCAGGACGGAAAATCCGCGTTCGACAAACGTGTGATAGAGCGCGTAAACGACCTGATTGTTCATCGTGCCGCCGAACTGCGGATGAGGATGCAGTACCAGGGCGATCGGGCTGTCGGAGCGATTCTCGTGGTGGTAACGCGCCTCGATGCGGCGGCCCTCTGGGCCATTAATGATCAACTCAGGCATTTTTTTCCGTTGCTATAGAAGTGCTTATGTGTCGGGATTGGCGGGTTTCTCGGTCCGGCGCAGTTCGACGATAGGCCGGCTCTTGCTCAGTTGTAACGTCTTTATCCTAGGTCTCGCACCGTGGCGCATTGCCTGGGACAAGCGGACATAACTGGACTGCGTTTTGCGCAATTTCCCTCATTCAGGGTGACGTTGCCGGCGCGAAACGCTGATAGCCATGCCTTGCTCGCCGCCCGCTGGGGTACGTTTGAAGCCGAATTTCCACGTTTTGCGTGGCTGCATCCGGACACTTCGACGCAGGAAAAACGAGTCTGCTGCGACAGAAGCAGCATGACGCGCTCATAATACTTGACTTCTCCAATCGGAATTCTCATAGTCCCCGCACGTTTTTAGAATTGTTCGAAAGAAGCGGACGTGCCTGAGACGCTCGATCGGGCTAGTCGCGCTTCTTACCACACCGAGGGGTGGCATTTGCAAGCTTCATCGCGTGCATGGGCACACGATGCTCTCGGGGTGCTGTCGAACGAGGACCTTGGGTGCGCGGTCGAACAAGGGTTCGGGCAACGATTGGACGGTGTCGTCGTGGAGTTGAACACCAAAGGCCGGTATGCGGTGATGGCAATGGCGGATCTCGCCAAGCATCAAGGGGAAGCAGCAGTACCACTATCGCAGATCGCTGAACGCCAGCAGCTGTCGCTTTCCTATCTTGAGCAGATCTTCCTGCGCCTGCGTCGCGCGGGTCTCGTCGACAGCTCTCGTGGGCGCACGGGTGGCTATCGCCTCGGTCGCGAGCCGCAGTCGATCGCCGTCGGCGAAATCATGGCAGCCGTCGAGGAAGACACCCGGATGACCCGCTGCATGGATGGCGGTATCGGTTGCCTTGGCGATGAGCGTTGCCTGACCCACAATCTGTGGTGCGGCCTCGGCGGACACATTGCAGCCTTCCTGTGGAGCGTGAGCCTGGCGGAAGTTCTCGACGGAATTCCGAGGGAGAAGCTCGCGCCGGCCTCGGCGGTGGCGCGTGCGACATCCGGTATTGGCTGGGCGGCCGAATGAGCGCGGTGCGCACATATCTCGATTACAACGCGACGTCGCCACTGCGCCCGGATGCGCGTGAGGCGATGTTGCGTGCGCTCGATGCATTTGGCAACGCTTCGTCGGTGCACGCTGAGGGGCGCCGCGCCCGCGCCATGATCGAGGCGGCGCGTGGCGAGGTTGCCGCCCTTGCCGGCGCTGCGTCGCGCGACGTGACGTTCACGAGCGGCGCCACCGAGGCGGCGAACTGGGTGTTGTCGCAGCCGTGGCGGACGGTGCTCGTGTCGGCGGTCGAGCATCCTGCCGTGATGGTGCCAGCACAGCGCTCGGGGGCCCGTGTCGAGGTGATTCCGGTTGACAGATCTGGCCGTATCGATCCCGACCGGCTCAGCGTTCTCATCGACGGCGCGCTCGGGAGCGACGGCGAGAGCGCCGCAGATTCGGTCCTTGTGGCTGTGCAGCACGCCAACAACGAGACGGGCGTGGTGCAGCCCATCGCCGAGATCACCGCACTTGCGCACGAGCGGGGCGTTCGCGTGATGGTCGACGCGGTGCAGACAGCCGGACGCGTGGCGCTCAATCAGCGAGGTCATGCGATCGATTTCATGGTGCTGTCGTCGCATAAGATCGGCGGACCACAGGGTGCCGGTGCTCTGGTGATGCACGAGGCCGCAAAGCTCGATCCGCTAATCGCCGGGGGAGGGCAGGAGCGCGGTCTGCGTGCGGGGACGGAGAACGTCGCGGCCATCGCTGGGTTTGGCGCGGCAGCGGCAGCATCGCGGCGCGATCTCGGTCGCACGGAGCATCTTGCCGGACTGCGCAATACGCTCGAGGCGGCGCTGATGCATGCGACGCCTGATTTGGCTGTGATCGGTAGCGATACCGAGAGGCTCTGCAACACGTCTCTCGTGGCGCTGCCCGGTGCGGCCGCCGAGACAGCGGTGATCGCGCTCGATCTCGCCGGTGTTGCGGCCAGCGCGGGCGCTGCCTGCAGTTCAGGCAAGACGAACCGCTCCCCGGTCCTTGCAGCGATGGGGATCGGAGACGATATCGCCCGGTGTGCGGTGCGCTTCAGCATCGGCTGGGCCACCACTGAAGAAGACATCTCCCGATGCATTTCGGCATGGCAGCGGGTCGACAGGATACGAAGTGGCGTGCGCGAAGTGGCTTGAGGCCCCGCGTTCGCAGTCAGGTTTACAAAGAGGAGACAACGATGGCAGCGGTCCAGGAGACCATCGAACAGGTCAAGAAGATCGACGTCGACCAGTACAAGTACGGCTTCGAGACCAACATCGAGACGGTTAAGGCACCGAAGGGTCTCAACGAGGACATCATCCGCTTCATCTCGGAGAAGAAGGGCGAGCCTGCCTGGATGCTCGAGTGGCGGCTCGATGCCTACGAACGCTGGCTGACCATGACAGAGCCGACGTGGGCGAAGGTGTCGTACCCCAAAATCAACTTCCAGGAGCTGTACTACTACGCGGCACCGAAGTCGACGGAAGGCCCCAAGAGTCTCGACGAGGTCGATCCGGAACTGCTCGAGACGTACAAGAAGCTCGGCATCCCGCTCAAGGAGCAGGAGGTGCTGGCCGGCGTCCAGGGCGCGAAGGTCGCGGTCGATGCGGTTTTCGACTCGGTCTCGGTGGTGACGACCTTCAAGAAGGAATTGGCGAAGGCTGGCGTCATCTTCTGCTCGATGTCGGAAGCGCTGCGCGAGCATCCCGATCTGGTCAAGAAGTATCTCGGCTCGGTGGTTCCCAAGTCCGACAACTTCTTTGCTGCGCTGAACTCGGCGGTGTTCTCGGACGGCTCGTTTGTCTACATCCCGGAAGGCGTGCGCTGCCCGATGGAACTGTCGACCTATTTCCGCATCAACGAGAAGAATACCGGCCAGTTCGAACGCACGCTCATCATCGCCGACAAGGGCTCCTACGTGAGCTATCTGGAGGGTTGCACGGCACCGACGCGTGACGAGCACCAGCTGCACGCGGCTGTCGTCGAGCTGATCGCGCTCGACGACGCGGAGATCAAGTATTCGACCGTGCAGAACTGGTATCCGGGCGACAAGAATGGCAAGGGCGGCGTCTACAATTTCGTGACCAAGCGCGGCGACTGCCGTGGCCGCCACGCGAAGATCTCCTGGACGCAAGTTGAGACGGGTTCGGCCATCACCTGGAAGTATCCAAGCTGCATCCTGCGTGGCGACAACTCACGCGGCGAGTTCTATTCGATTGCGATTTCGAACGGACGCCAGCAGGTCGACAGCGGCACGAAGATGATCCACCTGGGCAAGAACACGACGAGCCACATCATCTCGAAGGGCATTGCGGCCGGCCACTCCGACAATACATATCGCGGCATGGTCTCGGCGCATCGCAAGGCGACCAACGCGCGCAACTTCACCTGCTGCGACAGTCTCCTGATCGGCGACAAGTGCGGCGCACATACCGTGCCCTACATCGAGGCGAAGAATTCCTCTGCGCATTTTGAGCATGAAGCGACAACCTCGAAGATCTCCGAGGACATGCTGTTCTACTGCATGCAGCGCGGTCTGTCCGAGGAAGAAGCGGTGGCGCTGGTCGTCAACGGCTTCGTGCGCGACGTGCTGCAGCACCTGCCGATGGAGTTCATGGCCGAGACGCAGAAGCTGATCGGTATTTCGCTGGAAGGCAGCGTGGGCTGATCGGAGTCGCGGGAGAATCGAAGGCGTCATGTCGAGTGAGCGGACGGCATACTGGTTCAAGCCCAAGCGCCACGGCTACGGTGCGACGCCCGTGACGTGGCAAGGCTGGCTGGTGACGGCGCTGTTCTCGGCGGTGATCGGGTTTGTCGCCGTCGGCGGCATGATGTCACTCAAAGGGACCGGCAACGTGCTTGGCTATGCCGTCTGGTTCCTCGGCGTGCTCGGCGGCGTCTACTGGTTCACGCAGTTTGCGCGCAAGCGGACAGACGGTGAATGGGGATGGCGCTGGAAAGGCCAGAGATACGCCGACATCTACGATCCAGAAAAGCAGCAAAACTGCGAGAAACGTTGAATTGACAATGGAAGATCGGGTGAGGCGCCATAACCACCAGGCAGCAGCCCGCGAGATGGTAGTGAGAGGACAGATATGCTCGAGATCAAAAACCTGCACGTGAAGATCGCAGACGAGGATAAGGAGATCCTCCGCGGGATCGATCTTGTCGTGCCGCAGGGCGAGGTGCACGCCATCATGGGCCCCAACGGATCGGGCAAGTCGACGCTCGCCTACGTGCTCGCCGGCCGCGAGGACTACGAGGTGACCGATGGCGATATTCTGTGGAACGGTGAATCGATCCTGGCGATGGCGCCCGACGAGCGCGCGGCCAAGGGCGTATTCCTTGCGTTCCAGTATCCAATGGAGATCCCGGGTGTCGCAGGTCTTACCTTCCTGCGTACGGCCGCCAATGCGGTGCGCAAGAAGCGCGGCCAGGATGAATTGACGACGCCGGCCTTTATGAAGCTCGTGAAGGAGAAGGCGGCCGCGCTCAACATCGACGTCGAGATGCTGAAGCGCCCTGTCAACGTTGGCTTCTCGGGTGGCGAGAAGAAGCGGTCCGAGATCCTGCAGATGGCGATGCTCGATCCGTCGCTTTGCGTGCTCGATGAAACCGATTCCGGTCTCGACATCGACGCCTTGCGCATCGTGTCCGATGGTGTCAATGCGCTGCGCGGGCCGGATCGCGCGATGCTCGTCATTACGCATTATCAGCGGCTGTTGAACCACATCGTGCCGGACAAGGTCCACGTGCTGGCCCACGGCAAGATTCGCAAGTCGGGCGGCAAGGAATTGGCTCTGGAGCTGGAGAAGTCCGGCTATGCCGAGTTCCAGAAGGATGCGGCGTAAGTCGCTTCCTTAAATAAATCCGCACGCGATGAGCAAAGACTGGTTCAAACCGCTTCGAGCGCTTGGAGGCGCGACATGAACGTGGCAGTAATGAAGACGAAGGCCGAGACGGCGCTGACCGAGAGCTTCGCCGGTGTGGCTGATGCCTTGCCCGGCGGGGCGAGCGTCAAGGAGGCGCGCGCCAGGGCACTTGGCAGGTTCGCGGCGCTCGGTCTCCCGCACCGCCGGATCGAGGAGTGGAAATACACTGATCTGCGCGGCGTTATGAAGGATGCGCCGCCTCTGGCCGTCGGTGACGCGACGAAGACGACAATTGCCGATGTCATCGTGGCAATGGGTGCGCTGGGCCGTGTCGAGGGGCCGCGCTTCGTGCTTGTCAATGGCGCTTACCGCAAAGAGCTGTCGAACTTCGATGGCCATGAAGGTGTCCGTGTGACGCCGCTTTCTGAGACACTGCGGGGCGATGGCGCCAGCGAGGCGCTGGCGCTGGGCGAAGAGGATCGCGGGTCCGATGCGGTGCTGGCACTCAACTCAGCCTACGTCACCGATGGTACATTGATCGATGTGGAGGCGGGCACGAAGCTGGAGCAGCCGCTGCTCGTCGTGCATGTGCGCGCAGGTCGCACGCCGCAACTCGCGGTATGTCGCAATCGCCTGAGGATCGGCGAAGGTGCCGACGTGACGATCGTCGAAATGTTCGTCGCAGTTCCAGGCTCCCTCGCTGACGGACAGATGAACACCGCGAGCGAGGTGCAGGTTGGCGACAATGCCAAGCTCTCCCATATTAAGGTGACGACGGATCTTGGCAGCGTCACGCATCTGGCCAACTGGCTTGTGGAAATGGGTGCCGACTCCACATATCGCGCGTTCCAGTACACCGCGGGAGTGGGATTGGCGCGCAATCAGGTCCGCGCAACGTTCAAGGGGGAGGGCGCCAAGCTCGACATTTCGGGTGCATTCCTGGGGCGCAAGCATGAGCATATCGATACGACCCTGTTCGTCGATCACGCGGTGCCACATGGCGAGAGCCGCGAACTCTTCAAGGGCGTTCTCGATGGCGAGGCGCGCGGCATCTTTCAGGGCAAAGTGATCGTGCGGCCTGATGCGCAAAAGTCAGACGGAAAGCAGATGGCGCAGGCTCTGATGCTGTCGGAGACGGCGGAGTTCGATTCCAAGCCGGAGCTGGAGATCTACGCCGACGACGTGGCATGCGGCCATGGATCGACATCGGCGGCTCTCGACGATGATCTGCTGTTCTATCTGCGTGCGCGCGGCATCCCACTCAAGGAAGCGCGTGCGCTGTTGATCCAGTCGTTCATCGGCGAGGCGATCGACAAGGTGCAGAACGAGGCCGTCCGCGAGGCTCTCATGAGCGAGGCCGAGATTTGGCTTGCGAGCAGCGTCTGACAGACCCATTGCTTCCACCGATGCGGTGTAAGAGAAGGGCGCGGGACGACGTCAAGGGGATGAGGACATGGCGATAGACATCCACGATAGAACAACGGCCGGTCATGGACTGGCTGCCGGCGCCTATGACGTGGAGCGGATTCGCGCTGACTTTCCGATTCTCTACCGTGAGGTCTACGGAAAGCCCCTCATCTATCTCGACAATGGTGCGTCGGCGCAGAAGCCGACCCCGGTGCTGGAAGCGATGGATCACGCTTACAGGTTCGAATACGCGAACGTGCATCGCGGGTTGCACTACCTGTCGAATACCGCGACGCAGAAGTTCGAGGATGCTCGCGAAACAGCGCGCCGCTTCCTCAATGCGCCCTCGACCGACGAGGTCATCTTCACGCGCAATGCCACGGGTGCGATCAACCTTGTCGCCAGTTCGTTTGGTGGCATGGTGCTCGGCGAGGGCGACGAAGTCATCGTGTCAATCATGGAGCACCACTCCAACATCGTGCCCTGGCATTATCACCGGGAGCGGCGCGGCGCTGTGCTGAAATGGGCGCCGATCTCGGATGACGGTGAATTCCTGCTCGACGAGTTCGCGCGGCTGATAACGCCGCGCACCAAGATGGTTGCGATCACGCACATGTCGAACGTGCTCGGCACGGTCGTACCGGTGAAGGATGTCATCCGCATCGCACACGAACATGATGTTCCGGTGCTGGTGGATGGAAGCCAGGCAGCCGTACACATGCCCGTCGACGTGCAGGATCTCGATTGCGACTTCTACGTGTTCACGGGCCACAAGACGTATGGTCCAACCGGTATCGGTGTGCTCTACGCAAAAAAGAAGCATCTCGATTCCATGCCGCCCTATGAGGGTGGCGGCGAGATGATCGAAAGTGTTGCGGTCGATCGGATCGTCTACGGCAAGACACCACACAAGTTCGAGGCGGGAACGCCGGCGATCGTCGAAGCCGTCGGTCTCGGTGCCGCGCTCGACTACATGATGCAGATTGGTCGCGAGCGCATCCACCGCCACGAGAATGAGCTCAGGGACTACGCACATGCGCGGCTCGGTGAGCTCAACTGGCTGAAGATCCATGGTCGTGCGCCAGGCAAGGGCGCCATCGTTTCGTTCACGATCGATGGACTTCACCCACACGACATCTCAACCCTGATCGATCGATCGGGCGTCGCGGTGAGGGCCGGCCACCATTGTGCGCAGCCGCTGATGGATCGGATCGGTCAGACGGCGACGTGCCGCGCATCGTTTGCGATGTACAACACCAAGGCGGAGGTCGATGCGCTCGCGGATGCTCTTATCCGCGCGCACGAGTTGTTTGCATGAACCAGATTGAGAAAAAAGACGCCATGGAAAACGCCGTCGTCCATCATACCATCGATACGCCCCGTGTCGGCGCGGCGGGCAGTGCGGGTGCGCACAAGTCCACGGTCGGCGAGGGCAGGCAGGTCAACTCCGGCCTCGACATGCCGCAGCCCAAGGACCTGGCGCCGCGCGATGCAACATCGCCCTCGACCAGCCAGACGTCCAGCGCAGATACGCCTGCTCCGCCGAGCGTGGCAGACGGTGGAACGGCCGTACCCGGTTCCGCGCTCTCGCGCGAGCAGCTCGAGCAGATGACCGACGACATCATCGCGGCTCTCAAGACTGTTTACGATCCTGAGATCCCCGCAGACATCTACGAGCTGGGCCTGATCTACAAGATCGACATCAAGGACACGCGTGATGTCGAGATCGACATGACCCTTACCGCTCCAGCGTGCCCGGTTGCGGGTGAAATGCCGCAGTGGGTCGAGAATGCAGTGCGGGCGGTGCCGGGCGTCGGCGAAGTCACGGTGAACCTCGTGTTCGATCCTGCATGGGAGCCAAGCCGGATGTCAGACGAGGCGCGTCTTGCGCTTAACATGTTCTGAGCTGCGGCACTGTGCCTTACCGCCGCCGGCTGTGTGAGCCCAAGGGGATGACACCGGCCGCTGTCGCTCCCATATCGATAACGACTGCCAACAGCTCGGACGAGAGCAGGAACGATGACGACGACCAGAACACGCCCTAAGGTGATTACACTGACGGATGCCGCAGCAACCCGGATCAAGGCGATCATGGCGCAGAAGGGCGGGGATGTTGCAGGGCTGAAGATCGGCATCAAGAAGGGTGGCTGCGCCGGGATGGAGTATACGATGAGCTGGGCCGATAGCGTCGACAAGTTCGACGAAGTGGTCGAGCAGGACGGTGCGCGTATCATCATCGACCCGGCCGCGATTCTCTATCTGCTCGGTACCGAAATGGATTACAGGACGGACAAGCTCTCGTCGGGCTTTGTCTTCAACAATCCCAACCAGCAGAGCGCCTGCGGCTGTGGCGAAAGCGTGGAACTGGTTCCCGCGGCGTCGTCATCGTGGACGGCCAGTTCCGAATGATCCACAGCGTCTGAAACAGCACCGGTTGCGCTGGCATCCCATCGACCGCCGTGGCCTGCTCCAACCCCTGGTATGACGCGCCTGCTTCACGTCTTCGCTGGAAGCTCCAGCGCTTTCATCCCGACCGATCACATTGGCGGGGCTTGGCGACGCCCGACAGCCGGCAAGCAGTTTTCCGAACGTCACGTTTGTCGCAGGCAAGCGTGGCATTTTGCGGTATGTGCGGCCTCGCCGCAGGTTGACCTCGGTCAAGGACCAAACGATCGCTACTCCCGACTAACAAGGTGCTCGACGTGGAGTGTTTCGGGGCGGCACGACAGGGACGCGATGATCTTCAATACGCTCTACTACTGGGGGATCCCGGCAAAGCTGTTGCACTGGATCGGTGCGGCGATGATCCTGTTCCTTTATTTGGATGGGTTGATTGCCGTTGACAGTGATGGGAGCGTGCAGGCTGCTAACGACAGCCAGGTGTTCGTGCACGCGGCGACGGGCGTGACACTGGGACTGCTGATGCTGGGGCGCTATCTTTGGCGGCTCATCAACAAGATCCCGATGCTGCCTGCAAGTTCCCCGGAATGGGAAAAGATGCTCGCCGCTGTCGCGCACATCGGTCTTTACGTGGCGACTTTCATAACCATCGTCGCGGGCTGGCTTCTGGCGGGAGCGCTGCAGCCGGCGGTTCAGGTGAAGCTGTTCGGCCTCATCTCCATCCCGACATTGCCCATATTCCATGAAAAGAGCGCACGTGAAGCTCTCGAGACCGTTCACGAGTTCGCCGCGCATCTACTCATTGTCATGGTCGTGCTGCACGTGATCGCTGCGCTGTGGCATCATTTCGTGCAGCGCGACAGCGTGCTCCGGCGCATGTGGCTCAGGGGCCAGAACCGGCAGCGGCGGCGCTGACCGACCGGTTGTCCCAGACCATGTTTGGCTCAAGATAAAGACCAACGTGGTCTAATTCGACGGGCAAACCTTCGAGGGGCCAGCGAACTGGTTGAGAGGGATCCTGAGATAGGAAACCTCGTTAGCGTCCGGCTCGGGCAAGCGGCCGCCGCGAATGTTGACCTGTAATGCGTAGAGCATGAGGTGTGGCAACTCGAGCTCGGCGTCGCGGGACTCACGGATGCGCACGAATTCAGCCTGCGAAATGCCACCGCGAAGATGAATATTGGTTTCGCGTTCGTCGCGAATGGTGGATTCCCACACGGGCTTGCGGCCGCCACGACCATAGTCATGACCGACGAAGATCCGGGTATCATCGGGCAACGCCAGAATTCGTTCAATCGACTGATAGAGGTCGATTGCGCTGCCGCCAGGAAAATCGGCGCGCGAGGTGCCGCTGTCGGGCATCATCAGCGTGTCGTGAACGAAGGCGGCGTCACCGATGACGTAGGTGATGGAGGCCAGCGTGTGTCCGGGCGAAAATATGACACGCGCGCCGAGCTCGCCGACCTCAAACATGTCGCCATCCTTGAAGAGGATGTCCCATTGCGAGCCGTCGGTTGGGAAGTCCCGTTCCAGGTTGTAGATCTTCTGCCAGAGCTTTTGCACCTTCACGACATGCTCGCCGATGGCGGTCGGAGCGCCGAGCTTTGATTTGAGATAGGGAGCTGCGGAGAAATGGTCTGCATGGGGGTGCGTGTCGAGGATCCACACGACATTGAGGCTTGCGTCACGCACATATTGCAGGATCTCGTCTGCGTTGGTCGTGCAGGTGCGCCCGGCTTTTTCATCGAAGTCCCAGACGGGATCGATGATGGCGGCCTTCTTTGTCTTCGGGCAGGAGACGACATATTGGATCGATCCGGTCTTCGCGTCGTGAAATCCTTTCACGGTCGGCCGCGCAATTGATGCCATGATGTGCTCCCGAACGTCAGGCTGGGCGTAGTATCTTTCCAAACAGATAGGTGCTGGCCGCAAATGCGCAACCATTCGGTTCGAATTCCGTCGATCTGTGACCTGACGTGATGTTGCAGGGCAAATAAGAATAAGGCAGGCAGGAGATAAAGCCTCAATCACGGCCTCGATGGAAGCAGCCGTGCTTCCATCTCGGCCGATCAGACTCTAGCGTGCGCCAATCAAATCTTGCGATAGAGCAGCCTGGCGCGGATCGTGCCCGGCATCTGGCGCAACTCGGCGAGGATGTCGCGGGCACCGGAAAGCAGGTCGTCGCAGTCCAGCACGACGTAACCGATCTCACCATCAGTCTGGTAGTATTGCGCGGCGATGTTGACCTTGTGCTTGGCGAACACCTCATTGAGGCGCTGCAACTCGCCGGGAAGATTGCGCTGCACCTGGATGAAGCGCGTGCCATGTTCGCGCGGCATCAGCTGCACCTGCGGAAAGTTGACAGCGCCAACTGTCGAGCCGACGTCCGAATATTCGACGAACTTGCGTGCCACCTCGGCGCCGATGCGCTCCTGTGCCTCCTCGGTGGAACCGCCGACATGCGGCGTGAGAATGACGTTGTCGATGCCTTGCAGTGGTGAGACGAATTTGTCGGAATTCGATTTGGGCTCCACGGGGAACACGTCGATTGCCGCGCCGGCGAGGTGCCCGTCCCTCAAGGCCGACGCAAGCGCATCGATATCGACCACCTTGCCGCGTGCGTTGTTGATGAGATAGGCGCCCTTCTTCATGGCTCGGATCTCGCGCCCGGTCATCATGCCGCGAGTCTCGGGTGTGTCTGGAACGTGCAGCGAGACGACGTCGGATTTCGCGAGCAGTTCTTCGAGCGTTTCCATCGGCTGCACGTTGCCATGTTGCAGCTTGTCGGTGCGGTCGTAGAAGATCACGCGCATGCCGATCGCCTCGGCGAGCACGGCAAGCTGCGAGCCGATGTTGCCATAGCCGACAATGCCGAGCGTTTTGGCACGCACTTCGGTGGAGCCGATTGCGGTCTTGCGCCAGTCTCCGGCGTGGGCGGCCATCGACTTGGGAAAGACGCGACGGAAGAGCATGATGATCTCCGCAATCGTCAGCTCGGCGACGGAGCGCGTGTTGGAGAACGGGGCGTTGAAGACAGGCAGGCCGATGTCGCGGGCAAACTCCAGGGCCACCTGGTTCGTGCCGACGGAGAAGCAACCGATGGCGATGAGCGATCGCTGATGGTCCAGAACTTCCCTTGTCAACTGCGTGCGCGAGCGTATGCCGACCATGCTCACGCCATTGAGCGCCTCACGCAACGCGTCGCCTTCCAGCGCCTTCGCATGGCGCTCGATATTGTTGAAGCCGGCGGACTTGAGCGTTTGGACCGCGGTCTCGGAAATGCCTTCGAGGAGGAGAATCTTGATCTTCGCCTTGGGCCGTGAGAGCGGCATTCCAGGTGTCGCGGGCATGAGCATCATCCCTAAACTTGAACAGGCGAAATGGTATCGTGAGCAGGCTCGAAGCCGGCCACACGATATGTTGCCGAGCCACGAGCTTGCGTCGTGATCGCCAATCGAGGTCTGCGGGTCAATCGCCTTTTCGGCGTAGAGCAGGTCAGGTCTTGATTGAATGACGTCTGGCCGTGGTGGCCTGCTCTATCTCATTGTTTGAGAGATCATTCACGGATCTATGCGCATGCGTGCGCACCCACGCGCAAGCTCGCGATGGATGTCATACCCATATGGGATCCATGTCGATCGCAGCGCTCAGCACGTACTGCGCTTGCTCAGTCGCTGGCAACCTTCTGGCGCTTGGGCAAGGGGCGACGCAAAAATGCCGGCACGTTGTCGGCAAATGCCCTGGATGTGACGGTGCGCTCGGGCTCGCGGCCGGTCTCGATCCTGGTACCGCGCGGTGCTGAAGGGCGTTCCGCATGGCGGGTGGAGGACTCTGAAGGACGTGAACGAGCGCCATCGGTTCTCGATCTTGCCGGCTGCTCCGTCGTGCGGTGGCGCTCCGGCCTTGCTGCTGCAATCCGGGGACGCTCCGCCGGAACCTCGGGAGGAAGGGCGGCCTTCGCTTCGGTCGGTGCCGTCGCTTGGGCTTCCGTGCCTTCGAGCGCGCGGCCTCGGCCACGCCCGCCGCGGCGGCGACGGCGTTTTGTGCCTTCCGCGCCAGTCTCGGAGCTAGCCGCGGTCTCGACGGCAGGCGTTCCGGCAGCATCGAAGATGACGCGCGGCTGCTCGCCCAATCCTGGCGGCGGTGCGCTCTCTTGTTCGGATGTGGGATGATCCGCAGCGGTCCGGCGGGGCCGCTCGCTGCCACGCTCTGAGCGTCCGCCGCGTGCGCCTGCTGCACCGCGACCGCGGTCGCCGGTACGGTCGCCACCACGCCCGCCGCGCCCGCGACGTTTCTTGCCGGCGTTAGCAAAATCCTCATCGGTCGGCGACTCGCCGATCCATTCCGCTGTATCGCCGGTGATCTTGCCGATGTCGGCGAGTAGCCTGAGGTCGTCGGGCGCAACGAGCGAGTATGCGGTGCCGAGTTTGCCAGCGCGCCCGGTGCGGCCGATGCGGTGAACGTAGTCGTCAGACTGCCAGGGCAGATCGAAATTGAAGACGTGGGAGACGTCGGGGATGTCGAGACCGCGCGCTGCGACATCGCTTGCCGCCAGTATCTTGATCTCGCCGGAGCGGAACCTGTCGAGCGTCTCCATCCGGCTCTTCTGGTCCATGTCGCCGTGCAGCGCGCCAGCGTTGAACCCATGCTTGGTCAGCGACTTCAAAAGGATCGCAACGTCGCGCTTGCGGTTGCAGAAGATGATCGCGTTCTTGAAGTTCTCCTCGCCACGAATGAGCTTGCGCAGCTCGTCACGTTTGGCCCAGTCCTCGCCATTGGAGCAAAAGCGGAAGCGTTGGGTAATCGTTTTCGCTGTGGTGGCGGGCTTGGCGACTTCGATGCGCACGGGATCTTTCAGGAACTGGTCGGCGAGCCGCGTGATCTCAGGCGGCATCGTCGCGGAGAAGAATAGCGTCTGGCGGCGCGGCGGCAGCAGGCGGCAGATCTTCTCGATGTCGGGGATGAAGCCCATGTCGAGCATCCGGTCGGCCTCGTCGATGACGAGGATCTCGACACCCATCAGCATGACGCGGCCGCGGCTGAAGTGATCGAGAAGCCGTCCCGGCGTGGCGATCAGTACGTCGACGCCGCGGTCGAGCTTCTTGACCTGATCGTCCATCGAGACGCCGCCGATCAGCAGCGCCACGTTGAGCTTGTGGTTGATGCCGTACTTCTCGAAGCTCTGGGCGACCTGTGCGGCAAGCTCGCGCGTAGGTGCGAGGATCAGTGAGCGCGGCATGCGGGCACGGGCACGCCCCGTCTCAAGCCGCGAGATCATCGGGATCGTGAACGCGGCGGTCTTGCCGGTGCCGGTCTGGGCAATACCGAGGATATCGCGGCCAGTCAGGGCTACAGGAATACCATCGGCCTGAATCGGCGTAGGCGTGGTGTAGCCGGAAGCCTCCACGGCAGCCAGCAGCCTCTGGCTGAGCCCCAGCTCAGCGAATGTCTTGGTAGTCAAATGCGATCCTCTCCATCTTCGTCGGGCTGGTCCTCAATCGCAGCCGTGCAACCGCCAACTCGGCCGGATGCCGGGGCGGGACGGGCAAGGACACAGGACAAAGCGCAGGGGAGAGCAGTGCCGGAAAATCGGCAAAACAACTGATACGGCGTCAAAAAGGGACTAAGCTAATGAGACTTCTGAGAGGACGGCTCTCAAGCCCCTGCGCTAACGCCAACGATCTGCTGACATAGGTTGCAGGCAAATGCAAGCAGAAGCCGCGAATTCGGGGCAGCTTGTGGCAGTAGGCCGCGCAACCGGGCAGCTTCATGCCGGCGGCGGATGGGGTGTCTGGCGGAGGAATTGATGTCGGATCATCTGGTGCTGATTCCGGGCTTGCTATGCACCGAAGCCCTCTATGCCGAGCAGTTGGCGCACCTTGGTCAACGCGCCGCGGTCATGGTGGCCGATCACAGCGGGCACGACAGCCTCGACGCGATGGCGAGCGCGATCCTGGACGCTGCACCGGAGCGGTTCGCGTTGGCAGGCCTGTCGATGGGCGGCTACCTGGCTTTCGAGATTATGAGACAGGCACCTCGCCGGGTCGAACGGCTGGCGCTTCTCGACACGAGTGCGAGGCCGGATAGTGAGGAACAGTCCGCAAATCGCCGCCGCCTCGTCGCACTGGCTGAGAAAAAGGGCGTCGCTGCGCCAGCGCGCGAGATGTTCCCCAGGCTGGTCGCTCCTTCACGCGGAAGCGACGAGGGGCTGAGGGCAAAATTCCTGGGCATGGCCGAGGCGACGGGCGTTGCAGGATTTGCGCACCAGCAGGCAGCCATTGCGGGGCGCCCCGATAGCCGGAAAACGCTTGCTGCAATCACCTGCCCGACGCTCGTGCTGGTTGGCGAGGAGGATCAGTTGACGCCGGTGGAGATGGCACAGGAGATTGCCGAGGGCATTGCCGGCAGTCGTCTGGCGGTGGTGCCGGGTGTCGGACATCTGTCGACGCTCGAGGCGCCTGACAGGGTGACGGCGGAGCTGCGCTCGTGGCTCACGGAGTGACGGCACCAGTTCGGATGCGCGGAGCATGCCGCGGTTGTCAATCGGCTCCCGACGTCTCCAGCTGCCGACGCAGCATGGCCATGATCGTGTCGACCTCAGGCGACGTCAGCCGGCCGTGTGTCTGCATGAAGGTTGCGATGTCGCGGCCGCTGTACCGGCCGACGACCGCGTCGTTGCGTTCCAGCAGTCGTAGGCGTGCGAGTTCGGATGCGCGCTCATGGCAGACGATGCACTTCTGCTCAAACAGGAAGCCCGTTTTGAGCATGGCTTCGAACTGTTTCACGAGTGCGTCGGCCTGCGGCTTTTCGAGCGCCTTACGGGGATGGCTGGCAAGAAAATCGACCAGTGGCATCTTACTGCCTTTGAGGACGGCGCGCCCCTCGCTCAGGGTGAGCGTCTCTTTGACCAGATCGCGCGCGTGCGGTTGGTGGCAGGCTGCGCAGCGCTGTTCATAAAGTTGGTGCGGATCGACCTCTTGCGCGCCGGCCGGCATCGTGAAGAGTGCTGCGGAACTCACCGAGATTGCGATGGCAAGACCACGAATCGTGCCCAGCGACATGCGGGCGCGGCAGGGCATGACATGATTGCGCATGATTGTGTGCCTCTCTGGTGTTCGTTGGCAACGGGAATGTTGAGCGCGGTGACGTATAAGGAAGAATAGTCCAACAACCAGCGTGGCGCATTGATCGCGCGCGTTGCGGCTTCTTGTTGACGGGATTTCGCGGCGACGATTGTTGACCAGCTGGAAAGTGGGTGCGCGCTACGGCGCTGGTGTTGCTGCGCAGGCGCATGCAATTGCAGTTCGTTGCATTCGAATGCATTGTTTAGGCTGAATGCGCCGTTTGCGGATGCGATCTCGGCCACAACGACTGGAGGAAATTACCAGTGACCAATAACCAGCGTGAGAAGGGTTATACGGGCTTGCGGCAGGCCCACATATCGAGGCGGCATCTTCTTGGAGGCGCCGGAGCGATGGCGGGGCTTGCGGTGAGCGGAACGCTGCCAGCGCCCAACTGGGTTGGCGGGCCGGCGCAGGCCGCTGCTGCACAATCGCATTCTTTCAAGCTCGGTGATTTCGAAATCACCGTCGTCTCTGATGGTCATCTGGTGCTGCCGGCGCGTCTTGCAGCACCCGACGCCCCGGAAGCCGAGCGTGCTGCCGCGCTCGCTGCCGCCGGGACGACCGGTGAGATGTCAGAGCCGCCGACCAACGTGACCGTCATCAGGACGGGCTCGGATGTGATCTTGGTGGATGCCGGCTCGGGTCCGAACTTCATGCCGACGGCTGGCAAGCTGTCAGCCAATCTGGAAGCCGCCGGAATTTCGGCCGATGCCGTAACCAATGTCGTCTTTACTCATGGTCATCCCGACCATCTTTGGGGTGCGCTCGATGATTTCGAGGAAAGCCCCCGGTTCCCCAATGCCGCGCACCTGATGGGCGCTGCGGAGTGGGACTATTGGATTTCTGATGACGCAGAAAAGGGCTTGCCTGCCGACCGGGCGACATTCGTCGCGGCGGCGCGTCGCAATATCGCAGGCATCGAATCCAAGGCTGAGCGGATCAAGGCGGGCCAGGAGATCGTACCCGGAATACGCGCCTTCGATACGCCAGGGCACACGCAGGGTCACATCTCGTTGGAGCTTGCCAGCGGCGGCGAAACACTCGTTGTGCTCGGTGATGCGCTAACCCATCCGGTCATCTCGTTTGCGTATCCTGATTGGCGGCCGGCTGCTGACCACGTAGCCGATCAAGCGGCTCAAACACGCAAAAAACTTCTCGACAAACTCGCAACCGAAAAATCGCGCGTGATTGGCTATCACCTGCCTTTCCCGGGAATTGGGCGGGTCGAAAAGAAGGATGGCGCCTATACTTATGTCGCCGCTGGTTAGGGGCGGACGATCGGTCGCGGGCAGGTTGGAAAACCTCCCGCGACGTAAATTCTGCGCATGAGCTGCGCCGCTTTCCGTTGCAGGGTCTGGCCAGAAACTCTTAATTGATATATTTCAATGCTTTACCCTGGTACTATTGAACCAGTTTCAGATTGCGCCATGATGTGGCAGGAACTGGTTCTCACGCGACCGCGTTAACGAAGGCTTGGAACTTCGCGTGCGATCGGTGACCGGACCGGACAAATTCATTTTCTGCCTGTTAGACGCTGACTGACCGTCTGGTCTGATTCAAGCGGTGCGGTGCGATCGCTTCCGCATCACGATCAAGGTGAATGTCGTGCGTAAATTGGTCCGCTATGGTTTCGTGCCATTCATGATGCTGGCGCTCAATGGAGCCGCCTTCGTCATCGTCTACTACGGTCACTCCTACGCTTGGCTTGCGTTGCTCCTCGCGCTTGCGCTTGCGGCCGTCTTCGTAGCCGAGCGTGTCTCGCCAGCCTTCGGAATGTGGAATGAGGATCATGGCGATAATGGCGCGACGATCGCCCATGCGGTCGTCTATGAGGTTTCCAACATCAACGGCGTGCTGCTCATTCCGGTGATCGTCTGGCTGTTTCCGTTCCAGGGCATCTGGCCGACCCATTGGCCGCTGATCGTGCAATTGGCGATGGCGCTCGTGGTTGCCGATTTCGTCTTCATGATGGTGCACTACGTCAGTCACCGCGTACCGCTGCTATGGCGGTTGCATGCGGTACATCACGGTGTGCCGCGCCTGTACGGCCTCAACGGTCTCGTCCGCCATCCGCTACATCAGACGCTCGACATGGTGCTCGGAACAGCGCCACTCGTCATTATGGGGATGACGGTCGAGGTTGCCGTGCTTCTCGGCTTTGTGGTGTCGATCCAACTGCTGGTGCAGCATGCCAATGTCAATTACGTGCTGGGGCCGCTGCGCAACCACCTGGCGATCGGTCAGCTGCATCACCTCCACCACGTCAACTGGGGCAAGGAGGGTGACTGCAATTTCGGTCTTTTCCTGACGGTCTGGGACCGGATGTTGGGAACGTTCCAGCCGGAGCCGTCGCACCCCATTCAGGCGCACGACATGGGCGTGGATGAAGTGCCGGATTTCCCGAAGGGTTATATCCAGCAGTTGATTTTCCCGTTCGTCTATCAGCCAGGTGCTGGCGTGCAGTCGGGTCTGTTGCCGTCGCATGACGCGCGTACGGCGGCGCAAGACGCGGGAGGCGAGATGAGGCGCGCCGCCCCGCATATCGGACAAGGGGCCGGTTCCAGCGATCATCGGGACGCAACACCCGCGCAATAGAGCCTGATCGGCTGAGATGGAAGCACGACGGCTTCCATCGAAGCCGTGATTGAGGCTCTCAAACAATCTCAAACAAAGAGATAGGACAGGCCGAAACGGCCAGACGCGCTTCAATCAAAAACCAGACCTGCTCTAGATATCCAGGTCCTTGGCGAAGGCAGCGTGCTCCTGAATGAAGCGGAAACGCGCTTCTGGTTTCGAACCCATCAAAGCGTTCACCGCCTCGGCCAGCTCGCTTGGATCACCATCGCCGATCTCGACGCGCAGCAGCGTGCGGACACCGGGGTCCATAGTGGTTTCCTTCAGCTCTGATGCATTCATCTCGCCGAGACCCTTGAAGCGGCCGATCTTGGGTTGCGGCGATGCCTTGAACTCTTTGCGCAACAACTCGTCACGATGGCGGTCATTCAGCGCGTAGATTGACTTGGAGCCCTGCGTGATCTTGTAGAGCGGCGGAACGGCCAGAAACAGGTGGCCATGCGCGATGAGAGGCCGCATCTCCTGGTAGAAGAAGGTAATGAGCAGTGAAGCGATGTGGGCCCCGTCGACGTCGGCATCGGTCATGATGATCACGCGCTCGTAACGAAGGTCCTCATCGCGGTACTTGGCGCCTGTGCCGGCACCCAACGCGGTGATGAGGTCCGAGAGCAGCTGGTTCTGAGAGAGCTTGGCGGAGGAAGCGTTCGCAACGTTGAGGATTTTTCCGCGAAGCGGCAGGACGGCTTGAGTTTCGCGCTTGCGTGCGCTCTTGGCGGAACCGCCGGCGCTGTCGCCTTCGACGATGAAGATCTCGGTGCCCTGGGCCTGCTTGATTGTGCAGTCGGCGAGCTTGCCCGGCAGTCGCAGCTGGCGCGTCGCGGACTGGCGGCTCACCTCTTTCTCGCGACGGCGGCGCATGCGCTCTTCTGAGCGTTCGATCGCCCAGTCGAGGAGCGTGTTGGCCTGCTGGGGATTGTCGGCCAACCAGTGGTCGAAGGCATCCCGCAGGGTGGTCTCGACAATACGGACAGCTTCCTGTGTCGCCAGCTTGTCCTTGGTCTGCCCCTGGAACTCGGGCTCGCGAATAAATACCGAAAGCATCGAGGCAGCGGTCGCCATGACGTCGTCGGAAGTGATCTGGCCCGCCTTGCGGTTGCCGGCAAGATCACCATAGGCACGCAGGCCCTTGGTCAGCGCCTGGCGCAGGCCCGTCTCGTGTGTGCCGCCTTCCGGGGTTGGGATCGTATTGCAATAGGAGCGCGAGAAGCCATCGCGGTCAGCGACCCAGGCGATCGCCCACTCGACGGAGCCGTGGCCGCCCGGCTTGTCGACGCGCCCGGCGAACAGATCTTTGGCGACGCGCGTGGCGCCGTCGATGGTCGCGACGAGAAAGTCCTTGAGGCCGCCCGGGAAGTGCAGCACGGCCGTGGCCGGCGTCGTATCCTTCTCGGCCAGCAGCGAGGGGTCGCAGCTCCAACGGATCTCGACGCCGCCGAACAGATAGGCCTTGGAGCGTGCCATCGTATAAAGGCGTTCGGGTTTGAAGTGGCAGCCCTTGCCGAAGATCTGCTCGTCGGGTTTGAAGCGTATCTTGGTGCCGCGCCGGTTCATGATGGAGCCGAGCTTCTCCAGCTTCGTCTCGGCGTGGCCGCGCGAGAAAACCATGCGGTAGAGCTGCTGGCCGCGCGCAACCTCGACGTCGAGCTTTTCGGAGAGTGCGTTGACGACGGAGACGCCGACGCCATGCAGACCACCGGACGTATTGTAGGCCTTACCGTCGAATTTGCCGCCCGAGTGCAACGTCGTCATGATCACTTCGAGCGCTGACTTGGTCTTGAACTTGGGGTGCGGATCGACGGGAATACCACGGCCGTTATCGGTGACGGAGAGGAAACCCTCAGCATCTAGATGCACCTCGATGAAGGTGGCGTGCCCGGCGACTGCCTCGTCCATGGCGTTGTCGATCACCTCGGCGAAGAGGTGGTGCATCGCCTTCTCGTCCTTGCCGCCGATGTACATGCCTGGCCGGCGGCGGACGGGCTCCAGGCCCTCGAGAACCTCGATGTCGGCGGCGGTGTAGGCGTCGGATGCGTCTGCCGCCCCGCGATTGCGTGCGCTGGACTTGTTGCTCATAGGCCTGTCGTTGGTGGAGAAGAGGTCGCCAGTCGAGTCGTCCATAGGCGTCGTTCCGGGGCAATTCGGCCATGTCGATTGGCCTAGAGGAGGCGCAACCCGGATCTGACGCTCAACGAGGCGTCCGGCGAATCTCTCGTGTCTGTCGTGTAGCTTCAGATGGCACGCGAGGCGGCGCGTTGGCAAGCTGGCGTGGTGTCGTCGTTGCAGTTGCGCCACTGGATGGAGATAGCGCACAGCGAGCCGGGGCTGTAATCGCGGTTTTCCGAGTATTTCGATGTCGTAGCGGGTCATTTACCAGGACCTGTGTCGTTGGTCAGGCAAGCAAGCGCTTTGATGCGGCTCGCGCGCTGGCCAAGTCCGTTATTCGTTCAAGACATTGATTCAATTATATTTTCCATACATATGCGCGCTCGACCTGGGTTTATGGTGCGCTATCCGGTGCGAGCCCGGATGAAAAATGCCAATGCTCCACCTGCCGCGCCGACCACGGCGGCAAGTGCAAGGCTCCAATCGAATGCGGAAGTTATGTCGCCAGCCCAGATGGCCTTGCCGAGCATGTAGCTGACCCCGACGACGGAGCCGACAATGCCTCCATATATGATTTCGGCCTGGCGGCGGGTCATGGCTGGTCTCCTGATGGTCAGTCGCGTTGCGCGGCAGCGTCGCTCACCCATACCTCACCGGCGACTGAGCAGGCGTCAAGCGGGGCCGTCAGGATCGGGCCTTCGGTCGCGGTATCGGGACGTTGTCGATCAGGCGGGTCGCGCCGAGTTTGGCCGCTGCCAACACCCGCCCCGGGCGGCCCGATCGCAACTCCCACGGCCCCAGTGTCTCGGCATCGGCGACAGCTACATAGTCGATCGGCCCAAAGCCGGCCTTTTCGAGTGTCTTGATGGCCGATTTGATGGTTGCAGCCTGCCTGCCGCCCGCAGCTACCGTCTCCGCAACGGCGCGGATCGCAGTGCACAGGGCCGGTGCGGCGGTGCGTTCCTCCGCCGACAGATACGCGTTGCGTGACGAAAGCGCCAAACCGTCCCGTTCGCGTACCGTCGCAACGCCGTGGATGGTGAGCGGCAAGTCGAGATCACGGACCATCTGGCGGATGACGCAGAGCTGCTGATAGTCCTTCTCGCCAAACAGTGCGACATCCGGTGTCACCTGGGAAAAGAGCTTGCAGCATACGGTGGCGACGCCACCGAAGTGGTGGGGTCGGAATGCGCCTTCCAGGCCCTCGGCTGCACCCTTCACCTCGATGCGGGTGGCAAAGCCCGGGCGATACATTTCTTCCGCTGCCGGTGCCCAGACGAGGTCCGCGCCGACGCTGGAGAGCTTTTCCAGATCGCCTGCCTCGTCGCGGGGATAACGGGCCAGATCCTCGTTGGGCGCGAACTGCGTCGGGTTGACGAAGATCGAGACGACGACGCGCTGGGCTTTCTTGCCGGCGACTTTGACGAGTGTCAGGTGGCCTTCGTGAAGGGCGCCCATGGTCGGGACGAGCGCGACCTGCTCGCCGGACTTGCGGTAGCGGGCGATGTGTCGGCGGAGGTCTTTGAGCGTACGTGCGATTCGGGGCGTCGTTTGATTGCGCGCCATGTTCCGTATTCCCCGTTCTGCCGCGGCAGCGCATGCGGAAAATGTGTTCACGCGATGCGGCCAGAGAGCGGCAGGCTGTCGTCAAGCGGCGCTGGCGTCAAGTGGCGTGTGGGCGGTATCGAGCGGTCCGTGCGGACCGGGTTTTGGGCCCATGCCACATGCGCGACTTTGCGCCGGTGGCGATCTGCTAAACTGCGGCCCGGTCCGAATCGGCGGACGGCGCGGGAAGCCGACGTCATCAAAGGTGCGCGCAGCGAGTGTGCGCGAGGCAAGGCGGCATGGCGGTGTTCAAAACGACAGGAGAAACGGCGCACGGGGCCGAGGCTGCGGTTCGCCGCGCCACGATGCCGCCACGCGACGAGATCTCGGCCTATCATCTTTTCGACGAGGCGCGCCTTGTCGGTGCTTTGATCGAGCGGGCGGCATGGACCGAGGACGAGGCACACAGAACCGGGCAGCTTGCGCGGCGGCTGGTGAGTGCCGTGCGTGGTGCAAAAGTCCATGATCGCGGCTTTGATGCGTTCATGGGCGAATATGGGCTTTCGAGCGAGGAAGGCGTCATTTTGATGTGCCTCGCGGAGGCACTCCTGCGCATTCCCGACGCAGAGACGGCTGACCGGCTCATTGCCGACAAGATCGGCGACGGGCAGTGGGCGCGCCATCTCGGGCACTCGGGAAGCTTCTTCGTCAACGCATCGACGTTCGGTCTGATGTTGACCGGCGGTGTCGTGCGGCTTGGGGAAGCCGCCGGGCACACGCCGGTCGATGCGGTCAAGCGTCTCGTGGCGCGGACCGGCGAGGGCGTCATCCGCCAGGCGCTGAGGCGCGCCGTCAAGCTGCTCGGTGATCAGTTTGTGATCGGACCCAACATCACCAAAGCGATCAGCCGGGCGCGCGCGCTCGAGGCGGCGGGCTATCGCCTCTCCTATGACATGCTGGGCGAGGCGGCGCGGTCGGAAGCCGATGCCAAGCGGTATTTCGACCGCTACCTCGGTGCCATCGAGGCGATCGGCAAGGCTGCAGGCGCCATGCCGTCGGGCCATGGTGATGCGCTGATGGCGCGGCCCAACATCTCGGTAAAACTTTCCGCACTGCATTCCCGATTCGAGCCCGGCAAGGAGGAACGCCTCAGGGAGGAATTGCATCCGCGCCTCATGACGCTGCTGCGCGCGGCGCGCGAACGGGGCATCGGCATCATGATCGATGCCGAAGAACAGGATCGCCTCGACACCGAGCTCGAGGTGTTCGGGCAGATGCTCACCCATGCGGCGCTCGACGGCTGGCACGGGCTCGGGCTCGCGGTGCAGGCATATTCCAAGCGCGCCATTCCTGTGTTGCGCTGGCTGCGGCGGATGTCGCAGGGCACGGGCAAGCGCATTCCGGTGCGGCTCGTCAAAGGAGCCTACTGGGACAGCGAGATCAAGTGGGCGCAGGAGCGTGGGCTTGCCGATTATCCGGTGCTGACGCGCAAGCCCCACACGGATCTCTCCTATATGGCCGCGGTGCGCTACATGTTGAGCGACCCGGCTGCGTTCTATCCCGCATTCGCGACGCACAACGCGCAATCGCTGGCTGCGGTCCATGTTGCCGGCGGCGACGCGAAGTTCGAACTGCAGCGCCTCTATGGCATGGGTGATGCGCTCTATGATGAAGTGATGGGACCGGCGGCGCTCGGACGCCCGTGCCGTGTCTATGCGCCGGTCGGCGGCCATGCGGATCTGCTCTCCTACCTCATGCGGCGGCTCTTGGAGAATGGCGCGAACTCCTCGTTCGTCCATCAGCTTGCTGATCCCTCAGTGTCGATTGCCGAGACCGTCGCCGATCCGGTGGCCGAGTTGAGCCAGTCGTGGTCGTCGCAGGGCAAAGGGCGGATCGAAGCCGACATGAGGATCGTGAAGCCGCGCGACATACTGCGGCCCGAGCGCGCGGTCGCGGAAGGTCTGGCACTGGCCGAGCCGGCGGTGCGCGCGGCCCTGCTCGATGAGATCCGGGCGGCGCTGGCCAAACCGTTTGCGGCTGGCCCGATCGTCGATGGCAACGACGTCCAAGAGGCGGGTGAACCGCATTTCGCAATCTGTCCGCACGACCAGCGCGAGAGGCTCGGCACGGTCTCGTTCGCCTCGCGCGAGACCGTGCAGCGGGCGATTGCCGGTGCCACGGCGGCGGCGCATCGCTGGGACATGACGCCAGTCGAGGTGCGCGCATCAATCCTCGAGGCGGCGGCCGAAATGTTCCTGCGTGACCGTGCACGTCTGATGGCGGTGATGGTGCGCGAGACCGGCAAGACATTGGAGAACGCCCAGGCCGATCTGCGCGAGGCGGTGGATTTCCTGCGCTACTACGCGCAAGCCGCGCGCAAGACGTTCACCAACCCAAGCCTGCTCAAAGGACCTACGGGGGAGCGCAACACGCTGCATCTGCGCGCCCGCGGGCCGATTGCAGCGATATCGCCTTGGAACTTCCCGCTGGCGATTTTTACTGGACAGGTGGCGGCGGCGCTGGTCGCAGGCAATCCGGTGCTGGCAAAGCCCGCCGAGCAGAGCCCTATCACGGCATGGCTCGCGGTGCGCCTGCTGCATGAGGCAGGCATCCCGCCGGACTGCCTGCAACTTCTACCCGGTGCAGGAGATACCGGTGGCGCACTGGTGCGCGATCCGCGCATCAAGGGTGTGCTGTTTACGGGTTCAAACGAGACCGCCTGGACGATCCAGCGCGCTCTGGCGGAGCGGCGCGGCGCCATCGTGCCGTTCATTGCGGAGACCGGCGGCATCAACGCGATGATCGCTGATTCAAGCGCGCTGCCCGAGCAGGTGGTGCGCGATGCAGTGCGCTCGGCATTCGACAGTGCGGGGCAGCGTTGCTCGGCGGCGCGCGTCCTGTTCGTCCAGGAGGACGTTGCCGACCGCATGATCGATCTTCTTGCCGGGGCGACCGAGGCGCTCGACCTGGGCGATCCGCTCGACTATGCGACCGATATGGGGCCGGTGATCGAGGAGGAGGCTCAGGATCGCCTGGAAGCGGCCAAGCTGCGACTGGCCCGCGCGCATCGCACGATCGTCGATATCGAGCTTCCCGACGCGTGCCGGGTCGGTACATACGTGACGCCGGCCGTGTATGAGTTGAGCCGACTCGACGACATCGGCGGCGAGATGTTCGGTCCGATCCTGACCGTGATCCGCTACCAGCGCGGGCACCTCGACAAGGTCGTCGCAGCGATCAACGCGATGGAATACGGCCTGACACTGAGCGTTCACAGCCGCATCGAGTCGGTAGCGGATTTCGTCGCGGAACATGCCCGCATCGGCAATATCTACATCAACCGCAACCAGATCGGCGCGGTGCCCGGCGTGCAGCCGTTCGGCGGCGAGGGGCTGTCGGGAACCGGTCCCAAGGCCGGCGGCTCGCGGATGCTTCCCGCGCTCGCCACGGAACGCGTGCTCAGCATCGATACAACGGCGGCAGGCGGAAATGCGGCGCTCCTATCGGAAGGTGCGGCGGGATCGGAAGAAATGAACGCGCCGCGATGATGTTCAGCCAGGCAAACCCTGAGCGGGCTTGCCGCTACGGCGCGCCCGCCGGGATTGCTTCCGCGGACGTCGAGCGCCATGTTCATTTCGGATGACAGCATCAGTCCGGCAAAGTGCCGGGCAATTGGCCCCGTACCGGAGCCGAGGCTTTGAACATGAGCAAGATCGGCAAGCCACCGGAAAAGAGGATCGTGGGGGACGGAACGGCCTCGCAGAGCAAGCCTCCCGCGTCGACCGAACAGGGCGGCCTGCCGTCGGCTGAGCGGACCAGCGATTACGAGGTCGCCGATTTCATCGCGAAGATGAAGTCGGTCGGGCCGCTTCATGCGGGTGCGCGCGGGCGGCTCATCTTTGCGATGGACGCAACGATGAGCCGGGCACCGACCTGGGATATGGCGCTGGCGCATCAGGCAGAGATGTTCGAGGCGGTCAGAGCGGTCGGCGGGCTCGACGTACAACTTGTCTATTTCCGTGGATCCGGTGAGTGCCGAGCGTCCAGATGGGTGTCAGATCCGGCAGCGCTTGCGCGGCTCATGACCACCGTCTCGTGCCAGGGCGGCAAGACGCAGATCGGCAAGGTCCTGGGGCATGCACGATCGGAGGCGTCGCATCAGAAGGTCAGCGCGATGGTCTACGTGGGCGATTGTGTCGAGGAGGACGTCGATCTCTTATGCGCCAAATCGGGCGAACTGAAGCTCGTCGGCATTCCGGTGTTCCTGTTCCAGGAAGGGCGCGACGCGAATGCGAGCGTTGCCTTTGCTGAAATCGCGCGCATCACGGGCGGTGCGCATTGCCGGTTCGATCAGGGCGCTGGTACGCAGCTTCGCGATCTTTTGACGGCGGTGGCGGTCTATGCGGCAGGCGGTCGGCATGCACTCGAGGCGCTGACCGACCGGCGCGGCGGTGAGGGCGCAGCCAAGCTTCTCGCCGCACTGCCGGCTCCGCGAATGCCGCCGAGGGGACGTGGTTGATGCGCACGCTCCTGCTGTCTGTCGCGGCGGTAGCCGTCATTGCGCTTCTCTTGCGGTGGTTTCTCAAGACGAGCCCGGCGGTGATGGCGCTGCGTATCCGGCAGGTCGGTGGCGTGCTGTCGTTCGTGGTTGCCGCGTTCCTCATGTTTCGTGGCGCCGTCCAGCTGGCGGTGCCGATTGCCATGTTGGGGCTGTGGCTATTCGCGGGCAGTGGCGGCGGGGTGTTCCGCCCGGCCGGTCGGCGGGATGGCCAGTCCTCCCATGTCGTGACGGACCATTTGGAAATGCGGCTCGATCTGGAGACGGGGCAGATCACAGGGCGTGTGCTCAAAGGCATCTTCTCCGGCCGGCAGATCGAGAGCCTGCGGCCTGAGGAGCTGGCACTGCTCTGGCAGGATTGCCGGATTGCCGATCCACAGTCGGCACAGATCATCGAGACTTATCTCGATCAGGTGCATCCCTCTTGGCGAGACGACGTGAAGCGCGGAGAGGAGCGCTTCTCAGGCGGACCGGACGGGCGAATGGGCGTGGAGGAAGCCTATGAGATCCTGGGACTGAAAGCCGGTGCCAGTCGCGACCAGATCCGTCAGGCGCATCGCGAGCTGATGTTGAGGCTGCATCCTGATCGCGGCGGCTCCACTTACCTTGCTGCGAAGATCAACGAGGCAAAGGATGTGCTGCTCGGTTCTGTCGGCGAGTAGGCGTCTCGGGATGTGCCGCCGATGCCGCCGGGATCACTGCACCTTCGCAACGAAACAGTCGATGGATTTGCGACGCAGTTCCTGGCAGGCGCTGGCTGCACCCTGCTGCGAGTCGAAGCCGGTGAAGCGGGCCCGGAAAAATTGGCGCTGGCCGCGCTTTACGGGCTCCGTTACGGGCGCGGCGTTGGCGAGGATCGTCAGGGCCCGTTCTCGGATCGCCTGCAACTGGCGCTCGGCCTCGTCGACGGAGTTGTAGGCGCCGATCTGAATGAGGTGCGTACCGCTAGCGGCAGGCGGCTGCTCCGCTGCCTGCGGGATCGACGTAGGCGATGGCGCGGCCGACGGCGCCGAGTTCGAGAGTGCAGCCGTCTCCATGCGCGCATGCGGCTGTCGTCGATCCATGATTTCCGGGCGATGGTCTGCAAGGATACGTGAAAGCTGGTCCTGGAGTGTCGAAGGTGCACGCGCGGTCGTGGCGCCCAGCTCGCCCCCCTGGCCTTGTTCGATATCGGCTGGCGGGGTCAAGGCAACGGGGGTTTCGTTGCTGGGATCCGGCGTGATCGCGCCGTCATGCTGCATTCCGAGCCCGGTGCGCCGGCCACTGTCGGCGTTTGCCGTGCTGGCGATCAAGTCGGAAATCGAGCGCGGTCCTGCAGCGGTATTGGTTCGGTTGGTCTCCTGCGTGTGCTGTCCGTTCCGCTCGCGGGCCTTGCGCGCAGCATCGCGACGCGCGGCGAGGTGCTCTGCGACGCCGACGTGGCGGACGCGTGCGATCGATATGCGCTCGTCGATGCCAGGCTTCATCGCCTCGGCGGACTGCACGGGCTTCTCTGCGGCGGCGAGCGGCGGTGGCTGTGGGGCGGGCGACGCAGCGGCGACACTTTCTTCGATGGCTGGTGCAGCAGCATCTGCGGGTGCCGGGCGCGGCAACGGCGGCGCCTTGCTGGGAGCGAGTGCGGATTTCGCCGGCTGCTCGATCCTCTTCGGCCTGGCGATCAACTGTGGCCGGTCGAGGCGCGGGCGGACGCGACGGGTCGATGCCTTCAGGAAGGAGTGGTCGAGAATAGAGCGCATGCGGGCGTTACGCTTGCCGGCGGTCGTGCCACCGAATACCGCCGCGACCAGATGTTTCGAGCCACGATGCACCGAAGCGACGAGGTTGAAGCCGGAAGCGCGCGTGTAGCCTGTCTTGATACCGTCGGTGCCGCGATAGCTGCGCAAAAGCGTGTTATGGTTTCGGTAGCTTGAGCCGGCGTAACTGAAGCGGTTGGTCGCGAACAGTTTGTAGTGCTCGGGGAATTCGTCCTGCAGGTGAAGCGCCAGGGTGAGCATGTCGCGGGCCGTGGTGAGCTGCTCGGAGTCGGGCAGGCCGGAGGCGTTCCGGAAGGTGGTTTTCGACATGCCGATCTCGCGCGCCTTGCGCGTCATCAGCCGTGCGAAATTGGTCTCGCTGCCCGCAATATGCTCCGCTAGCGCCACGGCGATGTCGTTGGCAGACTTGGTAACGAGGGAAAGTACAGCGTTGCGGACCGTGATCGTATCCCCGGCATCGAGGTCGAGCTTGGACGGGGCCTGGGCTGCAGCCTGGGCCGAGATGGTGATCTTGTCGTCGTGCTTGAGGCGGCCCTTTTCGATGAGCTCGAAGGTTAAGTAGAGCGTCATCATCTTGGTCAGGGATGCCGGGTAGCGCTGCTCGTCACCAGCCGAATTGTAGAGAACCTTCCCGGTGTTGGCGTCGATGACCATTGCTGACTGTTCGGCGGCAGAGGCATGCGGAAGCGGCGCGGCGAACACGCAGAACACGGCTGCCAAAATTGGCAGCATCTTCGTGTATAATGGACGCAATAGTCCCTCGGCGCCTATCCGGTGGCTCATAATCTTTTGCTCGAAACGCGACCCCTGGTGACCGCGACGCTTCGAGAAGGCGGTATAATGATACCGTCCTTTTGACCCCGTTCCCGCGGTTGGTGCCCCTAACCTTCACAGGGCACCATGTTTGTTGGGCAGTTTTTTGACATGCGCTGCCACAGGATGCCCCAAGTCTAGGCACACTCATGGAAAAACGGGGTTAACCGAGAGGGCTGATCGGTAGCATAAGTGGATTTTTGTGCGATGCAGCATTTTGCCGCTTGAATTGCCGTTGCAAGCTCGCTATGTGTTGCACAAGGATTTTGTGCAATGCAACAAATCTGACCAGAGATTCGAGGCGATCAGAGCAATTTCGCCCCCGACGCGATCAGAACCCAACGAGGTGTCACCATGATGAAGGGTATGGAAGACTTCCAGAAGCTCGGCCAGAGCAACATGGATTCTGCCATGAAGCTTTTCGGCGAGTTCACCAAGGGCTGGCAAGCCATTGCCGCGGAGTTCTCGGACTACAGCAAGCGCTCGTTCGAGGACGGTACGCAGACGCTGGAAAAGCTGATGGCCGCCAAGTCGCTGGAACAGGCCGTCGACATCCAGTCGAAGTATGTGAAGCGCAGCTATGACGAGTACATGCACCAGCTTGCCAAGGTTGGCTCCATGTATGCCGAACTTGCCAAGGAGGCCTACCGGCCGATGGAGAAGCTGATGCAGTCTGGCCGCTGATACCGCTTCAGCCGCCAATTTCCGGTTTTGCAGGCCCGGCGTTCGCGCCGGGCCTTTTTTTGTCGGTGCGGGACCCCAACATTAGTTCTGCCCGTGCCACGGACGGGTGACGGCGAATGACGTCTACAGACATCGTTACTTTCACCGGATGGCGGTGGAGATACAACCAGTTGCAGGGGTGAAATGCTGCAAGAGCGACAACTCTGGTCAATTGCAAGGTAGGTCTCGCGTCCGTTACAAAGATAGATAGTCGCGCTGCGGTCTGCCCGCGCATTATGATTGTAGCGGTGGAGACAGCGGCAGCCGGCAATGGACCCGCGGTGGAGCGCGGAGTGATGACGAGAATGAGTTGGATACGCATGAGCGGCAACAACGACGACGACGCGAACAAGGGCGGTGAGGGCGACGGCCGCACGGGCATCGTCACAAAGACACGACCGAAGACCAAGAAGCCGAGCCTCTACAAGGTTCTTCTACTCAATGATGATTACACGCCAATGGAATTCGTCGTGCACGTGCTGGAGCGGTTCTTCAACAAGGGTCGCGAGGACGCCACGCGCATCATGCTGCACGTCCACCATAAAGGTGTCGGATTGTGCGGCGTCTATACATTCGAAGTGGCCGAAACCAAGGTCACACAGGTGATGGATTTCGCCCGCCAGAACCAGCATCCTTTGCGGTGCACGATGGAGAAGGAGTAGCAGGTCCCGTGCCGTCATTCTCGAAAAGCCTCGAAACAGCACTTCATCGCGCGCTCGAATATGCCAACGAGCGCAGTCACGAGGCGGCGACGCTGGAGCATCTGCTGCTGGCGCTCGTCGACGACCGCGATGCGGCCGCAGTGATGCGCGCGTGCAGCGTCGATCTCGACAAGCTGCGCCTGCGACTGACCGAGTTCCTGGATAACGATCTGGATTATCTGGTCATGCAATCGGCGTCGGAGGCGACACCGACGCAAGGCTTCCAGCGCGTCATTCACCGTGCCGTCGTGCATGTGCAGTCGTCGGGCCGGGAGGAAGTGACGGGGGCGAACGTGCTCGTCGCGATCTTCGCCGAGCGCGAGAGTCACGCCGCCTACTTCCTGCAGGAGCAGGACATGACGCGGTTTGACGCCATCCAATACATCAGCCATGGACTTGCCAAGCGACCGGGCATGTCGGAGCCGCGCCCTGTGACGGGTGTCGATGAGGAGAGCGTGCGCGAAGGCGAAGAGAAGAAATCGGGGCAGGACGCGCTCAACTCCTACTGCGTCAACCTCAACAAGAAGGCGCGTGACGGCAAGATCGATCCGCTGATCGGCCGTGAGGCAGAAGTGCTGCGCACGATTCAGGTGCTGTGCCGCCGGCAGAAGAACAACCCGCTGCTGGTGGGCGATCCGGGCGTCGGCAAGACGGCCATCGCCGAGGGGCTTGCGCGCAAGATCGTGCAGGGCGAGGTGCCCGAGGTGCTGCGCGACGCGACAATCTTCGCGCTCGACATGGGCACGCTGTTGGCCGGCACGCGCTATCGCGGTGATTTCGAGGAGCGGCTCAAGGCCGTCATGCGCGAGATCGAGAACTATCCGGGCGCTGTGCTGTTCATCGACGAAATCCACACCGTGATCGGCGCGGGTGCGACGTCGGGCGGCGCGATGGACGCCTCCAACCTTTTGAAGCCGGCGTTACAGTCGGGCACAGTGCGCTGCATCGGTTCGACCACGTATAAGGAGTATCGCCAGCACTTCGAGAAGGACCGCGCCCTCGTGCGCCGGTTCCAGAAGATCGACGTGAAGGAGCCGACGGTCGAAGATGCGATCGAGATCCTCAAGGGTCTGAAACCGTATTTCGAGGATTTCCATAACCTCAAGTACACCAACGACGCGATCAAGTCGGCGGTGGAGCTTTCGGCAAAGTACATTCACGATCGCAAACTACCCGACAAGGCGATCGACGTGATCGACGAAACCGGCGCCTCGCAGATGCTCGTGCCGGAGGGCAAGCGCAAGAAGAAGATCACTGTCAAGGAGATCGAGGCGACCGTCGCGACGATGGCCCGCATTCCGCCCAAGACCGTAACGAAGTCCGACGCGGAAGTGATCGGCAATCTGGATAAGGATCTCAAGCGTCTTGTGTTCGGGCAGAACCGGGCGATCGAGGCTCTCACCTCGTCGATCAAGCTTGCACGGGCTGGATTGCGCGAACCGGAGAAGCCGATCGGCTGCTATCTGTTCTCAGGTCCCACGGGCGTCGGCAAAACCGAGGTCGCCAAACAGCTCGCCAGCCTGATGGGCGTGGAGCTGTTGCGCTTCGACATGTCGGAGTACATGGAAAAGCACACGGTTTCGCGGCTGATCGGCGCGCCACCGGGCTATGTCGGATTCGATCAGGGCGGTCTGTTGACCGACGGCGTCGACCAGCATCCCCATTGCGTGCTGCTGCTCGATGAGATCGAGAAGGCGCATCCCGNNTGGACCACGGCAAGCTCACCGATCACAACGGCAAGTCGGTCGACTTCCGTAACGTCATCCTCATCATGACGACGAACGCGGGTGCATCCGACATGGCGCGGCCGCCAATGGGCTTCAACCGGATCAAGCGCGAAGGCGAGGACACGGATGCAGTGAACCGCATGTTCACGCCTGAGTTCCGTAACCGCCTCGACGCCGTCATTCCGTTCGCTGGTCTCGCACCGGACGTCATCGCCAAGGTGGTGGAGAAGTTCATCTTCCAGCTTGAGGCGCAGCTCGCCGACCGCAGCGTGACGATCGAGCTGACGGAAGGTGCGCAGAAATGGATTGCGGAGAAAGGCTACGACGAGAAGTTCGGCGCCCGCCCACTTGCTCGCGTGATCCAGGAGTACATCAAGCGCCCGCTCGCCGAGGAGTTGCTATTCGGCCAGTTGGAGAACGGCGGCACGGTACGCGTACTGGTCGAAGGTGAGGGCGAGGAGTCCAAGCTCACCTTCGAGTATCTGCCGCTCGATCCGGCGAAACGCCCGAAGGCCGCGGGCCGTGACGAGGACGAGGATGAGGACGACAAGCCGCAGGAGGCGCTGGTTGGCGCAACGCCGCGCAAGGCCCTTCCCGGTCCCAAGGACAAGAAGGACAAGGGCGGTGCCTCCGCACGCGGCGGCAGCGTACCGAGCGTGCCACGCACCAAAAAGGGCGAGTGACGCGACAGGCTGACGAGGTTCGCGCATTGCAGCGACAGGGAGCCGCCGGCCAGCACCGGCGGCTCTTTTGTTTGCGGCACAGTCAGTCTCCAGGGGAACATCTGCGAATTTCGATACCTGCTAGGCCGCTCCCTCCTCGTGCACCGGCGGCATATCGCCGTAATGGGCACGCCAGACCAAGGGAGCTCAATGATGTGCAATGCCTGCGCGCCAATATCCAACGCGGCCGACAACGATCGACTTGCGGCCTTCGAGACACGACTGATGGGCGCTTTCAACGAGGGCGCTCTGATGCTGATGACGTCGATAGGTCATCGTACCGGCCTGTTTGACGCCATGGCCGCCATGCACTCCGCCACGTCGACCACGATCGCTGAGCGTGCCGGTTTGTCAGAGCGTTACGTTCGCGAATGGCTCGGCGCCATGGTTTGCGCAGGGGTCGTCACGCATGATGCTGCAAGGGGAGCTTACGCGCTGCCGGCGGAGCACGCGCAGCGGCTCACGCGCACTGCCGATGTCAACATGGCGGTCGTGACGCAGTTCTTCTCGGTGCTCGGCGCCGTCGAGGACGACATCGTCGCTTGTTTCAGCAATGGCGGCGGCGTTCCTTACGCGCGCTACCAGCGGTTCCATGAGGTGATGGCCGAGGAATCGGGGCAGACGGTTCTGCCGGCGCTGGAAACTGCGATCCTGCCGCTGGTGCCTGGTCTCATCGACCGGCTGAAGGCCGGCATACGCGTGCTCGATTTGGGATGCGGGCGAGGCCGCGCGCTCATCGCGCTGGCGCAATCGTTCCCTGAGAGCCGGTTCGTGGGTATGGACCTGTCGGTGGAGGCCATTGTCTGGGCGCGCGCGCAAGCTGAGCAGCTCGGGCTTGCCAACGTCGCATTCGAGACGCGGGATCTCAGCGATTTCGACCGCACCGCGCCGCGCGGCTGTTTCGATCTCGTCACCACATTCGATGCGGTACACGACCAGCCGCAGCCGGCCAACATGCTACTCGGCATCCGCCGTTCGCTGGCGCAAAGCGGCGTCTATTTCGCACAAGACATCAAAGGTTCGAGCCACCACGACGGCAATCGGGATAACCCGATCGGGACGTTCCTCTATACCATCTCGTGCATGCACTGCATGACTGTGTCGCTGGCGCAGGGTGGAGCCGGTCTCGGTGCGATGTGGGGCCGGGAGCTTGCGGAACAGATGTTCCGCGAGGCGGGATTCCAATCGGTCGAGGTGCATGAACTGGAGCATGACATACAGAACTACTACTACGTCTGTCGCCCCTGAGGGCTCGACGTCTGGCCCGCTGCGCGTAGCGCGGCGGGCAGATGAGCGTCAAACGCAGAGCTCGCATGTTTGTGGTGCATAAGACGGGACCGCGTATGCTTCCATCTTAAGACCTCACGAACTAGAGTGCGGGGCTTTCTGCCCCCCACTCATCTTCTAATGATCCCCATCTGTGATTCCTGATGACGACTACGAGCTGCCGATGACGGAGCCTGCCGAACGCGGCTGGCAGGATGTGACGCCCACCGTTGCGTTCTGGCGCGGCATGGCGGTGGTGCTGGCGACACCCGGAGTCATCTTGTTTGCGTCAGCGGCAGGGTTCGGGGCACTGGCGCGAGACGCCGGCTTTTCCGTAGCCAACTCGGTCTACATGATGGGTATCTTCTTCGCTCTTCCCGCGCAGGTCGTTCTGCTCGACCAGATCGCGCGCGGCGCATCGCTGGCCGCCGGCGCCTTGGCTGTTTCGTTGACGGGGCTCAGGTTGCTGCCGATGAGCGTCGTCATCATGCCGCTGCTCAAAGGGCCGCGCTCAAGCCGCTGGCGTTATCTGATCGTAGCGCATTTCGTCGCCGTCACTGCGTGGATGGAGGGTTGGCGGCGATTGCCAAATGTGCCGCCGTCACTGCGCATGAATCACTTCATCGGAATTGGTCTGGGGCTGTTGCTGGCAACGCTTGCGGGAACCTACGCGGGGTTCGAGATCGCGGGCACCGTGCCGACCGTGATCGCGGCAGCGCTGCTGTTCCTCACCCCGATCTATTTCCTGCTGTCACTCATAGCAACGGCGTCGGGCCGGTCGGACCTGATGGCGATAGCGTTCGGTGGGATGCTGGGGCCGCCTCTCTACCTGATGACGCCGGGGTTCGATCTGCTGCTCGCTGGCGTGATCGGTGGCAGCATCGCGCATACGATCGCAAAGCAGCGAGGCGGACGATGAGCGGATCTGAAACCGCTGTGGCCGTGACGCAGCTCCCCGATGGCTGGACGCTGGCAGTGCTCTTGACGGCAATCTCGCTCATGGCGCATGAGCCGTGGCGCTGGGTCGGCATGTTCCTCGGTCGCAACCTTGATATCGAAAGCGATCTTTTCCGCTGGGTGAGGGCAGTTTCGACAGCGCTGGTGGCGGCGCTGGTGATGCGGTTGCTCATCTTTCCGGCCGGTGCGCTGCAAGACGTGTCGATGAGTGTGCGGGCAGTTGCCATGGCAGCGGGCCTCGCGCTGTTCTTTGCGTCAGGACGGCGGATCGCGGTCGGCGTGCTGGGAGCGGCTGGCGTGCTGGTGGCGCTGCGGCTGATGCTGGAATGAAGTGCTACTGGATGATGAGCGGCGTCTTGTGAATGAATGTGCCGTCACGGATTTCGTCGGCGAGAAAGCGGGCGACATCGGCGCGGGCGACGGTCTTGAATTCCCAGGTCTCGGGATCAGCGAGGGCGCGGTAACGCCCCATCACCGGCGCCGACACGAGAACTCCCGGCCGCGCGATTGTCCATTCGAGCCCTGAGTCACGCACGATCCGTTCCTGCACGTCCTTGTCGTCGTAGACGCGCTTCAGCATGAGCGGGAACATCACGCCGTCGAAGAGAATGCCGAAGTGACCGCGACTGTCGCCGGCACCGAGACCCGTCACGCAGATGAGGCGCTTGGGACCATGTTCGCGCATGAGGTCGACGATGTTGCGTGTCGCGCGCGAGAAGAGTGTCGTGCCGGTAAGCATCGTGCGGAAGCTCATGGCGACGCCGAGTGTGACAATGACGGCGTCTACTCCGGCGAGTGAGCGTTCCACATCCGCCTTGCTCAAGGCATCGCCGGCGACCTTCTCCAGATTGGGATTGTTGATCGGAATGCGGGTCGCGGATCGCGCGAAGGCGCGCACCCGATGACCGTCGGTGAGCAGCGCCTTCACGGTCTCGAACCCAATTCCCTGGCTGGCGCCGATGACGAGGATCGTGGACATCTGTGGAACCTGCCTTTGAGCTGGCTTATGCATTGCCAGAGCATGTTTCGCTGAAGTGTGCAGCGGTTCAGCGTAAAAAATATGCACGAAACAAGGTGCTGGATCGGCTGAGTGGTGTGCAGTCGTGCTTCTGTCGACGCCGATTGACCAAGGATACGAGCATTTGTGCGCATCGTCACCGAAACCGCGCGCTGCGGCGGCGATACTGCGCATTGTGTTCTTCTGGACTATAGAATGGAGATCGCCGGCTCGCACCCTCCGAAACGAGCAGGGACAGGGGCGATACGTGCAAGGACAGATCGATGCGCGACAGCTACAAGACGCTCTCTGAGAAGGCTGCTGCAGAAATCAGCGAAATCATGCCTTGGGATCTTCAGGCGAGACTGGGGAGCGAGCCTGATCTCATGGTGCTCGACGTGCGCGAGCGGACCGAATACGAGGCAGCCCACATCAAGGGCGCGATCAACGTACCGCGCGGGATCCTGGAGGCGGCCTGCGAGTGGGACTATGCCGAGACGGAGCCGGAGTTGGTGACGGCGCGGCAGCGGTCGATTGTCGTCGTGTGTCGATCGGGCAACCGCAGCGCGCTTGCCGCTCTTGTCATGAAGGCGATCGGTTTCGAAAACGTGGCGTCAATGAAGCTGGGCATCAAGGGATGGAACGACGGCGATCTTCCGCTCGTCGATTGCCGCGGCAGGAGCGTCGATCCGGATGATGCCGCGCACCTCATCGAGCCGAAGCTGGCGCCCGAACAGATCGATCCGGCACGACGCAAGCCCTGAGGGCGGTTCCGGCGAACGAGCGATTAGCGCTCTGGCAATTCTTTCAGCGCGGCGCGGATCTTATCGGCGTTGGCGGCCAGCACCTCATGCTTTTCCATGCCGCTCTCGTGGCGTTTCAGCGGCACACCCTCGTGGCGCGGAATCACGTGGACGTGGATGTGGAACACGGTCTGCCCGCCGGCCGGCTCGTTGAACTGCATGATCGTAATACCGTCTGCCGCGAAAGCCTTTTTCACCGCTCGTGCCATGCGCTGGGTGAAGGGCAACAGCTTCTGCAGAACATGGACATCAGCATCGAGCAGATTGCGCGAAGGCGTCTTCGGCACAAGGAGCGTATGGCCGGGTGCTTGCGGCATCACATCCATGAAGGCGACGAAATCGTCGTTCTCGTAGACCTTGTGACTGGGCATCTCGCCGCGAATGATCTTGGCGAAAATATTGCTGTCATCGTATTGGGGCATGTCGCTCATAGGGGCCATCGCTGTCGCAATTCTTTGAACGCGGCAGCATGACTAGCATATTTCGGCTGCGAGGGAAGTGTTCAGCTCCTCATTACGCCGAAAGGCGCGTCATCCATGCAGGCGTTGGGGCTCGCTCACGACGATTTCTTGAACGGGCCGGCTGCCGTCAGATCGGCGTTGATCTCGGCAATTGCCTCGCGCTCGTGATCGAGATAGTGCGCAACGGCGCGGCGCAATCCCGGATCGGCGATCCAATGGGCCGAATAGGTGGCGACGGGCTGGTAGCCCCGCGCGAGCTTGTGCTCGCCCTGTGCGCCGGCTTCAACGCGCGCCAGTCCACGGGCGATGGCAACGTCGATGGCCTGATAATAGCACAACTCGAAATGCAGGAACGGGCGGTGCACGTTGGCGCCCCAGTAGCGGCCATAGAGGCAATCACCACCAATCATGTTGAGTGCGCCGGCAATCGGGCGGCCGTCGGCTTCTGCAAAGATCAGCAGGCAATGCTCGCTCATGGTCTCGCCCAGTAACGAGAAAAACGCGCGGTTGAGATAAGGACGGCCCCATTTGCGCGAACCGGTGTCCATGTAGAAGGCGAAAAACGCGTCCCAGTCGGCCTCGCTGATCTCGGCGCCGACGACGTGGCGGATCGTGAGGCCGGCTTGAGCCTCCGCGCGCTCCTTGCGGATATGCTTGCGCTTGCGCGAGGTGAGCCCGGCAAGGAAATCGTCGAACGTTGCGTAGCCGAGGTTCGTGAAATGGAACTGCTGGCCGGTCCGCATGAGAAAGCCCATCTGGCCGAGGCTTTGCCAGGACGGCTCATCGAGGAACGTGATGTGAAGCGAAGAGGCGTCCAAACGATCCGCAACATTGCAGGCCGTTTGGGCGAGTGTTGCGAAATTGCGCTGGCGATCGTCCGGGCGGACGAGAAGGCGTGGTCCGGGAACGGGCGTGAAGGGAACGGCGCATTGCAGCTTGGGATAATAGCGCCCGCCCGCCCGCTGATATGCGTCCGCCCACGCGTGATCGAAAACGTATTCGCCCTGGCTGTGCGTCTTCAGATAGAGTGGCATCAGGCCGGCAATGCCATTGGCGTCTTCGATGACGAGATGACGCGGATACCAGCCGGTGTCTTGGCCGACCGAGCCGGAGTCTTCCAGCGCCTTGAAGAATGCATGGGCGAGGAAGGGATTGAAGGTCTCGGCATGCGGATTGGCGAGGAGGTCCCACGTTGCAGCGTCGATTTCGCTGATCCTGCCGACGATGCGGGCCCTCGCTCCTAAACGATCGTCGGGGGCGGGCGTTACGGGATCGCTCACGCTCATCACAGCTCCGGTTCGACTTGGCGTGTGCGTGGCATCGCCGGTGGTTGGTCTCACGCCAGGAAGCCTTCGAAAATCGGTGCATCGGCGAACTGCTTGGCGGTACGCATCTCGGCATCGTTGCGCACCGTCCATGTCAACAGTGGCAGGCGCTGCACCTCGCGGACGTAGCGCGTCACGGGGGTCGGCAATGCCTTCACGTCGTACGCATAGAAGCTGGGTTCTGCCGGGCCGGATTCAAGAAGGTGGGTCAGCCGCTCGGCGCGGTCACGCGTGAGGATATGACCCCACCAGTGGTCAGCGTCGGTGGCCGCCAGATAGTTGCCCGAGACGATGCCGCGCGGAATTGCGGGCGCCAGCTCCTTGAGAGCGGTCATCACGGCAGGGTCGAAGGACATGAGCGCGATCGGGCCTTTGTGTTCGCTGGCGAGGCGGGCGACCTCGGTCAGGAACTCGCTGTCGGGCGCGCGCCATTCGCTTTTGACCTCGACCAGCAGCGGCACGTTGTGGCCGGCGAGCGCCAGGAGATCGGCAAAGGTCGGAATGCGCTCGCCAGGAGCCGCGCGGAACTTCAGCCCGGCCAGATCGGCGCCGGCGAGATGGGTCACGGGGCCGGAGCCGGCGACCAGCCGGTCAATGTCGGCATCGTGAAAGACGACCGGCAGTCCGTGGCGGGCCGGGCGGATGTCGCATTCAATGCCATAGCCCTTTTCGCGGGCGGCGCGAAACGCCGGCATCGTGTTTTCGATTGCGCCGCGGCCCACGGACCCATGCAGCCCCCGATGTGCGATAGGCTTCCTGAATTGCTCAAGCTTGTGCATCGGTGCGCGTATCATGGAAAGTATGCTGCATTGGCTGGCGGTGTGGGACTCCGGGCGTCAGGTCTTGATGCGGATGATAGCGTCGATCTCCACGGCGCATCCGCCCGGCAGCGCGGCAACCCCAACCGCCACCCGGGTGTGGCGTCCGGCATCGCCCAGAACATCGACCAGCAGGTCGGAGGCGCCGTTGATGACGGCAGGCTGGTCGCCGGCGTCGGGCGCTGAGGCGACGTAGCCGGTGATCCGCATGACCTGGGCTATGCGATCCAGGCTGCCCAACGCAGCGTTGGCCTGGGCCAGGATGTTGAGGGCGCAGCAGCGCGCAGCTCTCTGGCCATCCGCAATGGCGAGATCCGCGCCGAGGCGACCCTTCAGGACGTTGCCATCGGGTGCCTTGGAGATCTGGCCTGATACGAAAAGCAGGTCGCCGGCGATCAGATATGGTACGTAATTCGCCACTGGGGCGGGCGCATCGGGAAGTGCCAAGCCCAGTTCTTTCAGGCGTTCAGCGATTGTTTGGCTCATGGTTATTGTCCCTCTGATGCCTGTTGGCAGTGCTGTTCCAGCAGCTCGGTTTGGACCGGTACGGAAGGTTATCATCCGTCGACAGTCAAAATCCAACGATGTGCTTGGCTGGCTCCATTCATAATCATGACGCGGTTCACGGTCCACCTGCGGCGATGATGGTCGCCAATCTGTCCTGGTCACTGTTCGACGGAGCGAAAAGGTCGTTCTTGGGCGTATTCGCAGACCAATCAGGGCCTGCAATGGTCGCCGGCGGAAATTCGGTCAGCATCCGCCTTGCAATGGTGTGCGCCAGGACCACAGATCGGGCTAGGCAATTGGCCGGTGGCGGCATAGGTTCACGCCGCGCTCCCGCCTCGATCTCATGTGCGGTATCGCATCCACAGGACCGGTGAGTCCGGCGTCTCTAGGGAGTTGACATGAGCTATACGAGCGGCTTTGCGGGGGCCTTGGCGGTCACGGTTGCTGCAGTATTGGGTGCTGTACCCTGGTCGGTGGCAAACGCGGGCGCACCGGGTGGCCTCATTCAGTTCGCGCCGCACAGGGCGGTCTACGAGATTACGTTGGAACGCGCGGCCGCGGGCTCGGGTGTGGTGGAGCTGGCGGGGCGGATGGTCTATGAGCTCAACGGAAGCCGCTGCGAAGGCTACACGCAGAACATGCGCTTTGTGACGCGGATCGTGTCACAGGACGGATCGGAGCAGCTCAACGACCTGCGGACATCGAGCTGGGAAGACGGCGAGGGCAAGCGCCTGCGATTCAACTCCGAGCAGTACCGCGATGCAAAACTTGTCGAGACGACGACAGGCGATGCACAGCGCGTGGCGGCGGACGGACCGATCACAGTGAATGTGACGCGCCCGGGTATGCAGAAGCTGGAAATCGATGCGGTGAACCTGTTTCCGATGCAGCATTCGACGGCGTTGCTGAAGGCCGCCGAGAAGGGACAGCGTCAGTTCGCGACAGGGCTCTACGACGGGTCGGAGAAAGGTCAGAAAGTCTATCAGACCAGTGCGTGGATAGGTGCGCGGCTCGCCGCCGGCAAAATCGAAGGATTGCCTGCAGGGCTCGAGAAGCAGCCGTCGTGGCCGGTATCGATTGCCTATTTCGATCCCGGCAGTGAGAACAAGGATGCGTTGCCCGCCTATGAGCTTTCATTCCATATTTTCGTCAACGGCGTGTCGACGGATATGACCATCGACTACGGTGACTTCGCGGTGCATGGCCGGCTCAAGGAACTGACGTATTATACGCAGACCGACTGCGGCAATGGCGGTGGCAGGGCGGGCGCAGGCGGCGCGAACCAGGGTCGCGCCAAGCATTGAGGCACGATTTCACCGCAGCGGAGGCTGGCGCCACAGGCGCGCTGCACCGCGTGCACCGCTGGCATCGCCGTGGGCTGGCGGACGGATTGTAACGATGCGCTCATCGGCGAAGACGTAAGGTGCGATGAGGCGCGGCACGTCATCGTACAGGTGGGCGAGTTGCGACAGCCCGCCTCCGAGCACAATCACATCGGGGTCGAGCAGATTGACGACGTGCGCAAGGCCGCGGGCCAGCCGGCTCGCGTGGCGCTGAAGTGTGGCGCGTGCGGCGCGAATGCGCGGGCTTTCGCCGTCCTCATGTGCCAGGGCGGCGATCTCTTCGACGGAGAGGTGCTCGCCGCTCTCGCGGCCGTGGTCGGCGGCAAGGCCGGGCCCTGAAATCCATGTTTCGAGGCAGCCGGCGCGCCCGCACCAGCAACTCGGACCGGGGCTCTCAGCCGCTTCGGGCCAGGGCAGCGGGTTGTGGCCCCATTCTCCGCCGATACCACGCGGGCCATCAACGAGGCGACCAGCGTGGACGATGCCGCCGCCGCATCCGGTACCCAAAATCACGCCGAACAGCACGTTGGCGCCCATGCCGGCGCCATCCTCGGCTTCGGATAGCGCGAAGCAGTTGGCGTCATTGGCAACCCGGAGCGGGCGTGCGAGTGCGGTCACAAGGTCGCGCGCAAGAGGCTTACCGTTGAGCCAGGTCGAATTCGCATTCTGGACGAGCCCCGATGACGGCGAGATCGAGCCGGGCATGCCCATGCCGACGAACGCCGGTCTGGCCAGGCCCGCCTCGTGCTCGATTGCGGCAACCAGGGCTGCGAGCGTCCGCACTGTTTCGCGGTAATCGTCGCGGGGGGTTGCAAGGCGACGCTTGGCAATGGTCCGTCCGCCCGGATCCAGGGCGATCGCCTCGATCTTGGTGCCGCCCAGGTCGAGACCGATGGTCGGCGCATCGGGCGAGAGATGCAGCTCGGGTTCAGGAGCTGAAGGCATGGCGTTGGGCCTGTGGTGGCGGCATAGCAATGGATGTGCAACTTTAGCCGGAAGCCTGCACGGATCGGGTGGCTCGCGAGGTCCGAAAGGAGGTCACGTCAGATGCTGCGCTCAGCCGGTGGTCCTGTGAGGACCAAATGCGCTGCGGTGATCGTTTCAGGGCTCACGCCGGCGTCGGCAGCGAACACCATCAGCAGCGTTTCATCCTGCATCAGATGGTCAAGCACGCCGGCCAGCATATGGGGTTCGCGGGCCTGTGCGCGTAACGCATCAGGACCGATTCCCGTCAGTGCCAGAAAGTGGCCCAGGCGCTCGCCGTCCCCTGCCAGAAAAGCCAATGCTCTCAAGGCGATGGTCTCGGCGGAGTCGCGCGCGGCGTCGGATCGCAGGCTCATTTTAACTTTCCCATGCAGAAATCTGGCGATTCATGCCAGGGCTTAAACTGTTGGTTACAGCTCGGACCGCAAAGTGGGCTGATCCATATTGCATGAGAATCGGTGCAAAACAGCTGAGGCTCAAGGCAAAAACCGCCGTGTCATGATGCAGGCTGACCGATCGATGACGTACCAAGAGACGACCATGCCGGCCGATCATCGCAGGGGGGTTGGAGCACGTGCCAAGACCATCCTGATCGTCGAGGATAATGAGCTCAACATGAAGCTCTTCCACGACCTTCTGGATGTGAATGGGTATGCCACCGTGCAGACCCGTAATGGTCTGGAGGTGCTTGATCTGGCACGCGCGCATCGGCCCGATCTGATCTTGATGGACATCCAGCTTCCGGAGGTCTCGGGCCTCGATGTCACTCGCTGGTTGAAAGAGGATGCTCTGCTCGCCCGAATCCCGGTAGTCGCAGTAACAGCGTTCGCGATGAAGGGTGACGAGGAACGCATCCGTTCCGGGGGGTGCGAGGCCTATATCTCCAAACCAATATCGGTTGTCACGTTCCTGGAGACCGTGCGCCGTTTCATTGGCGATGCGTGACTGCCTATACCTTGAGAAATCAGGCGTAATACATGACTGCCCGTGTCCTTGTCGTGGATGACATCCTGGCCAACGTGAAGCTGCTCGAGGCGCGGCTTACGGCTGAGTATTTCGAAGTGTTGTCAGCTTTCAGCGGTCAAGAGGCACTCGACGTGCTTGCGCGAGAGCGCATCGACGTCGTGCTGCTCGATGTGATGATGCCGGGCATGGACGGCTTCGAAGTCTGCGGCAAGATAAAATCCGATCCAAGAACGCACCACATCCCAGTGATTATGGTGACGGCTCTCGATCAGCCGTCCGACAGGATCCAGGGCCTGGAGAGCGGTGCCGACGATTTCCTGACCAAGCCGGTCGATGACATCGCTCTGGTGACGCGCGTCAAGAATCTTGCCCGCCTGAAGATGCTCAATGACGAGATGCTGATGCGCATCTCGACCAGCAAGCAGTTGGGCCTTGCCGCCGACGACTCGTTCGAGAAGGCGTTGACGGGCCGTTCGGGCCGCGTACTCGTCGTGGAAGATCACCCACGCTCAGGTGCGCGGCTGCTTGAGCCTTTGTCGGAGCTGCACGACACGTTCCTCGAGGTCGATCCGCAGCGCGCGCTGAAGATGCTGACGGATTACGAATTCGACGTTGCCATCATCAGTCTCAGTCTAGCGAAGTCGGATGGCCTGCGGTTGTGCTCGCAGTTGCGCTCGGTGGAGCAGACGCGACATCTGCCATTGATCATCCTGGTGGAACCCGGCGAGGACGCGCGCCTATTGCGCGGGCTCGACATGGGCATCAACGACTACTTGATCCGACCGATCGAAAAGCATGAGCTGCTGGCGCGGGTTCGTACGCAGATCAAGCGCAAACGGCATTCCGACTTCCTGCGCAACCGCATCGAGGAATCGGTCGAGCAGGCCGTGACAGATGCTCTGACGCGGCTGCACAATCGCCGTTACATGGAGCAGCATCTCGATACGCTGGTACGCGAATCCAAGCGCGAAGGGCGCAGCCTTTCCATGCTTGTGGCCGACATCGATTTCTTCAAGCACGTCAACGATAGCTATGGGCACGACGCAGGCGACGCGGTGCTGCGCGAGTTCGCCAACCGCATACGCCGCAATACGCGCGGTATAGACTTGGCGTGCAGGCTCGGTGGCGAGGAATTCGTGATCATCATGCCCGACACGGAAAGCGGCCGGGCCTATCAGATCGGAGAGCGGTTGAGGGCGTGCATCGCCGCTGAGCCATTCATCATCAGTGCCGAGCACGCGATCCGGGTGACCGTCAGTATCGGCCTGGCGACGCTGGAAGGCGCCAACGATACCTGGCAATCGCTGTACAGGCGCGCAGACCAAGCGCTCTATGGCTCCAAGCAGTCCGGTCGAAACCGCGTTTCGAGCGTGGCCTGAATTCGTTTACGGATAATCTCTATATTATGGATTACTATCCAATAATCTGTTTTCACACAGATTTTTGGAAGGCGAATTTTATCGGCAAGTTGACCATTGCGCTAGGAATCTGAATTCCCAAGCGAGTGGAGTTTGCTCAGCGGTTCCGTTAAACCTTCAATGAAAAAGTGAGGCGGTAACAGCGATGAAAATCAAGCTCAACTTGCACTTGGCCAGATGATCTGCCAATTTGCCCCGGGTACAGTTGCGATCAAGACTTTGGACCGATGGGGGCTTTCCACACTGGAAACACAATCCCAGAGGACAAGCAGATCTATTCGAGTTCCCGCCAACCGGGTTCGCCGCATCTCCTGGTCTAGCGGGAAAGTCGTGATTGATACGGCAGCAGTTGGAGTAGCCTCCTCAACAGAGCTGCATTCCGTATCAATTGCGAGACCCTGCGGGTAGTCAACGCCCTCTTTGACTGGCTGCTGGGAAAGGCCAGGAACTGTAGACATCTCGGATTCATACCCCGCTGCCGAGGCGTATTACGGTTCCTGGCCGCAAATAATTCCAAGAAGCTAAACAACGTCCAACCGCGCCGGTTTTCTCAAAACCAGCCGGGTTGCCGTGCCGTCGATGATATTGTTTTGCGTCTCAGGCAACCGTCCGCGAACCGCGGACCGGCGCTCGAACGCCATCTCCAGAGCGCGTGCCAAACGGCTCGGCGCTCTGAAAATTCCCAAACATCAATTACTTGATCTTGGTTTCCTTGAACTCGACGTGCTTGCGCACGACGGGATCATATTTCTTCATCACCAGTTTTTCGGTCGTATTGCGGGGGTTCTTCTTGGTGACATAGAAGAAGCCGGTGCCGGCGCTCGAGAGAAGCTTGATTTTCTGAACAACAGGCTTGGCCATGATCGCCTTCAATAGCTCGTGCGTTAGGATTTGCGCCGCAACATACTCTTCGGCGGTCCGCTGTCAAGGGAGCGTCAGGTAATCAGATCGCGACGGAACGACCCGTGCTCGAAGCGGTAGTAGGGAACCGGGATATTCCGGTCCGGGGCGGCGAGGCGTTCGGCAAGATCCTCGACGATCGCGCGGGTGATGTTGGGCAGGTCGAGATTGCGGATCTCATCCAGAGTGAACCATCCAAGATCGCGCAATTCATCATCGCGATTGGCTGACGTTTGGGCGAGCGCGGAAGCATCCGCCAGGAAGAATCGCGTGTCATAGCGGCGCGGACGTGCCGGCGGGGTGATGGCGCGGGCCAAGAAGGTGAGTCCTGATAACGACGGCATGTAGCCGGTGGCGAGAAACCGCTGCCAGGACTCGTGAGCCGGAGGCCGCCCAGCCTTTCCAGGCGCTTTCGACGTGCCCGCCGGCGGTCGTGCTCCCAGGATAAGGCCCGCTTCCTCGAACGTTTCCCGGATGGCGGCCAGCGCCAGGGCACGCGTGCGGGCGATGGAAGGCGTGCCTTTCATCTCGCGAAGCAGGAGGTCCTGGTCGGCGGCCGCCAACTCGGTGAGCGACGGCATGGTGCGGTCGCCGCGATCCACCCGGCCACCGGGAAAGACGTATTTGTCGGGCAGAAAGACCTGGGTCGGTTGTCGGCGCCCCATCAGGATACGCGGTTCATGCTGGCTGCGATCGACCAGCACGAGCGTGGCGGCGTCCTTCGGTCTTAAAGTGCGTTGGCGTGCCTTGACGCCCGCCTCGCTGGGGGCCTGCAGGGCTGCGGGTGAAGAGGCTGCGCCCAGCCGGTTGCGCGGGTCGGCCATGGCCTCACCCTTTCAGGTGCGCCTCGGGGGCGATGTCGACCTCGTCGGGCTTGCCTGAGAAGCCATGCATGCGCAGCGCCCACTGGGCGCCGACCAGAGCGCCCTTGATGCGTGGGAGGAGCCATAAGCTCATGATGAGCACCATGCTCGGCCAGAGGATGGAGTGCACCCAGTTCGGCCAGTCATAGTACATGGCGGCCGTCAGCATGAAGCCGACGACGACGTGCCCGGTGATCAACATCGTAAAATAGGGCGGCGCATCGTCAGCGCGGTGATGATACAGCTCCTCGCGGCATTTCGGGCAGGTGTCGTTGACCTTGAGGTAGGCGCGAAAGATCGCGCCCTCGCCACACGCAGGACATTTCTGGCGCATGCCGCGCAGAATGGACTGCTGAACGTCGCGGTCGGCCTGGGGCGCTTCGCCGTTGGGTGTCTGGTGTTCGATCATGTCTCGTTGGTCGCGCGTCGGCTGATCCAGGTCAAGCGTCAAAAACGACGCGCCTCGGCCTCGAAATCATCAACGGCAGGCCATGCTCGACTTTATTGGCTGTCGATTATCGGCGCCAGCTGCCCCGCGCGGGCGGACGCGTGCGGCGCTGGTTGAGCCGGCGCCCGCCCTTGATAGGTCCCAGAACGCCTTTGTGCGGCGGTGTGATCATCTCGAAGCGCAGCGCGCCAGCGGTCGGTATGGCTTCCACGAGACGGACCTCGACCACATCGCCGAGCCGGTAGGCGGCATTGGAGCGCGCACCGAGCAGCGCATGGGCTTCCTCGATGTGATGATAAAAATCGTTCTCGAGGCTGGAGATCGGGACAAAGCCATCGGCACCGGTTTCACTCAGGCGGACGAAGAGACCTGACCGCGTGACACCAGCGATTCGTCCGGTGAATCGAGCGCCGATCCGATCTGCCAGATGCGTAGCAATCAGGCGATCGACGGTCTCACGCTCGGCTGCCATGGCGCGACGCTCGGCTTCCGAAATGAGGCGTGCGGTCTCGGCCAGACGCTCTGTGTCGATCTCCTCCAACCCGCCTTCTCCCAGTCCCAGGCCGGAGATGAGCGCGCGGTGAACGAGCATATCTGCGTAACGGCGAATGGGCGACGTGAAATGCGCGTAACGACGCAGGTTGAGACCGAAGTGTCCATAATTCTCGATCGCGTATTCCGCTTGGGCCTGGGATCGCAGGATCACTTCGTTGACGAGTTCGGGCACCGGCAAGGATTTGGCCTTCTCCAGAATGCGGTTGAAGGCGGCGGGTCTCAGTTGGCCTTGGGGCGGAAGGTGCAGATCGAGCGTCTCGAGGAACTCGCGCAGCGCCTTTAGCTTCTCCTTCGACGGCTCGGCGTGGACGCGGTAGACGACCGGTTTCTTCTTCGCTTCGAGCGCTTCGGCGGCGGCGACGTTGGCCTGGATCATGAACTCCTCGATCAAGCGATGAGCGTCGAGGCGTTCGGGTATGACAATGTCGGCGACGCGGCCTTCTACGTCGAGCCTGATCTTCTTTTCGGGAAGATCGAGGTCGAGGGGACCGCGCTTGTCGCGTGCCTCGGCCAGCGCCTGATAGGCGGACCACAGCGGCTTCAGTGCGCTGTCTATGAGGGGTGCTGCTTTTTCGCCGGGATTACCGTCGAAGGCGGCCTGTGCCTCCTGGTAGGAGAGCTTGGCAGCCGAGCGCATCATGGCGCGATGGAACGAGTGTGCGCGCTTCTCTCCGTGACGATCGAAGACCATGCGCGCGACGAGGCACGGCCGGTCCTCCTGCTCGCGCAGTGAGCACAGGTCGTTGGAGATCTTTTCAGGCAGCATCGGCACGACGCGATCGGGAAAATAGACCGAGTTGCCGCGCAGCCGAGCCTCGCGATCGAGGCGTGAGCCCGGGCGCACGTAATGCGCCACGTCAGCGATGGCGACGAGGACAATGAAGCCGCCTTGATTGTGCTCCGACGTGTCGGGTTCGGCGTAGACGGCGTCGTCGTGGTCACGCGCGTCAGCCGGATCAATGGTCACAAGCGGCACGTCGCGGAGATCGTCTCGGCCCGTCATTGTGGGCGACGTGAGGTTCGCCGTCTCGGCGATGACGCTTTCGGGGAAGTCATCCGGCAAGCCGTGAGCGTGAACGGCGATGAGACTGATCTGGCGCTGGTCGTCGGGATTGCCGAGTGCTTCGAGCACGCGGGCCTGGGGTGTGCCGAAGCGGCCACGCTTGATCAGCTCGAAGCGGACGAGGTCGCCGTCGCTGGCTTGGCCCTGATCCTGCTTTTGGATGGGCCACGACTTGAGCGCCTTGCGGTCGATGGGCTCGATGGTGCCGCCACCGCGTTTGGTCTCGCGGAAGATGCCGACAAGACGGCGCTGGTCGCGGGGAAGGCGGCGGATCGGCTCGGCCTCGAAGCGGAAGCCTTCGACGTCCTGCCCGCCCAGCTCAGTGATGCGGGCCAGTACGCGGTCGCCGATGCCGATCTCCGCATCCTGCGAACGACCCCGGTGCGCCACCAGCAGCAACACCTGCGGGCGTGTCCCCTCTGTTTCGTCCCATACGACGGGTTCCGCGACAAGATCGCCGTCATCGTCACGGCCCTTCACCTCGAGCACTGTGACGGGCGGCAGGCCGCCGCGCTTCTTCATCTCTTTCTTGCGCCCGGTAAGCAGACCCTCATCGGTCATCTCGGTGAGCAGGCGTTTCAGAGCGATGCGTGCGCCGCCCTTGATGGAAAAGGCGCGGGCGATTTCGCGCTTTCCGACCTTGCCTTTTGCCTGTCCGATGAAATCGAGAATCTGCTCTCGGGTGGGTAGCCCGTCAGGCTCGGGCGGTGTCCGCGGTGCCTTGGGTTTGCGTGCCACCTTGCACCTGCTCAATCGGCGCCGGCGGACGATTTGGCCGCTGTTTTCTTCTTTGCAGTGGATTTCCCGGCGGGCGACTTCTTCGATGCTGCTGCCTTCGCAGGCGTCTTCCTTGCAGGCGCCGTTTTGGACGTTGCCTTGGCGGCGGCGGGTGCCTCTTTCGGTGCGGCCTTCGGCTTGGCTTTTGGTTTGGCCGAAGCTTTGCGCGCCGGCTTCTTGCCGCCGCCTTTGGCGATGCGCTCTTCGAGGAGACGGATCGCCTCCTCCTGCGTCAGGGTAGCAGGGTCAGTACCTTTGGGGATGGTCGCGTTCACCTTGTTATGGGTGACGTAAGGACCATAGCGACCATCGAGAACCTCGATCTTGCCGCCCTCTGCGGGGTGCTCGCCGAGATCCTTGAGAACGCTGCGCGATGCAGTGCGACCAAAGCGCCCCTTGCCGCCGCCGGCCTTCTTCTCGGCGATCAACGTCACTGCGCGGTTGATGCCGATGGAGAACACGTCCTCGATGGAAGGAAGATTGACGTAGGTCTTCTCCTTGTCGGAGATCTCGTGGACGATGAAGGGGCCGAAGCGACCGAGCCCGGCGGTGATGGTACCGCCTTCGGGATGCTCGCCCACTGCGCGCGGCAGCCTCAACAGCTTCAAGGCATGATCGAGATCGACCGAGCCGGCATCGATGCCCTTCGGAATCGAGGAACGGCGCGGCTTTTCCCCATCGTCATAGTCCTTGGCCTCGCCGAGCTGGAGATAGGTGCCGAAACGGCCTGTCTTGACGGTCACCGCAAGGCCGGTCTCAGGCTCGTAGCCGAGCACTTTTCCGTCGAGCTCGTTCTCGCCGCTCTGTGACAGACCACGACGGTATGAGCAGCCGCCATCCTCTTCCTTGTAGTTGGAGCAGCCGATGAAGGGGCCGAACTTGCCGGGCTTGAGGCTCAAGCGCCCGGTGCCGCACTGCGGGCAGATGCGCGGATCGCTGCCGTCCTCCCGCGGCGGGAAGATGTGCGGACCCAGCATCTCGTTCAAGGCTTCCATCACGTCACCGACGCGCAGGTCCTTGATCTCGTCGATGGCGGCTGTGAAGTTCTTCCAGAAATCGCGCAAGACTTCGCGCCACTCCAGCTTGTGGTCGGAGATGAGATCGAGCTTTTCTTCGAGGTCGGCCGTGAAATCATACTCGACGTAGCGCTTGAAGAAGCTCTCCAGGAAGGCGATGACGAGGCGGCCCTTGTCCTCGGGGATCAAGCGCTTCTTGTCGAGGCGCACATATTCGCGGTCGCGCAGGACGGCAAGTGTGGAGGCGTAGGTTGAGGGTCGGCCAATTCCCAACTCCTCCATGCGCTTGACGAGCGTCGCCTCGGTGAAGCGCGGCGGCGGCTGGGTGAAGTGTTGCGCGGCGTCGATGCCGCGATCTTTCAGCTTGTCGCCGGCGGCGAGCGGCGGAAGGAGGCGGCTGTCCTCGTCGTCTGAGTCATCGTCACGGCTTTCCGAATAGAGCTTCAGGAAGCCTTCGAACTGGACGACGGAGCCTGTCGCGCGCACACCGTAAGTCTTGCCGTCCTTGCCCGGAACGGTGATCTCGGCGGTCGTTTGTTCGAGTTCGGCGGATGCCATCTGGCTCGCCAGCGCACGCTTCCAGATCAGCTCGTAGAGGTTGGCCTCATCGGGCTTGAGGTGGCTTTTGACATCCTTGGGTGCGCGCGAGATGTCTGTCGGGCGGATCGCTTCGTGGGCTTCCTGGGTGTTCTTCGCCTTGGTCTTGTACTCGCGGATGAACGGCGCCACGAAGCGCTTGGAGTAGACTTTCTCGATTTGCTTGCGGATCTCGGCCACGGCTTCTGGCACGATCTCGACGCCGTCGGTTCGCATGTAAGTGATGAGGCCGACGGTCTCGCCGCCTATGTCGATACCTTCATAGAGTTTTTGCGCGACCTGCATGGTCTGCTTGGCGGAGAAGCCCAGCTTGCGGGAGGCCTCTTGCTGCAGCGTCGATGTGGTGAAGGGCGGGAAGGGATTGCGCTTTACGCCCTTCTTGTCCACCGAAGCGATACGGAAATCACCGCCTTCGATGGCGGCCTTGATGGCATGGGCGTCCTTCTCATTGGTGATGTCGAGCTTCTTCAGCAATTTGCCGGCGATGGAGACGAGGCGCGCCTTGAATTCCTCGTTCTTGCCCGTCGCCAGCAGCGCCTCGATCGTCCAATACTCGTCCGTCCTGAACGTCTCGATCTCAAGCTCGCGATCACAGACGAGGCGCAGGGCGACCGATTGTACGCGACCTGCCGAACGTGCACCCGGCAGCTTGCGCCAAAGCACTGGCGAGAGGGTAAAGCCGACAAGATAATCGAGCGCGCGACGGGCCAGATAGGCCTCGACGAGCGGTTGGTCGATCTGGCGCGGCTTGGACATCGCGCTCTGGATCGCCTGCTTGGTGACGGCATTGAATGCAACGCGCTCGACAGGCGTGTTCTTGCCGATCGCCTTCTTCTTCTGCAGCACCTGGAGGATGTGCCAGGAGATCGCCTCGCCCTCGCGATCGGGGTCGGTGGCCAGGATCAGCTTGTCGGCCGATTTGACGGCCTCGGTTATTTCCTTGAGGATTTTCTGCGATTTGGCATCGACGTCCCAATGCATCGCGAAGTCATTGTCGGGCTCGACGGATCCGTCCTTGGACGGCAGATCGCGAACGTGGCCAAAAGAGGCCATGACCTTGTAGGCCTTGCCCAAGTATTTGTTGATGGTTTTCGCCTTGGCGGGCGATTCCACGATGACAACGTTCATAAGCGGCCTTTGACGTGCCTAGTCTTGTAACTCTCTGACAAGTCAGGACAAAGCCCCGCTCGCGCTGCATGCGGCGGGCGGGGCGATGGCGCTGGCTCGGCAGAAGCACGAGCTTCTGCAATGGCGGCAGAACATCCGCGAAGTCGGTTGCCGTGTCAAACATGGCGATAGATGAGCCCAATTCGGCAGCCTTGCGTCAATCTCTCGTTTTGGGAGGAAAAAATGTGCCAAAACATTGGGTTGAACCCTCGGGTTGCGCGTTGTGAACAGGGTTGCCAAGCCCTATGGGGAGCTGCGCCGCGGTGGGTATCGCCGCCCGTGCCGGGTTCATCCTTCTGCGCGCGACACCAGGCCGGCGCCGTGGCGGACGATGCGTCCGGCGAGATCGAGTTCTATCAAAATGACGTTGAGCGCACGGGTATCGAGGCCGGTCGCGCGCATCAGTGCGTCAATATCCACGGGTGCGGGGCTCAATGCCTCGAGAACGAGCGCCCGGTCCGAGTTCTGCAGGATTGGCGGCGTCGTCGTCGGCGGGGCATGCCAGCTTTGCACGGGATGCTGCTCGGCAAAGGCGGCGTTGGGAGAAAGTCCCGACAACGGCGCCAAGGCGTCAATGATGTCGGCGGGCTCGGTGACCAGCGTTGCGCCGCGTTTCAACAGGCCGTTCGTCCCCTCCGCGCGCGGGTCGAGCGGATGGCCGGGTACGGCAAACACCTCGCGACCCTGTTCGCCGGCGAGCCGCGCAGTGACGAGTGTGCCTGAGCGCCGAGCGGCCTCGACCACGACGACACCAAGGGCGATTCCCGAGATGATGCGATTGCGGCGGGGAAAGTCCTTCGCGCGAGGCTGGAAGCCCGGCGGCATGTCCGAGACGATCACGCCGTTCTCTGCGATGGCGCGGGTCAGCGCGGCGTTCTCGGGGGGATAGACGATATCGACGCCACCGGCGACGACGGCAACGGTGCCTGTTTCCAGCGTCGCCTCGTGAGCGGCAGCATCGATGCCACGGGCGAGGCCAGAGACGACGATATAGCCTGCGTGTCCAAGGCCGCTCGCAAACTGGCGGGTCAACTTGTGACCGGCGGCTGATGCCTGGCGCGAGCCGACGATGGCGACAGCCGGGCGGGTCAGTAACCCGGTGTCGCCGCGCACGTACAACATCGGCGGTGGTGCCTCGATATTGGCCAGCGCCGGGGGATAGCCGGGCTCGATGGTGAAGATGGGCTTGGCCCCGGCTTTTTGCGCCCTATCCAATTCATGCTCGGCTTCCGACTTCGACGTGATGCGAATGCGGCGCTTGTTGCCGCCGCGGGCGGCCAGTTCGGGCAATGCTTCAAGTGCCGGCTCCGCGCCGCCGTAATGATTGATCAATTCACGGAAGGTGACTGGACCGACGTTTTCGGAACGGATGAGTCGCAGGCAGGCAAGGCGTTCGGCGTCGTCGAGCGTCGCCACGGGCAGGGGGGCCGCAGTGAAGAGAGATCCGTTCTCTGTCGTGGCGCGCCTTTTGATCACGATGCAATACGCCTCGGCAAGGCCCCCTTAACCGCCCCTTCGGGACACTTTCTCCCCCACCAGTGAAGGGGATGCGAAGCAATATCGGGCGTTGAGATTGCCCGCCTCACCGGGCACCGATCCTGGGTTCCTCGCCAGCCATGAGGCGATGGATATTCGCGCGATGCTTCCATAGCAGCACCATACTCATGACGGCGGCAAGAACGCCGAGCGCCGGAGAATCCGCAAACCACGCGACAGCAGGTGTGACGACGGCGGCGACGAGTGCGGAGAGCGAGGAATAGCGCGTGGTGAACGCGATGGCGAGCCAGATGGCGCAAAAAACGAGGGCCAGCTTCCAGGCGGCGCCCAGCAGTACGCCGATGTAGGTGGCGACACCCTTGCCACCCTTGAATCCAAGCCAGACGGGGAACACGTGACCCAGGAAAGCGCCAAGGCCGGCGACGAGTGAGGCGAGGATGGCCACGCCGCCATAGGCGCCGATCCAATATCCTGCCACGACCGCCGCGGTCCCTTTGAGGGCGTCGAAAAGAAGCGTTATTGCGGCCAGCTTTTTGTTGCCGGTCCGCAGAACGTTCGTTGCGCCAATATTGCCCGAACCGATTGCGCGCACATCACCAAGGCCCGCCAGACGCGTCAGGATCAGGCCGAACGGTATCGAGCCCAGCAGATAGCCGAAGGCTAGCGCCGCAAGTGTTGAGGCGCTCAGCAGAAGGTCCATGTGAGCCCCCGCTGTGAGCGGCTATCGGGCGCATCAATGCCAATGCGTGTCTCGGCCCCGGCAAGTGCACCAAATCCTCGGAACAGGCCCGAGAACGACATTTCGTCAGGTATCACAGAGGTCGGCACGGGCGGGCACCTGGATGGCATTTGGGCGGGCAATCGCGCCCACCTGTCAGGTGCGCGCGACACCAGCGTATTCGTAGACCGTCTCACCTGCAACGACGGTGCGCAAGACACGGCCCTGCATGCGTGCTTCGTCGAACGGCGAGTTCTTGGAGCGCGATCGCAACAGGTCCTTGTTGACGACCCACGGCTCGTCGGGATCGAAAAGCACCAGGTCGGCGGGGGCGCCGACGGTCAGCTCGCCTGTGTTAAGTCCGAGCAGCTTGGCGGGGTTGATCGTCAGCGCTTTCAGAAGCTGCATCAGGGTCAGATCGCCAGAGTGGACGAGGCGCAGGCCCGCCGACAGAAGCGTTTCAAGTCCGACCGCGCCATCGGCGGCCTCGGCGAACGGCCGCCGCTTCACGTCGGCGTCCTGCGGATCATGACTGGACACGATGATGTCGATGTCGCCGGATGCGACGCCATCGACCATGGCGCGGCGATCCTCGTCCGCGCGGAGCGGTGGGCGGACTTTGAAGAAGGTGCGATAGGAGCCGATGTCGTTCTCGTTCAAGGTCACGTGATTGATGGAGACGCCGGCGGTGACGGAGAGGCCCCGGGCCTTCGCCTTGCGGATGACATCGAGGCTTTCGGCGCACGTGATGGTGGCGGCGTGATAGCGGGCGCGAGTCATCTCCACAAGACGCAGGTCGCGTTCCAGTACGATCGTTTCAGCGTGCTTGGAGACGCCCGAGAGCCCCAGCCGTGTCGAGACCTCGCCGGAATTCATCGCGGCGGTGCTGGACAGATAGGGATCCTCGGTGTGGTGGACAATCAGCGCGCCGAAATCCTTGGCGTAGTTGAGCACGTTGCGCATGACGCGCGTATTGCCGACGGACGACTTGCCGTTGGCGAAGGCAACTGCGCCGGCGCGCTTCAACAAGCCGATCTCCGTGATCTCCTCGCCGGCCAGACCCTTGGTCATGGCGGCCATCGTGGCGATGTGAACCACGGCGTTGTCGCGGGCGCGGCGCTGGATGAAGTCGACGAGGGCCACCTGGTCGATGACCGGATTGGTGTCGGGCATCACCACAATAGTCGTGACGCCGCCCGCTGCCGCAGCGTTGGATACGGTCTTGAGTGTTTCGCGGTGTTCCGCGCCCGGCTCGCCGACGAAGACCTGGGCGTCGATCAGCCCTGGTGCCAGGACGCAGCCACGGCAGTCAACCACGGCAGCGGCGTCGGGGGCGTTGCGGCGAAGGTGCGTGCCGATGTCGGCGATGATGCCGTCTCTCACGGCGAGGCCGCCAGGTTCGTCACGGCCGGAGGCAGGGTCGATCACCCGGGCGTTGATGAAGACGGTTGCTCCGGCACCGGCGCTGTCTTGTGCCGCCTTGCGCTGGGCTTTGCTGGTCGTCTTCGAGGATGCGGAGACCATTGCTTGCGTCCTCATTCGTCGGGAAGGTTGCCGGCCAGCGCCTCAAGCACAGCCATGCGGACAGCGACGCCCATTTCGACCTGCTCGCGAATGACGCTGCGCGAATGGTCCGCCACGGTGGAGGCGATCTCGACACCGCGGTTCATGGGGCCGGGATGCATGATAATCGCGTCCGGCCTGGCACGCGCCAGTTTCTCGTGGTCGAGCCCGAAAAAGTGGAAGTACTCGCGCGTGGAGGGCACAAACGAGCCTTCCATACGCTCGCGCTGCAGACGCAGCATCATGATGACGTCGGCGTCGACGATGCCGGCGCTCATGTCGGTAAAGACCTGTGCGCCGAGGCGGTCGGGGGCCGCCGGGAGCAGTGTCGACGGTGCAATGATGCGCACGTTGGCGCCGAGCGTATTCAGGACATTGATGTTGGAACGGGCGACGCGCGAATGAAGAACATCGCCGCAGATGGCGACGGTCAGGCCGCCGACACGGCCCTTCGCACGCCGGATCGTCAGTGCGTCGAGCAGCGCCTGGGTGGGGTGCTGGTGGGCACCATCACCGGCATTGACGACCGAGCAGTCGACTTTCTGCGAGAGCAGTTCGACCGCGCCTGCAGCATGGTGGCGCACGACAATGATGTCGGGCCGCATCGCGTTGAGGGTCACGGCGGTGTCGATCAGTGTTTCGCCCTTGGTGACCGAGGAGGTTGAGACGTTCATATTGAGAACGTCGGCGCCAAGTCGCTTGGCCGCCATCTCGAAGGAAGCCTGGGTGCGGGTGGACGCCTCGAAGAACAGATTTATCAGCGAGCGGCCGCTCAGGACATCGCGCTTGGCGAGCCGGGCGCGGTTGGCTTCGGCCAGGTTGTCGGCGATGTCGAGCAGCAACGTGATCTCCGGCGCCGAGAGCTGCTCGCACGAGAGCAGGTGGCGGTGCGGGAAGCGCCTGTCTTTTCTTCCGGGAGCGGTCATCAAGGCCGGTCTATAGGGGGAGTCCGGTGTGCGGGCAAGCGCGAAGAGTGGCCGACCCGCGCGTGATGCAGCGCGCGCGGCGGGTTCCGGCCGGCACTTTCGGTGCGGCTATAATCCGGGCGAGGATGATGGAAACAGGTCGCGGCTGGAGGCGGCACCGGCAGCCTCTGCGAAAGGGCTGCCGGCGCGGGCATGTGCTTTATTCAGCCTTGGGCTGTTCGGTTGCCTTGGACAGCTCCTCGACCATCTTCTCGAGGCCCTTGATAAAGTCCTCGCGATCGCGCTGTGGGATGGCGGACAGCAGGCGCTCGTCGGTCTGATCGACGGCGGGAGCTGCTTCCCGCATGGTTGTCACCCCCTTGTCGCTCAAACGCAACGCATACATACGAGCGTCGTGACGCGTCCTCTTGCGCATGACGAGGCCACGGTCGACAAGGCGACGCACGATGTCGGCGAGAGTCGAGCGATCAATGCCGGTCAACTCGACGAGCTGGGTTTGGCTTGGCTCGTTGGTCAACGAAATGGCGCGCAGGACCTCGTACTGTCGTGGTGTCAGGTCGCTTGCACCAATGTGTAATGTGAAAAGCTCGTCTGCGATTTGACCGGCGCGGTGCAGTAAATGCAACGCAGACGACGTTCTATCAATTTGGGTCATTATACGATCACATCCTCCAGGATTTGTGAGTTGGGAATGGTCACATGTATTCGTGGGGGGGGGACGAGTAAGTGAAAAATATGCGTACTCGCCGAAAACCTCCAGTCACTAAATCTGATAGCGGATTGGAGCAATTATCCGCGTTCGCATCCAAGGGTCTTGACAGTTAGACACGAAGTTTTGACTCTAAACACTGAAGCCTACCCTAATAAAGACCGTGTGCGGTATTCAGTATGGTGGCTAGGTCTTTCGTGTGACGAAGCAATTTGATCAGAGGAACGCCGGTGACTGATGTATTGCGCCCCGAACCCATGATCCGGGTGGCCGCGGCCATAGCACTAG